>Ga0055444_10000055_pt1 | contig 12396 bp, 9 predicted proteins | sample China_Galinas_Co_FD_57742 | JGI IMG/M metagenome (GOLD analysis project Ga0055444, IMG submission 57742) | Wetland microbial communities from San Francisco Bay, California, USA, that impact long-term carbon sequestration - China_Galinas_CordA_D2 | ecosystem: Environmental > Aquatic > Marine >...
CTTCAACCACGGAAGCATGACATGGCCGTCAGTGTTTTTGAATTATTTAAAATCGGTATCGGGCCGTCGAGTTCGCACACCGTGGGCCCGATGATCGCGGCGCACACCTTTGTCGGCCGTCTCGAACACCACGGGGTCCTGGAACGGACCACGCGTTTGCAGGTCACCCTTTATGGCTCGCTGGCGTTTACCGGCAGGGGCCATGGCACCGACAAGGCGGTGATGCTGGGTCTGTCCGGTGAGTTGCCGGACAAAGTCGACCCCGATGCCATGCAAGGCATCGTGCAAAACATACTCGATGGCGGATATATCCTGCTTGGCGGCCGGCGGCGTGTCGCCTTCGCTGAAAAGAGCGACCTGCTTTTCAACAAGCGGGCAAACCTGCCCCATCATCCCAACGGCATGCGTTTCGCGGCTTTCGACGCGCAGGGCGAGGCCCTGCTGCAGCGTGACTATTATTCCGTCGGTGGCGGTTTCGTCGTCAATCACGATGAGGCGGCGGCCGACCGGATCGTCAAGGACGAAACGGCGCTGCCCTTCCCGTTCAGCAGTTGCGCCGAACTCCTCGCGCTGTGCACGGAGCACAAGCTGAGCATCGCCAGTATCATGCTGGCGAATGAAAAGGCCTGGCGCAGCGAAGCGGAGGTTCGCGAGGGTCTTCTTGGTATCTGGGCGGCCATGCACAATTGCATCAAGCGCGGATACAACAACCCCGGCGTGCTGCCGGGTGGTCTCAAGGTGCATCGCCGCGCACCCGAGTTCTACCGGGAGCTCAGCCAGCTGCACGAGAAAGCCTACCGGGATCCGTTGAAGATCATCGACTGGGTCAACCTGTATGCGCTGTCGGTCAACGAGGAGAATGCCTCGGGAGGGCGCGTGGTGACCGCCCCGACCAATGGCGCGGCCGGTATTATTCCAGCCGTGCTGAATTATTACTGCAATTTCGTACCCAACAGCGACGATGATGGCATCGTCGAGTTCCTGCTCACCGCCGGCGCGATCGGAATCCTGTACGTTCTCAATGCCTCCATTTCAGGCGCGGAGGTCGGTTGCCAGGGCGAGGTCGGCGTCGCCTGTTCCATGGCGGCAGGCGGCCTGACCGCGGTGCTGGGCGGAACCATGAGCCAGGTCGAGAACGCGGCGGAAATCGGCATGGAGCACAACCTGGGCCTGACCTGCGACCCGGTCGGGGGACTGGTGCAGATACCGTGCATCGAACGCAATGCAATGGGTGCGATCAAAGCGATCAACGCCCAGCGTCTGGCCATGCAGGCCGAAGGCAAGCACAAGGTATCGCTGGACAAGGTCATCAAAACCATGCGGGACACCGGCGCGGACATGAAAAACCGCTACAAGGAAACCTCGCGCGGCGGCCTGGCCGTCAACGTCATCGAATGTTAGGCCGGCAGCAGATCATAAACGTGGTGGGCGGCCTGTGCCTGCTGCTCGCTTTTGCCGCCTTTGCAGGGGACATGTACAAATGGCAGGACAAGGATGGCGTCTGGCATTTCAGTTCGATCCCTCCCAAGACCGATGAAAAATATGAAACGCTGGAAATGCCGGCCGAGCCGAAACCGATGGTCAGCATGCGCAAGCTGGGGCTCGAGCAGGAACCGGAATACTCGTTTGTCAATAACATCTGGGGCCCGGTGGAACTTGAACTGAAATTTACCGATGCCGAGAACGTCAGCTCCGATCCCCCGTTGCCGGCGCGCCTGGTGATACCCGGCCAGACCGAACGGCGGCTGTTGAAGGTCTGGCAAACCGATCCGTCCAAGGGTTTCAAGTTCCGTCTCTCCTACCAGCAGATGATCGGCCCGCCACTCGATCAGCTGCCGGCGCCTTACAACTATTACCCGCCATTTCCGCTCGGCCTGGAGTTTCCCATCAGCCAGGGCTTTGATGACGACACCACGCACAAGGACCCGTCCAACCAGTATGCTGTGGATATCGTCATGCCCGAAGGCACACCGATCCTGGCGGCGCGCGCCGGCCGGGTCATGGAACTGGAGGATGATTTTCACGGCGCTGCCCAAAAGGAACGTTACCTGGCGCGCTCGAATTATATCCGCATCCTGCATGACGACGGCACGATGGCCGTTTATGCGCATTTGCAGGCCAACAGCCTCAAGGTTCGCGAAGGCGCGCGGGTGGGACGCGGGGACTGGATCGCCAACTCCGGCAACACCGGCTACAGCAGCGGCCCGCACCTGCATTTCGTGGTCCAGCTGAATGCCGGCATGTCGCTGGAATCGATGCCCTTCAATTTCATCACGCCAACCGGCGTGACCATGACACCGTCAACGCGCATGATGATCAGCGGCGTCGTGCCAAAAAAATAGCGCCCGATCGGCCGCCGGACGCGACAGGTTTTACGCCACTGACGATACGACTCTGTTAAAATCCGCGTCTTGATTTTAGCGGCCCAAATTCCACCGATGTCAGAATTACAAAAACAAATCGCCCGGCGGCGGACTTTCGCGATCATCTCCCACCCGGATGCGGGTAAAACCACGCTCACCGAAAAGCTGCTGTTGTTCGGCGGCGCCATCCAGATGGCCGGCGCGGTCAAGTCCAAGCGGGCGGCACGGCACGCAACCTCCGACTGGATGAAACTGGAGCAGGAGCGCGGCATCTCGGTCACCAGTTCGGTGATGCAGTTCTGTTACCAGGACTACATCGTCAACCTGCTGGACACGCCGGGGCACGCGGACTTCTCCGAGGACACCTACCGCACGCTGACGGCGGTGGACTCGGCGCTGATGGTCATCGACTGCGCCAAGGGCGTGGAAGCGCGCACCATCAAGCTGATGGAGGTCTGCCGTCTGCGCCAGACCCCGATTTTCACCTTTATCAACAAGCTCGACCGGGAAGGCCGCGAACCCATCGAACTCCTGGACGAGGTCGAATCGGTGCTCGGCATCCAGTGCGCGCCGGTCACCTGGCCGATCGGGATGGGAAAACGCCTCAAGGGTGTCTACCACATGATCGACGATGTCATACACATTTACGAATCCGGGAAAAACTACGTGACCCAAAACGCCGTGATGATCGAGGGCATCGACAACCCGAAGCTCGAGGAGCGTCTCGGTCAATACGACGCGCGGGAATTGCGCGATGAGATCGAACTGGTCAGGGGTGCGAGCCATGAATTCGACCCGCAGGCCTACCTCGAGGGCACCCAGACACCGGTATTTTTCGGCTCCGCCATCAACAATTTCGGCGTCACGCCGCTGCTTGACGCATTCGTCAAACATGCCCCTGCACCCGGGCACCGGGAGACCGTCGGGCGTGTCGTGCAAAGCGATGAAGCCGCGCTGACCGGTTTCGTTTTCAAAATCCAGGCAAACATGGACCCCGCGCACCGCGACCGGATCGCCTTCATGCGCATCTGTTCCGGCCATTTCAACCAGGGCATGAAACTCAGACACGTGCGCCTCGACAAGGACATTAAGATTCCGAATGCACTGACCTTCATGGCGCAGGACCGGGATTTCGTCGAAGAGGCCTGGCCGGGGGACATCATCGGCCTGCACAACCATGGCACGATTTCCATCGGCGACAGTTTCAGCGAAGGGGAAAAACTGCAATTTACCGGTATCCCCAATTTTGCTCCCGAGTTGTTCCGGCGCGCGCAACTCCGCGACCCGCTCAAACTCAAGGCCCTGCAGAAAGGCCTGTTGCAGTTATCCGAAGAAGGCGCAACCCAGTTTTTCAGGCCCCTGCGCAACAATGACCTGATCCTCGGCGCGGTGGGCGTACTGCAGTTCGACGTGGTAGCCTATCGATTGAAGAACGAATACAACGTCGACGCGGTATTCGAAAACGTGAACGTGCACACGGCGCGCTGGGTCAGGTGCAAGGACGAAAAGATGCTCAAGGACTTCGCCCGGCAACTGGAAAACAACATCGCCTATGACGCGGCAGACCAACTGGTTTACCTCGCGCCGTCACGCGTCAACCTGGAGTTGACCCAGGAACGCTGGCCGGAAATCAGGTTTTCGGCGACCCGCGAAACCCTATTGTTTGCAGAATGAGCACTTGGACACGACTTTAAGCCGTCTGAAGGCCTTTTTTCCCGACCGCAAGAGACGCGGGCTGATCTGGGCCATTGCACTCCCCATCATGGGCGGCATGATGTCGCAAAACATCCTTAACCTGGTCGATATCGGCATGGTCGGGCATCTCGGCGACACGGCGCTGGCAGCGACCGGCATCGGCAGTTTCACCAACTACCTGGCCATTTCATTCATCATCGGATTGTCCGCCGGTGTCCAGGCGCTGGCGGCGCGCCGGCTTGGAGAGGAACGGCACGGCGAGACCGCGGTGCCGCTCAACGGCGGGCTGATGCTGGCGGTGCTGATCGGCCTGCCGCTGTGTGCGCTCTTGTACATGGCCATACCCGCAACCTATGGTTATCTGAGCGACGACCCCGCCGTCATTGAGCAGGGTGTGCCTTACCTGCAGGTGCGAATACTCAGCATGGTCGCGGTGGGCATGAACTTTTCCTTCCGCGGGTACTGGAGCGCCATCCACATGACCGGCGTGTACCTGCGCACGCTGCTGATCATGCACGCGTGCAATATTTTCCTGAACTGGGTGCTCATCTTCGGCCATCTCGGCGCACCGGAACTGGGGGTGCTCGGCGCCGGCCTGGCGACCACCATCTCCCTGTACCTCGGCACCGGCATGTATTTCTTTTTTGCTTACCGGCATGCGCGTGACAAGGGCTTCCTGAACCGGATTCCATCCCGCAGCATCCTTTGGCAACAGTTCAGGCTGTCGCTTCCCGCCAGCCTGCAACAGGTCTTTTTCTCGGCCGGACTGGTCACGCTGATGTGGATCGTCAGCCAGATCGGCACGGCTGAAGTCGCCGCGGTCAATGTGCTGATGACCTTCCACATCACGGCGATACTGCCGGCCTTTGGCCTCGCGCTCGCGGCCACCACCCTGGTGGGCAATGCGCTTGGCAGGAACGACCCCGAGGACGCCCTGCTTTGGGGTTGGAACGCGGCCGCCATCAGCCTGGTCTACGGCGTCACGCTCAGCCTGTTGCTGATCCCCTTTGCCGATCCGCTGCTCGGCCTGTTCCTCAAAAACCCGGAAACCCGTCAACTGGCTTACCTGCCGATGATACTCTGGGCGCTGGTGATTGGCCTCGACACCGCCGGCATGGTGCTGATGAATGCCCTGATCGGCGCCGGCGATACCCGCAGGAGCATGTGGATCAGCGTGATCTCGCAGTGGGTGTTTTTCCTGCCGCTGGCGTATTTCGCGGGACCGGTGCTCGGTTTTGGCCTGCTTGGCATCTGGGTCGTGAACAGCCTGTACCGCAGTGCGCAGGCCGTCGTATGTTTTCACAACTGGGCGGGAAAACGCTGGCTGGGAATCCGTTTATAAGTTTTTCCGCTGTTGCTGGACGCAGTGCATCGTGTTTCAAACCGGGCTCGTGACCGCACGGCGATACTTTTAATGTTTGCCAGCCCGTGCCAAAGTCGATACATTGCGCCATTAAGAATAATTACCTCCCAGGAGTCCGTCGGAAGTCGCATGTCCAACCCGGTACCTGCTCAGGGCGTAAGCCGGCTCGCGCATCCAGGTGGCATTGCGTCATGACCGGGTATGGCCAGTCACCCCTTCCGGGACACACCCTGGTATAGCAGAGTACGGGAGCGTTGAATGATCAGCAGCATTAGCAGCATTGCCTTTGGCCTATTCGGACTGGCGGTCCTGGTTTCGATTGCCCTGGCATTTTCCCATCAAAGGAAATCGATCGACTGGCGACAGATTTCGGCGGGTATAGGCCTGCAGATCATATTTGCGATCATCGTCATCATCGTTCCGGGCGGGCGCGAGTTCTTTGATGCCATCAGCCACGTTTTCGTCAAGATCGTCGATTTCGCAATCATCGGCGGCCAATTCATTTTTGGCGACCTGTCCAACGCGGGCAAGTTCGGGTTCATTTTCGCTTTCCAGGTCCTTCCAACCATTATCTTCTTCGCCTCGCTGATGAGCGTGCTCTACCATCTCGGGCTGATGCAGAAAGTCGTCCAGGGAATGGCCTGGGTCATGCTCAAGGTACTCCGCGTCAGCGGGTCCGAGTCACTTTCCGTCGCCGCGAATGTATTCATCGGCCAGACCGAGGCGCCGCTGGTGGTCAGGCCCTATATCGCGAAGATGACCGAATCGGAACTGTTCACCATGATGGTCGGCGGCATGGCGACCATCGCCGGCGCGGTGCTGGCCGCGTATATCGCCATGCTCGGCGGCACGGACGAGGCACAGAGACTGTTCTACGCCCGGCATTTGCTGGCCGCCAGCGTGATGGCCGCGCCAGCCACGATCGTCATTGCAAAGCTGCTGCGGCCGGAGACCGAGGAATCGCTGACCAAGGGCACGGTGCACCTCGAAATCGAAAAAACCGCGACCAACGTGATCGAGGCTGCGGCCAATGGCGCGGCGGATGGCGTCAAACTTTCGCTTAACGTGGCCGGCATGCTGTTGGCATTTTTTGCCCTCATCACGATGATCAACTACCCGTTGGCATGGGTTGGCGAAGTCACCGGTCTCGATGTCCTGACCGGACAAACGCTGAGCATGTCGCTGATCCTCGGTTATATCCTTTCTCCGCTGGCCTGGATCATTGGCGTGCCGTGGAGCGAGGCGACCGTGGTCGGCGGGCTGATCGGCGAGAAGATCGTCATCAATGAATTCGTCGCCTACCTGCACCTGGGACAAATCAAGGACACACTGTCGGAGCATTCCATCCTGATCTCGACCTATGCGCTGTGCGGTTTCGCCAATTTTTCATCCATCGCCATCCAGCTCGGCGGCATCGGCGGCCTGGCGCCCAACCGGCGCTCCGACATCGCCCGCCTCGGTCTGCGCGCGGTGCTGGGCGGCACGCTGGCGACGATGATGACGGCCACCATCGCCGGCGTCCTGACCCAGTTCGCCTGAACGCGGACGCATGTCGGAACACTCCCAATTCAAGTTACTCACGGAACGACGTTTCCTGCCTTTCTTTGTAACCGGTGCGCTGGGCGCCTTCAACGACAATGTTTTCAAGAACGGGCTGGCGGCGATGCTGGTCTTCAACAGCGCTGAACTGGCCGGTCTCAACACCAACCAGATCGTCAACCTCAGTGCCATGGCCTTCATCCTGCCGTTTTTCCTGTTCTCGGCGATGTTTGGACAATTCGCTGACAAGTACGAAAAGTCGGTTCAGATGAGGTACATCAAGCTGTTCGAAGTGTTTATCATGCTGGCCGCCACGCTGGGTTTCTGGCTGAATAACCTGCCCCTGTTACTGCTGGTCCTGTTTATGCTGGGCTTCCAATCCACCATGTTCGGCCCATTGAAGTACAGCATCATCCCCCAGGTCCTGGACCGCGGTGAGTTGATCGGTGGCAATGCGCTGGTCGAGATGGGCACGTTCGTGGCCATCCTGGCCGGCACCATCGCCGGGCCGCTGCTGATGGGCGTCGAAGCGGACTGGCCCGTCTGGGTGAGCGGGACGGCCCTGGTAGTGGCCATCGCCGGCTATATCGCCAGCCGCAGCATACCGGTGGCGCCCGCCGTCGCACCGGAACTGAAGGTGAACTGGAACTTCTTCAGCGAAACATTCAGGAATATCAGCTTTATCACGGAAAACCGCGTGGTGCTCAACAGCGTGCTGGGCATTTCATGGTTCTGGTTCTTTGGCGCGACCTTTCTCGTCCAGATACCCAGCTTTTCGGAGAACACGCTGGGTGGCGACGAAAAACTGATGTCCACCCTGCTGGCGATGTTCATCATCGGTATCAGCACGGGATCGCTGCTGTGTGAAAAACTGTCCGGCGGACAGGTTGAAATCGGTCTGGTGCCGCTTGGCGCCTTCGGGCTGACCTTTTTTGGTATCGACATGTACTTCGCCAGCCCCGGGCAGGCTGCGGCGTATTCGGGTCTGGCCGGCTGGTTTTCCGTAAGCAGCAACTGGCGCATCGTGTTCGACCTGGTGATGATCGGCATCTTCAGCGGCTTTTACATCGTACCGCTGTACGCGCTGGTGCAGCAGCGCACCACCCCGAGCCACCGCTCGCGCGTCATCGCCGGCAACAATATCCTCAACGCGCTGTTCATGGTGATCGCGGCCGTCATCGCCATGATCTTGCTTGGCCGGGTCGGTTTTACGATCCCGCAACTGTTCCTGTTCACCGCCCTGCTCAACCTGCTGGTGGCCATCTATATCTTCAGCCTGGTTCCCGAATTCCTGATGCGCTTCCTGGTCTGGATCCTGATTCACACGATTTACCGCGTGGAGGTCAAAGGCGGCGACAACATACCTGAATCCGGCGCCGTCATCGTCGCGGCCAATCATGTCAGCTTTGTCGATCCGCTGATCATCGGCGGTGTCGTCAAGCGACCGGTCAGGTTCGTGATGTACTACAGGATATTCAAGATTCCGCTCTTGCACTTCATATTCAAAACCGGCCGGGCCATACCGATCGCCTCTCGCAAGGAGGACGCGACGATCCTCGAGGCGGCCTACCAGCGTATCCATGAAGTGATCGATGAAGGCGACGTGCTCGGGATATTCCCGGAAGGCAGCGTCACGGAAAGTGGCGAAATCAATGAATTCAAAAAGGGGATCGAAAAAATTGTCGGTGAGAACCCGGCAGTCGTCGTGCCGATGGCGCTGTGCAACTTGTGGGGTTCGTTGTTCAGCCGCCGCGACCCGCTTTACAAGCGCAGACCCTACAAATTCCGGGCCCTGATCGAACTGCGCGTGGGTCAACCGATCCCGCCGGAAGAGTTGACGGCCGAGCGTCTGGAAAACGATGTTCGCCGGCTCAGGGGCGAAGACCGTTAGGATCCCGCATATTAATGCGGGTTAATTGCCGTCCGCCAGGGCGGGTCTCGGCGCGGAACACTTCCAGCAATGCGTGAATGCGGGCTCGATCCTCGAACCGCAAACCGGGCATTCCCATTCCTGCAACTGTTCATTGCCGGTGGTTTCGTGCAATTCCCTGATCAGCGCTTCGGCGCGCCCGGCATCGGCATCATTGAGTATCCACAGTTGCGGAATGACTTCGATAAACGGCAGTTCGCCGGCGCCTGAAGTGCCAAACTGGTTTTTCATGAAGGTGGCGATGCCCTGCGATTCGAGCACCGACTGGTAGTGCCCGACCAGCGTGATGTCGAAATCCTCAAAAACCTTGATCATAATCACCACCTCGAACCACTTTCGTGAAGCTTATATTACAATGGCGGACAAGATGAAAAAAATTACCAAAACCGATCAGGAGTGGCGTGCGGAACTGGATGCGGAGCAGTACCGCGTCACCCGCAAAGCCGGCACCGAGGCCCCGTTCAGCGGGAAATACTATGAGCATGACGAAGACGGCTATTACGCCTGCGTGTGTTGCGGGCACCCGCTTTTCGATTCCGGCAGCAAGTACCATTCCGGTTGTGGATGGCCCAGTTTTCATGGTGAACTGGATACGGCGGAAGTGGTGCAACGCCCGGATTTCAGTCACGGCATGCGCCGTATCGAACTGCTGTGTCCACGCTGTGATGCCCACCTCGGCCACATTTTTCCGGATGGACCGCCGCCGACAGGACAACGTTATTGCATCAATTCGGCATCGCTGAAGTTCATTGCCGGTCAACGCCACAGGGAATGATTCTCCGCCTGTTGCCGGTCCTTTTTCTGTGCGCCTGCTCGGGTCCGGGGTATTACCTGCAGGCCATTTCGGGGCAGCACAGGCTGATGCAGTCCCGCCAGGATATTCAAACCCTGTTGCAGGACCCGGCAACGCCGCCGGAACTCGTCGCGCACCTGGAACATGCCCAACAGATCAAGACGTTTGCGGAACGGGTGCTCGACTTGCCGGCAGACGGCAGTTACACCACCTACGTTGAGGTCGAAGGCCCGGCGCTGGTCTGGAACGTAATTGCAACCGGGGAGTTTTCGCTCGAGCCCAAACGCTGGTGTTTCCCGGTTGCCGGTTGTGTACCCTACCGGGGTTACTTCGATCAGCAAAAAGCCCGGGACTCCGCTGCCGGGCTGGCACGCAAGGGCATGGATGTACTGGTTTCGCCGGCCACGGCCTACTCGTCACTGGGCTGGTTCAGGGATCCGTTGCTCAGCACCATGTTTTCCCCTACCGATACCCGGCTGGCTGCCTATCTGTTTCACGAACTGGCCCACCAGCGCCTGTATGTCAAAAACGACAGCAGCTTCAACGAGGGCTACGCCGAATTTGTCGAAGACGCCGGGGTCAGGTCGTGGCTGACATACAACCAGCGCGAGGGCGAGCTGGACCAGTGGCTGGAACTTCAGCAAGCCGGCACGGACTTCGCCGGTCTCGTCGGATCAACACGTGAAATGCTGGCGAGGCTGTATGCCAGCGACTTGCCGGAAGATGCCATGCGTCTGAAAAAAGCGGCGATATTCAGCGCTTTCGCGCAGGACTATCAAAAACTGAGCGCCGGGAAGTGGCACGGCAAGCGCTATTACGCAGCCTGGTTCCGGGAACCGCTCAACAACGCCAGGCTCGCTCTCTACAATACCTACGAGGGCAGCCGCTGTGCGTTCCAGCGCTTATGGGAGGAAAGCGCAGGTGACTGGCGGAAATTTCAGCGCCTGGCGGAAAATAAGTCCAGGCTGCCGGCTGCGGAACGCAGTCAATGGTTGAAACAATCATGTGCGACCGGTGCGCCGCAACCCGCTTTGTGACCGGCCGGCTGATTGCGCACGGTCACGGCCATTGAAAAATTTCATGCCCCGGAAGCACGATTCCCTTGCTACAATGCGCGCGCTGACCCTGTTCAAACACGGCACCAATAAGTGACCCGAAATATACCCATAGCGCCTACACTGCTGTCCTGCCTGGCCGTTTTCCTGATATTGACTCAGGCAATCGCTTATGCCGCCGAGACAGACAGCCCGCAATTGGCCTGTCCGGGGCCAAGCCTGGCGCCAATGTTCAAAACCGTGCCGGACCGCTCCGATTCGCCGGTATCGCTGAAAACCAGGCAATTCGATGCCTACAAGGTGGGTACGGCGGAAGCCCGTGAACAGGTGGAACTGAGACGCGCGGACCAGTTGCTGACCACCGAACTGTTGCAATACGACCCGCAGACCGAAGTCGTCACGATGCCGGGCAAGGTGTTTTACGAGGATTCCGTCATCCATATCAGCGGCACCAACGCCCACTACGATTTCCTCAATGACAGCGGTAGTTTCGTGGATGTCGATTACGGCCTGATGGGCTCGAGCGCCAAGGGCAGCGCGACAGAAGTCACCCTCGAGTCGGGAAACCATTCCATCCTGCATCGTCTGCAGTTCACGACCTGCCCCGGTGAAACACCCGAGTGGCTGTTGAAAGCAAAACAGCTCGAGCTGGACTTCGAGGACGGCGTCGGGACGGTGAAGGGCGCCCAGCTCAGATTTTTCGACATTCCCTTCATTTATCTGCCGTACATGACGTTTCCGATCGATGACCGCCGCAAAAGCGGTTTTCTCTATCCGTATGTCAGCACGGCCAACGACAACGGGCTCGAGTTCAGTACCCCGTATTACTGGAATATCGCCCCCGACCAGGACGCAACGATCACGCCCCGTTATTTCACCAAGCGCGGCTTCATGCTGACCGGCCAATACCGCTTCATCACACCACGCACCGGTGGCCAGCTCGATTTCGACTACCTCAACAATGACAAGCAGACCGACGAGCGGCGCTTCCACTACCGGTTTGCGCATGACGCCCGGTTTACGCCGCGCTGGAGCAGCCAGTTTCTGATCGACCGGGTCAGCGACGACCAGTATTTCCAGGACTTCAGCAACAGTCTCGCCGCGGCATCGAGGCAATACCTGCGCAGCACCTACGGTATCTACGGCAGCGGCCGGTACTGGCAGCTCAGAACCTATATCGATGACTTCCAGGTGGTCGATGAAGCCGTCGATCCCCGCAACGAGCCATACACCCGCCTGCCGCGTGTCCTGTTCGATCTTGACCGGCCCATCGGCTTCAGTGGTTTGAGTTTGCTGATGGACGCCGAGTTTGTCTACTTTGACCGGGACCTCGGCGTGACCGGCACCCGCTTCGACTTTTATCCGCGCTTCGAGTTGAACGTGGCAACCGACTGGGGTTATATACGGCCGACCGCCGGTTACCGCTACACGAGCTACGACCTGAACTGGCACGGGCTGCCGGGTGACCCCTCGCCCACCCGCGGCACCGAGGTCTTCAGCTTCGACACCGGCCTGTTTTTTGAGCGCGACAGCCGCAAGGGCCACCTGCAGACGCTCGAGCCACGCCTGTTTTACCTCTATGTGCCGTATGTGGACCAGCGCGGGTTTCCCGATTTTGACAGTGCCCCGTATACCTTCGGCTTCAGCCAGTTGTTCAA
>Ga0055444_10000056_pt1 | contig 12300 bp, 9 predicted proteins | sample China_Galinas_Co_FD_57742 | JGI IMG/M metagenome (GOLD analysis project Ga0055444, IMG submission 57742) | Wetland microbial communities from San Francisco Bay, California, USA, that impact long-term carbon sequestration - China_Galinas_CordA_D2 | ecosystem: Environmental > Aquatic > Marine >...
GGTGTTGTGACCTTCAGGGATTTGAGTGACATCAGCGAACTGAGAAGGGCGTTGTTCAAGCAGCATTCATATGAAGATATCGTGAGCAAAAGCGCCAGCATGCACAAAATTTTTTCAATCCTGCCGCAAATCTCTCAGAGTCACAGTATGGTGTTGATTCAGGGCGCCAGCGGTACGGGCAAGGAACTCGTCGCCCGCGCGATTCACAACGACAGCCTGCACAAGAACGGACCTTTTTTGGCCGTCAACTGTGGGGCCTTGCCGGATACGTTGGTGGAATCCGAGCTTTTCGGTTATAAAGCCGGCGCTTTCACCGATGCGAAAACGGACAAGCCCGGAAGGTTCGAACAAGCCCGGGACGGCACCCTCCTGCTGGACGAGATTGGTGACATATCATCGGTCATGCAGGTTCGTTTGCTGAGGGTTCTTGAAAATAAAACCTTTGAACCTTTGGGATCCAACCAACCGATAGGCACCAACGCCAGAATCATCGTCGCGACGCATCACAATCTTGAAGAATTGGTTAGAAAGGGTATTTTCAGGGAGGATTTATACTACCGGATTAATGTGGTTAAGCTATCCTTGCCGACCTTGGCGGATCGCAAGGAGGATATACCCTTGCTGGTGGATCATTTCATCGAACACTTTAACCGTTTGACGGGAAAAAACATTGCAGGGATATCCCAAAGAGCCATCGCCACGCTGATGCTGCACGAATGGCCCGGCAACATCCGCGAGTTGGAAAACGCCATCGAGCATGCGTTTGTTCTCTGTCGGGAAGATATCATCCGTGTTGCCTGCCTTCCGGACCATATCCTTCCGCCGAACGCACTGAACCCGATTTTGCCAGGCTTGACGCTTAAAGAAATAGAACGATGGGCCATCCAACAAGCGCTTGAAAGAAACCGGGGGAAAAAGGTTGCCACGGCCAAGGAACTTGGAATAAACAAAAACACACTTCGCCGGAAAATACTTCGACTGGGCATTTGAAAGGTCAATCGAAGAGCGGCTGCAGCGATCTGAGGCCGAAGCCAACCCAATAGTTGCAAACAAAGATGTTTAAACCATTCTTGCCGATTCTTATCTTGGCAAACATGAACGCTTTACGGGTCGTTTTTAATAAACGTTCCTTCCCGATATTCCCGGAATGCGTTTTCCAGTTCAGCCTGGGTATTCATGACAATCGGGCCTTGCCAGGCCACCGGTTCATTTAACGGTTTACCGGTTAGCAGCAAAAATCCCAGGGTTTCTGTGGCAGCGTTGACAACCAATTGATCGCCCTTGCCGAACAACACCAGCGTCCCATTCTCAATGGCTTGATCGGCGACTTTTCCCTTTCCGCTAACGACATAAATAAAGGCCGTGTAATCCGGATCGATGGCATGGGTGAACGTTTGGTCTGCCGGCACGGTGCAGTCGAAGTATTCCGGATCAATGACGATGTCGTCCACCGGTCCCCTGGCTCCGCCGATCGCCCCGGCAATCACCTTGACCGATATCCCGTTTTCAAGCTCAACCCTTGGTATCTGATCCGACGTGATGCCGCGGTAGCGGGGCGCCATCATTTTTTGGGAAGCCGGAAGATTAGCCCAGAGCTGAAACCCGTGCATAGAACCATTGACATCGCCTTTGGGCATCTCCTGGTGAATGATACCGCTGCCTGCGGTCATCCACTGAACGTCTCCCGAGGAGATAACGCCGGTGTTGCCTATACTGTCAGCATGTTCCACATCGCCTTTGGTTACATAGGTAATCGTTTCAATGCCCCGGTGGGGATGCCAGGGAAAGCCTTTGAGGTAATGTTCGGGAGTGTTGGAACGAAAGTCGTCGAGCATCAAAAACGGGTCCAATCGCGGGGCTTGGATGTGGCCGAATACGCGATTCAGATGCACCCCGGCACCTTCTAAAACCGGCTGGCGGGTTAAGGTCATTTGAATTTTTCTGACAGATTGCATGAATACCCCCTCGGTTGTGTGATCGAATGATTGGATGTTTAACGGCATCCCGTCTGCCAGTAACTTCCTTTGGGACTAAAAACCGGTACATGGATGCTGCCGTGAGGCAAAAAATCGCAACTATCTTTAAGAAAAGATATAAAACCAAAAAATGTTTCTTCGTTGACGACTTGCGCGTACCGCCCAAATCGACCTTCAAGCCGGATGGATTCCGTGGAAAAAAAACGTGACCCGTCGCCACAATTACTATAATGCCATTCCAAGCAATTTCATTTTTCTGTAAAGCAGGGTGCGATGAATATTCAGCCGTGCGGCGGCCTTGGTTTTATTTCCATCAACCTGTCTGAGTGTTTGTTCGATCAGAAAATGTTCGGCTGACTTCATATAGTCATTCAACGTCGCTGCGTCAGACCGCTTGGGGAAAACGGTTGAATGGAAAAGATAATCGGGAAGATCTTCCGGTTTAATTGTGTCGGCTTTGGCCCCATGCAAAGTGCGCTGGATGACGTGCAAGAGTTCTCTTCCATTGCCTGGCCAGTCATATTTCTCAAGCACTTTCTTGGCTTCTGAATGAATGCGGATGCCCTTGCCCGAAGGGCCCTTAATCGATCTTTCGATAAAATGGTAGGAAATAGGGATTATATCGTCCCTGCGATTTCTCAACGGTGCTATGCAAATGGGGATTCCATTTAACCGGAAATATAGATCTCGCCTGAATTGACCCGCCTTCATAAGGCTGTCCAGATCCTGATTGGTGGCGGCGATTATTCTGAAATCCGATGAAATGAGGTTGACGCCCCCCACCCGTTCAAACTCTTTTTGTTCCAGGACCCTAAGCAGCTTGGGCTGCATTTCCATGGGCATGTCGCCGATTTCATCCAAAAAAACGGTGCCTAAATGAGCCAGTTCAAATTTACCGGGTTTGCCTTTGGGATGAGCACCGGTGAATGACCCCTTCTCATATCCAAACAGCTCGGCTTCCAGCAGGTCTCTGGGCAGTGCGGCACAGTTGACGCGTATGAAGGGGAAATGCCTACGGTCGCTTGCATTATGGATCGCATGGGCGAAGAGTTCTTTACCTGTTCCCGATTCGCCGGTGATTAGCGCCGGCATGTCGGTGCCAGCGGCATTTCGCGCCTCGATCTTGGCTTTATTTATAGAGTTACTTGTTCCAATAATACTATCGAATGAGAACTTGGTCGTGTGAACGTCTGCCAGCGCTTTTTGTGCATCCACAATTTTTGATTCCAATTGATCCAGTTTTTCTGCCAGCTTGGTAACGGTGGTGGCGGATTCAAACAGAACCAGACCCACCACGGCAATTACGCGACCGTTTTCACGCAGTGGGATTCGATGGACCAAGAAACCGGTATCTTTGTATTTGTGGGGATAATTGACTTCGGCAATACCTGTTTTGGCCACAATATGAAGACGGCTGTTTGAAATCACTTCTGTGGCATGTTTGCCAACAGATCTCTCGATGTTAACATCCAGAAACCGGGAATAGGTTCGGTTGATATATATAATTTCCCCGTTGGTATCGCTGATGATGACACCAATCTCCATATTATCTACAAGGTTCTTAAAAAAACCCTTTTGATGGATCGGATTGGAAGCATGTGCGTCAACCATGGTATAGATCCCATGAATCGAATTTTTATTAAGCGATACCCCCGACCCGGTCTAAATCCGCCTGAGTGTGGTCACGCAGTTGGTGGCAGCCGAACCACCGACATTGAAAACAGCTGCAATGCGTGGTGCTTTCTTGGTCGGTGCCATGCCGATAGGCTCTCCAACCAGTTGTTTATAGGCCAGCGCGTGCATTGAGCACCCGGTGGCACCGACAGGATGCCCCTTGGATTTGAGACCACCCGACAAATTTACCGGGCAACGGTCGTCAGCGGTAAACCGGCCGTCAAGATAGTCCCATCCGGCCCGGCCATCTATTGAAAGACCCAACGCCTCGGTGGTCAGTATCTGGTTGATTGAAAAACAATCATGAACTTCGGCAAGATCGACATCGGCGATGGTAATGCCTGCTTCCTTAAAAGAATGCTTCACCGCCATTTTCCCAGCGGTTAGTTCATGCATGTTAGGTCGGACGCTTTCGGGAAGACGTTCGGTCGTCATACCAACCCCGGCTATTTCCACGGCACGCCGGCTAATGCTTCGGGCTTCTTTGGTTGGTGCCAGGATCACAGCGGCCGCACCGTCTGATATCAGGGAACAGTCGTGAAGTCTTAACGGATCGGCAATCACCGGATTGCTGCCCTTTCCTGTCGAAGGTAAACTCAAAATGGCCTCCGGTGTGAATAGTTTGAGCCGGTCTGCCGGTCCGCCTTTACTAAAGTGTGCCAGCGGGTTTTCGATCCCATTACGGTATCCCAGCGCTGAGACGGCTGCAAACATTTTTTGAATCGCTTCCAGGCTATATCCATAGTGACGCATGTAGCCTTTGGCATATTCCGCAAAAAGCCCGGGAAATGTCATGCCCATTGCCCCTTCCTCCGGCCAGTAGGACGAACAGGCCAGGGTATGGGTGACTTCAGCTGTGGGCAGAAGGCTCATCTTTTCTACACCGATCACCAGGACGCGACGGAAACGACCGGACTCGATGCCGAATATGGCATTGTATAGGGCAATGGAGGAGGAGGCGCAGGCACCTTCGGTGCGGGTCGTCGGAATGAACCGCAGGAAATCCGGTGCGACTTCAAGGCCCAGCGGCCCCACATGTTCCTGATTGATGAACCTGGATGGCGAACAGCTGCCGATCCATATCCCGTCAATTTCTGACGGATGCAAACCGGCATCCTCGATCGCCCCTTTGCCGGCCTCCTTAATGAGGTCGTAAAATGACTTGGTATCCTGAACTTCTCCTGTATCCTTGTTCTTTTCGACAAAGGCGCCAAACTTGGTGTTGTAGGCGCCGATAATGCTGGCTCGGCTCATTATTTTTCTCCTGTGGTTAATTGACCAGTGGTCAAACATTGCATTTCATCCGGCCACATTGAAAGGACGATGTCAAGACCGGCAGCAAATCCGACTATCCTTTCGAACCCAGCCGCAAACCGCCATGGATAAAATAGACATCGCCGGTAAGTGCTTCATTGCGGTACAATTCGCATACCAGCGAGGCAATCTCCTCTGGTTCAATCAGCCGCCCGATGGGAACGTTGTCCAGAATACGAGACAATGCATTCTGTTTCATTCCCTCCAAAATAGGGGTGGCGACGTATCCCGGTGCAACGGCCACGCAGCGAATGCGATCGGAAAGCCCCCGCCTGAAAAATTCGGCGGTGATTACCTTTGGCATGACGGAAACAGCGGCCTTGGTTGACGAATAGTTGATCTGACCGGCGGTTCCAAGCGAACCGGTCGATGATATCAAGCAAATCAGACCTTTATCGTTGTTGTTGATCATCTGCTCGGCGCATTCACGAACCGTGAGAAACACGCCCGTCAAATTGACATCGATGACGGAGCGGAACTGATCGAGGGACATTTTGGAAACCACTTTCCCGGTCTCCCGATCGGGTGAGAGCATCAATCCGTCTTGGATAATACCGGCAAAGGGCGCCACCAGATTGATCCGTCCAAAACGTTCCATGGCCGTGACCGCCAGTCGATGACTGTCCGCCTCATTGGTGACATCGCACACCAGCGTTTCGGCAGGATTACCAATGGCCGCCTTAGCCTTTTCCAAGGCCGGGCCTGAGATATCTGCCAGGAGTGCTTTTCCACCTTTATTGACCCAGTATTTGGCAAATGCCAAGCCGATACCGCTTGCCCCCCCGGTGATTACTGCTACTGCATTTTTAATATCCAGCATCTTATCCTCCTTGTAGATGGTTTAACGTTTGGTGACTTGGGAAGACCGTCGAGAACAACATGTTGATTGCTTGATCAGCGATTGAGACGTGAATATCAGAATGAATAGCTCTGGTTTAGCAATTTCCATGCCGCAGGCAAAAGGGCCGGAACCAAGCGATTCATCGATCCAAGTGGACGGGCAAGAAAAAGAAAATGTATCATATTTACTACGTATTTTATCTCGAACTGGATTGTCTGGCAGGCAACGGTTGGGTTAACCCAATACAAAATTCGAATATTCATCAGTTGTTAGAGAAGTCCATGGTCAATAAATCGTAGTCGGCATGCCTTTTGCTGATACTATTCCCACCAGCCGATCTTTTGCTTAACCCGCACCATCCGAATGGACCCAGCCCCTTAGGAGTTGCAGATGAATTTAGGGACCGTATTTAGGCGACATGCCCGCTACCGACCCGATCATACCGCCGTCGTGTTTGGCGACCGGCGAGTGACCCATTTAGAATTTAATCGAAATATCAACAAACTGGCGAATGCCATGTTGGAACTGGGGATGACAAAAGGGGCCAAGGTCGCCACCGTGCTGCCCAACTGCCTGGAGTTGCTCGAAACCTATTGGGCTGCGGCCAAGATAGGCGCAGTGGTGGTGCCCATGAGCACGCTGTTAATGGAAGGAGCCCTCCGATCATTGTTAAAAGACGCCGATGCGGAGATGGTGATGACCAATAAGGCGTTCGCCAACGTGTTGAAGACGATTCGCCCGGATCTGCCGAAACTCCGGGGGGGGAACTGCCTTCTGGTGGACGGTTCCGATACACCCGGATTTCAAGACTATCACACCTTAACGGATGCTGCAGATGAGAACGAACCGACGGGCATCCAAGTCGACCTCGACGACCCCTTCAACATCATGTACAGCAGTGGAACCACTGGTCTTCCAAAGGGAATCGTTCACACGCACGCCATTCGCATTGCTTACGGGACCTCTTTCGCGGCAGCGTTCCGCATTGCCCCGGAAAGCGTCACCCTTCACGCGGGGGCCATTGTTTTTAATGGATCTTTCGTCGATCTCATGCCCACCGTATTTCAAGGGGCCACCTATATTCTTCATGCGCAGTTTGACCCGGTTGCCTGCATCGATACCATCCAGAAAGAAAAAGTTACACACACCATGATGGTTCCCGCCCAGATCATCGCGATGTTGAATGCACCCAATTTTGAACCCGATGCCCTAAAATCACTGGAGATGATTTTAGCCTTGGGAGCCCCGTTGCATCTGGAGCATAAAGAACGGCTTAACCGGTTGCTCCCGGGGCGTTTTTACGAACTTTATGGCCTGACGGAAGGATTTGTCACCGTTCTCGATAAACTCGATTATCACCGAAAACCCGCCTCCGTGGGGATCCCTTTGCCTTTGTTCGAGATGAAAATCGTAGATGAAAACAACGAGGAGGTGCCCCACGAAAAGGTTGGTGAGATTTGCGGGAAAGGGCCGATTTTGACGCCGGGATACTACAAGCGGGATGATCTTACTAAAAAGGCGATCATTGATGGGTGGCTTCACTCCGGGGATCTGGGCTATGTGGATGAAGATGGGTTCTTGTATTTGGTGGACCGCATCAAGGATATGATAATCTCCGGTGGCGTCAATGTCTATCCGCGGGACATTGAAGAGATCGTTGTCCAGCATCCTGCGGTGAACGAAGCGGCGGTTTTCGGTGTTCCCGATGAAAAATGGGGAGAGACACCAGTTGCCACCGTGACGCTGAAGCCCGGTAGCCGTGCCACTTCCGAAGAGTTGAAGGTCTGGACAAACGAGCGTGTCGGGGCTAAATTCCAGCGCCTGGTCTACGTAAAGGTACTCAACGAATTCCCACGCAACGTGGCCGGGAAAATTCTAAAACGGGAAATGCGCGCATCGTTCAAGCGGTAATTGGCCGGTCACTTGTCATTACCCTCCAGCGAGTGGTACATAGTGGGTTGTGTAGCAATAACGATACATGTTGTAAAATTAATACAAGTGTAATTTGACAATCATCCTTTCGCGGGTATAAACTCATTGCGCCGCACATTTTTCAATTGTTAGTGGCAGCAAAGAACGACCAATCGGTGGTAATTTAAACAGAGGAATCGAAAAGGAGGAGGAGTCATGAAAAGATGTCTCAAAGCAGCGGCCATTTTCGCGGTAATTTTCTTGTTTGTCGGCAACATGGCGTTGGCTGCGGACCAGAAAAAAAAGTCAGACCGAACGAAATTCGGCGCGGACGACAGAATTGAGCAAGTCAAGAAGCTAAAGGTCAAAACCAGCACGGAGAAGCACCGCTGGAAAATGGTCCTTCCCTGGTCCAAAGGCCTGCTGTTCTACGACATGGCCGTCCATTTCTGCGATACCGTCCGCTTGGCTTCGGGCGGCCGCCTGGACATAAAGGCTTTTTCGGCCGGTGAACTGGTTCCAGCCATGGAAATTTTCGATGCGGTCAGCAAGGGCTCTTTTGACGCAGGACATGATTGGCCCGGCTACTGGAAAGGCAAAAATGAGGCCTTTATCACTTTTGGCTCCGTGCCTTACGGGCTGGACGGCGAACTCTACAATATCTGGCTCTATGAACGGGGTGGTATGAAGGAGATGCAGGATCTCTATGGCCAATACAACCTTTTCGCCCTTCCCGGTGGCCAGGTCGGCCAGGAGATGGGGCTTAACTCCAACCGGCTTGCTTCGAAGATGGAGGATTTCAAGGGTATGAAGGTCAGAACCTGGGGCTGGTATCTGGATATCCTCAACGAACTGGGCGCCTCCGGTGTCGCCACTCCGGGCGGCGAAGTCTACCTCTCCCTGCAAACAGGTGTCCTGGATGCGGCCGAGTTCTCCTCTCCAGCGGTCAATTGGCCGATGGGTTTTGACGAGGTCACCAAATATATCATCGAGCCGGGCGTACATCAAAACGGCTGCCAGTTCGCCTTTTTTTTCAACAAGGACTCCTACGATAAACTGGGAGATGATCTGAAATGGATCCTCGACACCGCCGCCAAGGAGACCCAGCTCTGGAGTTATAGCTGGATCAACAACCTCAATGCCGAGGCCATCCGTCGTTTCAAGGAGCACTCTGAAATTGTAAAAATGGATGACGCTACCGTTGCTGATTTTGCCAAGACGACCAAGGCATATTTGGAAAAAGTGAAAGCCAGATGTCCTGACTGTAAACGGCTGCTTGAGTCTCAAGAAGCATTGAAGAAGGACTTCGCCGACTGGCGCGATGCTAGGTCCGGTGTCACCGCCTGGCCGATAGATGAGCAAATAAAAGGAAAGTTGCACGAATAGCACTGTCGGCTAACGAGAACAACCTGTTAAATGTGATTTGCCGGATTCACCGGTTGCGGTGAATCCGGCAGGCAACTTTTCGATCCGATTCAGAAATGATAGCAAACGGTTTGCGGCATTTGTCTTTATGCCCGTGAAACCGATATTGTTACCCGTAAATTCCTAACGGTCATCTAAATCGCAAGGTTGCAGGAGGCGTATAATCCATGATGAGGTCGCTTACGAAAATAATCGACAAGATTGTCGTGAAACAGGCGGAAGTGTCGTCTCTTCTCATGGTGGTCCTGGTAGTGATGATGTGCTACGAAGTTACCAGGCGTTATTTCTTCAATGCACCGACGATCTGGGGGTTGGAGTTCACGACATTCATCTACGGTGCTCACTTTGTCTTGGGATACGGTTATACTGAATATTTTGACGGTCACGTGAGAGTAGATATCTTCAGCAGTAGATTTCCAAAAAAAATACAGGATTTTCTTTATATCGTCCTGACGATTTGTGTAACCCTCCCCCTTGTTACGCTGCTTGGAATTTGGGCCTGGGACAACGCGATCACTTCTACCAAGATTCTGGAGGAGCTGTCATCGGCGTGGGCCCCGCCGATCTGGCCGGTGAAGCTGCTGATGGCTTTAGGGTTTACCTTTCTCTTCCTTCAGGTTCTCTCCAACTTAATCAAACGATTTTTAACTTTCGGCCACGAGGAAGCGGTTCGCTAAGAGGATGCTATGAGTCCAGAACTCTTGACCATTGGAATGTTCACCACGCTTATCGTATTCATCGTACTCGGACTCCCCTTGGCGTATTCGCTAGCCGGCACCGCCGTGATTTTTGGTTTGCTCGAAAACGGTTTAAATATTGACGGACTACTGGGTTTTTTTATCAACAACGCCTGGGGGACCATGAACAATTTTGTGCTCGTGGCGGTTCCCCTGTTCATCCTGATGGCGCAGCTGCTGGATCGCGCTAAAATCTCGGACGCCCTGTTCGAAGCCCTCTACGTGGTCATGGGCGGCATAAAGGGCGGGCTCGGTTTGGCGGTCATCTTCGTTTGTGTTATCCTGGCCGCCACAACGGGTATCGTTGGTGCTTCGGTCGTTGGGATGACGCTCCTTGCCGGCCCGAAACTGATTGAAAAAGGCTATAATAAAGAGATAACTGCAGGTTTGATCTGTTCTGGAGGTACACTCGGCATCCTGATCCCGCCAAGCATCATGCTTGTTGTCTATGGCGGGTTGACAGGGCTCAAAGAAACTTCAGTCGGCGCCCTTTTCGCTGCCGCAATTTTGCCGGGCCTCTTACTGGCAATTCTGTATATGGCTTACGTATTCATCGTGTGTCAGGTTAAACCTGCATATGGACCCGCCATCAGCAAGGAAGAAGCCTCCGGCTATTCTGCCCGACAAAAGATGTGGATGGTCATCAAGTCCATGGTTCCCCCGCTCGTGCTGATCTTCGCGGTCATGGGTACCATCCTTGGCGGTGTCGCTACCCCATCCGAGGCAGCAGGAGTCGGTGTTTTAGGTGCGGCTCTTCTGGCCATCGCCCGCGGCAGTTTCAATTGGAAGGTCATCTTCGAGTCCTGCAAAGCGACGCTCAAGACCACATCTATGGTAATGATCCTGGTCCTTTTCGGTAACCTTTTCAGCGCAACATTTCTTTTTGTTGGTGGGGGTGATGTCATCACCGATCTTCTCATCGGAGGAGACCTCCAGCCGGCAATGGTCTTGTTCATCATGCTTCTTGCCATCTTTTTGTTGGGTATGTTCATTGACTGGGTGGCCATCCTGCTTGTCTGTCTCCCGGTTTTCATGCCCGTCTGCATGGAGCTTGGTTTCAATCCTTTATGGTTCTCGATGCTCATCTGCATCGTCCTGCAGACCTCATTTTTGACACCTCCCTTCGGCTATGCACTTTTCTATTTTTCTGGCGCCGCACCTACAGGAAAATACCAGATGATGGAGATTTACAAAGGTGTCCTGCCGTTCATCGCCCTGCAAGCCATAGGCGTTCTGATCTGCATCCTCTTTCCGTCAATCATCACCTATATACCAAGCGTCATTTTCAAGTGATGAGAAGTGAAGTTGCTTTCCAAGGCTTCCGGTTAATGTTTCCCCGCTCTTTGTCGCAACGGCCATCAATCTGGCCAAAGCAGCCAAAACCTGGATTGAAGACCACAGGACCGCTTGGCCAGCGAATCGATCCTGTCCAATTTCGCTGACCCATAATTCTCGTTTTTATGTCTGTAAAAAGCAATCCAGCCGATGTTGGAGTTCTTCAAGCCGTCTGCCTATGTTTCCAACAAGATCGTGAACCACTTCGCCGGCGCTTTTCAATTCACTGATCAGTCCGGCAACCTGACCGCAGCATATTTCCGAGTTGTCCGCATGGCCAAGGTGCTGAGAATGATACTGGGAGTGGCTTATAAGAAAATCGGTCAGTTCGCTGCTGCCGGCGCCGGCCTGTTTCATTTCTAAATATTCCTTCGTAAAATCATTGATCAGGTCCCTGGCAAGCATGTAGTCTTTCGGTACCGAGACGGTGCAGACACCCTGTGTTCCTAAAATGGCCTCCTTGACGCGGGTGTGGCTTTCTGATTCGCCAGTGGCCATGAACCGGGTGCCCATGTAGATACCGTCTGCACCCAATGCCATGACTGCCAGAGCTCCCCGTGCGTCGCCGATACCCCCGCCGGCGATCACCGGCAAATCAACGGCATCTGCAACCATGGGTGTCAATGTCAATGTGGTCAGCTCCGTGAATCCCTTGTGGCCGCCGGCTTCGAATCCTTCGCAGATAACTGCATCCACGCCGGCGGCTTCGGCCTTCCGACCGTGTCTGGCGGTGGAAATGGCATGCAGAACCTTTATCCCGGAAGCCTTTAGCGCATCGGTATAAATGTCGGGCCGGCCGACCGAAACGATCGCTGCTGGTACCGCTTCTTCGATAATGACGTTTACAATTTTCTTTGAATACATCATCTCCTCCCCGACACCGACGACGACATTCACCGCAAAGGGGGCCCGTGAGAGGCACCGCACCTTTTTTATCTGATCGCGCAATCTTTCGCCGGTCAGTTCGACATCCGACGTAATTTCATCAGCACCGCAATTGGGTCCGAGGGTTCCGAGCCCACCGGCATTCGATACGGCAGCGACCAAATCGGCGCCGCTTACCCAGTTCATGGGTGCCTGAATGACA
>Ga0055444_10000057_pt1 | contig 12218 bp, 10 predicted proteins | sample China_Galinas_Co_FD_57742 | JGI IMG/M metagenome (GOLD analysis project Ga0055444, IMG submission 57742) | Wetland microbial communities from San Francisco Bay, California, USA, that impact long-term carbon sequestration - China_Galinas_CordA_D2 | ecosystem: Environmental > Aquatic > Marine >...
CAGGATAGAACGTGGGATTCCGGTTCCCATGGTGGGGGTTCGAGTCCTCCTGAGGTCACCTCCGCGGACGGATGCAATTCATTGCATTCGTCCTCTTATTGTTTGGGCTTATTCGGAAAAAACAGCTTTCCCGGAGGCTACATGACTCCACTTTAAGAAGGCCACAAATACCACACCGCCGACTATATTACCGAGGGTGGTCCATATCTGAACCGTAAGATAGTCCCCCCAGCTTATTTGATCTCCTGTAAGACAGGCAGTAAACATTTCAATGGAACCCACAATGGCATGGTGCAGTCCCCCGATCCCGATCACCGTGGTTACCAGAACCACCAGGGTGATCCTGCTGATGGTTTCCTGGGCCGAAGTGTTCAGCCATGAAAGTAATCCCATAAGCCAGCCTGCCAGGATCCCGCTCCCGATGATTATGGTCCATGGATGATTGGTGAGTTTCAATGCCAGCTGCTCAAAGGAAGAGGGGTCAAGGATTCCCATTCTGACCGGGACAATGGACATGATGATCCCGAAAAATGTTCCCCCGATGATGTTCCCGGAATAGACCACACCCCAGAGGGCCATCAGGCTCTTCACCGTAGCATTCCTGTTCAGTACCGGGATCACCGCCAGGGTGGTATGTTCCGTAAACAGCTCTGATTTTCCTATAATGACGAAAATAAAACCCAGCGGGTAGGATAGTGCCAGCAGGATATGCAGTACTGAGGGGTGCACCTGGCCAAAGAAGAGACTGTAGATCGCAGCCATCAGAAAAACTGAAAACCCGACCTCAAGGCCTGCCGAGATGGAAGAGAGGAAAAGATTCAGATGGGAACGATCATGTTCCCTCATAGCCGTTTCGATCTGCTCATTCAGGATCTCTTCCACATTTTTAGGCCTGTTCAATGCATCTCTCAAACGAATCGCTCGCTTTGACATATAAAAAGTTTAGTGTATAACCTCAAGGGCGCGCATATGTTTAACGGAGTGTTGACCAATGCCACATAGAATCAGGTCAAGGTTGTTGATTTTTGTCCACAGATCAACTGGAAATTCCACAGTCTGCTTATCTGGTAAAAAGTTCGCAATATGGATTAGGGGTCATATAACCTTGAAGTATAGGCGAATATGGGAAGTGTCAATTTGATAGATTCATTTCAGGATCTTGGTATCACTCTTGATCTTTATGAGTGGAAAATAAATGTCAAAAATTAAAAACTGAAAATAATGGAAACCAAGGAAACGTATATCGTACAAAATGAGATCAAGGTGAAAAACCTGTTATCAGCCATGTATACCAATGAATCACAGCTTCTGGCTAAAATCAGCAAAAAGAAACAGCAGTTGAACAACCTGGAGCATGAAATCAGTGAGATGGAGAAGAACTACAGGGACCAAAGAAACCTGCGAACCGAATTAACTGAGAAATTTGATGACCTGCAGCATTCCCGGTCATCTAATTGGGATGAATTTAAAAAAGAGTATGAACTGGTCCTGGACTTTGCTGAAGGTGATAAATCAAGCTTTATAGAGGCAGCCGAATCGTTCATAGAGGAGCTGAACAAGAAAATCACTGAGCTCGAAGAGAATCTGAAGAAATCTTCAGAGGAAGCCAGGAAAAAATCCCAGGAAATGCTTGATGACCTGAATGAGAGAAAGCACGCACTTCAGGAACGGCTTGAAGTCGTAAAAACTGATACAGGAGAGCTCTGGTTGGAAGTTCGCCAGTGGTTTATTGAACGGGCTAATAGCATAAAATCGATGTTCTAATCAGTGAAAGATTTTATGGATATACTCTATTTTACCGGGGTTTTAAAACAGCTCCGGCTTTTTTATGGAAATGATCGCTCGCTCCCCCATTTGTTGAAAATGATAATCGTTTGAGGCCCATTTCCCACACCTGCCCCGTCTGGAAATATTCGTATATTTACTGAAACAGCCTCAAAAATGCAAAGGATTCTGATCATTGATGATGACACTTATATCTGTAAGTTGCTGGATAAATACCTGGCCAAAAACGGATACAAGACAGAAACGGCGTTTACGGGTTCAACAGCCATAAGAAAGCTGAAAGATGAGAGGTTTGATTTGATTCTCAGTGATTACCGGTTGCCTGACAAGAATGGTCTTGATATACTGAATCAGGCGAAAATCAGGGACCAACGTCTTCCCGTCATCATCATGACCGCCTATGAAGAGATGGCTACAGCCGTTCAACTGATCAAATCCGGTGCGTATGATTATATTACCAAACCTTTGATCCCGGAAGAAGTGCTGAGACTGATTAATGAGGCGCTGGATAAAAAAGCACCCCGGGAGGACCCGGTTTCATTTGAACACGGCTTCATATCGGGTAAGAGTACAAAGTTTCAGGAGATCCTGGACCATATCCGGATCATAGCACCTGTGGATATGTCCGTCATTATTGAAGGTGAGACGGGTTCAGGAAAGGAGTTCGTGGCCAGATCAATTCATTTCAACAGTCAAAGGAAAAATGGCCCGTTTATAGCCGTAGATTGCGGGGCCCTGCCCAAAGGAGTTGTAAACAGTGAGCTTTTCGGACATATAAAAGGTTCATTTACAGGGGCAATATACGATAAGAAGGGACTATTTGAGCGAGCCAGTGGAGGGACCCTGTTTCTGGACGAGATATCCAACCTGGATTCCGAGAACCAGATGAAACTGCTGCGTGTACTCCAGGAAAAGCAAGTGACACGGATCGGCGATAACCGAAGTTTCAAGGTTGATGTCAGGATCATAGTGGCTTCCAACGAGGACCTTCTCTTGAAGGTTCAAAAGAATAATCTCAGGGAGGACCTGTATCACAGGCTGAATGAGTTTAAAATTGTTGTACCTCCGCTGAGGGAGAGAGAGGAGGATGTACTTGTATTTGCAGCTGAGTTCGTCAAAAGGGCCGCCAGGCGTTTTAATAAAGTGGTATTGGGTTTTGACAAGGATGTTGAATGGATGTTGATGAACTATCATTGGCCCGGAAACATCAGAGAATTGAAAAATGTGATCAACAGGGCTGTACTGCTTACAGATAAGCAGGTATTCAGCCTGAAAGAAATACCAGAGGAGATCAAAACAAGGCAGGCCCTGAAGCAGAACACGGATTCGGGACATGACGGCAAACTTTCGGATGTTCATTTAAAGGATGCTGCACATCAGGCAGAAAAGGAGGTTATCATTAAAGCCCTGATCAGATCAAATTATAATAAGTCTCAGGCTGCCCGCTTGCTGAACATCGATAGAAAGACTCTCTATAAAAAAATAAAACGGTATAATATTTCACTCATTGAGCAGTAATGAATTTCAAGAAAGCTCAATTACAACAAATTCTCTATCATTTGCCGGATACTGCACTGATTGTTTTCGGTGAAGATCTAAATATACTCAGGGTGATGGACCGGGATCATATCCTGAGTGAGAATATCCCAGGAATAGAGGTAAACCAAAAACTTGATGAAATCGATGAGCACCGATGGGCCGGACCTATCCTGGAGATATGTCGGAATGCCCTGAATGGGCTGGTTGAACATCGCCATATACTGGGACAATCGGGCCAGATGAAGGTACATGCCATGTCACTGATCGATCAGAAGGGGATCCTGACTGGTATTTTGATGGTGCAGGGGAATCAAAGTATAATGAATGAATACAGGGAAGAGCTGGAGAGAGAAAAGGAAGAAGCCGAAGAGACCAGTGAAATTAAAAGCCGCTTTATGGCGCGTATCAGCCATGAAATCAGGACACCGTTGAATGCCATTATTGGTTTTATAGAACAATTGGGAAAAACAAAGCTCGATAAGACCCAGGAAAATTACCTCAAGATCATCGACAAATCGTCAGTCTATCTACTGGACCTGGTTAATGAAATACTTACATTCTCAAAAATCGAATCCGGCGAGCAGCAGTTGGACCTTGTCGATTTCAAACTCGAATCGCTTTTTAATGAGCTCTACTCCACTTACAATAACAGAGCAGCCGAAAAGAAAATAAATTTCCGATATACCTTCGACAGTAATCTCAGGCTTATATTCAAAGGGGATGCTTTCCGGTTGAAGCAGGTGGTGATCAATCTCATCAGCAATGCAATCAAATTCACGGAATACGGTTATGTGGAACTGAAAGTGGAACGTATAGCTGAAGAGAGTGATATGGTATGGGTCCGGATTTCTGTCTCCGATACCGGATCAGGTATCCCGGAGCATAAGATCCAGGATATATTTAAGGAGTATAAACAGGCCAGTGCAGGGATAGCCAGGAAACACGGTGGGACTGGATTAGGTTTGACCATTAGCAAGCGCCTGACCGAATTGATGAAAGGAAAGATCAAGGTGACAAGTGTTGAGGGAAGGGGATCTCTGTTTTCAGTAGAAATACCCCTTGCAAAAAGCGAACTTACTTTCCTGACAAAAGAAACCCTTAAAATAAATACTGAAGTGCTTTCAGGAAAATCAGTGCTTATTGTTGATGATGATGCGATGAACCGGATGTTGGGGGAGATTATCCTGGAGGGATTCAACATGGAGGTGAGCATGGCCTCAGATGGAAGAGAAGCCATTGATCTACTGGCCGAGAGGAAATTCGATATCCTTCTCCTGGATATCCATATGCCTGTGGTCAGTGGATTGGATGTGGCGCGTTTTATCAGGAAAGAGCTGAATGACCAAAATGTTAAAATCTTAGCAGTTACAGCGGACATGATCCGGGAGGAATTGAACCAGTATCTGGATCAGGGTATTGATGACCTGATTATAAAACCATACCGAGAGATCAACATGTTCAATAAACTCTGCCAGGTATTGAATGTGGATTCAGACTTGATTCAGCATGAAACCATCAGGATTGTGCTGAAGGAGGAGCAGGAATCAACACTTTACGATCTCAGTGAGTTGCGTTCGATCACCAGGGACAATGAAGCATTTTTCAATGAAATGATACAGACCTTTATTGAAAATGCCGAAAATGGCATCGAACAGATCAAAACTGCCTATAAAGCAGGAGAGTGGGATGAGGTACGGGAATCAGCGCACAGGCTCACCCCATCGTTTAAACATTTGTCGATCAAGTCCGCGGTATCAGACCTGATCGAGCTTAAACAGAGATCGACCGATGAACCTGGCGGGGAAGAGGTATCCAGGTTGATTGCAAAGATAGAGATTGAAACAGCTGAAGTTATTGAACAACTGAAAAATGAAATAGACCACACATTATGAGGGCACTTAAGTCTGTGTTTGAGACAAAAAAGAAATATAAAACGGGGATCATTCTGAGCGGTGGAGGGGCCAGAGGATTTGCACATGCCGGGATATTAAAAGGGCTTAATGAATCAGGAATATATCCTGATGTTATTTCCGGGGTTAGTGCAGGGGCCATTGTTGGTGCCTTGTATGCCGACGGGTATGCTCCTGATGAGATCTTCGAGATCTTCTCCGGGGAAAATAGTTTATTCAGATATGTGAAATTCTCCATCCCGAAAATGGGTTTGTTTAAAACCATCAAGCTCAGGGAGAACCTGGATAAAAGCCTGAGATCTAAAACATTTGAGGAGCTTAAAATCCCCCTCTTTATTGCAGCTACAGATATTACAAGCGGAGAAATAAAATATTTCGATACCGGGAAGATCCTGGAAAAGGTCATGGCATCCTCGGCCATTCCCGTCCTGTTTGAACCGGTGAAAATAGAGGGAAACCTCCATGTGGATGGCGGTGTGCTGGATAATTTTCCGGTGACACCCATTGTAAATGACTGTGAAAGGCTTATTGGCGTTTCACTCAATCCCATTAGTCCAGAAGGGGATTTCACAAGTCTTTTTAAAATTGCGGAGAGGACATTCAGGTTGAGTGTCTCTTCAAACATCAGCCCAAAAATAGACCTTTGCGATGTGGTGATTGAGCCTGAAGAAATGGGGTCCTTTAAATTGCTTGATGCGTCCAAAGGGAAGGAGATGTTTGAACTGGGATATCGGATTGCAATCGATCAAATAGGCCAAAAATAAGTATGACTTCGAAAAAGGGATTCGGCACTTTTGGAGGAGTATTTGTGCCCAATATACTCACAATTCTGGGGGTTATCATGTACCTGCGGATGGGATGGGTAGTGGGAAATGCCGGCTTAAAAGGTACATTAATCATCTTGTTGATCGCAAACCTCATCACACTGTTTACGGCCTTTTCAATCAGTGCGATCGCCACCAACATGCGCATGAAGGGTGGCGGGGCCTACTACCTGATATCCAGGTCACTTGGTGCTGAGGTCGGTGGCAGTGTCGGAATTCCGCTCTACCTTGCACAGGCCCTGGTGATCAGCCTTTATATTGTCGGATTTACAGAATCCCTTTCCCTTTTATTTCCACATCTCAATGGAGTACTGGTTTCCATTGCAACGCTCACAGGTCTTACAGTGATTGCTCTGATAAGAGCCGGACTCGTTATCAAATTACAGTTCATCATCCTGTGTATCATTCTGCTTTCCCTGGTATCTTTTTTTTTGGGTGGTACAATTTCCTTCGAACACATACACCTTGAACACAGGTATGAAGAAGGGTATAATTTCTGGAAGGTTTTCGCCGTCTTCTTTCCTGCGGTGACCGGAATTCTTTCAGGGGTGAGCCTGAGTGGCGATCTGAAGGACCCCTCCAGGAGTGTCCCTTTAGGAACCATATGGTCTGTTATTACTGGGGCAATTGTCTATTTTTTGATCGCAGTCTGGTTCTCCTTAACAGGTAATCCGGAGACTATGGTTAATGAAAACCTGGTCATGGTGACCATGGCTAAATGGGGTCCCCTGATTTACGCTGGTATCTGGGGTGCCACTCTTTCCTCCGCACTGGCCAACATTCTTGCCGGCCCAAGGACGCTGCAGGCATTGGCTGTGGATGGGATTGTATTCAGGATATTCAGCAGGGGCAGAGGTGAGAAAAATGAACCCATGATTGCTACACTCTTTACATATATACTGGTAGGGGGCGTTCTGGTAGTGGGGAAGCTTAATACCATCGCCCCGGTACTGACCATCTTTTTCCTGATCACTTATGGATCCATAAATTCAATTGCTTTTTTAGAAGGGTTGATCAAACGCCCCGGGTTCAGGCCCGCCTTCAGGGTTCACTGGGCAATTTCACTGGTTGGTGCAGCAGGTTGTATCTGGGTCATGTTCCTGATTAATCCCCTGGCCTGTATTGTAGGGTTTGCATTTGTGATCTTCATCTACCTGGTTCTGAAACGCATTCAGATACAAAAAAATTGGGGCGATTTCAGGCGGGGCATTTGGAATGCGTTGATCCAGTTTTCACTTCTGAACCTGGAACGTTCCAAAGATAATTCAATTTCCTGGAGGCCCAGCCTGTTATTAATTAGCAGGAACCTCATTACTAAACAAAAGCTGATACAGGTTGCTTTTGGCCTGACCAGGAAAAGTGGTTTTTTGGCTTGTATAAACATTTACGAAGCAGGGGAGTATGATGTCGGGCAGCTTGAAAATGACGCCACGACATTCCGGATGATGCTGGAAGAAAAACGGATAACAGCCTTTTACAGGAATGCTATCGTTGAGAATTATCTTTCAGGACAGCTTTTAGCGTCACAACTGCATGGTATTGGAGAATTCAGGCACAATACCATGTTGCTGGATTGGTCCGAGGCCATTGGTGGAGGCTTCGTGAGCGGTTCCTCAGAATCTGTTGATCAGTTCCGGCTTATACGGTTTTACAGTGAACTGAAGATCAGCCTGTTGTTGCTCAACATTAACCCTGAGATTCAGCGAATTGGATACCGGACCATTGATGTTTGGTGGGATCCAAGTCAAAAAAATGGCAGTTTCATGCTGGTACTTGGCCATTTACTCGCCTCAAGCAAGTACTGGGGTGAACCCAGGCTTCATATCAAGACAGTGGTATTGAAAGAGAAACTGGAACAGACCCGGGCATTGCTCCAGGAGCTGGTCATCCAATCCAGAATACAGGCCGAAATAACAGTGCTTCATCCTGATTCTGATCAGGAAGTGAGACTGGGAATGGAGTTTGAAAGGGTTCAGAAAATGCGCCGTAGACGCAGCAGATGGCTTGCTCCCTTTCACCGTATGTTCAACAGCCAGGATGCTGACTCAGAAAGACCTGAAATACCAGGGGGTGAAAAGAGTGAAAAGGAGAAAGTTCAAAACGAAATCAATCCCGTAGATAGTGGAGACGAAGTCCTCAAAGAGAAACTATCTGACCAGATCCAGGAAAAGGACGACTTCATCATCAATCAGCACATCAACGACATCATTGCGGAAAATTCAAAACATGCCGACCTGGTCATGCTGGGGTTTAATCTGCCTCCCCGGGGGAAAGAAAAGAAATACATCGAAAAAATGGAGACTTTTCTCAACAAACTACCCGATACACTTCTGGTTAATTGTCCTTTTGACTTTGAATTATTCAACTGATCCCTTCTATTCTTCAGGTTTAGAGATCAGTTTGGAGAGCATTTTGTTCAGCTCATCCTGTTTCTTCCGGAGCTCCGATATACCCAGTTTGTTTTGCAACAAATCGATGTTTTTTTCATCCATCAGGTGATCCCTGATCTTATTTCGTACCATTTTATCTTTCATTTTGCCCAGTTCCACTCCCTGCTCAAGTTCATATATTGTTCTTTGAAGATTGGTGATGTAACTTATCCAGCTGAGGATCCCAATAATAAAAAATCCCAGCAGGAACAGGATAATGAACGGGGGCAATTTGGCCACCCCGAATCCCAGGTTGATATTCAATGATATGGTGAAGATCTGCCAGTTAAACACCATGAAATAAAGGTTCACAAGGGTGAAAAGTATGAGCAGACTGAACTTTTTAAACAGGAGTTTTTTCATAGTGCTACTTTTTATGGTTTTCATATATGAAGGCAAGAAATCACGCATCGGTGTCCAATCGTTTACCGATATCAATAATCTGTTTATCCAGTTCCCTGATCTGGGCCAACAGTTTTTTAAATTCTTCTCCTTTCATAAACTCCACACGGAACCTGTATCGTCCTGAATATTCCATGAAGCACATATACCCGAGTTGGGTGGCCACTTCATCCCGCTGCTCCTTTAACTGGACCATTTCGTTACGGTCCCTGAACTTATCCAGGTATCCCTGGGCTGTCAGAGCCATATTTTCATATATCTGGCTCCCTTTTTCGTAGGCAGATTCAGCGGTTTCTTTCACCTTTTCCAGAAAGGTATTAAAAATATCAGAGGCTTTTTCTGAAAATACTTTGGCTCCCATTGCAATATTCTCTGCCGAATCGGGGAAGATATTGCTGCCGGATTGATGATTGGTATGATGTTCTGTTGTCATGATATGGAAGATTAAGTTATTTAATATACTTGAATGGATCGTTATGAATGGATCATATGTTTGAATCTTTTCTGGACCTTCTGCCAAGAAAATAGAAAAGGCCGAGTAAAGCGATTCCGCCAAAGACCAGGATGATCAATACCACCCCCGCAGTTCGGCTGAGCCGGGCTCTTTGAGCTGCCACACGGGCTCTTTTTTCTGACAGTTCTTTCCTGGTTTTTGCAATTTCTGATTTCTCTGCCTGGATCAGGTCATTGAGTGAGTCCAGTTCAGAGCCCATGGTCATCAGGGTGCTCAACTCCTCACTGGCTGAATCGGAACCCGGATTATATACATAGGCTTCCCTTTCCGGAGCCTCTTCAAGGAGAACGATTTCCTCCTGAGCCAGATTGGCATCAGATTGTTCTATACTGGCCTGAAGATCCAGGATATCACTCATTTTCTTGTTCCTGATGAGCTCCACATTCTTGTCCATCTGTTTGATCTGCTGTTCAGTTCTGTTTAATTCAGCTGAAATGCTTGATTGTTCAGCCAGTAACTTCGTACGGGTAAATTTAATTTGCTCAAGTTCTTTCTGTAACCTGGCTTTCTCTGATGCAATAAAATCTTCAATGATCTCTTTTTTATCATATTCCTGTTTGATCTGGCTCTGCAGCTCCTCCATCAGAGAATCTGTTTCATCAACGAATGTCTGGGTCTCTTTTATTTCCTGGTTCAGGGAGTTTTTATTTTTTGTTTCAGATGAAATGAGGCTGTCCAGGTATGAGATCTTCTCCCTATAAGGAGCCAGGTTATCCTCTGAAGCGCTGGACCTGAGCAATCCGTCTCTTTCTTCAACATACATCTGACGCTCCAGATCATATGCTTCTATTTTCTTATCCGCGACCATGACTCGCCTTTTCAACAGTCCCATTTTTTTAGTTTCTTGTCGCCTGCGGTTTTCGCGACTGGTCATTCTCTGATCTATTTCATTGATACCGGATTCAAGTGCTTTTTCTGTCTGGTTTTCTTGAATATCATAGAAGCTGAGGCTCTTTTCAATGGAGTCGAGATGGGTGTTCATCAAGTTCAATTCACTTTTCAGCATGCTGATCGAATCTACATACCCGGCTATCTGGTCTTCCAGTTCATTTTTTCTGGAGGAGACAGCGTACGCTTCTTCCTCTTTCAGTTGATCCGCCAGGAACTGCCGGCTTTTCTCCATGTCCCGGATCTGAAGATCCTTTGATTCTCTCTGATTGATCAGGTCAAGCTTCTGGCTGGTGAGAGAATCCTTGATTCGGGCAAAGTTCTCAAAGGATTCCCCCAGTGCTTCGTCCACTTTTGCCTGTCGATCAAGCAATTTATCAATGTTTTCCTGATCGGTCCTGTTTGGATTACATGCTGAAAAAAGCATCATTAAGCTGATGCCCCATATGGTAAATGTTCTCATAATAATGATATGTTATAGTGTCAAAATTGAATCTTTTGCCCGTAGCGGGTAATTAATTGAAGTTGTGCCGATCAAGCCATCATTTAAATGAGAAAACTGTTCCCCAATTATGAAAGAAATACAACGTCCAGGTAATAAGCGGGATAGGTTTATTTCAGTTAAAAAGGCATTCGGTCATGTGTGGATAGTAATCCCCAGGGTATGCCTGAAAATCCACACATTGGCCAGTTGGTGACGGAGACAGAAGAACAACTCATCATGGCAATAGAAGCAGGCTGAACAGCAGAAACAGATCCATTTGGGCGGAACTGGTATGGCTATTGCAAAAATTATGACAAATCTATTTTACAACAATTAAAACACGGAAACCATGAGACACTTACTTGCACTTATAAAAGACCCTCAGTTATCGGAAAAATTTATTGAATACGCAGCGGGATTTGCCCGTGAGTTGAAGACTGACATTCATTTTCTATATGTGGTGAATCATATGATGCATCCCCTTGGAACTCCCAATCTCTCAGGCGTAGCCTATGCCCAGTTGCAGCGAACAATGGAGCAGAAGGTGGAGTCAGCCAGAGACTCAATCTCAAAAATGAGTAAAGAGATTATGCAAAGGATTGCCAATGATGTCCAGTTTGAAGTCTCTGCCAGATTAGGTTCTGAGATCACATTGATAAATGAAATGGTAGAATCGGGGAAGGTTCAGATGGTAATGATTGACGGAAGGGATATGGACTCGTTCTGGAAAAAAGAATCCCTGGTAAAAGACCTGATCAGGCAGATCAGTTGTCCTGTATGGATTATTCCTGAAAAAATGGATTTTACACCTTTTAAGAATATCGTATATGCAACTGACTATAATGAGGAAGACATCCCTACCTTAAAGAACCTGATCGATTTGACTCATTGGTTCTCACCCAAGATTACGGCGCTGCATATTTCCGATCGATCTGATTTTGAATTGAGGATTAAAAATGCCGGATTTCAGAAAATGCTGGAATCAAATACCAATTACAGTCAAATTTCGGCAAAAGCAGTCATTGAGAAAAATGGAGCCGATATGGCAGGGATGATCAATGAATATGCGTCCGGGGTATCTGCAGATCTCATCGTAGTATTGAAAGAAAACAGGCGTTTTTTAGAACGGATATTCAAGTCCAGTTCCACAGACAAGCTCGTTGAAGAGACCAGCAGACCTTTGTTGGTGCTCCAGGAGAATAACGAGCAATAATTTTTATCAATCAGGAAAAAACGAACTAATATGTTGGACAAGAAGCTCGTAGTACAGGCCATTATTGAAAAAGCGGAGCTGGATTATGATGATCTCCTGATAAAAACATCAGTGGTTGAGGGCTATGAAAAACCGGATAAGATTACGTTGAAGGGCACACAGGATAAGGGGTATGTCCCCGATGTTTGGCTCAGGAACGAGCAAACCACGGAGTTGTATGAAGTGGAGTT
>Ga0055444_10000059_pt1 | contig 12195 bp, 16 predicted proteins | sample China_Galinas_Co_FD_57742 | JGI IMG/M metagenome (GOLD analysis project Ga0055444, IMG submission 57742) | Wetland microbial communities from San Francisco Bay, California, USA, that impact long-term carbon sequestration - China_Galinas_CordA_D2 | ecosystem: Environmental > Aquatic > Marine >...
ACTGGAATCCATTTACCTTCTACTAAAGCATGATTTCCAAAAATGCGTTCCAATCTATTCATTATCTTTTCAATCTTATCTTCGAGCCGTTTAATATCAGCTATTTTTATTTCCCGATTTTTCTCATCTTCCGTTCCCATTTCATTAAGTTTTTTTCTCAGGAATTCAGTGTGCTCTTCCATTTTGAAAAATTCAACCTTCAATTCATTTTCTTTGACATATTCATTTAAAGCCTTTGCCTGATTCTCATCCATATCTGTGATGTGTGCCATTATTTGACCTCCTTTAACCATTTCTCAGCCCATTCATCAATCGTTATTTTTGGATAGGGTAATAACAATTCTCGCTGGGTCTTTGTCACTTTCCACGCTTTTTGCATCAACTCATATGTATGTTGATTATGAGGTCCAGCTAATGATTCTTGATATCGAACGAGCATTTCTGCTCCACCAAAGATAGAAGTGGCAATCATACGATTCCTATGATAGTCGTCCCAGTAAAATGAATATCCCCGTTTATCTCCATGATGGTGAAGAGTTCCAAACCGACTGACAAATTTTTTAAAACCCATAATTGCCATTGTGAAATTCATGAAATTCTCACCACCACCATAAATTCCGAGGCCAGGAGGCCATCCATCAAGAAACGTAAACAGGTCGCGATGCATCATCATTCCACAAGTACTCATGCAGGGGACTTCGAATAATCTACTTTCAATAGACCTTGGCTTCACAGACTTTTCTTTAAATGAAGTAAACGAATAATGAGCAACTCCATGAACAGAATCCCATACCAATTTGTATATGAGGCGTTTCTGTTCCAAAATATGATAGGAAAGTGGCAGATGAATCGTATTATACTTGAAAGACTCATCTTGATTTAAATTCTCAACAAACGTTTGGTACTGCCATTTAATACTTCCGTGAGACGGCACCACATGGGCGTCAAGAAACAATAACAAGTCACCGGTAGAATTCAACACGCCAATATTTTTTGCGTTCCAATGGCTTAATTTGTCTTCAAATCGGCAGTGCTTCAGCCACGGTAGTACTTTCGATTGTGCCTTAAGATGTCCAATATTAAATGTTGCTGACTCTTTCACAGAATCATTGATATTATAAAATGGAAGACGTTTTTTATTTTTAATGTAGGAGTCATGCCCACGATCCGGGACTATACCCTCACTTTGATTTTCTATTTCAGCGCAGTAGTTATCAACCACTACAATTTCAAAAGGGCAAATACCCTCCAATTCTTCTCGTAATGCCCGTATTGTAAATGCTATTTGAGGCCATTCATTTACATAGGGCATGATCACAGAAATACTCAGTTCCTGTTTGTTCATGCTATCCGCCATGATGTGTCCTTTTCTTTGATAATATTATGTTCATTTCTCCATTGCCGACCAATATCTCTGATTGCTTCCTTTTCGTTTGGATACCCATAAACACCATAATCCCATTTCATAATTATTTGAGACATTTCATTTGCCCAAAATCCTTTCATTTGGCGTTCTGGGCATTCATTCGGATGTAATAGCATAGCTGTTTCATATACGAATTTTTTTCTCACTATGTTGGGATGGCCGCACCAACCAATATGAGGTTTATCCTCTTCTGGGCAATAGAAGTAATCACCATTCCAAGGGAAAAGATGTCGCCAGTTTTTTGACCATTTTTCAGCAGTCGGCCTGAATGGTAAGCGAAGAGTCGCAAGGTTAGGATACTTCTCCATCAGGTCTATCATTCTTTGAAGATTAATCAGGCGTAGTAATTGCCAATCATCTTCAAGGTAGAAGATATAATCGAAATCAGAAACTGCGGCATATTCCCACAATCGTCTGAATGCTCTAATCAACGAGTGTTGCTCCTCATAGTTTTTGTATATCCAATCAATTTTCATATGGCGTTTAGCAGTGAGAGTTACATCAAGCATTGTTCGGTTCTCCTCACCTACTGGATCGATATGGATGGCAAGTTGAACATTAATATTCTCATTATAATCTCTAAGAAATAGATATTCGTTGAATGAAATAAGAGTATTACTCAGAATCATGGGACGAACTGTCGCCGGTGTAATTACGAGTAGATTATAAGATTTCATTTAATCTCCTTGTCATATCTTCTACGCGATGTTTATTTGTATTTTCCTTAATAGTGAGACGATAGCCAGCATTAGCAATGTCCTGAATTATATTTGGGACATCTTTCATAGCCCACATTTTCTCACTCAAGTCTCCAACATCCTTGTAGGCAATATAATGTATCATGTCTCTATAACCTAAATCTTCTATTTCTTGCACCTTCTCAGTTACAAGACAACTCGCACATGCCATCACTTCAAACGTTTTCATATTCATTGTGCGATAAACGTTTGAAGTATTTAAATTGAGCAAGGCTCTATTGATGTTCTCAATAAAAGCCTTGCCAAATGAACGCTTGATAAGCACTTCTTCGGTAGTATATTCCTCCCTGAGCATTTTCTCAACTGGAGTTCTAAGCGGATATATGGCATCATGTTTCGACCATCCTACGTATGCGTAATACTTCGGACCTTTTTCGTATGTCTTCGGTTTGAATATTTTCTCATCAACACCAAATGGTACATAAAATATTTTTTGTTTAGGATCATGTTTCTCAAACCATCTCAAAACCTGGTAAGACATACAAAACAAGACATCAAATTCTTGCATTTTAATCCAAGGATAGTAATAACTGATAGTCCCAGGTGAATTAGGGATTGGACGAGTAAAGTCACAAACGATTTGTACTTTTGGAATCTTAATTTCTCTCAACCCAGTAAATTGAGTAGAATAACGATACCCATAGGTCATTACTACATCTGGAACCCAATGACGTGCAATTCTATAGAATTCCAAAATACTCGGTACATGATTTAGACCTCCCGGTATAGTGAAGTCTTTGTAACCCTGACCGTAGTATCTTACGTCATGCTGTTTCCCAACTGCTTCTCTCCATTGATTATGACCCGGATTCCAACGTGTCGCTTGATTTGGACTCAACATTAAAATTTTCATTTTTGTATAATGTCCCATTCTTCTCTATGGCTTTACTAATCTCATTGGTAACTGTCTTCAACCCTCTTATGTAAGACTCTTCCCATACAGCCACTATGATTCTACCATTTAATTCTTCAATATCAGTAGATCGTTTTAGACTCTTGCGCCCATTGAGAACTCTCTTAGCAATAGAATCAACTGACATGAGTAGAGGAATTTCTACTCTGTCAATCGATATGGCAATTAGCATTTTTGATATATGAGAAACAATTGAATTGTGTTTGATAGATTTCAAAACTACCCTCCACGAATTACTTTATCAACCATAGAATCCATCCACGCAGAAGGTACATCATCTTTAGGAACTTCTCCAACTTTTCTGGCTGGGTTTCCCAGCCATATTTCATTGTTTGGAACATCTCGTGTCAACATAGAACCGGCTCCAATTAAAGCATTGTAACCAATGGTCAGTCCAGCTTTCATACAAACATGGGAAGCAATTCTCGCTCCATCCATTATATGACAAGGTTCTGGAACAAAGACACGATCTCTATGCAACACAATATCATTTGCATTAGTAGTAATACTTCGGACACCAAAGTAGACATAATCACCAATGTCAGTTCCCATTGATATATTAGCATAATTGTAAATTACACTTTCATTTCCAATGCTACAATCCTGAGCCACCCACGCATTTACTCGAACCTCTGCTCCTTTTCCAAAGATACAATTCGGCCGAATTGTAGCTCTATGACCGAGAAAATTACTACCTTCAAAGATTACATTATCCTCAATAACTACTCCAAAACCAACAGTTATTGGGCCTTTAAATTGAACACTGGGGTCAATGTAACCACTCATTGTCTCATTGTATCTTATCTTATGAGCTGGCTCATTATTTGGGAAGGAAAAATATGGATTAAACACCTGTATTATCCTTTATTAGCTGATATTTTTTAAGTCTCTCTCTTCTCACAAAAATTTCCTTTGCATTCATTAATCTCTTGAAACGTGCTGGGCACCCAACATAAATCCCATTGGGTATATTCCCATCCTTAGTGAGTAAAGTATGAGCTCCAATTACTACACCAGGATTAATAAACAACCCAGAAAGAATTGTTGAATTGTCTCCAATGAAAACCTCATCTTGAATAATCATTGGTTTGATGGAAGGTGCCCCAGTATGATCAAGGTAGGCAGTTTTGACACCTGCACAGAAGAATACGTGTTTCCCAATTTTCACATTTCTGGCGATAATACTCTGATAACGAATCTGCGAATAATCACCAATTTCATTATCGCCAGATGAGATACAGTAGTCATCGAAAAAAACGCCTTTCCCGATTATCGTCCATGGTTTGACAACACAATGAGAACCAATTACTACATTGTCCCCAATTACTACATTGTCGTGAATTTCCGTGAAATGCCCAATATGAACATTGGAACCAATAGACACATCTAATCCTATAGCAGCATGTTTAGAAATCATTTTTTTATTTCCTTTTTATCCATGTTTTTCAAGTTGAGAATTTTACCAGAAGAGGATTGCACAGCCTTCTTTTTATTTTGATTATATTGATCACGGAATGACTGCATCTCACTTCTCAATTTATTTTCAATCTCTGGAATCAACTGCTGACAAGATTCTGCAGTCGCCAGGATGTTCATCATACTCGGTGCATAACGATTGTTGTAAAGAGCATCCATATTATAACGCTGCCGACAGAGTACTCTTGCACGTAATGAGGCATCGTTAATGTACTTCGACATAATTACAAATGATACATTTTCAAGGTACTTGTCCCATCCTTGATGGGGTTCAAATTGGTTATGAAAAGAGCCAAATGGAAATGGATAACCACGATTATCAAAAACTTCCCTCATCATGTCGAGACTCTCATTGGTCACAATCATATTCCCACAAAGTGCCGCTTCTGGCCCAACTAATCCAAACGACTCTTCTGAAGTGGGAAAAATAAAAAGCGTGCCAAGAAGCATGAGGTTTCTGAGAACTTGAGAAGATATTCCGGTAACATACTCCGGTTTGATTTCCGAAGTAAATCCAAATTCATCTTCCTGCAGTCCCGAAGTGATAGCAAGTTTATGATATTTCTCCAGCGTTTCTGGTCTCCCTTTACCCGTTGCCCATTGGTTTGCAATGAGTAGACAAACTGAAACGCCACGTCGTTTCAAGATACTAAAAATTGTGATTAGTTTATCCAATCCTTTTGCTTCCAATCGATCAGTGCTGGCAGGATACACTTGTACTATTTCTGCCGACATAAGTTTCGGGTATTTATCAATGATGGCATTTGTTTCATGTGAGAAGTCAAACCAATGCCTTGGATCTTTGATATGTGGAATAACAAATACATTTGCAGTCGACGTTTGAAATTGCTCAGCTACGCGTCGACTATCGGTTATGTTTGGAAATACAATTTTATGCTGGGGTCCATAAAAACTCATCTTCCACCAATCGCGTGCGACAGATGGAACTGAGTGAACCCAATGAAGCCAAGCCACGTTCGGCATAAGATGAGAAGCAAACCGAACAGCACCGGCATATGGTAGATTCCAACCCGTAAAAATCCAATCATGAGTAAATGCAATTTGAATATTATGATCTCTAAAATATTGGACAAGAACATCAGCAAGATCACAGGACAAAACTTTATGTTCCAATGTCCATTTTATTGAAGTATCATAATCGATGAGATGACCAAATGTCACAATCTTATCGACGTGTAAACGGTCTCTTTGTTCAAGAGGAATCCGTTTCATCAAATAGTCATTGTACTTATCATTGAAGTGAGTACTAACCAGGATATGAACAGTATGTCCATGACGAAGGAGCATTGATGCTTGATCAAGAACGATTCCGGTGAGTGAATATCCAGGATTGAATTCTTGAAAATTGGTGAGAAGTGCTACATTAAGATGATTGTAATCCATTTTTTCCTCCATTGACATTTCTCATCTGAGATGCCGTTAATGGTAAATTGGCGGTTGTGAGTATTTAGCTTCCCTATTTAATTATCTATTCAACTTTCCCATGGGCGTGTTTCCATCATTCTCATGGCACGCCCAACTTCTGTCCCCACAGAAGTTTTTTATCCGAATTTTCCCTTCTATGCTCGGTGACTAATTCCGAGACTTGTAGTTTATAAGAATCTCACAACCACCAATAATTAATTTAATTATAACATATTATCACTGAGAATTTTCAAGCATCAGGTAGAATTTTAGGTGGTCGAGCCTTGAATTTCTGACGTTCCACAAGAAATTGCTCATCTATTTCATCAGGTGTCAATCCTTGCTGTTGGAGATAAGTAAACAATCCACTTATCATGACGCTTGCCAGTTGGCCGAGTAATTGTTTTGACTGCTCATCCATTGTGAGACCTCCGTAGTAAGCCGATCTTTAATAAGCCTGAGACATTACATGTTTATTAATTTATTGACCGCCTCAAGCGCTGCCTGTTCTACCAATGCAGATGCAATAGTACCGGTTTCAGCGTACTCAGCATATTGATCAATGTACGGGTAGACCTCTTCCATTGCTTTTTTCTTACTTCTTAAATACTCATTGTCAGCGGCAGTTCGATCAGCTTTATTATACAGTTGCATATAAGAATCAAACTGTTTATTGTAGGTTGACATAAGGAAAGATGCCTTTTCTTTCGTGGTCATATCCGCCCACGATTTTATATCTTTTTTCATTCCCATAAGCCCACACGAAACAGTGAACATACAAACGAATATGAGAATGAGAAGTTTGATAATCATCTGTCGATTTTTCATTACTCACCTCCTTTTAAGATTATCCTTTATTCTTCAGAATAATAATCGGGCTGTTCCGGATCCCCCAATGGAAGTTCATCATTGTCTGGGATGTCAAATGTTGTTCGAATCATTTGACATAATGGAAGAACCAGCGCATCATCGATTGTACTACCAGTACCAATAATGTAATTCTCAATATGGTCCAATAGCATATCAACAAAAAGTCTTAGACGCGCCGGATCGAGAAGTTCCATGACCGCAACAGCAACTGCTGCAAGGAGTTCTCTGACATCAACGTAATCGTCCATCCCGTAAGTATCACGAATCATCTTGCATAAAGGTAATACGCAAGCATCATCCACTTCCGACTTTGTTCCCAGAACAAAGTCTTCCACGAACTTTATCAGCCCACTACCAAATTTCCTCAAGGCTTCTGGTTCGATTATCTTTGAGAGAACAAGTGTTACGATTCTGCCAATCAATGCAACTTTCATTAGTAGACCTCCTTATGTAATGTGAAAACTTATTGAACAGGAACGGTTACCGTCACTGAAATATTTGCCGGTGGCTCTAATATTCTCCGGTCAACAATAACAGAAGTCTCCTGAGAATCTGGACTATGAACTCCATTCTGACCGAATGCCACAACTGTAAAGTAAATCGTTTTTGCTTGCCCAACAGGAACCACCGTCAACGGCTCCGTGATTCGAGTGTTTCCGGTCGCTGGAACTTTACCCAATGAAGTGTAAGGACCTCCCGAAGTTTCTGCGAACCAGACTTCCCATTCAGTGACAACATTTTGATTTGATTGATCAATATTCACCTCTTCGGAATCTTCAGATTCAAGTGTTTCAGTATTCGGAAAAATCGGGTCAAGATATGCTCGCACAACCATGTAAACTTTATCGGTTACTACAGTTTGCGGTGGCTGATTCCAATCAACTGTCACAGAACTGGATGCCTTATCCCAGGTCGCCGAAGTATTCGTTGGTGCTATCATTTCAGGTAATGGAGGTAGTAAATCATCCACTCGAACAGTTACCTCCTGGCCTTCCCAAAATGGCTTCGTGTAATCATAGGTATCAGTACCTTCCCATCTTGCAAATAAACGATAACCGTCAGGAGTCGGATCATTTGGATCCCACTTAACAGTAAATCCTGCCTGTGCCGAATTGCAGTAAACAGCTACAAGCATTAATACTCCAGTCAAAAAAATAGTAGTGACTTTAATAATTCTCATAACAATCTCCTTCCCTTTCTTTAATGTTTTTACGATCAAAAATTATTCCGTCTCTCATCCTCCTTTCTACTCCTTTAATACTACGCCAGCGCCTTACTTTGGAAAGCCAGCGCAAATACGTTGCAATGAGTACTCCAGGACGAATTGGAAGATATATATAATCATCGAAGTATGCACGCCGAACTTCAAATAACTCATAAGCACTTGGTTGCCGTGTAATTGCCACTATCATACACCACGGATTTTCTCTCCTGATAATATCTATAACAATTCTGGCACTCAAACCAGATTCTTCGATAATACTCAATCCAATCATTACTACACTAAAAGATTTACCATGAACAAGACAATCAAAAGCCTCAATGAGATTATTTGTTTGATAGTAATCAATACTATTATTGATAAAAAGACCTTTCATAAAATTTCTTGTTTCCTTGACTGCAGATACTACCAAGACATTTTTCGAAACCATTCTTTGTGACGGCTTCGAATGTTCAGTTATTTTTTTTAGAGCAATTTTCGTTTTTAATATTCTAAAAGTCATTGCTATTGTAATAAGAGAAAAAGCGATAAACGTAGGAGTCGCCACTACCCACCAGAACCGATGATGAGTAAATGCAAAATGGGCATCTACCCCATGATCACCACCATAATACTCAATGTAACGTGAGTAGGCAAACATTGCATTTTCAAGTAAACCAGATACAAATAGTAGTGTAACAAACTTGTAAACCTGAGTAGCCCTACCAGTATATTTCCACCACCAGATAAATAGTAATACTGCGTAGGCACAAACAAAAGCATTCACAATAAATACATACATAATATCCATCAATCATCACCTTTATTTTCTGTGCACTCATCAAGAGGTTGTATCGGCTGTAGAAACCAACGGTCTCCACAGCCATTAACTTGTGCGACTATACTATCAATTCTCGCATTTGCTTCTTGCCGTTTCTGTTTTGCATATTCTATAGTAATTTTTCGTTTCACTTCATGATCTGTTGGTTTTCCTAAAATCTTCATTAGCATTGCCTCTAATATACTCATCTTGACAACCCTCCTCTCCCATGGACGAGTGTTTCAATGAGTGCCGTTAGTCTTGCTAAAGTAGTTGAATTCTTACCCAACTGAGTCATCATTTCACGTTCATAAATCACGTGATCCTTAATTACTTTCTGCTGAGCAATTATGATCCATGCAAGAATCAATATGACAAAAAACGAGAAGATGAGAAAAGGATCATGTAGTAGTTTAGCAATAGAAATAATTTCATCCATATTATCCCCTTCTGCTACCATTTCTATCATCCTATTCATAACAATTTATACAGTAGTAGAAGTAGTAGAAGTAGTAGAAGTAGTAGTTGATGTAGTTCTCGCAAAAAATAAGCCATTTGCATCCTTTGCAGAAATACGGCCATCTGTTACCAGTGAATCCAATGCAGTCTTCACATCGGATTTTGAGTTCTTATTGAGAATTACATAAATTCGGTGCCAATTTAATGTAACTCCTGGACGTTCTCTGAGAATTTTTGCGCACCGTTCTTTATCTTCGGTTAATGACATATATCCTCCTATACTGTTGTCGTAGTAGTCGTTGTGGTAGTCGTTGTGGTTATAGCTGGGGAATCATCAAGACAATCAAAACCAGAAGGAACAGTATAACTCATCTCACTACTATTAGTTCTTATGGTAGATACATGATCGTCTTGCTCATACTGAGAAAATGCCGGATACATATCAATACCGACTGCTTCACTTTCAGTATAGCTTGCGCCTGTTCCAGCACCGGGATCTCCTGAATTGTACCATGTTCCATTAAGACCAAACCAAAAATCTCCCGTATCCAAATCTGCTGCTACCATTACTACATCATTTGTTACTGCTTGAGAAAGTACACTGCTAATATAAACTCCATCGTGATAGAGTCTCATGTTAGTACACCACGAAACTCCCACACCACTGGCATCATCTCCTACTCTAATACTCAAATCATGAGAAGAGTCCATCCAACCAAAAGACATATTATTACTACCAGATCTCTCATCTATATATGCTTCATAATACCATTTCCCTCCTGTTCTATAATTAATACTTCTCACTCCTGCAAAGCCTAGGGAACCACTTGTCTTAGCTACAGTCTTATCATCATTGCTCAAGGTAAGATCAGCATTTTTATCACTATCATTAAATCTGAAACTACTTAGGGGCAATGGTGGCTGACTTTGATCGGTCGCAGTAAATCCATTGGGTGCGGTATACGTCATATCCGCAGACTTCAATACTAATGTTGCCTCGTCAGGAATAGTATTATATCTCGGCATATAAATTATGCTCATCTCATGCCCTGACATTGTTGCATCGTCCCATAGAGGACTGGTTCCATTCGCTGGATCGCCACTGTCTATCCAAGTATTATCTACTGCTATCCAGAGTTTACTGTTATCTGCATCATAAGCAAAGCCGAGTACTCCCGGCCCTTCACCAGGAGCCGGAGATTTGGTAGTAAAGGCTGTATCATGGTATACCCTACCACTACTCCACACGCACCAACATTCTCCAGAATCACTACCTGGCCGATATGAAGTGTCTATTGTTCCATCATCATCACTGACTATACCATAAGCACAATAACTTGAACTTCCATAATAATCAATTTCAAAATACCATTTCCCGGTAGTAGGAAGACTATACTTAGAACGAGTATTTCTCGCAGTCCCATCGTTTAAAGCAAATGCTTTTGTATTATTCTCACTCAAATCAATTTGAGCAGAAGTCAAATTAGTATCAAAACTATATTGGTCAATTCCATCCCAACTACTAAATCCTGACGGTGGAGAATAAGTCTGCCCATTATTTTCTAAGAAGATCGTTGCAGCACTTCCTGTACTGTATAGACTGACCGCTGCATAGTACTCACCACTAATTCCACTGAATGCTTCTCCTGTTCCAGCACCGGGATCTCCACTATCTTGCCATACTCCATTTTTAGAGAACCAAATCTTCCCCGCAGTCATGTCGAGTGCTACACCGATAATATCTCCGGCAGTAAATGTATCTCCATAATCATATCCCGTATCATCGACATGCTTCTTACCATTAAAGCCAAGATATGAATAGCTATCAGAAGTCTCACCAACATAATTTGACCCATAAGCAAATCCCGAAGGAACTACCCCAATTCTGTTATACGTAGAAACAGCGGTATCTACTTCTACTTCAAAATACCACTTACCGGAGGACTTACCATAATAACCAACAGCCGTATTCCAAGCAGTCGATGTAGTTGTGGCAGTCAAATCTCCATTAGTTAATGTGTATCTGAGTGCAGTATTATCTGGATCAAAAGTATACGCTTCCGGTATTACAGTCGTGGTGGTAGTCGTAGAAGTGGTTGTGGTAGTCGAAGTCGAAGTCGTGGTGGTAGTCGTAGAAGTGGTTGTGGTAGTCGTCAGATTACTAAGATGATCTCCTTCCCAAGTGATAAATCCAGCTGGGGGTTCATAAGTCATATCAGAATAAATAAAACTTCCTGTCGCTGAATCTGCTGTATAGTAAGTGGAAACTGCTGGGTAAAGAGTTCCTGCAATGTTTGTAAATGCTGCCCCTATTCCATAGGCGGGAGATCCTGAAAATACTCCATCTTTACCAAACCAAATCTTCCCAGCATCAAAGTCAATTGCTACCATAATAGTAGCAGGAGCGGCATACGTTCCGATCCCAGTACTATATGAACTATGGTAAAATCTATTATTAGCCATATAAGACCAACCGGCAGTGGTATTTCCAGTATAAGTATCAACCGATTCTGTACCATCTTGCACCCCAATTGCCATATACTGACCACCACTGGCAATTTCATCGACTTCAAAATAGTACTTCCCAGTAGAGCGACCAAGAGTAGCAATTACTTGTTGCCATGGTCCGTTCTGACCACTGGTAACTGTTAAGTCTCCATTACTAAGAGTCTGATTCGATCCCTTATAACTTGAGTCCCAAGTAACCGGAGGATCTGTTATGGTCGTAGTACTTGAGGTACTACTCACCGTAGTAGTTGAAGTTGTAGACGTAGTTGTGGTAGTTGTGGTACTCGTGCTTGTACTACTCGTGCTTGTACTACTCGTGCTTGTACTACTCGTGCTTGT
>Ga0055444_10000060_pt1 | contig 12176 bp, 12 predicted proteins | sample China_Galinas_Co_FD_57742 | JGI IMG/M metagenome (GOLD analysis project Ga0055444, IMG submission 57742) | Wetland microbial communities from San Francisco Bay, California, USA, that impact long-term carbon sequestration - China_Galinas_CordA_D2 | ecosystem: Environmental > Aquatic > Marine >...
CCCCGTCTATGACCTTAACCCGAAGATTCTTAAAAGCGCGGTTAACCGCCTGAACAATGCCTTCGATCAGCTGCGGTCCATATACGAAAAGGAGGCCGAAAACCTGAGCGCTGAATCACAGACGTTGCCCGCCTCTCCGTCCGCGTCGGGCAAGGCACCTATGGAACCATCCGAGGTTCCGGACCTTCCACAGGTTCCTCTTGCAGAGCGAATGCTGGCCAAGAAAAACGTGTTGGAAGAAGCTATCGGCATCGAGATCGGTAACGATGCCTTTTCGATCCTGACCGAGCACGCGTTTTCAAGTGACATCCCCAGGCTGTTGACCACCATTACCACCCAGGTACTTTCTGCCGGTGTGGTCGCGAACAAAGAGATCCTCCTCAAGGAATCCGACAAGGGTATCACCCTGCGCAACGTGGCGACCCTGACTGAGACCCCTGTATTGAACCTGAAACAGTTTTATGGGCCGGACCAGGCCAAGGCCATGGTCCGGGTTGTCGGCGACCCGCTGTTGAAAGGGATGAATCATGCCCTGCTTGAACTCCTCGTTGATTTTTCCCAGCAGCTGATACAGCCCAACATCACCTTGAACAGCCGCGAAACCGAAGCTCGAAAAGAAGCCGTGGCACGGCAGATCAAACCGGTCCTTTACATGATCAAAAAAAATGAAATGCTGCTGCGGGAAGGCGATCGGGTGACACCACTCCAGCTTCGTAAACTCGAGGCGATGGAAAGTCAGGACGATGTCCACCAGGTGCCCATCGCCGGTTCCGGCGCCGTGGCGCTGCTGACCGCCATATTGATCATTCAATACCATGTCCGGCTCAAACGCCGCATGGCGTTTGCCAAATACGGCAACAAGGACCTGCTCTTTCTCTCGTGTATCATGGTGTCATTTATCATCGTGGTGAAAATTTCCAGCACCTTGCCTGAAACATGGTTTCTCGGCCTGCCGCTCTCCCGCCCGGCAGCTGCGGTGAGTTTCGGCATCCCCCTGGCCGCCGGCGCCATGATCGTCTGCCTGTTCATGGGCCGGGAAACCGCGCTGATCTTTGCCCTGGCCTTGGCCCTTTGCACATCCATGCTGCTTCAAGGCGGCCTGGAAACGTTCATCTATTTCATTTTGAGCTGCACCATGGCCTCTTGGTGGCTTCAGGATTGCCGCGAGAGGAAAATCATCATCAAGACCGGCGCCAAGCTGGGCCTGCTCAATGCCTTTCTGGCCGTAGTCATCGATGTTTATATGGGCGCCGCCTCATGGGCCACACTGCCCTTCGACCTGACCGTGGCCTTTTTGGGGGGGATCGGTGCAGGAATCATTACCGCGGGCATGGCACCAGTGGTGGAGATGGTGTTTCATTACACGACCGATATTACCTTGCTGGAGTTGGCCAACCTGGACCGGCCCATCCTGCGCCGCCTGATGTTGGAGGCGCCGGGCACCTATCACCACTCCATGGTGGTTGGATCAATGGTGGAGGCGGCCGCCGCTGAAATCGGCGCCAATCCCATCCTGGCCAAAGTGTGTGGGTACTATCACGACATCGGCAAGTTGAAACAGCCCCTCTATTTCATCGAAAATCAGTCGGACGGCAGGAACAAGCACGACAAGCTGGCGCCGTCCATGTCCGCGCTGATCCTGATCGCTCACGTAAAAAACGGCGTAGAGATTGCCCGTGAACACAAACTGGGACAAGTGATTATCGACACCACCCAACAGCACCACGGCACCAGCCTGATCAGTTATTTTTTTGAAAAAGCAAAAAGCGCCAAGGGAGAGGATGCGATCAACATCGATGATTTCCGGTACCCGGGACCACGCCCCCAAACCCGGGAAGCCGGACTGGTCATGCTGGCGGACGTGGTGGAGGCGGCCTCACGCTCCCTGGAAAACCCGACCCCGTCACGCATTCAGGGGCTTGTACAGAACCTGATCAACAAAATCTTTTCCGACGGCCAGTTGGACTATTGTGAACTGACGTTAAAGGACCTTCACCTTATTGCCAGAAGCTTCAACAAAATCCTGAATGGCATCCACCACCACCGGATAGAATACCAGGACAGCGCCAGCTTGACCTCCGGAAAGGTAAAAAATGGAAGTGCTGATCGAAGACCGGCAAGACCACCACAGTCTGCCAAAGCAAAAGATTCATACGACAGCCAGGCGCATTTTAAGCGCCTTGGGCTATCCTAATGCCCAACTGTCCATTATGATCGTGGATGACGGCCAGATTGCTGAACTCAACCTGGCCTATTTGAACCGAGCAGATCCGACCAACGTCATCGCGTTCCCCATGCGGGAAGGCCCTTTTTCGAACATTTCGCCGGACCTTCTGGGCGATGTGGTAATTTCCGCCGACACGGCCCATCTGGAAGCCGTCGACGCCGGCATGGAAATGACAGAGCGTTTCAACCAGCTGCTGATTCATGGGATTCTTCATCTGACCGGCTACGATCATGTCAATTCAGAGGAAGAAGCGGCCGTAATGGAACAAAAAAGCAACGAATTGATGGAACTGATTCGCAAGGAGGGTTGAGCATGGCAGACCTGTCAGTCAATATTGACCATATCGCCACATTGAGGGAAGCCAGGAAAGCGAACTATCCGGATCCAATTGCAGCCGCCATGATGGCTGAACTGGCCGGTGCGGACGGCATCGTTTGCCATTTGCGCGAAGACCGGCGGCATGTCCAGGACCGCGATGTCCGGCTTCTTCGCAAGACGGTTCAATCCAAGTTGATCCTGGAGATGGCGGCCACTTCGGAAATGGTTGGCATTGCCCTGGATGTGCGGCCGGAGTTGGTCACCCTGGTTCCCGAAAACCGCGAGGAAGTCACCACCGAAGAGGGGATGGACCTGATTCTCCACAACAACATTGGTGAAACCATCGGGGCCCTGCAAAACAATGGCATTCCCGTGAGTATATTCATCGATCCTGAACCGGAACAGATCAAGCTGGCTCACCAGGCGGGTGCAAACATGATTGAAATCAATACCGGCGTATTCTGTGATGCCACCGGCAACACCAAACGCCGGCTGGCTTTCGCAAAGATCGTGGACGCTGCTAAGCTTGCCAACAAACTTAAACTCGGCGTCAACACCGGCCATGGCCTATGCTACAAGACCATCAAGGCCTTCAAGGGGTTGTCGGAAATCGATGCGTTCAGCATCGGCCACAGCATTGTTTCCCGGGCCGTCTTGGTCGGAATGAACCGCGCGGTAAGGGAAATGCGCGATCTGATCAGGAACCTGTAGTATTCAGACAGGTCAACGTTGTTGGCCATGCCAAATCCGGATCAGGCTCGGGATGACGGATCCGGTGTTCAGGTTCGTCTTACAAAAAAATGCCCCAAGGAAAACGAATGGTTCTGGTCACAGCGGATGAAATGCAGCGAATGGATCGGGCGACTATCGAATCGTTCGGTATTCCGGGCCGTGTGCTGATGGAAAATGCCGGCCGGGGGGCGACGACTTTCTTTTTAAATACGGTCTACCGAAACCATCCCGGTTCCGTGGGTATTGTTGCCGGCCGAGGCAACAACGGCGGAGACGGGTTTGTCATGGCTCGGTATCTTCGCCAGAAAGGTGTCCGGGTAACAGTGTTCCTGCTTTCGGAAAGAGATCGGGTCAAAGGAGATGCCGCAGCCAACCTGAGGCTGCTGGACACCATGGGGGTGCCGGTATTGGATTTGGCCGATGCGCCGGCATTTGAATCCCAAAAGTCGCTGATGCGCCACCAGCACGTTTGGATCGATGCGATCCTTGGTACGGGTCTCTCGTCGGATGTGCGCGGATATTTCAAGACGGTAATCAATTTCATCAACCAGCATGGCCGGCCTGTTTTTGCCGTGGATATCGCCTCCGGCCTAAACGCAGACACAGGGCAGGTCTGCGGTGTCTGTATCCAAGCCGTCGCCACGGCCACCTTCGGGTTTGCCAAGATCGGCCACCTGTCATTCCCTGGGCGAACCCACAGCGGTCAGTTGAAAATCATCGACATCGGCATCCCCCCGCAAGTTACCGCAAAGATAGGCAGCCGGCAACGCCTCATCACGCCCGGAACCCTGATAGGCGAGATCCCTCTGCGATCGGCAACGGCACACAAAGGCCAAACCGGCCATCTGCTGATTTTGGCCGGTTCTCCCGGAAAAACCGGGGCTGCCGCCATGACTGCCACAGCTGCCATGCGTGCGGGAGCGGGATTGGTGACGCTGGGCATACCCAAATCACTGAATCCGGCGATTGAAACCATGGTCACGGAAGCCATGACCGTCGGAATGCCCGAGACGGCCGATGGTGCCTTGGATGAGTCGGCCTACGATTCCGTTATGTCGCTGATCGTGGGAAAACGTTGCCTGGCCGCGGGTCCGGGGTTGGGGACCCACGCATCGACGGGCAGATTGATAGTGCGGTTGATCGAAGACAGCCCCATTCCCATGGTTGTCGATGCGGACGGTCTTAACCTGATCGCAGCAGAGCCATCCGTGCTTTCCAAACGGCGATCGGCCATCGTACTCACGCCCCATCCCGGGGAGATGGCCAGGCTCAGCGGCCACACCACAGCCGAGATTCAAAGTGACCGCATCGGCCATGCGCGATATTTTGCCGAACGGCATCGGGTGCACGTCGTTCTCAAAGGCGCCGCCACGGTGGTCGCCCTTCCGGACGGAACCGTTTTCATCAATCCCACCGGCAATCCGGGAATGGCCTCCGGTGGGATGGGAGATGCACTCACCGGACTGATTGCCGGTCTGATTGTCCAGGGTATGGAAGTCGGCGCTGCCGCCCGAGCCGGGACATATCTCCATGGATTGGCCGCAGACCGGTTGGCTCAACAAAAAGCACCGTTTGGCTATCTGGCTGGTGAAGTCATCGACACCCTTCCAGAGGCGATGGATGAGCTTCTCACCGGGGGAGGCCATCTCACCTGGCCCCAGCAAGACATCCTTTTCTGTCCGACGGACCCTATCGGAAAATGACCGGCAAGATATCATTCCAACTTGATGAGAAGGCACCTACGTTTGCCACCCACGGGCCCAACCAGACTGTCGCTTTAGGCAGCGCACTGGGCCGACGGATGAATCACGGCCTTGTCCTTTTGCTGTTCGGCGACCTGGGCAGCGGGAAAACAGCCTTTGCCCAGGGACTCGCTGGCGGATTGAACGTTCCGGAGTCCTGCATTGTTACCAGTCCCACCTATACCTTGGTCAACGAATACCCCGGCAGACTGCCCTTCTATCATGTGGACCTCTACCGCCTGCCGGACCCGGTGGACCCGGATGAGATCGGGCTGCTGGATCTTTTCGAGGAAGACGGCATCGTCGCCGTCGAGTGGGCCCAGCGGCTCCATCCGGCAGACCGGCCCGCCTGTCGGATGGAACTGTTCTTCACCATCACCGGTGATACCACCCGGTCGATCCACATAATTGTATATGGACTTGACCCATCGGATCTGCTAAATGACATCGACATTTGCGCACCCCTATAGAAGGCTGTGGCGGTAGGACTTTTTGATCCAATTTTACAGATTCAGATTGCCGACACCAGCGCAGCATGCTCGGTAACGAGGGGGTACAGCGCAGTTATAGGCCTTTTTGCGCAAGTGTCATGGTTGACCGGTAAGGGTGGAAGTATATGGCATTGATCGTTCAAAAATTCGGCGGTACGTCGGTGGCCGACATCCAGCGCATCCGCAACGTCGCCAATCGGGTGGTCAGCACCCACCAACAGGGCAACGATGTGGTGGTCATCCTTTCCGCCATGGCCGGAGTGACCGACCGCCTTATCAGTCTGGCCAGCGAGGCCGCGGATGACCCGGACCGGCGTGAACTGGATGTACTGCTGGCCACCGGCGAGCAGACAACCGCTGCGCTGTTAGCCATGATGCTAAAGGGAATGGGGCACAGGGCCAAGTCACTGCTGGGGCATCAGGCGGAAGTCGTCACCGACTGCGAATACGGCAACGCCCGCATCCTTGAAATCGGAACCGACCGGATCAAGCGTCTTCTGACCGACCGTAACATCGTCGTTGTTGCCGGTTTTCAGGGTACCGACATCAAGGGTAACATCACCACATTGGGCCGCGGTGGATCGGACACCTCGGCGGTGGCTATCGCTGCAGCACTTAACGCCGACGTCTGCGAGATCTATACGGATGTGGACGGCATCTACACCGCGGATCCGAACATCTGCCCGCGGGCGAGAAAAATAAAAGAGATCTCTTACGACGAAATGCTCAACATGGCCAGCCTCGGCGCCAAGGTGCTACAGATCCGTTCGGTGGGATTCGCCAAGAAATATAATATCCCCGTTCACGTCCGATCGTCATTTTCAGAGGAGGAAGGTACCATGGTTGTTGAGGAAGATTCCGTGATGGAGCAGCTGGTCGTTTCCGGCGTTACCCACGATCTGAACCAGGCGCGCATTACCCTGAAGAAAGTTCCCGATCAACCTGGGATTGCGGCCAAAATCTTCTCACCCATCGCCGAAGCAGGTATTCTGGTGGACATGATCATCCAGAACACCCGTGCCGCCGGCCAGACTGACCTGACCTTCACTGTACCCAAGGTGGATTACGAGCGAGCCATGAAAATGCAGCAGCGGCTGGCCAAAAAAATCGGCACGGAGGAGGTCTTTGGTGACATCCATATTGCCAAGGTGTCGGTGATCGGTGTGGGCATGAAAAACCATTCCGGTGTGGCCTCGCTGATGTTCAACGCCCTGGCTCGGGAAAACATCAACATCATCATGATCAGTACATCCGAGATCCGCATCTCCTGCATCATCGAGGAGAAGTACACCGAACTGGCCGTCAGAGTCCTGCACAGTGCCTTCGGACTGGACCGGGAAGACTGACACCTCCTTCGAAAGGCCAATTGAAGCCATTCTCACCCGATCAAATTGGTTTCGTTATCGTGGTCTGTGCCCTGGTGCTGGCCGTCGCCCTTTGGCGCTATTTCTCTGCTTAGACAGAAGGCTGTCAACCCGAACAACCAACAGCTGCTGTTCATCCAGAAATGGAAGCTTGCGGTCTTGATCAAAACCGCAGATGCAGCAACGCAACGTCGCGGATTTCCTATACACGAAAACACAGCGCTGGGCGCCAAGATGACACTTATGGGTGGGCAGTCAAGGCGCCTTTAATTTCTGCAGCTATTTCCCGTGCAGTTTCTCGGGGGTCATCGGCATCCCTTATGGGTCTGCCGATGACCAGATAATCCGCGCCCCGCTGAACCGCCATGGCCGGGGTGACGACCCGGGACTGATCGTCCCCGGCAACCCCACCAGCCTGCGGCAGCCGGATGCCGGGCGTCACCACCTGAAAACCGGCGCCAAAGTCGGCCTTTATCCTATTGACCTCCTTACCGGAGCAGACGATCCCGGCGCAACCGGCGTTTCGGGCCATGCCCGCTTTTTTGATCACCAACTGCTGCAGATCCCGTGTGTACTTTTGCCGGTAGCCGGCCTCGGCCAATTCAGCCGACGAAATGCTGGTCAGGACCGTGACGCCAAGCACATTGACCCGTCCGCCGGCCCCCTCCACGGCAGCCTCCAGCATCACCTGGCTCTCGCCGCAGTGGACTGTGGCGAAATAGACACCCAGTTCGGCCACCTGGGCCATGGCACGCTGGACGGTGGCTGGAATATCGTGGAGTTTCAAATCCAGAAACACCTTGGCCGTTCCCGCCTGCTGAATCCATCGCACCAGTGCGGGCCCCGACCGGATAAACAGTTCCAGGCCCACCTTGAACATACCCACATCGTCGGCAAGCAGCTCGACCAATGACTTGGCTGCTTCGGTGCTGGGCACGTCAAGGGGAAAGATGATATAGTCTTTGGCTGTTTTCATTCTTTTTCCTCATGGACGATCCATGTTATCGGTTTATCGGCATAAACAGCGCCTTTGGCAGCTCATCAATCAACCGACCTGGAGGATCACCAGCGCTGTCGATGTTCAGGATCACTTAAGAAGACCTAGTTTTAATTACCCTAAAATCGCCGGCGGTCAAAGGGTTTGTTGTCCGGCCCTGAAAAAACGAAGCGTCCTCCGGCGAACACACCGTGTGACGGATCATCCACTCTCCCCCCGGGCGCCATGGTTCCATGCGTAACGCCTTTATCGCGCAACGTTGACATGCCACGGGGAACTGTGCCATTTTCATCGGCAGTTCGTCCAACCAACCATGTAGATGTGATACCGTCTGCCGATGTAGAGGCCTTTTTATGGTCAGCATAATCAAGAAAATTCCATATGCCGTCCTGATACCGCTGATAGTTTTCATGCTGCTGGCGCCATTCAAGCCCATGCCCCATGTTCTCGAAAAACTGGTCATGCTTAAAGACGGGGCCCTTTCCCGACCAATTGACATCTTCGACCTGCTCTATCACCTGACTCCGCTGATCATCTTGATCGTCAAGGTGCAAGCGCATAAACGCGATAAGGGGGTTGAATAACCGTGGGCGGATGTATTTTGCCTTTCCGATGCGAGGGACTGCATGGATAACATCAGCGTGGTTCTCGTGGCGCCCCAGGGACCGATCAACGTGGGGGCGGTGTGCCGCTGCATGATGAACTTCGGGTGTGCCGACCTTCGTCTGGTAAACCCCTGCCCTGAATACCGGTCACTGAAGGCTCGGCGGATGGCGTTGAAGGCCGAATCGATTTTAACGCATGCACCGGTCTTCCAAACGCTGCAACAGGCCCTGGCCGATTGTCACCTGGCCTTCGGCACCACCCGCCGGTTCGGCAAATACCGCAACGCTTTTTTAAGCCCGGAACAGGGCGCCGCCCATGCGCTGGCCCAATCGCCCGGCAGCCGGGTGGCCTTCGTATTCGGCCGCGAGGATCGGGGCCTCCACACCAGCGAACTGGATCTGTGCCAGTTCTTCGTGACCATTCCCACCGACGGCGCTTATGCCTCGATGAACCTGTCGCATGCCGTCTCTTTGGTGCTCTACGAAATTCACAAAGGGTCAATGGACGTGGCAAGGGCATCCAATGACCAACAGGAATCGGCGCAGGCCGCAGATGTGGAAAACATGTTCCAGCACATGCGCCGGACCCTGCTGGCGGCCGAGTACCTGGACCCCCAGAACCCGGACCATGTTCTGCGGGCATTTCGGCGGCTGTTCGGCCGAGCCGGTCTCAGTGACAGGGAGGTGCGCATTCTTCAGGGGCTGTGGAGTCGGATTGACTGGATCGAGGAGCAGCGGCAGCAGCTGTCTGGGAGCAAGTAATGATCAGGCCAGTTTGAAAGCCACCACCACCAGCCCCACCACGATGCTGATAATAAAGAAAAAGGTCTCATTTTTGCGCAGGGCGTCCACCAACGTTCCCCCGGTACGTTTCACTTCGGAGAAGGCGGACAAAAAGGCCAGGCCCATGATCAGCCAGAAAACCATGACCGTCAGGATCAGCGTTTGGGTATTCATTGAAATTGTCTCCCGACACCTAAAAGGTAAGATCGATTGCGTATTTAATGCCAACGGGAGACGCTTGTCAAAATGAAAATCCGGTACCTGAACCAAGGTATTGTATCAAGCAACGTCTTCTATGGTGGCACCATCGGAAAGTATTCCCAGAACACCAAATACCATGCAACCTATAACCGTGAAGGCTGGCCCCGGACTATTTTTCTATTTGTTATTGCGGTATGTCCAAAATCGGGCTCAGTTCTAACAATTGGGCATCATCCCGCAGTTGGCCTGCCAGGCGGGGCCTATTCCAGTTTTTCGATGGCTTCCGCCGCCGCAGATCGCACCTCTTCGTCGTAGTTGCCGCCAGCCACAGTCGCCAGAAACATCAATGAAGCCCCATTCCCCGATTCTCCCAGCACATGAATCAGATCTCCTTTGACCCCATCGTCTACTTCCTCAAAAACCGCCACCAGCGGCTCGACAACCTTACCGGCCAGCCCTGGGTAATACTCAACCAGGCTTTCGAATGAAACCATGGCGCCCAGGCGAACGGACCAGCGCGGGTGAGTCAACAGATCGATAAAAGCGTGGAAAATAAGGCCGCGGTCACCCATCATCCTGGCCACATCTTCGGCGTCGCCCCCTTCGATCATATCTCTTAAGGCGTCGGCACCCAGGTCAGCCGGATCGCGGTCCAGCATCAGGGTTGCCAGTTCATCGCCATCCACGGATCCCGTCCAGCGAAATTGGTCATCCAAAATGACCGTTGGCGCGGCGCTGATCCGGTCTTTTTGGGCTGCCTCGACGAAAAGGCTCCCGTCGATGACGGTTACCCGGATCAGGTTGCTGCAGGCAGCCAGGCCTAGCACAATGGATACAGTGACCGGGCAGAAGGGACAAAAAGGTGCAATGTAGACCTTGATCAGGGCCGGCGCCTGGATTTTCGCCAGTCGTTGCCGGGTCTCCGGTGCGATGTGTTCCGCAAATGTGCTGCGATCGCTCAGCGCCGCCAGAAACGGATCCAGTTCCCGGTCCACCGGCAGGGCCTGGTAGCCCACCCGTTTGTCGATGAACAAGGTGGGCCGCGAGGGCATCGCATCGCCGTCTTTCTTCACCCGGACACGGGGGGCCAAATCGGTAAACTGGTCGACAAATGATTTGAATCGTTTATCCAACGCATGGCCGGTGGTCGCATACCGGAGGGTGATGTCGGCCGCCAGGTCCCTGCCCCATTGCCTGATCCGCTCCTTTTCGCTGTCAGCGATTGCCGTGATCATACCTATTTCCCAAAATTGAATTTTTCCTTGAGCAGACAGCGGGTCGCGGGATTAACCGGTATCGTCGCCAACATATCCTGCGAGATCCAACGGGCATCGGCGGCATCATCTCCACAGCGTGGTTCACCACTCACATAGTCGGCTGCCAGATCCACGACCACGTAATGATATTCGATCCTATCGTGGCCGTCTTTTTTGATCACGTCAAAGGTGAGGACCGGTGCGCCGGCCCGGATCACCACACCCGTCTCCTCGAGGATCTCCCGCTCGGCCGCAGTCTGCAGCGTTTCCCCCAAGCGTACACGACCACCGGGAATTGCCCATAGGCCCAGGGATGGCGGATGTTTGCGCTGGACCAGCAGCACGGTGTCCCCTTTGAAAACCACCGCTCCTACCGCCGGTCGGGGCGCGTCAGGGTATTTCCGGGTTGTCGAATGACGGTTTTTCATTATTTCCCAAAGCAAATATGCCAATATCTGTAATCGTTGGTATCACCATTTACCGGCCGCTTCAATTTTAAAGTGGACCGTCGGCCGCTCCGGGATCATTGACGCGCCCGCTGAATTCTGATAGCTGCAACAGCGTCCCTGCTTACTGATCAAACCATATGAGATTTGCCATGAATAGGCTGCTGGAAGAAAAACATCGTGCCGTGCGCCAGTCGGTGCGACGGTTCTGCGATCGAGAGCTTCGACCGATTGCTGCACAGATCGACCAGGAGGCCCGCTTTCCCTGGGAGGTCGTCGAAAAACTGGGGGCATTGGGCTATTTCGGCATCCAGGTCCCAAAACCGTTGGGCGGCGCCGGCCTGGACGCCGTCAGCTATGCCATCATTATCGAGGAAATATCACGGGTCAGCGCCGCCATTGGCCTGTGCGTCACTGTGCACAACAGTGTGGCCGTCTACCCGATTCTGGCCTTCGGCAGCCAGGCACAGATCGATCGCTGGGTTCCTCCCCTGGCCAAGGGAGAAAAAATCGGCGCCTTCTGCCTCACCGAACCCAATGCCGGCTCCGACGCCGGTGGAATCGAAGCCACGGCGCTGCCAGATGGCGATGCTTACCTGGTCAACGCCAACAAGGTCTTTGTGACCAACGGCGGAATCGCCGACATATGCCTGATTTTCTGCCGGACGGATCCGGCAGCCGGGCGGCGTGGAATCAGTGTGGTGGTGGCCGAGAGGGGAACTGGCGGATTTGTGGTGGGGGACCTGGAAGACCTGTGCGGCATGCGAGCCAACCCGGTCTGTTCCATCCGCCTTAACGACTGCCGGGTACCCCGAAAAAATCTGCTGGCCGGGGAAGGCATGGGCCTGAAAATCGGCCTGGCCGCACTGGATACTGGGCGGATGGGCATCGGTGCCCAGGCTGTAGGAATTGCGCAGGCGGCTCTGGAAGAAGGTGTTCGCTATGCCCGGCAGCGCCGGCAGTTTGGGGTTGCCATCCAGCGGCACCAGGCAATCCAGTCCATGATTGCCGACA
>Ga0055444_10000062_pt1 | contig 12122 bp, 14 predicted proteins | sample China_Galinas_Co_FD_57742 | JGI IMG/M metagenome (GOLD analysis project Ga0055444, IMG submission 57742) | Wetland microbial communities from San Francisco Bay, California, USA, that impact long-term carbon sequestration - China_Galinas_CordA_D2 | ecosystem: Environmental > Aquatic > Marine >...
ACGAACGACCGTCGACAAACAGTTTCGTCTGTGGACCCTGCCAAAAGTGCTCATCATCCAACTCAAACGCTTTGGTGCCAACATGAGGAAGATCGAAAAGTTCATCCAAGCGCCACAGAAACTTAATATCACAAAGTATGTGTCGCATCCGAGAGTAACGACCCAAATCCAAACCAATCCTGCTGCTCTGCAACTCTATGATCTCAAGGGAATTGTTTGCCATTCGGGTCAGCTCAACGGTGGTCATTACACAGCGAAATGTTACCGCGAAACCGACCCCACAGGATGGTTTCTGTTTGATGATGATCGTTCCCAACGTGTTAAGGATGTCAACAGTTTGCAGTCGCCCGTTAACTATATCTTCTTCTATGAAATGATTCCGGCGACCAGAAGATGGTGGGGCAAATAAAAAGAAATGATGACAAGTAAAGACCAGAAAGAAAAAAAACGATGGAATGTCCTGTTTGTTTTGATGATATTGACGATCCAGTCCTATGGTTGCCATCTCAAGATGTGGCCGAATCGATCTCGTATTGCTGGGAATGCACAATGAACATGAGACAAAATCACTACGGGAGATGGTTCGAAAATATCCATGATGCAGACTGTGCCGCTGCCTTAAGGAGGTTGATCGGGGCCGGCCCTCCGATGACCATTGCAGATGCGATTAATGGATTAACTCCTCCAACACCTCCTAACTTTGGAGAAATCAAATGTGGAAAGCAAAGCGTTTCGGGGAAGCTGGAAGGTTCGAAGGAAACTGAAGAGATCCGAAAGACATTTTGGAGTGAACTTAAAGAGCGGCTGCAAATATTCGAAACAATTGAAGCCCAAACAAAAACGAAATAAAATAATCTATTTCATTCAGAATGGGCCAATCCTTGCGAAAAGCGAAAAGAGTGCCGAAATTACACAAAAAAACCAAGTGCCATCTATGTCCCAGAATTTTTGACGATGAAAAGGTCAAAGTCTGCGAGTGTGGTGCAAGAGGACCAGGAGATCCGGTATTCGAAAAACTGGCACCGCCAACCTATATTACAGGCTCATATATATAGCCTGGTAAAGAAATCCATCTAGCTTAGTAAGTTAGTAATTAAAAAAAAAAATGGAGGGGGATCTCGTTTTAGACTTAACTTGCGATTCGATCAACACATGGCTCGATCCATTTCTTCAGGGAGATGGAGAAATCACAGAGGTCCAGGTAGATAACTTAGCAAAAGGTCTCCTGGTGGAGTTAGCAAAAGGTCTCCTGGTGGAGTTATTCGAAGTCGAACCTGATAAAGTGCTGTCTCAATTCTTATGCGAAAGAGCTGATGAGGGAGATACGAAACGTCACAGACTTCTTCGCTTATTTGTGCACGAATTCTCTATCGAATTCTCTATCGTAATAACTGGCAGCCAAGTGATGAAAGTTGTGCTTGAAACATGGAGTGTGGGCGATTCTGGCATCTTCCTTGCCAATGAGTTATTGGTCTGTTTCTTGGCTGGACGGATTGTTACCGATGGTTATTTCAACGATGAGACCTGGTGGGTGACTCAACACTGGAATTCGAAATATCACATCGCCATGCCCCTACTTGTTAGAAAGCAAATCGAGACTATCCTCATGATTAATCGCTTCAAGCCAGATTCAGTCTTTGCTCTGTTACCAAAAGACATGCTTTTTTATCTGTTCGGATGGATAGCCGTAGCTCACTCCGACACTGTTCGCAAATCATATGATGACTTGGATTCGGGGAAAAAATATGGTGAAGCCTCCTACCAGCTTGGGCCATATCCAAGACCATGGAAGAAACCATAAGATCTGACAAGAAGCAAAAAAAAAAAAAATATCGTTGTCGTCATAATACAAGCGAAAAAAACGGGCAAACAAAAAAATGAAAATAACTCTGCTTCACCTTGTTGGTGCGGCATTTCTTCTCTATTGGATTTTCGGAAAGAAAGAACATTTCGCTACTAGTCCAGGAACACTGATTCAACTCGCCGCAAGTTCTGGTTACTACCCGTTTTGGCGTTACGGTGCTGCTTACCGATGGCCTTACTATCGCTACATCTATCCCTATTATGCAAACCATCCGAGCTACACAAGCTATTATCAGCGTGGGACGTATCCCAGGCCGTATGGCTTTTATCAAGCTTTTGAACCTTACTGATATCTGTATATATCTCTAAGCCGAGGAAGCGCTGAGAAGTAATCCATTTGCTAAAAACATTTACTCGATTATTGAACGATGGGGGCGAAATCTTCATACCAAAAGCTACCAACCAGAGGCGCCAAGTTGAAAGAGATCATAGGGCAGCAATTTACTGGACGGATCATCGCGTATGGACCAACACACGAGCAAGCCTTGGAACAACTCCAACAAATTTGTGAAAATGCAGAATACCCCCCCTTGATGCCATTACCTGGTCGTGAGAAAGATGGACAGTGGTATTGTGGAGTGATCAGACATCTTAGCATGTTTGCAGACAAGTGGCTCTTCAATACAGTCTTCTTTGGAACAGACCAGAGCATAGTGTTAGAATCCAGGGATAGCGACCACAGTTTAAGAACTTTGGCGGACTGTCATTATTTTTTTTGAAAGACGCTCCATTATGCTGTCAAAGTCCTTCCGGATGGCCAAGATACGTTCCCGAGCCGTAGGTAAAAAGATTGGCTTATGAAAGAATTCCGCCAACTCTGCCTCGTCGGAAAGCAGTGCTCGAATTCTCTTTAAGGATTTGCCGCCAACACTGGATTGATGGGAGCACCAAATTATTCTGTCGGGATTAATGATTCCCGGTTCTAAACGAGGGTGACCCCAATAAATGGGAATGCAACCCGCAACGCAGGCCTGTATCAACTTTTCAGTGACGTAACCAGGATGGCGAGCGTCGTTCTCCGGACACAAGTTGAAAAGATAGTCCCGAATATAAACCAGTTTAGACAGCCGACGATCTTTAATGCCCGTTATTTGCTCGACCGTCTTTCCGCCCGTATTGTTAGCGACACGACCAGGGCAATCAATCGGGAGCACATTGGTCAGAGAACTCACCATACGTTTTCGCGTCTGGCCGTGCGCTAAGCGAGCGACAAAAGCCGCGCGACGTTTTCTTCCCTTTAATGTATGCTTTTGCTTCAGAATAGTGTCTGTATCTTTTGAACCCTTGTAGAGAAAGTCCCAGTAAAACATCCAATTTGGGACTCGCATCGCTTTATCTGTCGTTTTTACACCGCGGATATAACCGACCGCAAAGTCAGGAATCTGGTTAATCGCTTTTTGGTTTACACTTTGCCTCACAACGTGCTCCTGTGCCCATAATAGTTTAGCCCGCCCGTGATACTCAGCAAGGCTATTCAGGCTAGAACTACCCACCCCGCCCAAAACCAAATCAAAGGTCATGTGACGGTGTTTCTTAGCCTGAACGAGAGCAATATTTTCGATCGGAATACCAGTGAAACGGGCCAACTTGGTCTTTATGAGCTTGACTATTGGTGATGTATTCTCGAAATTCGAATAAAAGTTGGCGTAACCAATCATTAGTCGACTAGCCTTAGGGCCGGGACTACGAAGAGGCGCCACCATTTTTTGTTGATGAGTTGCCACTTTCTCGTTGGTTTTTGCACTCATCTGCTTTTTTTTTTCCTCTCGCAGTGAAGATATTTTCTTCTGACCAGTAGCCACAGCTACGCTTAGAGGCAGTTCGCCATCGGACTTTGGAGGTGTTTTCTTCAAAGCCGCCATGTTTAATGACATCAAACGACCAGATTGATCCATGTGTGGGAGGTAACAACGACTGTAATCGTCATAGCCTCTGGGTAAAAACTTCTTCCAGGGATAACGCCGCATCTTTTCAAAGCCGCACCACTTTAAAATATCGGAAAGCAACTGAAAATTGAAAACAAAAGTGTGATGATCCAGGACGTCCCGCTGTCCTCCCGTCACTAAACCCATCACCTCCGGAAGACGTTCAGGAAACCCACTGCAATGGTCGACAATAGCATCCCAATCGGGAACGGCCACGCGCAACTTGGCACCAACTTTTAGAACGCGATTCCACTCTTTTATTGTCCTCAGGACTTGGTTTCGCGGAATGTGTTCCAGAACGTGACATGCATAAATCTCGTCGACACTGTTGTCTGCAAACATGTCTAACTTATCCACAGTTGTCTGGTAATCGATGTGGTCGAAGTGCTGAGCGTCAATATGCAGCCAACCTGGTAACTCACGTCGCCCACAACCCAAATGTAAACGAACAGCACTCATTGAATTCTCTTAGCATCAGTGAAGAAAAAAAAAAAAGCTCGCGCTTCTTTTAGATAGAAGAATATATGGAAAAACAAATTCAATTGCAAGAACTGGAGTGGTTCGAAGATGAAGAAGATATCAATACGATGATTGTAAGAACGCGGAATGAAGAAATGAAACAATTAGAACAAGACATGGGCTCCCTTAACGATATTTTTCGAGAACTTGCTTGCTTAGTTGGTGAGCAAGGTGAAGACTTAAATATTGCCACAAAACAAATAGATGTTACCGCAATAAATACCGAGGAAGGAGTAGAACACCTGAAACAAGCCGAAGAATATTCCAAGGTGGTCCGTAGCCGTGGATGGTTACTCAAGGGAGCGCTGGCCTTTAGTGGTATCACGGTTGGAGGCATTTGTCTAACGATTATCAGCCCAATCGGTGGAATTTTCACAGCAGGTGCTGGAATTTTCACAGCAGGTGCCGGAATTGCTGGAATTGTAAGCTGCATAGGAATTGCGATCAAAAAGAACAAGTAACGATCTTTTGCTTTGAATATGTTTTATTGTATGATTAGAGCTTATCTCGCAGCTCAGCCAACTCATTCTCCGCTCGTCTCAACCAGTATTGGGTGCTGTAGTCTGTGACGCCCGCAGCCTTGATCGCCGCAATGTCCTCCTCGAGCTGCACGATCCGCTTTTCGGGCTCAATAGGTGGATCATGAGTCACAATCCAGCCGATGCGCGGCCGAAGAGCAAGGGTTTCTTCGTCTTGAATCGTTCCCATCATACCAGCGTGGAAGTGAAGCTTGATGAGGTCGCCGTGATAGTCCCATTCGACCGGAGCGCTGGATATCAAAGTCGGGAAGTCGCCAGGCTCGGGACCATCAGACTGAATAAGCTCTTTCCAGGGCTTCAGGAAAGGATTCATTTCTGCTTCGAGGTAAGGGTAGAAAACGTTGATCCAACCACTGACGGTCAAATAACTTCCGCTGCCCCGGCCGTGCTGCACGCGCTATGGTGGTTACAATGGATATCCCTACTACCGAGGCTATACTGGCTGGAGTGCTGGTTATCCAAGAGGTTGGGGAGGATATGGTTGGTCCTGGTAACTTGGAGAGCGAAGGCCTTTTTTGCTTTCGTTGTTCTACTAGGTCTCATCACGACGTAGCACTTTGTCAAATAAGGAGAGCGTCAAACAGCAACTGATAAGGGCGACCGGGAGACGACAACAATGTGATAGTTGAAATAAAATAAAAATTTGATTCAGGCCTATATATTTTTTAGCAAAGTAGAGGGGTAGTAAAAATGGAAGCTTTTCTTGGTGCCTGGAATTCACTTGAAAGGAATGGCGATCCTGACTCGTTCAGCATGGTTTACCGCAAGATTCCTGCGTATTCTCCACGGGAAAATCCGCAGGGTCCTATTGTTCGTGAAGGACTTGGCTACTATCTCACACCGGCTCGATGTGCAATTCAGCTGATTTCTACCTACCCTGACGAGGAGTGGGATAAGCAAGATGTCGAACGATGTCAGGCCATCTTCGAAAGTATTTTGTGTAGTTGCGATCACGTTGAGATGCAAACCGATGAAGAGGTTGAATTCGGCGTGGATGCCCACTATCCTCCAGGCAACTTTGTGAGGAAACGAAGCAAAATTTTACAAGATCTGCTGAGCGCCCCGGAGATCAAAGTCCTTTGTTTTGACATCAACAAATCCGACAAGGGTCCAAGTTTTACTCTCCGCGAGCTTTTGCAGTCTGAAGAAGCCTTCGCAGTCTTCCAAAATTTTTGGGGAGGACAACCACGATGGGTTTTTGGAGAGGAAAAGGAAAATGTCGTGGAGTTGGAGGTCAAGATTTCCCGCCTTGACCCTTCGATAGAGGCGACCAGGAAGATGAACGAGAAAATGGTTTCCACAACGAAAGAGATGACTCAAGGCTTCAAGGACTTTGCTGCTCATTTGAAAGATCAGGTCAGCGAGGGCATTGAAAAGCACCGCGAGACCATTGAGCGGCAACGAGAGGTCATCAACAGGCAAAAGGATAAGATCGAGGTCCTGATACAGAAGCAACGGTGTTCTCAAGAAAAAGCTGACACGGGTGCAAAAGGACGGGTCCATCGCGGAAAAAGAGATGGAAAAACTCCGAAAGAAGGTCAAATGGCTCAAAAACAAGAAGGAGAAGACTGAGAAGAAGCTGAAAAAGCTTCAAAAGAAGAAGAAAAATTAAAAGCGCCAAAAAAAAAAGAAAACTAAAAGCGCCAAAAAAAAAGTTAAAGGTTAAAGGAGTTCAAAAAAAAAAAAGACAAAATGAGTCTCGTTATCGGGTTGTGTGGGCGCACTGCTTCTGGCAAAACGACGGCCGCCGAACTAATCGCGAAAACTTTGTCGGCTGAAGGGACCAGCGTGGGAGTTGTTAGTATGGATGATTTCTATCTCGCGCTCAGTGACGAGCAGCACGAACGAGCACTAAGAAATGAGCATGACTTTGATTGCCTTGAGGCTTTCGATATAAAGGCGCTAAAGTCGGTCATGGAAAGCGCGGCTCGTGGAGAGGTCCTTCGATTTCACCGATACGACCACGCTAGCCACAAAAATTGCAAGGAGATGACTGAGCGTGGGCCATTTGATGTTGTCCTCTTTGAGGGGCTCTATCTCTATTCGGATACAAGCGTTGCAGAGCTTCTGAAAGTGCGCTTATTCATGGATGTTGATGCTGATGAAAGCCTAATTCGGCGGGTGCGCAGAGACATCGTCAAGCGGAGGAGGGACGTTGAAGGAGTTCTCAAGCAATACGAAACTTATGTCAAACCGGCTTACGCCAAGCTTGTGGAACCCGCAAAGAAACACGCGCACATCATCATTCCAGGGGGAGCCCACAACACAAGAGCCATGGATATCGTTTACAGCTATATCAGGGCAAAACTCAAGAAGAAGAAGGAACTAAGCGCTTTCAACTTTTTCTCTTAGCACCAACTTCAAGGAAAAAATGAGTTCGGCTAAACTCTTTCGTGTTGCGGCGCTAGCTTTCGTCGCTGTAGCCGCAAACTTGATGCTCGTTAAAGATCCCTTTCTACAAATCTTTTGCCTTTGGGCTATCCTACACTTTATCCTCAAAGCCAACTTTTCATTTGAACCACATCCGCTTAAGACTTTAGCACTGGCTACATCCCTCATCCTGCTCATACGATTGACCAACACAGCAAGAGCATTAGGCATAGTTGATGGGAACTTGTTAGGAAAGCTCCAGGAACGCTTTATTGTCGATTGGGGAATCTATGGAGCTCCAATGAAATGTGGGGGAGTGCAACAGGACGACGGTATTGTTGTTCCGACGCACACCGCTGTCTGCGACATTTGGTCAGATCCCGAAAAGATTATAGACCAACGTGTGGAAAGAGTGTTGGACATGACGCGTTACGAGTCAAAAGAAATGGAGGACTTCCTGCACACGTCAACGCCAAACAAGCGCGAACGGGCAAAAGACGATATAGCTGAAGGAATGATTGTCTAAAACAGTTTATTTTTTCTTCTTGCTTCGCTTTTGGTTTGTCCTTTTCTTCTTGGTTGGAGGTTCCGGTGGGGTAACCACCACTTGATTTGTCTCCTTCTCTTCATCTTTGTTCTCTTGGTCCTCTTTGTTCTCTTGGTCCTCTTTGTTCTCTTGGCCCTCTTTGTTCTCTTGAACAGCCGTCTCATCTTCATCTTTGGTCTCCTGGTCGTCCTGGTCGTCCTTCTCCTCTTTGCTCTCTTGGGCAGCCGTCTCCTTTTCGGCTTGTGCAAACCATCTCTTTTTTCCACTCGTCAAGTCTTTTTGACCAATGATTTCTTGCCTTTCCAGGTTCCAAATGTCTCCTGTCTGCATGTCGATATCATCCCCTTCACTATCACTCACCACCATGATTTCGACTTCGTCCTCCTCATCAATTTTGTCGGGTGGAAGCATTGCGGCGAGCTCTTGCTCCAAATACTTCTCAACCAGCTCGTGGATATCGCTGAGCAAGTCCATCTTCGTATAGGTTGACATATCCCTTTACTTTTTTTTTGTCTTGCTTATCCAGATATTCCTCCTTTTAAGATGGTGTTTAGTTATGGTGTTTAGTTAAAACGCCTCTAGTGCTTCCTCAGTTAAAAATGAGGAATTAACTTCTCCATCCTGTCCCATTGTTGCTGTTGGCGCAGGAGGACGGTAGGTCAGGGCAAACTTACAAGCTGCCTTGTAATTCCCGTTGTTTTGGTCGAGCGCCGTTGGCCGGCCGCCAATGCGAAAATCAAGCAACATCAAACAACGCTGCTCGTAAGAGTTCAAGTTAGTAATATAGTCGTCGATCTCTTGGTCGGTCGGCTCTGGGATCTTACTCTTCGGCATTGTGGGATGCTGGTGCTCGTAAAACTTTTGGTGGTTCCAACAGTAGATAAAGTCCAGATCCAGGCCTAGTTCGAGATACTTTGAAGCAATATTGAGACAAGTCAAAGCGATGTATTTCAAATCGGAATCACTTTTCAGGTCACCCCACTTTGCCATTACTTCATCAAACAACTCGATCCCGAGGAAAACAGTTTGCGGATGGGTCTCGTCCCGATCAGCCTGCTGAATCTCCAAAAGCCATTGGACCAAAGCCTTGCGCACATCTGCATTGTAATTTTGATTATGAACGATGGGATAGGGTTCTTGAGACTGCATGTAGTTTTGGTCGGCCTCACGAATCTCGCGCTCTTCTTCAATAAAGTTTTCAATCCTCTCCACCCATCCCCTCACTCCTGGTCGTGTGAAGTATTCATCGTGCAAAAGCTCTCGTGCATTCGGTCTCGATTCTGGATCGACGGTCAACATACGCAACATCACCCTCTTTGCTGAAGCGTCATCGATTGGCTTCATAGTGTGCTTACGATAGCGGCGAGGAAGCTTTGAACGATCGATTCGCAGTCTGGCGTAAGTGCGGTCAGAAAGCGATCCGAGCGCACTGATGATCTTCATTAGGCAACTCCTGCTGCTGTTGGCCTCAAACAACACATCTCCCGTGATGTATTCGTAAAGCAAACAACCAGCAGCCCAAACATCGATTTTGTAGCCGTAGTGTTCGAGCTTTTGTAAGTTTTCTGGTGCCCGATACCATAATGTGCTAGTTTTGGGTGTGTTGCGCTTAAGAGCCATGTTTTTCGAGAGACCAAAGTCGCACAGTCGTAGATATGGGATGATCACGCCATCCTCTTCCTCGAACTCTTGGACAAGGATGTTATCCGGTTTGACGTCTCGATGACAGATACCGCAGTCGTGTAAATATGTTAGGGCAGAAAGTATTTGCCACAAGACCATGGGGAGGGCCTCCATACGTTCGTGGTATTCCACGTTGGAGATGTAACGGTGGAGCGGCATCCCGCCGTATTCCATCAGCACGACGAACTCTTTGTCTCGCCAAGCGTAACCACACAACCCAATCACGTTGGGGTGACCAGCAAAGCGGCGCAAAATATCCATTTCCTTAATAATGTCAGCGTAGACGCCTCTCTCTGGTTTGAATTCCACCCGCTTGATTGCGAAGGAATAGCCATCCTCGTCCTCCACCTTTTCAACCGTTCCATAAGCACCCTTTCCAAGCTGCTTAATGATAGTGAAATCTTGACCATCAATATGAATCGTTTTTGCTTTGTTCTTATTTCTACGCTTACGTGGCTTCTTCCGGCGGGAGTCGCGCTGTGAATCGGTTTGTGTGGTGGGTCCGCCAAGGGTTGTCATATTTTTGTGTGGTTTTTTTGAGTGCAACTAACTAGTGCCCGCTTAGATATCTTTTTTGTCGCGCGCGCGCCAACGCACTTGGAACGTCATTTTTTTTTTTTGCCAGGAAAATTTCGACCTTAAAATTGTTTCTTCAATTGAGGGTCGAAAATGAAGGATAACACAACAAGCGAGAACACAACAAGCCATGGCGGTTCCCAACCACAATTCCAACTCATATTGGTCAACAGAGTGATCCGACCAGAAGACCTTCCAAGAGATGATCCTGCGCTCTGGCAGCGGATTTGTCCAATCTCTTGGCCAATGAAATTTGTAAAACAAAAATAAAATTCTCAGTGAGCTAATTTTCTTTTCTAATTTTTGGTCAAAATTAAGATCTTCGCTTTTTGACAAGAAGAAAATGAATCGAGTGTTCATCGTCGCTCTATTGGTGATCCTATTGGTTTCATCTGCCTACTCCTCAGACCATCACCCGCAACGGCTTAGACACAAAGGGAAAGGGATGGGAACTTAACAGCACACTTTCTTTGTATCAAGAAAAATCGATTCAGCTAAAATCTATTGAGCTTCAAAGGTGCAGCAACAACAGCAACAGCCCTGGAATATCGCTCCGCAAAACATTCCAGGGCTACAGCATGGGTAAAAGAATGCCTTCGCGCTAACATTTTGCTTATGTTTATAATAGTGGTCCTGGCCTCTCCTCATCGCTCATTTGAAAAGAATTAAAAAATAAATTTCTGGAAGGAAATGAGCTCTCAGATCATTGCCAAATTTTTATTACTCCTCTGCAGTCGAGGCAATGGCATTTTCCTTCACGCGCTTGTAATTCGTCGTGTTCCTTTGGGTGCGGCATGAGCCAGCCCCTTCCCTTTTGGCAATCAACACAATAACAAATTGCTCCATGACGATTGTGCGTCGAAAGCTTTACTAAAGCATCAGTTGACCAATCAGCAACAATGATTCCGGACTCGTCTGGTCCAAGAACTAAATACTGCCCCTTAGCTTCCTTCCTCATTTCGACCGCGACAATGAAAGCGATTTGTTGCTCGACACAAAAAGAGATTGTATTCTTTCCACACATTATTGCGCCATCAATCTTCTTATCCAAATTTGACAGTGTTCCAGTGACCACAGTCTCCTCGGCTTTACTTGAGCGTTTTCTTCGTTTCATTTTTTCTATCTTCTTAAACAACAAAACAAGCCCTTTGGAGCAAGAGAAAAAATATTAAACAACAAAACAAGCCCTTTGGAGCAAGAGAAAAAATATTGTATGAGCCAATTTTACGGTGTGCATCGAGGTCGGAAAAGTGGGGTCTACCAAACTTGGGCTCAAGTTCAACCGCTCGTTACTGGTTACAAAGGTGCTCAGTTCAAAAAGTTTAAAACTCATGCTCAAGCTCAACACTTTGTTGAAACTGGGGAATTTGTGCGTGAGAAAAGTAGTGTCTTGGCTGATGCGTGGAGAGATCGCGGCGAACTACACATCTACACTGACGGGGCTCACTCCACAAAGACCAAGAGAAGCGGTGTCGGTGTGGCGTGGGATCCGCCTTTCACAGGCCATGCGATTGCCAAAGAATTGCCTCGCTCAACAACCAACCAGGAGGCTGAGTTGGATGCGATTCTTAGTGCTTTGAAAACGATCGAGGAATCCCACGCCCTTCAGTCTCACATTGTAGCTAACAAAGCGATCATCTGGACTGATTCTGATTATGCCTGTCGCTGCCTATACGATTACATTCACAAATGGAGAGAAAACGGCTGGACAACTACTTCAGGAAATCCGGTCAAACACAAACGTCTCATCGTAGAGTGCGACAAATTGCTGACCAAATTGAGGCATATTAAGCTCCGTCACATCTCAGAAGTTGGTCTGACTTCCCACGATTCCGAAGCAAGCGTTAAAAATGCCAAGCCTCTCACCAGGCGTGTGTGGGCGGGTAATAGGCGGGCCGACCAGCTAGCTCGGGGGGTCTGAACTACGTTGGTGTTCGGCCCTCTTGACGCGCTCGACCAACATGACTTGATACAAACATTCCAAACACATTTGTTTGCTTGTCGCATTCAGCACCGGCCTCGTCCACAATGTTCCAAGTAAAGCCGCTACAGACTTTAGGTATATAAATCCTTTTGTGACTTTTTAGACTTTTTTTTGCT
>Ga0055444_10000063_pt1 | contig 12116 bp, 15 predicted proteins | sample China_Galinas_Co_FD_57742 | JGI IMG/M metagenome (GOLD analysis project Ga0055444, IMG submission 57742) | Wetland microbial communities from San Francisco Bay, California, USA, that impact long-term carbon sequestration - China_Galinas_CordA_D2 | ecosystem: Environmental > Aquatic > Marine >...
AAGCACGTGCCGGTGATTGACAAGATCGACGGCGGGTACAAAGTAAAAGTGGGCGATGTCCCCCACCCCATGGAGGAGAAACACTGGATTCAATGGATCGAACTGATCGCGGACGGCAAATCCTACTTCCAGTTTCTCGACCCGGGCAAGACGCCAGAAGCCGTGTTCAAGGTCGATGCGGCATCGGTTTCCGCCAGAGAATACTGCAACCTCCACGGATTGTGGAAAGCGTAGCCCCTTATCTGTAACAGGGTGTTGAAAAACGTCGTGTGCACAGGCAAGACAAGTTACAATTTGGCCAAAAAAGCGGCGGCTATGTTCGATAAATAAGCATGTTGCGCCGAATTTTAGCACGGTTTTACCAAGCGCAATCGTTTTTTCCACAACCTGGTAAAGTGTTGGGAGACGACGCTGCGGTCTCCCCTCCGTCAACCCCCGTCTCGACTGCCTGCCGGGGACGCCATATGACCCGTGTCCGCCGAATGACCATTGTTGACGGGCACCGGCCATATGATCAACATCCACAAGGAGGTGCCAAATGGGTAGCTGGAAATGCGGAAATTGCGGATATGAACTGCAGGCGGATAAGCCGCCTGAAAAATGTCCGTCATGCAAGGAGAAATGTGATTTTCTGGACAACACCTGTTACACGCCCGACTGCCAATTCGAAGGCAAGGATCCCAGAATCAAATAGGACGAAAGGGAGTTGGAAATGGCGAAAACGCTCATTGTCTATGCCACTCGCACCGGTGAAACCGAAAAGATCGGCGATCTGATCGCCGAAGGGATCCGTTTCGCTGGCCATGAAGCCAATGTGGCCAAGGTGACTGACATAAAAAAAGAGGATGACCTGAAGGGGTACGATGCCCTGGTGTTCGGCTCTCCGACCTACCACGGAGAGATGGTTCAAGGGATGAAGACCCTGTTGTTCATGGCTGAAAGAGCCGAGCTCGAAGGCAAGGTTGGCGGTGCCTTCGGCTCCTTTGGCTGGAGCGGTGAAGCCCCGGACCGCATCTTTGAAACCATGAAAAACATTTTCAAAATGAATATGGTGAGCGTTCCGTTGCGGCTCAAGTCGGCCAACCTGGGCGGCGGCCTGAAAATGGCCCAGGACTACGGACGGGAGATCGCCGAAAAACTAACCTGACAATCGATGTCAATGGTTCACCAAACCTAAAATACCTCAGAATCAATAAAGGAGGCTGCTATGTCCACACCTCAGCACTGCCCTGGCTACCAGACGTTCAAGTCCCTGAAATCCTTTGTGTGTAAATGCCCTGAATGCGGTGAGAGCAAAGAGATCTTCTCCGACGAATTCAACAAGGATCACACCTGCGCAAAATGCGGCAAACCCATCGACTTTACCCAATGCACCCTGGACGGACAAGCATAGCGGATCGATCGGCTCTATCGTCTGCCCTTAAAAGATCCATCCAAGGATTGCGGCCGGTGCAGCGACCGATACAATGCACACTTTTAATGACAGGCAATTGGTCAATGCCGAAGCCCTGAGATAACAAAACGCTAAGGGCATGAACCCAAATTTCGGCAACCGGCCCTTGATTGTTCGGTTGTCGGTATCAAAAAAATGAGGATGTTTTATGGACGTTGTCATGCTGTCTCGGCTTCAGTTTGCCGCCGCCACCATGTTTCACTTTCTGTTTGTTCCGCTGACCTTGGGGCTCTCCGTTTTGGTTGCCTACATGGAGACCCAATATGTAAGGACCGGTGATGAAACCTATCTGCGCATGACCAAGTTCTGGGGCAAGCTCTTCCTGATCAATTTTGCCCTGGGGGTGGTCACCGGCATTACCCTGGAATTTCAGTTCGGCACCAACTGGTCGCGCTACTCCGCCTACGTGGGAGACGTCTTCGGATCGCTTCTGGCCATCGAAGCGTCCGTGGCATTCTTCCTGGAATCCACCTTCATCGGAATCTGGATTTTCGGATGGAACAAATTGTCCAAAAAAGCCCATGCCACGGTGATGTGGCTGGTGGCCGCTGCCGGCAACGTCTCCGCCATCTGGATTCTGCTGGCCAACGGATGGATGCAGCAGCCGGTTGGATTCACCATCCGCGACGGCAGGGCGGAACTTACCGATTTTCTGGCCGTGATCACCAACAAATTCGGCCTGCTGGAAATCGCCCATACGATACCGTCCGCTTTCGTTCTGGCGGCCTTTTTCATGATGGGGATCAGTGCCTGGCATCTGTTGAAAAAACAGCATATCGACTTTTTCACCCGCTCCTTCAATATCGGCCTGGCGGTTGGACTGGTCTCCTCCATCGTGGTGGCCGTCACCGGTGACATGCACGCCGTTCACGTAACCCAGACTCAGCCGGCCAAACTGGCCGCCATGGAGTCTCACTGGGAGACCCAGACCCAGGCCCCCATCATCATGCTTGCCATTCCCGACGAAAAGAACGAGCGCAACGCGATCGAAATCGGCCGGTTGCCCGGTGCCCTGAGCCTCTTGGGCCATCACGACGTCAATGCGGCGGTGACCGGACTGAAGGACATCCCTAAGGATGAGCGGCCGCCGGTCCTGCCGACATTCGTCTCCTTCCGGACAATGGTGGCATTGGGAACCCTTTTCCCCCTGCTCACCATCGTCGGCTTATTTTTGAAAAATCGCCTGCTTGAATCCCGCTGGTACCTGTGGGTCATGCTTTTTGCCCTCCCGCTGCCCTACCTGGCCATCGAGATGGGATGGGTGCTGGCCGAAGTGGGCCGCCAGCCCTGGATCGTTTATGGCCTGTTGAAAACGGCCAATGCAGCCTCACCGGTGGCGGCCTCCCAGGTAATGACTTCTCTGGTAGGCTTCATCTTGGTTTACGGCCTGCTGGGGATCGCCGGCTTTTACCTCATCGCCGATTTCGCCCAAAAGGGTCCGAAACCGGCCGCGGCAGACGTAAAATCGGCCAATGGCTGAACCATTTATCAATACAGACAAATCACAGAGGTTATAAATGGAATTACAAACCGTATGGTTTTTTATCTGGGGACTTCTCTGGGCGGTCTTTTTCATGACGGACGGCTTCGACCTGGGTATCGGTTCGCTGTATCCTTTTTTAGGCAAATCGGAACGCGACAAGCACATGATGATCCACGCCATGGGGCCGCTGTGGGACGGTAACGAAGTGTGGCTGCTCACCGCCGGCGGTGTCACCTTCGCCGCTTTTCCGCTGGTCTACGCGGTGATGTTCTCATCCCTGTACTCGGCGCTGATGCTGATTCTCTTCGCCCTGATCCTGCGCGGCGTTTCCTTTGAGTTCCGCAACAAAGTGGATAATCCGGCATGGAAGCGGGTGTGGGACACCTGCATTTTCGTTGGCAGTTTTTTGCCGGCACTGCTTTTCGGTGTCGCCTTTGGCAACATCTTCAAAGGCATACCTATCGACCAGGACGGCATCTACCTGGGCACCCTGTTCACCCTGCTCAATCCCTACGGCCTGCTGGGCGGCGTGCTGTTTCTGTGTCTCTTTCTGGTCCACGGCGCCCTGTGGCTAACCGTGCGTGCCGATGGCGATCTGGCCCAACGGGCCGAGAACCTGGCCGGCAAGCTGTGGCCGGTACTCGCCGGCGTGGCGGTCGTCTTTCTGGTGGCCTCCTACATCTTCACGCCGCTGTACGACAACTACCTGGCCAACCCGGTCCTCTTCCTGGTACCGGCCATATCCGTTGCCGCCATCGTGGGAATCAAGTACTTTCTGATGCAAAACGCCTTTTTCAAGGCCTGGCTGGCATCGGCGGCCACCATCGTATCCTGCACATTCTTCGGCGTCATCGGGCTGTTTCCCAACCTTTTCCCCTCCAGCATCGATGCCGACTACAGCCTGTCAGCCTTCAACGCCTCGTCCAGCCCCTTGACCCTAAAAATCATGCTCATCGTGGTGCTGCTCTTCGTGCCCGTGGTGCTGGCCTACCAGATATGGGCCTACAAGCTGTTCAGCGTCAAGGTCACCGACGACGACCTGGCGCATGACGACATGTATTGACCGACCGGATAGCAACCGCGGTTCCCGCCCGGCATCATCCCGGGCAGGCACCGCGGTTGGTGTGTCTTTCGCACATGGGCAAGCGAACAAAATTAAACGGAGCATGACATGAACCGCAATATTTTCGTGAATACCCTTGTCGCCGCCTTGGTGGTCAGCCTCTTTATGACCACAGCCCATGCCGTCAACCGGGGGCCGGGAAATATCGACATTTTCGGTGGTAAATCGGGCAAAGTACCCTTTCCCCATGCACAGCATCAGGACCGGATCAAAGACTGCAATGTCTGCCACAGTGTCTTTCCCCAGGAAACCGGGGCCATAAAGAAGCTAAAGGAAAAGGGCACACTGAAGCCAAAAAAAGTGATGAATCTTCAGTGTATCAAGTGCCATAAGCACGAGAAGACGGCCGGCAATCCCCATGGCCCCGTCACTTGCGCGACCTGTCACGTCAAATAGCCTATTGAGAACCAAAACCCCATGTTGATCTTAGGACTTCAGGGCAGCCCCCGCAAAGGTGGCAACAGCGACACCTTTTTGCTCACCTTTCTGGAAAAGGCTGCCGAATCGGGTGCCGCTGTCAAAACCATCCAGGTGGCCAAGGCCGGTATCGTCCCCTGCAAAGGTTGCGGGTATTGTGAAAGGCACGGCACCTGCGTGATTGCCGACGATCCAATGTCGACCGAAATATTCGGTCTGCTGCGGCAGGCCGATCTGGTAGTCGCCGCAACGCCGGTTTTTTTTTACGGCATATCCGCTCAACTCAAGATACTCATCGACCGATGCCAGACCCTCTGGTCACGAAAATATGCCTTCAAACTCAAAGACCCGCTGGCGGCCACCCGAAAAGGACTGCTGTTCAGCGTTGCGGCATCTCAGGGGAACCAGCTCTTCGACGGCATCCACCTGACCACCAGGTACTTTTTCGATGCCATTGGCGCCCAGTTCGACCACGCAATGACCTACCGGGGTGTTGAATCCAAAGGTGCCATCCGCCATCAGGAAGGTCTGGCCACGGATATTGACGAAGCCATCCAAAAAACCGTCCTGCCCCTGGTCGAACGCAAGAAGGTTCTCTTCACCTCACCGACAGGCGCCTGCCGAGCACCCATGGCGGCGGCCATAGCCCAGCAGCGTTTCGGCGATTATATCCGCACTGGATTCGCAGCCCAACAGCCGTCGCCCGAATTGTATGCGCCGATGGTCAGTGCCATGCAGCGGACCGGTGTGGACATGGGCTACCGCAAACCACAGACCGTTGAACAGGCCTTATACGGCACCACACCCGACCTATCGATTGCCATCGGCGATGTTGCCGACAAGATGACCGTACCGGGCCTTAAAACAGTGCAATGGTCCCTTCCCGAACCGCCTTCACCGGATGATGCGGCCATGGACCGGCTGCGCCTGTCAATTGAAGCCCGGGTCGATATGCTGATGCAATCGCTCAAATGACCTAAAACGATATAAAAGGAGTCAAGAATGGCCGAACCCCACGAAATGTACCAGTGTCAGACCACCAACTGCGGGTATATCTACAACCCCGACAAGGGCGATCGCAAAGGCAAGATCGCCAAGGGAACATCATTTGACGATCTGCCCGAAGACTGGAAGTGCCCCATCTGCGGTGCCGGAAAAAAAATGTTCAAGCCCCTGGGATAATCGCCGTCAATTTCGATTAGACACCGTCAAGCCCTTCATGTTAAGGGAAAAGACGAGGAATCGACATGAATGCGATTGCTGCATGCATGCGTCACACCTACGGCGACGCCTTTAACAATTAACCCATAACTTTACGGAGGTAACAATGGACAGATATGTTTGCACACTCTGCGGCTATGTTTACGATCCAGAAGCGGGCGACCCTGACAATGGCGTGGCTGCCGGCACCAAATGGGAAGATGTACCCGCGGATTGGGAATGCCCGATCTGCGGGGCGGGAAAAGACGACTTCGAGAAAGAATAATAATTTACGCCGTCTTTGCCAAGTGTCCCCTATTTTTCGACTGGCTCAGGATGCCCTTTTCAGTTCATGGGAAAAGGGCATCTCGGTTACTGACGACCCCTATTAAATGAAAACACCCGGCCGACCGGTCAGGCTTGGCGCTATCGGGCGGTGTTGACCCACAATGCCGCCCTGACGGCGGCAACAGGAATTTGCATATGAAACCAACTAAAATTGCAGACGGCATCTATGATGTCGGCGTCATCGATTGGAACATCAGAGATTTCCACGGCTACTCAACGGACCGTGGAACCAGCTACAACGCCTACCTGGTCATCGACGAGAAAGTGGCCCTCATCGACACGGTCAAGGCACCTTTTGCCGACCAGTTGATCGGCAACATTTCCCAGATAATCGATCCCAAGAAGATCGACGTGGTCGTCAGCAACCACACCGAGATGGATCACTCGGGCGCGCTGACACGTATCATGCACCAGGTAGGAGAAGACAAACCGCTGTATTGCTCCAAAATGGGTGCCAAGAACCTGGCCAGCCATTTCTCCAATGCCTGGAACTATCACCCCGTAAACGAGGGTGAGGAACTCAGCCTGGGAAAGCGCACCCTCACCTTCATGGAAACCCGCATGATCCATTGGCCGGACAACATGTTTACCTACCTGAAAGAGGACCACATTCTCTTTTCCAGTGACGGCTTCGGCCAGCATTACGCGGGATTCGACAAATTCGACGACCAGGCCGGCACGGATCTCATGGAGCAGGCTAAAAAATATTATGCCAACATCCTTTTGCTCTATGCGCCCCGTATTCTGAAGCTAATCGAAAAGGTGGTGGCGTCAGGAATTCAAATCGATATGATCTGCCCGGACCACGGCGTCATCTGGCGTAAAAACCCCGGCAAGATTATTGACGCCTACCTGAAATGGAGCCGACAGGAGCAGGAGAAGAAGGCAGTGGTCATCTATGACACCATGTGGAAAAGCACCGAAGCCATGGCCAACGCCGTCGCCGAGGGCATCTCACAGACCGGTGTCAAGGTCAAGCCCATCCACATTCGCAGTTCCCACCGCAGCGACATCATGACCGATGTACTGGATGCGGCAGCTGTGGTGGTGGGCTCACCCACGCTCAACAACCAGATGTTCCCAACGGTAGCGGACGTACTAGTGTACATGAAAGGGCTCAAACCGGAAAACAAGATCGGCGGCGCTTTTGGCTCCTATGGCTGGAGTGGTGAAGCGGTGAAGCTGGTGACGGCAGAACTGGCGGCCATGAAGTTCACGATGATCGAACCGGCCCCCCGGCTTCAGTACATTCCCGATGACGCGGGTATCGATGCCTGCATCGAATACGGCAAAAAAATCGGCGAAGCCGTGAGTGCCGCCTAAGCGCCCCCATTCACGACATCTTAGAAATGATGATCCCATGAAAATACCCGTCGTCGATATCGGCACGTGCACCCTGTGCATGGGTTGCGTGGCCGTCTGCCCGGAAGTCTTTCGCGAAAACGACGCCGGATACATTGAAGTCATCGAGTTGGATACGTATCCCGAAGAATGTGTGAACGAAGCCATCAAATACTGCCCTGAAGACTGCATCAGCTGGGAAGAACAATAGCGAGGGAGGCATGAAAAAAACAGCGCTTTTCGTTTTCAACGGAGACCCGGTCTGTTTCATCCATGTCCTGCTCAACGGGCTGGACATGAAAGCCAGGGGCATGGACGGTCGTATCATCGTAGAAGGGGCGGCCACCGCCCTGTTGCCCAAACTGATCCATCCGGAAAATCCCCTTTACAAACTGTGGGAGAAAGCCAAGTCCCAAGGCATCGTGGAAGGGGTTTGCAAGGGATGCGCTTACAAAATGGGAACCACGGAGGAAGCCGTCGGTCAGGGTCTGGCGCTGCTGGACGATATGTCCGGCCACCCCTCCATGTCCAGGTATGTTGAAGAAGGATTCGAGGTCATCTCCTTTTAGCTCACAACTGATGAAACGTAAAAGCAGATCGCGGACTTTTTTCGGGACCGTCAACATGGGCAACCGTGAACGTAAAGCCCGCATCGGGCAACTGCTTGGCCAGGACGATTTCGAAACCGCCCTTGAAACTATCCGGCTGATACCCGGTCGACAGGCGGTCAATCCCCTCTTCTCCTACTTATATTCCGGAGAAGAGAAAATCCGCTGGCGGGCCGTTAAGGCTATGGGTATGGTGGTTGGCCAGCTGGCCGATTCCACCATGGAATCGGCACGGGTGGTGATGCGCCGGTTCATGTGGAACCTGAACGATGAGTCCGGTGGTATCGGCTGGGGATCACCCGAAGCCATGGGTGAGATCACCGCCAGCCATGCCGGTCTGGCCGACGAGTTTGCCTGCATCCTGATTTCCTATATCGATCCGTGCGGTAATTTTCTCGAACACGAGTTGCTCCAGCGGGGGTCCTTGTGGGGCGTGGGGCGATTGGCCCACGCCCGACCGGCGCTGGCTAAACCGGCAGCCCCTTTTCTGACCGCATTTTTCGATTCACCCGATCCCTTCCTGCGTGGCACGGCAATTTGGGCAGCCGGTCCCATCCTTGACGGCACCATGCACCCGCTTTTAACCCTCCGATTATCCGACGAAGCACCCCTTCGTCTCTACCGCCAGATGCAAATCACGCATACCACGGTCGCCGAGCTGGCCAGGGCGGCCCTCACCGGCACTCGTGATGAGGCCTGACGACCGGTTGACTTCACCGCACGCGCCATAACGAACTTATTCGGCATCGCCCCCCAATCCACTGGTTGCCTCGGCAAATCGGGGTTGCATCCATACGGCAACAAGGCTACCATGGAGGCCATGGGGTAGCGCCATGTCGAGGGGTGAGCGAACTGCTGTGCAATTCGCGGAGAGTTTTGTCTCTGCAATTACAATCGTTTCTCAGCCTGTGGTTAACATCCGAAAAACAATCCGTGCATCGATAACCGCCGCAACGCAAAAATGGTCGAGGCCGTCGACCGTCTCAATGCATCTGCCGGTTCTCGACAACCACGGTGGACGCTTTTGTAACCTACGGCAAAAACGGGTCTCTATCAGGGTGTTGAGAAATATTGTGCCCACGGCCACGTATAATAATTTTTCAGCAATTCGCAAATTGAACAACTGATTTCGGGACATCTGACCATCGAGATGAGGAGGAGGGAATGCCAAGGACCCGGATTCACCTGATGCTGGTCTGCACCCTGCTGTGGGCTGCCACGTTTATCGGATGTGCACCAAAAAATGCCTATCGCTATGAAAAAATCAAGGCCCAGTATGCCGACATGGCCTGCAATCTGGATCGATCGCAGGCGGCCGACAAGACCCCTGTCACCTGTGCCGTCAACAGCGACCTGACCTTGCAGGATGTGCTCGACATTGCCCAGGCCAACAACCCGGATTTGCGCATGGCCGTGGCCCGTATCGAGCGGGCCCGCGCCATGCTGGAAAAATCGGTCGCGCCTTTCTACCCTCAGGTGAGCGTCTACACCGACTATCTCCAGGGTGACGCGCCGTCGGCCTATCTGTTCAAAACCATCGATCAGCGCAGGCTTCCGGCGGATACCGACTTCAACGATCCGGGATGGTTCGAAAATTATGAAAGTGGGGTCCGCGCCGGAATCAATCTGTTCAACGGCGGCAGGGACGACCTCAACCGGGAAATGGCCAAAACCGGCCTGACCATTTCCCAACTGGACCGTGACGGCATCGAAAACCAGGTCATGGCCACCGCCATCGGCGCGTACTACGATGTTCTCGCTGCGGCCAACTTCACCACCGTGGCTGAAGAATCCGTGGAAACCACCCGCTCCCAACTTCGCGTCATGGATGTCCGATTTCAAGCGGGCGGCGCATTGAAAACCGATTTGCTGTCCCTGCGGGTGCGAATGGCGGAAACCGAAGCGATTCTCGTCCAGAGCCGCAACCGGAGGCGCCTGGCCAAGGCCGCCCTGGCGGAAATCCTTGGAGTCGAACCCAATGTGCCTTTCGATGTTGTCGATGAAAGGGACCATGCGATAGACGTCCCCGATGACCCTGTTACCGCGCTGGACTTCGCCCTTATGCACCGGCCCGAACTGGCCAGCGTCCGCGCGCGGCTGCGCCGATCAAAAATGGCGGTGGATGCCGCACGGGCCGGTTACCTGCCTCAGGTGGATTTGTTGGCCCGCTACTACGCCGACGCCCCCGACCTAAACTACAGCTCAACCCAGGACAACTGGACCGCCGGCCTCTTCCTGAATTGGAAAATCTTCGATGGGTTTGCCACCAAATACGAACGCGCCGAAGCCCTGTCCCAACTTCAGGAAACCATGGCCGCCGACCGCAAGACCCTGCTGGCCGTCAAGTTCGACGTCAAAAAAGCCTTCCTCAACCTCGATGAAGCCCAAGAGCGGCTGAAAGTAACGACGGCCAATGTTCGAACGGCCAAGGAGACCTTTGAGCTGGTCAAACGCCAGTACAGTGGCGGATCGGCAGACATCACCCGTTACCTGGAAGCCGAACTGGCCTACAACCGTTCCAGGATGAGTGAAACCGCCGCTTATTTCGACCGTGAAAAAGCCCGCGCCCAGATCGCCCGGGCCATCGGCCACTGGACCGGCAGCCGTGAAAACGGCACCGAGGAGGGATAATCCGATGAAACGAAAACGCCGATCTTTAGGTCTGCAAATAGGCTTGTGCGTCGCCGCGGCTTGGATACTGAACGGATGTGAGAAGATCGAACCCGGCACATTTACCGCCGCGGAAAAGATGCCGTTTGTCCCGGCACAAACGGCGATCGCCCACGTACGTGAAACCGACCAGTGGTACGAAGCCGTCGGAACGGTCAGACCCAAAACCGAAACCCGCATTGAGGCCCGGGTGACCGGCCAGGTGTTGGATGTACAGGTCAGCCCCGGGGACCAGGTATCCAAAGGCACACTGCTGGTCGCTCTGGACAGCCGTCAGATGACCTCTCGCCTGGAACAGGCCAAACAGGCCTTGAAGACTGCCGAAGCGGGCCGTGAGCAGGCCAGACATGCCCTGGAAGCCGCGCGCGCCGACTTTAAACAGGCCCGGGCCAACTTCGACCGGGTCAACACCTATTTCGAATCCCAGGCCGCCACCGCCCAGGACCTGGAGCAGGCCGAATCCACGTTCCGGCAGGCCGAAGCGGGTGTCAAGCGGGTTGAAGAAGCGCTGGCCGCCGCCACATCCGGCATTCTGCAGGCCCGGGCGGTGGTCAACGAGAGCGCCATTTCAATCGAGTATACCCGCATTGTGGCCCCCGAGGACGGCGTCGTTCTCAAACGTTTTGTGGAACCCGGCGACCTGGCCCTTCCCGGCAAACCCCTGGTGGCCCTGCGCACGTCGGGTGTCCTGAGGATGGAGGCCCATGTCCGCGAGGGGCTGATCACCCGCGTGAAGCCCGGCACCTCCCTTGAGGTGGAGATCGATACCCTGGATCTTCTGGTGGCGGCATCGGTAGAAGAGATCGTCCCCTATGCAGACCCCAACTCACGCACCTTTCTGGTCAAGGCGGCCATGCCGTCCCTGGATGGCCTCTACCCGGGCATGTTCGGCAAGCTGCGCATCCCCGTCGGTCGACAACGCATCGTCACGGTGCCGGAATCCGCCGTACGACACGTGGGGCAACTGGAACTGGTCCGGGTAAAAGCCGGAGACGGCTGGCAGACCCGCTATGTGAAGACTGGCATGCGCATGGGCGAAACAGTCGAAATCCTCTCCGGCCTCGACGGCGGGGAAACGATCGGCTGGGGGGTCCCCACCAATGGCTGATCAACCGCCGGCGACAAGGGGTTTCATTGCTGCAGTGGTTCACCGTTTTCTGACGTCACAGCTTTCCATCATTCTGATTATCCTTTCCCTGTGCCTGGGCGTGGCCGCCATCCTGGTCACCCCCAGGGAAGAGGATCCCCAGATCGTGGTTCCCCTGGCCGATATATACGTCAGTGCACCGGGAGCCAGTGCCGAAGAGGTCGAAAAGCTGGTGGCCACGCCGTTGGAGCGCCTGCTCTGGCAAATCGACGGCGTGGAATACGTCTATTCCATGTCCAGCCAGGACATGGCCGTCGTGACCGTTCGGTTTTACGTGGGCCAAGAGCGTGAGAACTCCATTTTGAAAGTCCACAACCGCATCGCCA
>Ga0055444_10000064_pt1 | contig 12079 bp, 11 predicted proteins | sample China_Galinas_Co_FD_57742 | JGI IMG/M metagenome (GOLD analysis project Ga0055444, IMG submission 57742) | Wetland microbial communities from San Francisco Bay, California, USA, that impact long-term carbon sequestration - China_Galinas_CordA_D2 | ecosystem: Environmental > Aquatic > Marine >...
CCGCCATATCGTGCCAGAAAGTCATCGCTGCGCACCATCTGTTTGAATGTACCGGCCATGGCCAAAAGCACACGATCCCCCACGGGATGACCATAAGTGTCATTTACGGCTTTGAAATCATCGATATCCAGGATGAGCACCGCAAAATCATGACGCTGAAGCAGGTTGCGTTCCGTTAAGGACTGTAGATAATCATCAAAAGCGCGACGGTTATAGATACCGGTTAGGCCGTCGCGCAGCGATTCCTCTTTAGCCAGTTCCAACTCCTGGCTCAACGTTTGAACCTTGCTGGAGAGGTTTTTGATTCTCGCCTGTTCAACGGCTTGTTTTTGGCGCACGGTCTCCCGCAACGTTTCGACTTCTTTTTCTAACGCCGATTTGATTTTACGGATATCATCAAGCCTGGTGATTTTCTCCATTTTTTCGCTTTGTTGCATAATCTTACGATGATAGGCATCGTTCTCAGAGTCCACTGACACCATGGCTCGTGTCAGCAGGTCGATAATTTTGCGCAATTCGTCTTCCCGCTCATTCAGATAGCTCTTCTGGTTGTCGATAAAGGCGGAAATAATTGTTTTCTGTTTGTCAAAACTGGACAGGATTCGCTTGGTAGTTTTCTGGGCTAAAAATTTTTCGCTGAACCCATCCATCGATGCATAAAAGCGGTCGGTTTTTAGCTCGGCGATATCCAAAGCGAATTCTTTAATCAGAACCAACAGGATGCGAATGACGGTATTATAAGCATTTTCCCGATGTTCACTATCCTGCAGACGATTGCTTATATCCACGACATTTTCATTCGAAACTTTTTTTCGACGGCCTAATAACATCCTGTTTTACTCCCGTATCAATAGGTTCCGGCACGATCAATGGCAACGATGATCGATTCACGGTTAACAGACAATCCTGAGAACCGGACGAGATACGTTATCGTCCAATGCCGAGAATATCTTTAGAAATCAAATAACGCAGGGTGACGTGCAGGCGTCAAAGAGATGACGAGAGGGATCAATATTTGACGAAAGTCGCCTTCGTCATGGTTTCGTCGCATTCATCGATTTCACACCGTAAAATAAAATCTGTTCTGAACATAACCATATGAATTATTGATAGAAATACTGAAAAGCAATTTTCTGGCAAGGAACCGGGTATCGTCGAGGGACGACGCTGTCGGTTTGTGAAAAACAGTGGATTAGGTGGCATATAGATTGCAAAGATGCTTGACGTTTCAGACCTCAAAAGCGTCAAATATAGGGTGATTACGCGAAATGAAGACAGATTTCTTGTTCACCACACCGACCGTTATATTAGATGCACAGCGGACTTTATCGGCATGCCGCTGTGAGGGAGCTACGATGGCAAGTGACAGACGGTTATCAACCACCGTGCATTTTTCGAATATCTTCGGGACACGATGAACCTGCCTGCCATCAACATAGAAGCATGCCCATCGCATGACGCCTTGTCCTCCTCAATATTGATTGTCGAAGGGGGCCAGGACATCCCGTCGGATGCCATTCGCCGACTGCGGCAACAAGGCGTGGGGGTGGATATGGTCGATGGCGTGGAAAAAGCCATACGTATGGTGACGCAGCAACATTATGCGCTGGCCATGATTGACAGCGACGTGGACGGTCGGCAGGGAATCCATCTACTGGAACGAATGCTTTCGGATGCGCCGGATCTTCCGGTTGTGTTAACGACAGCCGCCGCATCGGTCAGGCATGCGGTCGAGGCGATGCAAAAAGGGGCTGTCGACTACCTTATGAAACCGGTTAGTGCCGAAGTATTTGAAGGTTGTGTCCTACGTCTTATTTCCAACAGAGCCAATCAAGGGTCACAGGACAAAGTCGCCCCTCTCTGTGACGAAAATCCCTTTATTACCAATTGCCCGGTCGTAAAAAAGATTCTTGAGACCGGTCGTGCTGTTGCCGGTAGTCAAGCCACTGTTTTAATTACGGGTGAAAGCGGTACCGGCAAGGAAGTGTTGGCCGCCTATATCCATCGGCATTCTTGTCGCAACGATTCGCCCTATGTCGCCGTGAACTGTGCCGCGCTTCCCGACACATTGATGGAAAGCGAGTTGTTCGGCTACGAAAAAGGTGCTTTCACGGGTGCCATCAGCCGCAAAATCGGCAAGTTTGAACAGGCGGGTAAGGGGACCCTCGTTCTGGATGAAATCAGCGAAATGCCCCTGACGCTTCAAGCCAAACTCCTGAGAGTTCTGCAAGAGCGACGAATCGACCGGATCGGAAGCGACAGACAAGTGCCCTTCGATGCCCAGGTAATCGCCATCAGCAATCGCAATCTGGACGAATTGGTTCAAAAAGGGCAAATGCGAGAAGATCTTTACTACCGCATCAATGTGGTCCCCCTGCACCTGCCACCCTTGCGGTCGCGACGGTCGGATATCCCGCTGCTGGTGGATCATTTCCTCCAGCGATACAGCACCTTGTACCAGCGCCAAACGCTGGGACTTGATACGGCCATGATGGCCAGTCTCGAAGGCCACGTTTGGAAAGGCAATATTCGCGAATTGGAAAATTGCATCGAACGCGCGGTTCTGACCGATTCGTTGCCTTCCTTAAATAGCCACACCGGAAACGACCTTGCGCCAATGGCTGCGGAGGATCCGGCGATTATGACGATTCGCCCCGGCTTGTCTGTTAAGGCCGTCGAAGAGGTACTGATCAAACGAACCCTGCATGAAGTGAACGATCACCGTGAACAGGCCGCAAAAATGCTCGGCATCAGCATTCGCACCCTGCGCAACAAGCTCAATGAGTATAAAAACCGCGCGGAAGAACAGCTTGAAAAGGACTCCTCACGATGAAGACCAACTTTATCTTCGACAAAAACATGACAGCGTTGGAACGATCGCTGAATTATCGCTCCATGAACCAAAAATTGATCGTCTCCAACATTGCCAACATGGACACACCCAATTACAAGGCGTTCAAAATGATGGTGGACGAGAAGATGCAAGCTGCCTCCCAGGACAACCCACCGCTTAACATGACCCGAACGCAGATTGGCCATATGGCCATAACAGGCAACGCCACCGATTTAGGAAATGTCGAGCGTGTAGAAAGTAGTCCGCTATCTTTGCGGGGAGATGGAAACACAGTCGAATTGGACACTGAAATGGCGAACCTGGCGGAGAACACCCTTATGTACAATACCGCCACGCGTATCATCTCCAATAAATTTAAATTGTTAAGAGATGTCATCAAAGGAGGTCAATAATCATGGGTTTTCTTGATGCTCTGCATGCGAGCGCCTCGGGGTTGTCGGCCCAGCGTGTGCGCATGAAACTGATTGCCAGCAACCTGGCCAACATGCATACCACGCGTACACCGGAGGGTGGACCATACCAGCGCCGGGAGCCGATTTTTGCGGCGGAATCACCAGACGGGGCAACATTTCACGACATGCTCAAGTCACAGCAAGAGGGTGGGGTCGTTGAAGTCCGCACGGTGCAAGTCATCAAGGACGGCCGGGAGCCGATCACAAAATATGAGCCGGATCATCCTGATGCTGACGAAAATGGATTTATCGCGATGCCCAATATCAGTGTGACCGAAGAAATGGTCAATCTGGTATCGGCTTCGCGCAGCTATGAGGCCAATGTGGCCGCCGTCAAAGCTACCAAGAATATGGTGTTGAAGGCCCTTGAAATCGGGAGGTAATGCATGTCGGACATGAATATCAAAGCTATTGCCGGGCAATTGACGGCACCCCAGGTGGATAACCGATCGGCCTCCGCTGATGCGGCCAAGGGCTTTGGGAATTTCCTCAAAGGTGCGGTCGGAGAGGTCAACCTGCTGCATCACGAAGCGGATCAAGCCGTAGAGGCGCTGGCCGCCGGCCGCAGCCAGGACGTTCACAACACGATGATCGCTTTGCAAAAGGCCGATGTTTCTTTTCAACTCCTCATGCAGATTCGGAACAAAGTTGTATCGGCCTACGAAACTGTCATGCGCATGCAGATTTAGCAGCCTCAAAAGGGAACGTAAACAATGGATAAGCTTTTCGGACAAATCGGGGCGGCGTTAAATGCCATGTCTTTGCGAAAGAAGATCAGCTTCCTGGTGATCATCGGCTTGACGGTGGGAGGCTTGGTTTATCTGATCCAATGGAGCGGTCGTCCCGATTTTCAAAGGCTCTACACAGACTTGTCGATGGACGATGCCGGTCAGATTGTTGAACAGTTGAAAAGTCAGAAGGTGCCGTATCGGGTTACGGCAGGAGGCACCTGTATCGAAGTACCGGCTGGAAAGGTCTACGAACTGCGCATGGCTATGGCTTCCGAAGGCCTGCCACAGGGGTCTGGAATCGGGTTTGAGGTTTTTGACAATGTCAAACTCGGCATGACCGAATTCATGCAGAACGTCAACTACCAACGTGCGCTGCAGGGAGAACTTTCGCGCACGATCAATCAAATTGATGAGATTGAAAGCTCCCGGGTGCACATTGTGATGTCCACCCAAACGTTGTTTATCGAAGAGGAAACACCGGCCAGTGCTTCGGTCGTATTGAAGATTAAACCGGGCAAACGGCTTGGCCAGGGACAAATTCAGGGCATTATTCACCTGGTATCCTCCAGTATTTCGGGACTGAGCACTGAAAACGTCACCGTTGTTGACAACCGGGGTAAGTTGCTCGCCGGTAAAGAAGATGGGGCCTCGCTGGCTGCCATGAGTACCGATCAGTTCATGTATCAGAGAAAAATGGAAAACAACCTCGAGAACCGAATCAAGACGATGCTCGAGGAAGTCTTAGGTCCCAATAAGGCTATCGTACGTGTCTCCTGCGAACTGGATTTCATGCGTCATGAACAGACCGAGGAAATGTATCTGCCGGACAACCAGGTAGTGCGCAGCGAACAGATTCACGATGAAGCCACCAGCGGAAGTCGAAGCACGGCCATGGGAATTCCTGGCGTTGGATCGAATGTCCAACAAAACAGTATCGGTATCGATAGTGGCAATCGTGAGCCCATCTCCAACCAGAATAACGCCATGTTCCGCAAACAAGACCAGACCAAAAACTATGAAATCGGGAAAGTCGTCAGCCGCAAAGTCATGCCGTCCGGGACCATGCGCAGGGTCTCAGCGGCGGTGGTGGTGGACGGCAATTACCAGATGATTCCGAAAAAAAAGGGCAAGACGGAATGGCAATACACACCACGCAGCCCTGAAGAAATGGCACAATTTGAAAAAATTGTTAAAAGCGCCATCAATTTCGATACGACTCGCGGCGATACGGTGGAAATCGAGAATATTCCCTTTGAAACCGCTAAGATCGACAATGCCGAAGCGGCTGAAACGACAGGCAGTTGGATTGATACGGTCCGCCAATTCAAATTCATTTTCGAGTATTTTTTACTGGCGCTTTTCGTTGTCTTCAGTTTTCTTTTCCTGGTTCGTCCGCTGGTCCGCTGGTTGACTTCGGAACGGGCCGGTGGCGGTGAAATCATCCGTCAGCTGCCCAAAACGGTCACCGAATTGGAGCGGGAATACACCCAGGGCACCCAGCGGCTGCCGTTTCGCGACCAGGTCCAACAGATGATTGCCAGCGATAATCAGAGTTCCCTTGGTGTTATGAAAGAGTGGATCAGGGAACAGTAATTCGAACTGACGATACCAAGTGAGTTGTTGCTATGGATGCGCGAAATCTCCCCGGTTCACTAAAAATTGCCATTCTGGTCCGGTCGTTGGGCCCGGAAACGTCCCAGATCATCATGAATAACCTGGCGAGTGATGAAAAAAGAGCCGTTATTTCCCAAATGGACCAGTTGGGGAACGTCTCGCCGGATTTGGTTGAAAAAATCGCTGAGGAATTTTCAAAAAAATTACAACGCAAAAACCAACTAACCGGTGGTGGCGTGATTTCAGGGTCTTCCCAGATGGGCGGTGATAAATCGTCAAAGAAAGAATCCAACGGATCAAATCTTGAGGCCATATCGAAACTCGATCCGGAGCGATTGTTTAAACTGGTGGAAAACGAACATCCTCAAACGATTGCCATTATCCTTGTTCACGCCAAGACCGAGACCGCCAGTGAAGTCATGTCACGGCTGCCGGATGAGGTGAAAACAGACGTGGCGCTGCGGATTGCCAAACTGGACAAGGTCAACAGCGGCATGGTGGAGGAGATCAACCGGGTCATCGAAACCATCCTCAGCAATAAGGAAGCCTCCCAAACGCATGACACCGGCGGTGTTGATCGGCTGGCCGAAATACTCAATCTGGCCGATGAAATGTCCAGCGAGCTGATCATGGGGGAAATCGAGGAGCAGAACCCCGAGCTGGCCGCTCAAATCAAGCAGAAGATGTTCGTTTTCGAAGACATTGTTCTTGTGGATGACAAGGGTTTCCAGAAACTGCTGCGGAAAGTGGAAACCGCCGAGTTGGCGGTGGCACTCAAAGCGGCCTCGGATGAGGTCAAGGACAAGGTTTTTCATAACATGTCGGCGCGGGCGGGGGATATGCTACGCGAAGAAATTGCCGATATGGGGCCCGTGCGTATGAACGACGTATCGGCCGCCCAGCAAAAAATCACCGGATTGATTCAGGATATGGAATTCAAAGGCGAATTGATTATCAGCGGTCGTCGGGGAGAGGCGCTCGTTGCGTAAAATCATCAAAAATTCGAATACGGAGCAGATCAATACTTTCCGGCTGCATTATTTCCCCAACATTCCGTTCCCGGACAAGGATAATGCTGGAACCTCCGACAATTCTGCGTCTGAGCCTGCAGGAAATCGCCGGGCCACACAGGGCAAGTCCTCAGTTCCGCCCAAACATGGCCACCAGGTGGATCCGGGTGAAATTGAGCGCCACGCGTATGAGCAGGGATTTGCCAAAGGCGAGCAGGAGGGGCAAATGGCTGCGCAACAGCAAAGTGCGCCGTTAATGGCCGCCCTTGAAACAACGTTAGCGGAGCTTGATGGCATTCGCCAAAAAATCCGGCAACACATGGAGCAGGAAGTGGTGGAACTCGCCCTGCACGTGGCACGCAAGGTGGTACGCCATGAACTGACGGTATCACAGGATGCCATCGTGTGCGTTGTCAAAGAAGCCATGCATCAATTAGATGACCCCGGGAAAATCTCCATTCGCTTGCATCCTGAAGACCTGAAACGAATTCAGGGGGCCGGTGAGCGACTGAAATCGGTGATGGAGAATCTGGACAGTATCCATTTTGAAGAAGACACCGGCATTGATTGTGGGGGCTGCTACATTCAAACCGAATACGGTGAAATCGATGCGCGCATTGAGGAGCAGCTCCATACGATCGAAGAAGCTTTCCGTGCTGAAATGCGTAACCCGACGAACCCAACATAGAAGATATAGGAATGGACGATTTTATTAACCTGAATCGCTATCACGCGTGTCTTGAAAACTGTCGTCCTATCCAGGCTTACGGTAAAGTCAGTCGTGTTGTCGGGTTCATGGTCGAATCAATCGGACCGGAATGCCGTATGGGCACGGTCTGCGATATCTTTGACAAGGACGGCAGTCGGAAATTCCCGGCCGAAGTGATGGGGTTTAAGGATAATCGGGTTATGTTGATGCCGTTAGAAGAAATTCAGGGCATCGGTCCCGGCAGCCGTGTGGTGGCACGACAGACACAGGCCTATATTCCTGTTGGAAATCACCTACTGGGGAGAATTATTGACGGTATCGGGAATCCGATCGATGGGAAAGGGCCAATCCATTCCAAAGTGCAATACCCCATCTATGCGACACCGATCAACCCGTTGAAACGTCGACGAATCAGCGAACCGCTGGATCTTGGCATACGGGCTATCAACGGTTTGCTCACCGTTGGCTGCGGCCAACGGATCGGGATCTTTGCCGGATCCGGTGTCGGGAAAAGTGTGTTGCTGGGGATGATCGCCAAAAAAACGAACGCGGATGTCAATGTTATTGCGTTAATTGGCGAGCGTGGAAGAGAACTCAACGATTTCATCGAAAAGCAGTTAGGCGAAGACGGGCTGCAACGATCCGTCATTGTTGTGGCGACGTCGGACCATTTGCCATTGATTCGTATGCGGGGGGCTTTCATCGCCACCGCCGTGGCGGAATTTTTCCGCGACCAGGGGCTAAAAGTGAATTTGATGATGGACTCGGTGACTCGTTTTGCCATGGCGCAGCGCGAGATAGGTCTGTCGCTTGGTGAACCCCCGACGACCAAGGGGTATACGCCATCGGTGTTTACCCTTTTGCCCAAGCTTTTAGAGCGGGCCGGAACCTCATCGACACGCGGATCGATTACCGGGCTCTACACCGTCCTGGTGGAAGGGGATGATACCAATGAGCCTATTGCGGATGCCATACGATCCATACTGGATGGTCATATTGTGCTCACGCGGGAGTTGGCCATGCAGGGGCACTACCCGGCGGTCGACGTGTCGCGCAGCATCAGTCGGGTCATGGACGATATCGTTTCTGAAGACCATCGTGACTGTGCCCGTAAACTTAAATCCGTGCTGGCGACCTACCACAAAGCAGAAGATCTGATCAACATCGGCGCATATGCTTCGGGCAGTAATTCCGATATCGATTATGCCATCCGGATGATGGGGCAGATCAACGCCTATCTGCGTCAAGATGTTGAAACGACCGTCTCGTTTCAAAACAGTATGGCGGAATTGACGGCGTTGTTTCACTAGCGTCTCATGTGCAAATGCGTCACGCATGGGTTCGATCGGTAAATAAGCAGTTTTGTGATGATTAACGGGAGTTTTTGTATTGGATCGTCCGTTTAAATTGGAAGCTGTTTTGAATCAGCGTCAACATCGGGAAGAATCCGCCCGCAAGATATTTGCTGATGCCGCCCGCGAACTGCGTCGGGCGCAGAAGGAACTGTCGGATATGGAGAAAACCCGGGCACAATATCGGCGCGCCATGAGGTTAAAACAGGATAACAGCGATTCCGCCATGGAACTCATTTTATACACGCGTTATCTGAGCCGGTTGGATTCGGAAATCCGTGCACAGCAGGCCGTCATCGCAACCCTTGTCAACGACAAGGAAGATAAGCGCTGTAAGCTTATGACAACCCTCAAAGACCGCAAGGTCATAGAGAAATTAAAGGAGCGTTATCTCGCGATTGCAGCGAAAAAGGAGCGGGATAGCGAACAGAAGTTGTTGAATGATGTGGCGATTAGTCGATACCAGCGCCAGCTGTAATTTACTGCGAAACGGTCGGCAGATTCTGCCTTGCGTGGGGCAGAAGTTGCCTCCGCGTGCTGTCCGGAAATGCATGTGCAGAAACGGGCGGTGGGATGCTGACGAATGGAGAAGATGCGTAAACACCTTGTATCCTAATGTAAATACAATAATTCGACAGCTGAAGTCCGTATTTAAATTCTGTCCACGATCAATTGCTGCGGATGGCATAAAAAATGCTAATATGTTGTTTCGATACCAACTCAGCACAAAGGATGACGGACCATGTTGAATGCCATGCCATTGCCGATCGGACCGACAGAAATCCCGAGCGGTATAACAAAGCCGGATATGCGGCGTAAGACTCTCGATAGGGGTGCCTCCGGGGAGAACGCCACCAATTTTTCATCCACCCTCGAAGCGGCCCATCAAAATAGCCAAAAATCGGGTAACAACGTAAACCATAAAGATGACGACACATCAGACGTCCAATCAACATCTGAAGACAAAGACGCTACGCCCCAATCAAAGGATCGGACCAGTCCGTCCGATGGGGCTTTCAACCAGATGGGGCCTGAACAGACGTCCCTGAACAACGATCTGGGTCTGGAGCTATCCGCCAACAATTTTGCGGTCGCCACAGCTTCCGAAGAAACATCAACCGTTTCGGACACTGAAACGATGAATGCGGCGGAGATGCTCCAGGAGGAAACGAATACGGCATCCAATCCCAACACACCGGACCTGCAGAAGGAAACACTTGCAACACCGCAGCCCGAAACACCGGAATTAATCGTGCCCGGCCAATCCGCTGGCGCGAATGCGGACGCCCAGGGGGCCGTGAACGGAGAAGATGTTGTAACGGCCACGCTGTCGCAAGAAGGCCCAAACACCCTCAAATCGGTGAAAGCCGTTTTAGGCGCCGAAAAGTCGGGCTTAGGACCGCAATTATCGCAGAGCGCTGTCGATCAAAGCACCACTCAGGCATCCCAGGTGACGGAAGCGGCCGGACCGGACACGCAAACGACACCCAAGACGCCGTCGAATGCGTCGAGTGAATTGACGGAAAAAGCGGCTAAGGTCGACGACTTGTTGGCACAACCCGTTCTTGAAGAGCGCGAATCGCAATTAAGTAACAAAGAAAATCCCGCCCCGCATCCGCATCGTCAGGCCGCCCTGAACCGCCAGACAGAAACGAATGCACCCACGCCGGGCAAAATGAAAGCGGAAGCGTTGGAGGAACAACCGCTCAGAGCCCACACCGCCGATGATGCGGCAGAGACGCCAAAGGCCTTTGGCGACAACAGGGCGCCTGAAGCACCCCTCGCAATGGTGAACGACGACGCAAGTCCCATGGCAGGTCGCCCGGGGGGCCTTGATGATGCACTTGCATTTTCAACATCGACGGCCAGCGGAAAAGTCGGCATGGCTTCCGGTCAGACCGCCGCCGCACCCACCGCGGACACTTTTTCACAGGACAACTTTCATCAACTGGTGGAGCGGGCCTTGTTCACGGTCCGGGGGGAACAGTCCGAAGCCCGCATCGCCCTGAAACCGGACCATCTCGGGCATGTTCAGATGAAGATTGTTACCGAACACAATCTTGTGAGTGTCAAAATCATCACGGAAACCCCGGTAGCCCGTGATTTGATCGACGCCAATGCCAATCAGCTCAAAGCCGAGCTTCAACATCAAGGGTTGACCGTCGAAAGTATAGAAGTTTCGGTATCCGATGAACGGCAAGATGCCTATCGCCAAGCCCGTCAACGAGACGCTTTTTTGCGAAATATGACCTCTCAGGGGCGTTCATCGCTGGAAAAAGGTGGTGAATTTAGGGAACATGGACCTGCGCAACGTAATAGCCACAGGAACAGCGTCAGAGGCATTGACTATTTTGCTTGATGACAGGATGGCACGCATTCTTCAATCCGTGCGCGTAACCCCTCCGGTCATTTGGTGACTGGAATAACCAGGAAGGGCGATACAATGACCATCGCAGGCGTTACCAACATCAGCGGCTCCCGAGCTGATGGACCGACCAAGGCCGGGGATGAACTGGGCAAGGACGATTTCTTGCATCTTCTGGTGACACAGCTTCAATACCAGGATCCATTGAACCCAATGGACAGTGCCGATTTTACAGCTCAGCTGGCCCAATTCAGTTCTTTGGAGCAGTTGAAGAACATGAGCACCCAGTTAGGCGCGCTGACGGCAACGCAGACCGCCCTTAAAAACGCCCAGGCGGTAAACTACATCGGACAGACTGTGCTTTCTAACGGCAATAATACCCAGATCGCAAACGGTCTTCCGGAACCATTGCAGGTGTCACTGGATGCGCCGGCATCGGAAGTCTTCGTTAGTATCTATGACGAATTGGGATCGTTGCGTTCTACCTTTACGAGTCCCGCCATGACCGCCGGACGCGGTTCGATTGCATGGTCAGGGATGGATATCGATAATAATCTCCTGCCGGATGGCAATTACCGGTTTGAAGTAGCGGCCGTCGACGGTGCCGGTAATGAAATCGGTGCGTCACCCCTGAGCAGCGGTCGCGTGGATGGCGTTGCGTTCAACAATGGCGAAGCCGCACTTGTCGTAAACGGACAAACAATTCGATTGGACGATATTATCGAAGTCATACAGGGCGTGGCCGTTGACGAATCCTGATTGAGACGACCCGACGGCGTCGAACGGGTAACCCAAGAGACATTGACAATCCATTTCAACAACCATTGATCGTGATCGATTAACTATATTAGGAGGATCTTATGATTGGTTCATTATTCGCAGGAATCTCAGGACTGAATGCCAACTCGACAGCGATGACGGTGATTGGCGATAATATCGCCAATGTGAACACGACGGCCTTTAAATCCAACCGGGCCTCGTTTGCCAATGTT
>Ga0055444_10000065_pt1 | contig 12072 bp, 9 predicted proteins | sample China_Galinas_Co_FD_57742 | JGI IMG/M metagenome (GOLD analysis project Ga0055444, IMG submission 57742) | Wetland microbial communities from San Francisco Bay, California, USA, that impact long-term carbon sequestration - China_Galinas_CordA_D2 | ecosystem: Environmental > Aquatic > Marine >...
AAGCCAGTTTCATGCCAGTAACATTATCAAGGGAGATATCTACATGATCAGTGCCATAGAACCAACCCCTCCAGAACCAGTCCAGGTCCACTGCCGAAGCATCTTCCAGGGTCCGGAACAGATCCTCGGGGGTGGGATGCTTGAACATCCACCGCTGAGCATACTGCTTAAAGGCAAAATCGAAAAGTTCCCTCCCCATGATGGTCTCCCTGAGAATGTTCAGGCCCGTGGCTGGTTTGTGGTAGGCATTGTTCGAAAACTGTTTCACCAGGTCACCCTGTGTCATAATAGGTGCAATATTCGAGTTGTCCCCCTTCATATAGTCTACAATATTTGCAGGTTTACCCATGGGGTCAGGAAAATTGTGATCCCATTCCCTCTCCGCAATTCCCTGAAGAAAAGAGTTGAGTCCTTCATCCATCCAGGTCCACTGCCGTTCATCAGAATTAACTATCATGGGAAAGAAATTATGCCCCACCTCGTGAATAATGACACTGATCATGCGCCATTTTGTGCGCTCAGGATAGGTGCCATCGGGTTCAGGACGTCCGCCGTTAAAACAGATCATCGGGTACTCCATCCCAATTTGTTTGGTATGGACCGAATAGGCTACCGGGTAAGGAAAATCAAAAGTGTGACTGGAATAGACCTTCAGGGTATGTGCCACTACCCGGGTAGAATATTTTTCCCACAGGGGATTTCCCTCTTTTGGATAGAGAGAGTTGGCCAGCACTTTGCGATCGCCAAACTGTACAGCCATGGCATCCCAGATAAATTTCCGGGAACTGGCAAAGGCAAAGTCCCTTACATTTTCAGCATGAAATTTCCATGTAAGCGTGGAGGTGAGTTTTTTCTTCTCAGCACTTCTGGCTTCTTCCTCGGTCACAATGATCACCGGTTTATCCAGTGAAGAGCGGGCCTTCTCAAGGCGATCCAACCTGGTTTTCGAAAGCACCTCCCCGGCATTACCCAGTACACCTGTGGCCCCCACCACATGATCGGACGGAACTGTAATCTCCACATCAAAATTGCCAAAGGCAAGTGCAAACTCGGATCTTCCGGTAAACTGATGGTTCTGCCACCCCTCAAAATCACTGTATACAGCCATTCGTGGATAAAACTGTGCGATGGTATAGAGGTAATTACCATCTTCAGGAAAATATTCCATACCTGAGCGTCCACCCCCGTCTTTGAAACGGTCATTGATATTGTACCACCATTTTATTTCCAGGTTCACCTTGCCACCCGGTTCCAGTGGTTCGGGAAGATCAATCCGCATCATGGTATAATTAATGGTATAGGGAAGCTCTGCCCCGTTACCATCACCAACATATTCGATCTTGAATCCTCCATCAAAATCACTCATAAACATAGCCATATAATAAGGATTCATTCTTTCACCCAGTCTCATGGGCATGGTTAGCCTGGTGAGGCTCTCTTTCTGTCTCACATTCTGATCCAGCTGCACCCACAGGTAATTCAACCTGTCGGGAGAATGGTTGATATATTCAATCTTCTCCCCGCCCCTGATCTGCTGTTTTTCATCATCCAATTCAACAGCGATCTGGTAATTGGCCTGTTGCTGCCAGTAAAGCTGTCCGGGCGCGCCGGATGCTGTCCTGTAGGCATTGGGCGTAGTAAATTCGGTGCGCATCTGCCTGAACTGATTCTTTGAAGGATTCATTTTTTCCTGCGCATGCAGGGATATTGCCATTGAAATAATCAATAGAATTGAAGCAAACCTTTTCATGAATGGTGGAATTTTTCAGAATTTCTAAAGTTAACAAAAGATTTGCCATATTTGTTTTCGAAGACCCTTCTTATGTTGCTTAAGATTAAGAACAAAGCTCCTGTATTGCTCCTGCTTGCCCTTTTTCTCAACAGTGGCTGGCTCTTGCATAAATTTTATGTGAGCCTGACTGAGATCAGGTACAATTCTGAAACTGAGCGGATTGAGGTGTCAATGCGCATTTTTCCCGATGACCTTGACCTGGCCCTTAAGGAACGGACAGGTATCCGCACCCTGCTGGGAACCGAGCTTGAATCTCCTCAGGCTGACAGCCTGTTGATGATCTATATCCAACAGGAATTTAAATTGCATGTAAACGGTGAGGAGATCAGGCTGAATTATCTGGGGAAGGAACCGGAATCGGATGCCATCTGGTGTTACCTGGAATCTTCAAAGGTACCACGACCTGTGACCATCTCCATACGCAATACCATACTCACGGAGTTCTTTCCTGACCAGGTGAATATCATCCAGGTCTATGATGGTAAATGGAACAAGGGGCTCCTGTTGAACCGCAGTGAAAACACAGGTAAACTCACAATCGGGCAGTGATTACTCCAGGTCAAGGTTGAGTTCATCCAGTTTACTGTTTATCATATCCACCTCATCTCTAGAAAGTTGCACTTCAATAGCCCCGGCATTTTGTCGCACCTGTTCCTGTGTTCTTGCACCCACAAGGGCAACAGTGATCCCGGGTTGAAGAAGGGTCCAGGCGATAACAAGCTGGGAAAGTGAAGCCCCCTTCTCTTCAGCAAGGGGTCTTATGCTCTCCAGGAATTCGTTGGTCCGGATCAGGTTATTGATCCTGAAATGGGGGGTCTCGGGCCGTGAATCTCCAGGCGCAAAAGGATAATCGGGGGTTATCTTCCCGGTGAGGAGTCCACGCTGAAGTGGACTGTAGGCCAGGATTCCGCAGCGGTTCTTGATGCACCATGGCACCACATCCTGCTCGATCTCCCTCCTGACCATACTGTAAGGCACCTGGTTCGAGCTGAGTTCTACCACTTTAGAAGCCTGTTCCATCTGTTCCACGGAGTAGTTACTTACTCCTGCGGCCCTTATCTTTCCCTGTTCCATCAATTTACTGAATGCTTCCATGGGCTCCTCAATGGGGGTGGTATGATCGGGCCAGTGGATCTGGTAAAGATCGATATAGTCGGTCCCGAGACGCCTGAGGCTTTCCTCACATTCGGCAATGATGCTGTCATAGCCCGAGTATTTATAGATATTACATGGTACACCCTGTTCGTCTATGGTTGAAAAGTGAAATTCTCCCTTTGTACCCTCCCAGGTAAGTCCCGACTTGGTCAGGATCTCATACCGGTCACGTTTCCCCTTGATCGCCTCACCTACCACCTCTTCAGAGAGTCCGAATCCATATACAGGCGCCGTATCAATGGAGGTAATGCCGTTATCCGGGCAGGCCTGGATGGCTTTTATGGAATCTTTTCTGTCGGAACCGCCCCACATCCATCCTCCAATAGCCCAGGCTCCAAGAGTGATAGGCGATACCTGCAGTCCCGATGTGCCAAGTGCTCTCTTTTCCATATCTATTTCTGCTTTATAAATTGATTTACATATTCCTGTGGCAGGTAGTTCTCAAAGCTCATGCAAACCTCCCTGGAGAAACTTATGGCTGTGGCGATCAACTCCTCCCACTGGCTCCGGTCCAGTGTTTTGATCTGCTCCCTTTTGTAACCATTCTTCCATAATCCGTAAAGGAGCCCGGCATTAAAGGTATCACCGGCCCCAATGGTACTTACAGGCTCAATGCGGTCCACCTCCATATGAAAACTGAGTGATCCGGAACGCAGGTAAACACCCCCTGCATTGGCTGTATAGACCAGAGCGTCGGGAATGGTACCAATTTTCTCCCAGGCTTCATCAGGGCTCTCGGTATCGAAAATATTAACCAGGTCCTCATTGGAGGCCCTGACGAGTTTTGCATATCCCATATTCTCCGAAATCAGCGAAACCATCTGATCTTTCCCGGGTGCAGTGGTGCTTCTGAAGTTCGGATCATACATGATTATAGCTCCTGCTCGATCGGCGCTTTCAACAAGCTCCCTGACCCTGGGCCGTATATCCGGGTTCAACGCATAGAATGAACCGAATAAAAACAGGTCATCCTTCTGGAAATCAGGAGTTTTAACATCCAGGCGCTTTTTCGGGTAATCTTTAAAGAACTGGTATTCTGCATCACTGTTCTCATCGAGAAAGGCAAGTGCGATAGCCGATTGCCCATCGGGATATCTCGAAATGTACCGGACTCCCACTCCATTCTCCTCCATAAAATGCATGATCACATCGCCCACCTTATCCTTTCCCATTTCACTGATAAAATGGACAGGGGCTCCCAGTCTGCCAAGTGTGACTGAAGTATTGAAAGCAGAACCTCCCGGTTTTGCAGTTTGTGGCTCCACCCCTTTGAAAATGATATCAAACAGGGTCTCACCAATGGTATAAATTTTTTGCATAAAGATCTATTTTACCAATCTGGAAATCGCTTTGAATTCTTCCGTGCCGGAGACCCTGGCCAGTTCGAAAAGGATCGATTCGCAGGATGTGACCACCGCTCCCTCCCTGCGCATGCGTTCCACGGCCACCCTTTTATCTTCACTGCTGCGTGAGGTGGTGCAATCTTCCACCACCACGGCATTGAACCCGCAGCCAATCAGGTCAACGACAGTTTGTAAAACGCAAACATGGGTCTCAATCCCACACAATATAACTGTTTTCCGAACCTTCAAAGGGGACGACTGGAGCACGGCCGGTTCATCACAACAGGAGAATGCCATTTTTTCTATTACCGGTTCCCGGTCCATCAGTTCAGAGATCTCCGGTAAGGTAGCACCCAGTCCCTTCGGATATTGTTCGGTCACCACAACCGGCACTCCCAGTACCTTTAATCCCTTAATAAGACTGGTACACTTTTTTAGAAACGCCTCTTTCTTATCCATATGGGGAAATAGCTTCTCCTGGATATCAATGACCAGTCCGGCAGAAATCCCACGCTCAATTCTCATTGCCTGCCTTCCTTGATTTTTCCCCGAGATATCCCCCGTGATGCCGTCTGGCATAATCGTTCGGAGTGAATCCGATCCGTTTCATCATCAGTACCACCAGTACATCCCCGATCACGGCCATGGTGGTGGCAGACGTGGTGGGAGTAAGCCCGAGCGGACAAACCTCTGCCGGGTTACCGGTATACAGGACCAGCTTGGATTCTTTTGCAAGTGGACCTTCTGGATTTCCTGTAATAATGACCACCGGGAGCTGGTTGTGAAGTGCCTTGGTCAGCTCAACCAGTTCAAGTATCTCCCTTGTTTTACCCGAGTTGGACAGTACCAGGAGCAGGTCGTTTTGCCTGATAATTCCCAGATCGCCGTGTTGCGCCTCACTGGGATGCAGAAAAAGTGCCGGTGTACCGGTTGAACTGAATGTGGTGGCCATGTGGTTGGCAACATGCCCGGCCTTGCCCATTCCGCTGGCAATGATCTTCCCCCCTCTTTTATGCACTCTTTCATAAATCAACTCCACCACTCCGTCATACTCGGCTGTTACCGGAATGCTTCGTATGGCTTCCGCTTCCTGATCCAGTAAGCTTCTGATATCTTCACTGTTTATTCCCATCGGCCAAACGTACCTCTAGTTTTGCAATAATGAAAATTTTAAAAAGGAAAGTTAATATAAATGGAGATAAATGATAACACTATTTCCCGGACCGGGAGAACTCTTTGATGATATCATCGGTTGAAAGCACCCTGGCATATGTTCCCTGAAGGGTACTCAGCGTGGAATATTGAACATTTTTGGCAGTAATGATATGCTCTTTATACTGTAATGCCCTTGTGGCGCATGCATCCGATGCCAGCAGGACCGAAAATCCCAGGTCATGTGCAGCCCTGACCGCAGCCTCCACACACATATGGGTTTGCATTCCGCAAATAACCAACTGTTCAACCGAGTCGTGCCGGATCACCTCCAGCAGATCAGTATTCAGAAAAGCATTGACCTCATCCTTTGAGATCACCGGTTCACCCTCAATGGGTTTCACAAAGGAGTGAATGTTACCACCTGGTTCAAAGTTATGGCGAACATGGTAGACCGGCATCCCTATTTTTCTGAAATGCTCCAATAACAATCCCGCATTCATACCAGCGGCTTCCGGATTCTCCAGTTGCATCTTTCCACCCGGAAAATAAAACTCCTGTATATCTATAAGGAGAAGTGCGGATTTTTGACCCATTGAAAAATGAGAAACCGTGAACAGCAGGAGCAGTAAGATGATGAGGCGTCTGAACATACCATGCCAATTTACACATTTGAACATCATCAGTCAATAAAAATCATTGACTAAATGCAGATTTGCGATTACAGGGGGTAGACCCCATTATTTTATCTTTTTTTATCTCATACCCCCTTTAATTATAGGGGTTAATATATCATATTATACTTTTTATCATTTTTACCCCCTATATTTTAGGGGTTGTAAATTTTATTTCTACTTTTGCTTCGAATTATTATCAATTACACTTTAAAACTTACAGTTATGAAAAGATCACAATTAACCACAGGAGTACTGACTCTCCTGATCGCGACGATGATAATCCTCCCTGATAATTTAAATGCTCAGGAGGAATCATCCTCACCCTTTAGTGTCGGAGGTGACCTTGTAAGCAGTTATCTCTGGAGAGGTACCAAGTTTGGAACCGGACCTGCCATACAGCCTTATGTAGAACTTGGGCTGGGCAATTTCTCAATTGGGGGCTGGGGCTCCTATTGTTTCACCACTAATGAAGCTGCTGAAGCAGACCTCTATTTCTCCTATGGATTTGATTTCGGACTGAGTATCGGGATGACCGATTACTATTTCCCTGGAAGTGATTATTTTGATTATTCCACTGAAACAGGATCCCATGCTTTTGAGATCAACCTGGGTTATGAGACCGGGGGACTTGCCCTTGGAGCGAACTATTTCGTTAATGAAGCTGGTGGCGCCGGAACCATGGGTGGTGATATGTATTTCGAAGCAGCTTATAGTTTTGACTCCTTTGGTTTTGTGCTGGGAGCCGGCAATGGCTGGCACACCATGGAAGCTGATCCGGACGAATCTGATTTCAATGTCTGTAACATTGGTGTGACCGCGACCAAGGAGATCAAGGTAACAGATTCTTTCTCCATCCCGGTAAACGGAGCGCTGATCCTGAATCCTGATACCAGGCAGTTTCATGTAGTTGTAGGTATATCATTTTAAATATAGAACCCATGAAAAAAATTGAAGCAATTATTCGCAAAACAAAATTTGAAGAGGTCAAAGAGACTCTTCATGAAAATGGAATCGAATTCTTCTCTTTCTGGGAAGCCCGTGGTGTCGGAATGGCAAGGGAAAGCAGGGTCTACCGGGGTATTGCATACGATACAAGCACCATCGAGAGGCTTTATCTGCAAATTGTGGTACGTGATGTAAACCTGGAAAAGACCATCCAGGCAGTGTTGAATGCAGCAGCTACCGGTCAGGTGGGCGATGGAAAAATATTTGTTTCCAGCATTGATGAGAGCATCCGCATACGAACCGGAGAGAAAGGTGATGCCTCGCTATATATAAAAGACTGATAAACTGAATAATAACAGAGAAAAAAAACAATATCATGGAAGATATAACTAAAGTCGTTTCTGAATTTGCCCTCTCCATTGACACCGTATGGATCCTGATAACAGCCGTACTGGTGATGTTCATGCAGGCAGGATTTGCTATGGTAGAGGCTGGATTTACAAGAACCAAGAACACAGCAAACATATTGATGAAGAACCTGATGGACTTTGCCATCGGTTCCATTATCTTCTGGATCCTGGGGTATACCCTGATGTACGGAGATGATATTGGCGGATTCATGGGAAAAATCTCACTGTTTTTTGGAAGTAATGAGATCAACGGGGTCCCCGATATGGCTTCATTGATGTTCCAGACCGTATTTGCAGCTACAGCAGCCACAATCGTTTCCGGTGCTGTTGCCGAACGGACCCAGTTTTCTGCTTATATCATATTCAGTATTGCCATCACTGCAATCATTTATCCGATCTCAGGACACTGGGTATGGGGAGGCGGATGGCTATCAAGTCTGAGTACACCTTTCCACGACTTCGCAGGTTCCACAGTGGTGCACTCGGTAGGAGCCTGGGTTGGACTTACCGGAGCCATTGTGATTGGTCCCCGGCTTGGAAAGTATACCAAAGAGGGAAAAGCACGTGCGATCCCCGGGCAGAACCTGACCTATGGTGCACTGGGAGTATTCATCCTCTGGTTCGGATGGTTTGGATTTAACCCCGGATCCCAGCTGGCCGCTGCAGGTACTGAAAATGCAAAGGCTATCTCTCACATCTTCATTACCACTAACCTGGCAGCAGCAGCCGGAGCTATGTCGGCCATGTTTGTCACCTGGATCAAGCACAAGCGACCTGGTCTCTCTCTTACATTGAACGGTGCCCTGGCCGGATTGGTGGCCATCACTGCAGGATGTGATGTGGTCAGTCCTGGAGGTGCAGTAATCATAGGGATCCTGGCCGGTATCCTGCTGGTATTTGGTGTTGAGTTTATCGATAAGGTACTGAAGATAGACGATCCAGTTGGTGCCGTTTCTGTACATGGTCTCAACGGCGCACTGGGGACCATTCTGGTGGGATTCTTGTCAACATCCAATGGACTTTTCTATGGTGGTGGCGCAGCTCAGCTTGGCTCCCAGCTGATTGGAGTGGGTGCTGTTGCCGCGTGGGCCATTGGTTGTGGATTCGTGCTATTCCTCGTACTGAAGGCCACTATCGGACTCAGGGTATCCAGACGGATCGAAGAGGAGGGGCTCGATGTTTATGAACATGGTGAGTCCGCGTATAATTAATCCTTATAACTCAGTGTATTAAATCAATTAATGCACTTTATCAGATCCGAAAGGGGCTGTTCTGAGATGGACAGCCCCTTTCAATTTATAAGATATTAACAGTATTTTGTTTCAAAAACGTATGATGAAATCTATTGTATGTTTTGATTCGTAGTTTTTATACCTATATTTGCAGGACGAAAATGAGAGATGAGAATACTTTCAAAATCCATAAAAAGGCATGTGACAAAGAGGATTGCCTGGTCCGAATGAGAATGGTATGAAACGAAATAAAAAAGAAGCCGTTCTCACACCAGGTCGAGAACGGCTTTTTTTAATAGACTCTCAAAGCAGTTGATGATATGGAAAAAGTGAGACCAGAACAGGCCGGATTATACAGAAACGCATTTGAACACGACAACTGCGGGATCGGGTTTGTGGCACACCTGAAAGGAAAAAAATCCCATCAAATTATTCAGAGGGGACTGGAGACCCTTGTCAATATGACCCACAGGGGAGCTGAGGGTGCTGACAGCAAGACAGGGGACGGTGCAGGGGTAATGATCCAGATACCCCGTGATTTCTACCTGATGCAGGGCTACTCCATACCCCATGAGGGGCAGTTTGGAACGGGACTGGTATTCCTTCCACGGGATGTGGCAGAGGCTAAAAAGTGTGAGGAGATCCTGGTTCAGATCGTCAATGATGAGGGTGTTAACCTGATAGGTTTCAGGGATGTCCCAAGAGACAACAGTGTCATTGGTGATATCGCAAGGGGTGCGGAACCCAATATGAAACAGATCCTGCTTGGGGCCGATATGCCCCAGGAGCAGCTGGAGCGAAAGCTCTACATTATCAGGAAACGAGCTGAGAAATTTGTGGCAGCATCCACGCTTGAAGAGAAATCGCTCTTCTACCTGCCCAGTCTATCCACCCGGATCCTGATCTATAAAGGCATGCTCACCTCCGAACAACTTGGAGAGTATTTCCTTGACCTGCAGGATAAAAGAATGGAGAGCGCCATCGCATTGGTTCACTCGCGCTTCAGTACCAACACCTTTCCCAGCTGGGACCTGGCACAACCTTTCAGAATGCTTGCACACAACGGAGAGATTAATACTGTGAGAGGAAACCGCTTCTGGATGCAGGCACGTGAATCCATTTTGAAATCTGATGTCCTCGGTGACCTTGAGAAGATCTATCCGGTGATCGAACCCCATAAGAGCGACTCTGCTTCACTTGATAATGTACTCGAATTCCTTGTCATGAGTGGCAAATCGGTGCCCTATGCCATGTCGACCCTGATACCGGAATCGTGGAATGAAAAGAATCCTATTTCGCCTGAACTAAAGGCCTTTTACCAGTATCACTCCACTTTTATGGAACCATGGGACGGACCTGCATCACTGATTTTCAGCGACGGGAGGTATATCGGGGGGATGCTGGACCGAAACGGTTTGCGTCCGTCCAGGTATATCATTACCAAAGACGATCTGATGGTAATGGGATCAGAGGTAGGTGTCCAATCTTTCGATCCGGGTGAAATAAGAGAGAAAGGCCGGCTGAAACCGGGCAAGATCATCCTTGTTGACGTCGAGGAGGGTAAGATCTACAGAGACGAAGAACTGAAGGAGCAGCTCGCCCTGGCACACCCGTATCTGAAATGGATCGAGAAAAACATGGTAAGCCTGGAGGATATCCAGACCGGTAACATCGTGGCTCCCGGCATGGGAGATTCCTATGAACAGTATCTGACCTCTTTTAATTACAGCAGGGAAGATATCGAAACAATTATTAAACCCATGGCCGAAATGGCCAAAGAGCCCATCGGCTCCATGGGAAATGATGTTCCCACCACGGTACTCAGTAAAAAGCCATACAGGCTGTTCTACTATTTCAAGCAACTGTTTGCCCAGGTGACCAACCCGGCCATCGATCCCATTCGTGAGGAGATGGTTATGACCCTGACCGGCTACCTGGGATCGTTGCAGACCAATGTCCTGAATGAGACCCCGCACCATGTTAAGATGGTGATGTTCAAGAGTCCGGTGATCAACAATACCTATTTCCAGGTGGTGAAGAACCTGAAATATAAAGGGTTTTCCAACAGGGTGATCCCCATCCATTTCGATGCTTCGAGGGGGGCACAGGGACTGGAGGAAGCGGTTGAGGATATCTGCAGGCAGGCTGAAGAAGCGGTAGATGAGAACAACAACTATATCATTCTTTCAGACAGGAATATCGAGGAGAACAGGGCACCCATCCCATCCCTTATGGCCGTCTCTGCTGTTCACCATCATCTGATCAACAAGAGAAAACGGATGCAGATCGATATTGTGGTGGAATCGGCCGAACCGCGTGAAGTCATGCACTTTGCCCTTCTCTTCGGCTATGGAGCCAGCATCATCAATCCCTATATGAGCTTTGCCGTGATCGAGCAACTCGTTCATAAAAGGGTGATCCAGCAGGATTTCGAGAAGGCGCAGAGTAATTACATAGATGCGGTAAATAAAGGATTGCTGAAAATACTATCGAAAATGGGCATCAGTACCCTCAGAAGCTACCGCTCAGCACAGACATTCGAAGCCATCGGGATCCATTCAGATGTTGTGAACAGGTATTTTGAAGGAACTGTTTCACGTATTGGCGGGATCGGGCTGGAGGAGATTGCCGAAGAAGTCCTGATCCCCCATCGGAAAGCCTATTCTGAAGATGTCCACTCCATGATCCTTACGGACGGAGTATACTCCTACAGGAAATATGGGGAACATCATGCCTGGAACCCTGAAACGGTTGGACTGCTTCAGTGGAGTACCCGGAACAACGATTATGAGAAATATAAAGAGTATGCAGCGCTGGTGGATTGTGAAACGGCGCTTCCCAGCTTTCTGAGGGGACTGCTCACATATAAGCGAAACCCCATCCCCCTGGATGAGGTGGAACCGGTTGAAACCATCATGAAGCGTTTTGTGACCGGTGCGATGTCATACGGATCGATCAGCAAAGAGGCACATGAATCACTGGCCATTGCCATGAACAGAATTGGTGGAAGGAGTAATACTGGTGAAGGAGGGGAAGACCCGCAAAGATTTGAACCACTGGAAAATGGCGATTCCAAAAGAAGTGCCATCAAGCAGGTTGCCAGTGGCCGGTTCGGAGTGACCACTCACTATCTCGTCAATGCAGACGAGATCCAGATCAAAATAGCGCAGGGGGCTAAACCTGGTGAGGGAGGCCAGCTTCCCGGACATAAAGTGGATAAGATCATTGCAAAGACACGTTATTCTATACCGGGCATTACCCTGATCTCACCTCCCCCCCACCACGATATTTACTCGATCGAGGACTTGGCACAATTGATATTTGACCTGAAAAATGTGAATCCCCAGGCAAAAATCTCGGTGAAAC
>Ga0055444_10000066_pt1 | contig 12065 bp, 11 predicted proteins | sample China_Galinas_Co_FD_57742 | JGI IMG/M metagenome (GOLD analysis project Ga0055444, IMG submission 57742) | Wetland microbial communities from San Francisco Bay, California, USA, that impact long-term carbon sequestration - China_Galinas_CordA_D2 | ecosystem: Environmental > Aquatic > Marine >...
TAAGGAGAAAATTGCCGATTCCCTGTTCAATGTCGCTGCCATGGAATACCGGGTGAATCAGGATGACACAACGGCGTGTTTTACACTGGACAGCCTGGACACCCTGCGTTGCGTCTACCCCGTAGAAACGGTTCAGACTTTCGATCTGATCGGTAAACGCCGACGCTACCGACAAGGTGAGATCGGCCGATCGGTACCGGGCTGGCAACTGGGATACCCTGCTTTTGACCGACTGTTATGCATGTATGCATTCTACAGCAAGGCCAGACCGGTTCGGGTGCGTATCACGTGTTCACCGGGATTCCAATATGTCCATACCGGTAACCATACCTTCGATTGTTTGGATGCACCGGATATCCAGCGATGGACCGCATCGGTATTTTTTGCATCCCCCGGCCGCTGCGATATGGGGACCCATTTAAATGGAACGGGTATCCTGGCTATGGAGGGGGAACCAGATCAAGTAGAAATCATCTTGGACCGTGGATTTCCCTGCGGGCATTGCCATAACATCGAGAAGATGGAATCCCTTCAAGTAGCTGAATACGCCCCAATCAACCCGCTCTGGTGGTCCCTGGCCGAGACCGCGTATACATCCACCCTGGCCTCGACCTGCGGGTGCCATTGATTACCCCGGGCCAGGACCGCGGATCGCTTCGACCGATAGCATTCAGGCTCATTAAGGTGATGGAAAATGATTCGAATCGCCATACCCATATTCCATCAGAGGGTTTCACCGGTGCTGGATACATGCACCCGTCTGCTAATTATCGATTACGACGGGCAAGCCGAGATCGACCGACGGGAGGTGTCTTTTGATATGTACGCCCTTTCCGAAAGGTTCGAGATCGTTAAGAAGCTAAATCCGGATGCCATCATCTGCTGCGGTATCAGCGAAGCGTTTGACCGAATGCTTCAAACGGCCGGAATCAAGCTGATCTGCGGCATTGCCGGCGATGTGCAGCAGGTCGCCGAGGCATTTCTTGGCAACCGCCTGGATGCGCCCTGCTTTCGGATGCCCGGTTTCAAATCTGATGGTTGAAAGATATGGTAGTCAATTGAGTATGTAAAGGAGGTAGTGAATGGCTAATTTTTTATTTGTTCTGAGCAGAGATGACAATGAGGCGGCAACGCGGTGCTTTCAATTTGCCAAAATAGCGCATTCAAAGGGACACCAAACGGATTTGTTTTTTATCGACAATGGCGTTCGTTGGGCGGACGCCGAAAGAGATCTGTCTGTTAAGACACCTACCGGTGATTGCCCAAATGATTATCTGCCATACTTGGTTGAAAACCACGTTCCCATTGGCGTCTGAATCCCGTGTGCCAATGCTCGTCAGGTTGACGAGAAAAAATTCTTTTCTAACATGATCCTTGATGGCGGACCCCATTTGATCGATTTGGCTGCCGAAGCGAAAGTTTTTAATTTCTGAAAACCATTCTTAGACAACTGAATTAGGAGCCACTGGTCGCGCCGACGCTGAGTGATGAGGTGACCCGTGCAAGTTACGATTAAGGGCACGAATAAAAAAGCGTGCTCACAACTTCAAGGAAGCCGGTCTCGAAGTGGGCACATGCGCCGACCCCTTTGGGGACCTGAGCACCCCAACGAGGAGTTGTTAAAGCTTCCTTCAACCCCTCATGCGGTGTTGCAGCCAGGCAAATTCCCATACGGGAAGATGGATAGCCAAACGCGGGCCAATCGGTAATATACGCATCAAATTGGCAGCGTCACCGTAAACTTACTTCCCTTGCCTTCTATGCTTTCCACTTTTACCTTGCCTTGATGCGCCTGAACAATTGATTTGACGATGGCAAGTCCCAGGCCGGTTCCCACGATGTATCGGGTACCTTCGGTTTTCACCCGATAGAATCGCTCGAATATATTCTCCAGTTCGCTTTCCGGAATACCTAGGCCTGTATCCTTGACATAAATGCTCACAAATTCATCGTTGGCATCAGCGCTTACATCGATCTGGCCGCCATCGGGTGAATAATTGATCGCGTTGTTAATCAGGTTGGACACCACCTCTACAATTCCCATGCGATTGACTCGCAGCTTGGGCAGTGACGGCAGCGGTGTCAGGGTCAGGTCGATAGATTTTTCCCGGGCCTTGGGGATATTAAAATTAACCTCTTCCACCAGCAAATCAGAGATATCGATCTCCTCTTTTTCCTCAAATACAGTTCCCGATTCAATTTTTGACAAATCAAGCAGTTCGGTGGACAAATTGACCAACCCTTTTACTCTTTCGGTCACCCGATTCATGATTTGTTCCTGCTTTTCCGTGAGTTCACCGGCTAACCCATCGGTAACCACCTTGATCTGCATCAGTACGGAATTCAACGGGCTGCGAATCTCATGGGATACCATATGCACAAAATTAGACTTGAGTTGATCCATCATTATCAGGGAGGTAATATCATTGACAACGGTGACCACGCCCAACATCCTGCCCGGACGATCGCGAAACGGAATGCACCGGACCCTCAGGTAGGTGTTCGTGTCTTCAATGCAGACATTTCGGACCAACTCTTGAGGATCGTCGGCAGGCAAAACCAGCGCGTCCGCAACCATTTGGCGGATCTCTTCAACGTGAATGATCTGTTCCACGGATTTCCCAACACAATCGCCGACCCCGCACCCCGTCAACTTTAAAAAAGCCGGGTTGACCAGGGCAATGTTTTTATTCATATCCGTGGCCAGCACCCCGTCAGCCAAGTGATTGACCAATGCCTTAATTCGGGATTTTTCATTGGCCAGGTCTTGCAGGGTTTGCGTAAATTCGACTGCTTTGACCAACACCGTTCGCAAATCGTTAGGCGAAAAAGGTTTGGCGATGAAGTCAAAGGCACCGCTTTTCATTGCCTCGATAGAGTGCTCCACCGTTGCGTAACCCGTGATCACAATAACCACCGTATCCGGATCCAAGGCGCGGATACTTGCCAGGCCCTCGAGACCGGAAATACCCGGCATCATTAAATCCAACAGAATAATGTCGAAATGTTTTTCGGCCAGGCGTTGCAGCCCGCTTTCCATATTTTCCGCCTCATCCGCGAAATAACCATCCATTTTCAGCATGCTAAGGCAGGCACTGCGAATTCGTTTTTCATCATCGATGACCAGCACGCTGATTTCAGAAAATGTCTGACGGTTGGTCTCTTTAAGGTTCGCCATCATTCACTTCACCTGGGGGTGTATAAGATTGAAATTCGATTAAGAAGGTGGTGCCATCGGCATCGGTCTTTTTTACCCGAATGTCACCGTTATTTTCTTTTACCAGCCCATAGGCTGTACTCAGGCCCAGGCCGGTGCCCTTGCCCTGTGCTTTGGTGGTAAAAAAGGGATCAAAAATTTTATTGAGGATATCTTCCTTAATACCACTGCCGGTATCGGTGATCTCTAAGCATACCTTGTTCAGGTCAGGATCAGGATATGAACACAGGGCTAAGCGCCCCTTTCCCTCCATGGCGGCAATGGCATTGATCACTAAGTTGATAATGACCTGGCTGATCTGATTTTCATCCACATGAATTATCATGGGGGCTTTGGAAAGCGCTCGTACCACCTCGATTTTACCAAACATCTTGGGGTCTCGGATCAGCGTTAAGCCACGTTCGATAATCGTGTTGATATCGATGACTTCTTTGGCCGGAACTTTGCGTCGACTGTATTCCAATAAACTTTTAACGATGTTCTTACAGCGGTTCACATCTTCGATCATGGCCTGCAGATCTTCACGTTCCGGATCGTCGGGCGCAAGGCTTTCCATTTTCAGACTCGAAATAAACAGGATGCCGGTGAGCGGATTGTTGATTTCATGGGCTACGCCTGCAGCTAGTTGACCAATGGAGGCCATTTTTTCGGACTGTGCCAATTGTACGCGGGTCTCATCCAGTTTTTCCTGAATCTTGATCTTTTCACTTAAATCGGTATAGAGGCACACGATCGCTATTTCTTCACCGTCTTCATATATGATCGATGCGTTAACCTCAGCCGGGATCGTTTCTCCCTTGGCGTTTACAATGGCGGTGTGCATCCCGTGGAGTTTGCCGATACCGTCCTCGTCGTCCGTGCGCAACATGTGCATGATGTTGTTGGCCGTCTCTGGATGGTGCAGCTGTTCAAGGGTTAGTGTTCTGACTGCCTCGTTATTTCTATAACCGAACAGATCTTCAGCCGCCGGATTCATCAATAGGATATTACTGTAGTGATCGGCGGCAACAATCGCGACCGGAGAATTGAGGATGATTTTTTCTAAAAAAGCCTCGGTTTCCTTCAGCGTAATTTGCAATGTTTTTAATTGTGTGACATCACGCACGCTTTCCATCACACAGATTACATTGCCTTCATCATCTAAAATAGGAGAAAACAGGCGCTCTTCCCATAACAGTTTTCCGGTACGGGTCAGCCGCCGGCGGAGAACCGATTCCCCCGTTTTTCTCGCCAGTACGTTGACAAAGGGACAATACTCATCCTTGCACCCTTTGCCCTCGTAAAATACTTTGCTGCATGTTTTGCCGATAATTCTTTCAAGGGTCGTGTCATATTTATCGAGAAAAATTCGGTTGGCCGTGAGAATGGCTTTATCGGGGGAAAGAATCAGTGTCGGAAAGGAAAGGGATTCAAAAACCCGTATCCGCCAGTCGATTTCATTTAGAATTTTAGCGTTCATTGGTCTTCTATGTTGCGCTTGAATGACGACTGTTTATGGAAATGAACGATGGGCATTGAACGGTTTTGGGGATTTCGAATCGGTTCGAAAAAACCGTTTTCGCTTTTGCTGCGCAGTGCTCAGGCAATACCAGAAAAATGGAGGAGCTGGAAAAGGCAGACGCAATCAACGGGATCTTACTTTCTGCAAGAGCCTTGTAGGTAAAATCAGCAATTCCAAAACGATCTCCAAAATGGGGCCCGAAAAAATAAAGCAGCTCCACCGGTGCGGTAAATCGTATATCAATATCGATGTGTTGCGGATTCATGTCGCTTATAATCTGCCCGATGGTATTGCGGTGGTGATTGGATACGACAATTGAATGACGGTATTGATCGTCATCCGACGGTTCTATCAAAACCATCTCGAAAGGGATCGTATCCATATTTAAATTAGCACCTTTCCGATTCATCTGCATGAATTGGTCAGGTCCAAGACTAAATTCACAGAGACACAGGTTGCGTTTGGTTTCAAACCCATAGGTTTTTATTTTGCTTTCCGTATATCTGGCGGCCGTTTCCATAGCTTGTTCTTTATCTATCGCTTTATTTTCGGATTGCTGTGGCCTTCCGCTTGAATGTCCAGAAACTTCTCGAGGGTCTCGACCGTGGATTCGATTCGATTCGTGTCAACCACAAAGGTCAATGCAGCGATGGAAGATGCAACGGCATGCACGGGAATTTGAGAGGCCCACAACGTTTGCAGCAGTTGATACACCAGACGGGTATCCGATTGGTGCGGGAAAACACTCAGCAGGCTTACGGATGGGATAATCCGGTACAGCGGGTCTGAGTGCGGCATCGTTGTATCAAGCAATTTCCTGACCGCATTAAGCTCTCCCGCCATTAGGCAACAGAAAAAATCGTCTCTTGCATTGGTTTGCTGGGCGGAGATAAAGGTCAAATTAAGGCTATTTTTTGCAAAAACACGGCACAACACCTCCCGAACATTTAAATCGGGGGGAGGTTGTCGAATCGATATCCCGATCATCGGATCGCTCCGTTTGATCCGTTTTACCTTGCTGTTTTCCAACGTCATGCACACACGTCTTCGAGGTGTCGGACATCGGCAGACCTAGTCCGGAAAACGTAACACCGGCAGGCGTCCCCGGCAGCTCTACTGAGCCTTTCCCAGGAACCCTCCTGCATCAGTGTCACAGCCCATTACAGATAAATTGATCGACTTCACGAACCTTTTTAACCACAATCACCATCTCAATTCATCATAGATAATCCTTGACGATCTCCATCAGTTTATCCAGGTCAATGGGTTTGGGGATGAAATCATCGGCCAGGGTGGTAATTCCATCATAGTGCGTGTAATTGGTGGATGTCACCGCATCGGCCACCGCGGTGAGCAACAAGACGGTAATATCCTTGTATTCCTCGTTTTTCTTGATTTCATCACACAGCTGATAGCCGTTTTTATTTGGCATCATGACATCCAGGATCAACATAGCCGGACGTTCTTCCTTAATCTTCTCCCATGCCTCAACGCCATCATACGCTTTTGCCGTGCGATAGTTCTCGTTTTCAAGTTTCATACAGACCGATTCGACCAGATCGGGATCGTCGTCAACAACAAGGATTAAGGGTTGGCTGCTCATTTCATTACCTCCATTGATAGTGTTTAGTTTTCTTTTTGGGTTTCTTAAGCGACGTCCGGCCTTGGGTAGAGGCCGGCCCGTTCAATGATTTCAGGCACTTTTTGCTCCCATTCGATGGCCATGAGGTGAATACCGCTGACCCCTTCGATTGCTTTCAGCCGCTGGATGGATTCGATGCTGATATCGATCCCTTCCTGGGCCTGTTTATCTTTCGGTACGCCGCCCATGCGCTTGATGATCTCATCCGGTACATCCATACCGGGAACCTTGTTTTTCATATACTTGGCCATACCTTCCGATTTCATGGGGGTTACACCGGCCATGATCGAAACTTTCTTGTGCAGTCCGCGTTCGCGAATGCCTTCCATCCACTTTTCAAATTTATCGAGATTGTAAATGCATTGGGTCTGAATGAAATCGACGCCCGCATTGATCTTTTTTGCCAGACGCGCTACCCGCAACTCAAAAGGGTCGGCAAACGGATTGGCGGCGGCGCCGATAAACATACGCGGCAGGTTATCGACTTTTGCACCACCTTGAAGGCTACCGTTATCTCGCATCTCTTTTACCGTCTGGATGAGTTGAACCGAATCCAGATCGTATACATTGGCAGCCATGGCATGGTCGCCGAAAAAGGGGTGGTCGCCGGACAGGCACAACACGGTATTGATATCGTGGGAATACGCCCCAATGAGATCGCTTTGCATGGCGATCCGGTTGCGATCCCGGGTGACCATCTGCAGCACGGGGTTCAACCCAATCTGTTTGAGGATGACACTGGCTGCAAAACTGCTCATGCGAACCATGGCCGTCTGGTTGTCGGTGACATTGACAGCATCCACGTAACCCCTCAGATGTTCGGCTTTTTCTCTTACGATTTCAGGCATGGCACCGCGTGGCGGTCCGCATTCGGATGTTACCGCAAAGGCTCCCGAAGCGAAGACTTTTTCCAGAACGCTATTTGTTTTCATTATTGCAAATCCTCTCTGATAATCTTGCGGGGTCCGCCGCCGCGACCTGATCGCCAGTCTTTAGCGGAAATAACCGCCTCATATTGGTCTGTCGTACCCAATTCTTTCATTTTTTCCCAGATCAGGGCCCAGGCACAATCCATCTCGCTGCTGACTTCACATTTGCCGTTGTTCGAACCCCCACAAGGGCCGTTAAACAGCCGTTTGGAACATCGCGCGATGGGGCAGATGCCGCCGGTCAGTCCCAGCAGACAGTCACCGCATCCCTGGCAGCGTTCGGCCCAGACCCCCGCTCGTTCTGACGCACCCATGAATTTGGTGTTGACTGCCGGAAATACGCGCACCTGACCGTATCGGCGAGCGAGCTCCTGAACACCGCAACCGCAAGCCATGGAAACGATGGCCTCCGCGCCCTCTATCTGAGGCGCCAGGGTGTCCACATACTCGGGGTCGCATTGTCGCTCCAGGGTCAACTCGTTCACGCTAAGGGTTTTACCGTTTTTCATCGAAGCCAGTTGCAAAGCGGACGACAGCATGGCCACTTCCTTGCGGCCACCGGCGGCGCAGACCGTTACGCACTCATTGCATCCAACCAGAAGAATTCGATGGTACGGCTCAATATAGGACATGATTTCATCCAGGGGCTTACGTTCGGCGGTAATCATTTGATGCTTCTCCTTTAGTCAGGTTATACGGCTTCCGACAGTATTTGTTCCGGCTCCTGATTGCGCTTTAAAGGGCAGGGACCCAGGTTGCGAATTTTGTCATCGAACTCGGTCACGATTTCGGCAAATTGCTTGCCCATGCCGGCCGACATCATGACCATGGCGACACGTTCTTCTTCAATCCCGATTTCGTTCAACAACGTTTTCAGGTAGGTTACCCGTTGCATGGCTTTAATATTGCCGTTTTTAAAATGGCAATCGCCCTCAAGGCATCCGGCGATCAATACGCCGTCCGCACCCTCTTGGAGGGCGCGCATGACATAAAGCGGATCCACTTTGCCCGTGCAGGGGACACGGATGATTTTTATATCGCACGGATAACTAAGGCGCATGCTGCCGGCCATGTCTGCGGCCGTGTAAGCACAATAGTGACAGCAGTAGGCTACAATTACCGGATTAAACTCTTTCATCATTCAACCCTTTCCAGTAGTCCTTCCAGTTTGGCCATCATGAGGCTGTCTTCATAACGCATCACCTGGATCGCCCTGGCCGGACATTCCGCCGCGCAGGTACCGCATCCATGGCACTTGGAAGGATCGATTTCCGAATATCGATCTTCATTGATAAAGGGCACCCCATAAGGACATGCCCTGACACAAACCAAACAGGTCGCGCATTTTTCCTTATCCACCCGGGCAACCGTGGCACCCAGGTTGATGGTGTCCTGGGCCAGCAACGTCATGGCACGTCCGGCGGCTGCCTGGGCCTGCGTAATGCTTTCACCGATATTCTTGGGTGCGTGGGCACACCCGGCCACGAAGAACCCCGGCACGGTGAGATCGACGGGTTTCAGCTTGGTATGATCTTCGAGAAAGAAGCCATCGCCGGTGCGGGGCAGGTGGAAGATCTTGGCCAGATCTTCCGTGGCTTCGTCGTCGGTTTTAAATCCGGTGCTCAATGCCAGACAATCCGCCGCCACCACCATCTTTTTCCCCAGCATCGGCTCATTGAAGGTCACCGTCACACCCTGGCCGTCGGCTGCTACCACCGGCGGTGTGTCAACCGTGTACTGGATGAAAATGACCCCGCGCCGACGCGCCTCCAGGTAGTAGTCTTCCAAGAAGCCGTAGGTACGCATATCCCGGTAAAGAATAAAAATGTTCAGGTCCGGATTGGTGTCGAGCAAGTGGAGGGCATTTTTAACTGCCGCCTGGCAGCATATCCGCGAACAATTGGGATTGTCCGCTATGCGCGATCCGACACATTGGATCATGACCACATTTTCCCAGGCGGACATTTTCTCGGGCGTGGCGTCAATGGACTGGCCCAGTTCCATCTGGGTACAAACGGCCGCATGTTTATCCAACAGATAGTCGTCTACCCGGTTGGGTGCGGCTCCGGTGGCCAGAATGGTCACGCCGTGCTCGATCTGGCGGTAGTACATCTGGGGGGCGATCTGAAATCCGGTCTTGAATTTACCCGGCAGCCCTTTATGATCGACCACCACGGCATTCGTGATGACTTCGATTTTTTCATGGGCTTCTACCTTATCAATCAGGTCGGACAGGTAGACCGACACGTCGCTGCCATCGATGGTCCTTGGGATCTGGCGGGCCAACCCGCCCAATTGATCGGCCTGCTCGGCCAGATAGACCGTGTGACCTTGATCGGCCAGTTCAAGGGCGGCGTTCAACCCACTCACGCCCCCGCCGAGAACCAGGGCCGATTTGTCCAGTTCCAGCAGGTTGTCGATCAGTGGATGGGATTCCACCACACCGGCCGCCGCCATGCGGATCAATTCCTTGGCTTTTTCGGTGGCGGCGATAAAATTGTCGCTATGAACCCAAGTGTCCTGCTCCCGGATATTGGCGATCTCCAGCATATACTTGTTCAACCCCGCGCGCCGCAGCACATCTTGAAACTGGGTCTCATGGGTGCGGGGCGAACAACCGCCGATGACGACCCGGTTGAGCTTTTCGTCGATGATCGTCTGGGTAATATTTTCCACCGACTCCCGGCCGCATCCGTAACCCGCCGACTGGGCAACGGCCACATAGGGAAGCATGCTGCAATAACTTACCACGTCGGCCACTTCCACGATGCCGCCAATGTTATCCCCGCAATCACAGACAAAGATGCCGATTCTGGGTATTTCACCGGTGATATCTCTTTCGGGTGGATATTCCAATTCCTGGCGGTCGGCGGCCGTCGGCTGAATATAGTGCCTGCCGGCCAGGCAGGCAGTCGCACTGGCTTGCGTCATAGTTTCCGGGATGTCCTTGGGGCTTTCAAACACGCCGCAGGTATAGATCCCGGGTCGGGAGCTGGTGACCGGACTGAAATTGTCGGTCCGGGCAAAGCTATGCTCGTTTAATTCAATACCCAGAGTGTCCGCCAGTTGCCTCGTCTCGGCGGACGGCCTGAATCCGGTGGATAGCACTACCATGTCGTAAACTTCTTCTATCAGGGTACTGTCTTCATCCTGCACAAAGGCAATCTTCAGGTTGTCGTCCGCATCGGCGGACATGATACTGTGGGGCCGACAACGCTTGAGTTGGACATGAAAATCATCTACGGCCCGCTGGGCATAGATTTCATAGTCCTTGCCAAAGGTGCGCATATCCATATAAAAAATAGTGGTTTCAATATCGTCCTTGAAGCGTTCCTTGGTGACAATGGCTTCTTTGAGGGCAAACATGCAGCAGACGCTGGAACAATAAGAGACCTCGCCTTTATTCTGCCCTCTGGAACCGGCACATTGGATCCAGGCTATTTTTTGGGGCTGGCGACCGTCGGACGGCCGCTGAAGCTCGCCTAACGTCGGGCCGGAGGCCGACATGATGCGCTCATACTCAAGGCTGGTGACCACATTGGGCAGTTTACCGTAGCCGTAGTTGTCCAGAATTTCCGGGCTGAAGACATCGGCGCCCACGGCCACAATGATCGATCCCACCTGGCGCTTTTGGATCCTGGTTTCATCTTGGCGTAAAATGGCATTTGCCGGGCATACCGCTTCCAAGGCCGCGATGTCGTCACATTGATCCATTTTTACGGAAAATGAATGCGGCATCGCCTTGGGATAACGCATGCAGGTCGGCGCCCGATGGTCGAGGCCGGGTGTAAAGCTGATATACTTGGGATATTTGTCCAAGCACAATCCGCAGGCGGTACACTTTTCCGTATCGATGTAACGGGGCGCGGTGGTCAGGGTAACCGTAAAATTTCCCGCTTCGCCCTCAACGCCAGTCACTTGGGTCAGGGGCATCAGGTCGATATGTTCCTGACGGGCGCCGGCCGATAGATTGGGCGATAAGGTACAAATATCACAATTATTGGTAGGAAATGTTCGATCGAGCTGCGTAAGCAATCCCCCGATGGCCGGGGCCTTGTCGATGAGCAGGACATCTTTTTTTGCCTCGGACAAATCCAGTGCGGCCTTGATGCCACCGATGCCGCCGCCGATAACCAGCGTGGGTTGTTGATGAGACTTATGATTCGCTTTCATTGGCGTCAATTGTTCCATTTGTGAGGTTGTGGGGAATTTGAAGATAGCTGCTGCCGACACCGCCGATTGACCGGGCTAAAATAAAAAATGCAAGTTTCAGCGTCCGGCGTAATCCAGGATGGTCGGCAGTTTATCTTCCCATCCCATGGTTTCGATACGCACACCATGGGACAATTTACCGAATGCAGCCATGGTCTCTCCAGCGATGCGCAGACATTCATCCTCGCGGTCGCCCGCTTTGCGGATTCGTTGAATAATATCCTCCGGCATATGAACACCTTCTATCTTCAAGGACATATATCTGGCCACACTGACGGATTTGAGCAAAAAGACCGTAGAAATAATCGGCACATTCAGTCCCTGGATTTTTTCAACCACCCCCTCGAGTTGCTTGACATCGAACATGAACGGCAGGATGATGAATTGTGCACCCGCCTCAACTTTTCGGGCAGCTTGCTCAATCTCCAGATCCAACTCCTGGTCGTTGGTCCACTGGGACATGGCACAGCCCAGCCCGAAATTTGGTTTGCCGGCTAAATCGAAGCCTGCGTAATCCTTGCCGCTTTGAAGCGTCTTGATGGTACGGATGAGTTCAATTTCATC
>Ga0055444_10000067_pt1 | contig 12064 bp, 9 predicted proteins | sample China_Galinas_Co_FD_57742 | JGI IMG/M metagenome (GOLD analysis project Ga0055444, IMG submission 57742) | Wetland microbial communities from San Francisco Bay, California, USA, that impact long-term carbon sequestration - China_Galinas_CordA_D2 | ecosystem: Environmental > Aquatic > Marine >...
CTGCCCGGTTATGAGGCGCACTACCAGGAAATGCGTGATGCCGGTATCGATGAGGTCTACTGCCTGTCTGTGAACGATGCCTTTACCATGTTCCAGTGGGGTATCCACCAGGGTGTCAAGAATGTGAAATTGCTCCCCGATGGAAGCGGTGATTTCTCACGCTTGATGGGTATGCTGGTACGCAAGGATAACCTGGGTTTTGGCCTGCGCTCCTGGCGTTACTCGATGCTGGTCGAAAATGGTGAAATCAAGACAGTATTCAGCGAAGCCGGCAAACAGGACAACGCGCCTTCCGATCCCTTCGAAGTCAGCGATGCAGACACCATGCTGGCCTATATTAAATCCAGTTGATAACAGTCCAATTGAAAAACGCAGAACTCCGTGTTCTGCGTTTTTTTTGCCTGACCAAAAAATGGATACTCACTATTGTCTAGCTTAATTTGCCGCTCAGGCATGTATTTTTCACTGGTTAGGGTTGGACCTTAACTTGGGATGGGGGATTTGGATTAAGTGGGACAGTGGTGCTGAATGCCTGCTTTACCGCCTTTTCTTTACCGGTTCTGATTTTTATCAGATAGATTCATGATGCTTTATACATTCCAGGTTTCCGAGAACAGGCGCAGCAGGTTGCCACCCAGAATTTTCCCGACCAGCACCTCGCTGTATCCCCGGTTCAGCAACAGCTGAGCCAGTGTTTCAAATCGCCGTGGTGTATTCAAATCGCTGGCGAACAGGTAGCCGGTTTCGGTTTCAAACGGGGCGGCGATACCGAGGCTTTTCCGTTCTGCGGTCGTCTTACGGAACTGTTCGATAAATTCAGCGCTCAGTTCCGTTGGAGAAACGGTACCATCGGTACCGATGGAAACATGATCTTCACCTGCCACATCAAGTGCATGCTCAATATGCGCGATAACATCTGCCGCGGTTGGCTGCTTACCTTTCGCCAGATAGGGCATGATGTAAATGCCGACCACGCCACCGGTTTCCGCTACCGATTTTATTTCCTCGTCGGTTCGATGCCTTGGATGCTCGGCAAGTGCGTAACAACCGGTATGGGTGAAACTGACGGGCCGATTGGAGGCGCTAATAGCATCGGCGGCGGTTCGTCGTGAACAGTGACTCAGGTCTACCAGGATACCCAGGGCGTTCATGCGCTCAATTGCGTCAATACCCGCCCGGCTCAAGCCGGCATCAGCCGGTTCCATACAACCATCACCCAGCAAATTACGCCGGTTGTAGGTCGGCTGGATGACACGAATACCCAGTTGATGCAGGGCCTCCAGGCGATCCAGATCTTCCTCAAATGAGACACCATCCTGGAGGCCGTAAATCAATCCCATGCTTCCGGCAGACTTGGCGGCAAGGATGTCAGCGGAGCGGCGAACAGGTGACAGGACGTCCGGATTTGTTTCGATTTGCAGGTCCCACCTGGTGATATCCCGGACAATTTTTTCAAAGGCATTTAACGGCGGCATTGTACCTACCGCACCTACCGTCAGATGAGCCGCCGTAAGTCCCGACTGACTGACTTGCTCAAGTTCCACGGGGCTAAGGGGCGCGGTCTCATCGATTGAAAGACCGCCCGGAAAACCAAGACCGTCGATAATAATGCTGTTTTCATAAAGTGACACCGCACTATCTGCGGCAAACAAGCGTGGTGCAGCGAGTTCCGCAACAGCGGTTGTAAGGGATAAACCCTGCAACTCTCTTCGTGTTTTTGTCATATTGCTCCGGTCTGACGCAACGCGGGATTATTCCAGGACATAAAGCTGCCAAAGGTCCTTGCGTGTCATCTGCAAAAACGGACTCATGGCCAGAAGTCCTGTCTTGCCGATACTTTTTTCAAGGTAACGCATTTCTTCAAACTTGGCGCGTGTACGCTCCCCCACCGGCGTGTCCAGACCATTTTCCCGCATCATCAGCACGCCTTTTGCCCGCAAAGCCAACTCGGTGTAGAGACGCAAATAACACAACATATCCACGACGACGGTCCCGGGGAACTTCTGTTTCAAATCCTGCAGAAAGCGGCCAATCCTGGACTCGGTAAATTCACCCGAATTGATCTGCTCCAATAATAATGCGTCCTCGTCAAAATCCACTTCCAGCCATTCATGCATGCTACGCGCGCTTTTCGTAAAAACTATCAGAAAAATGGGCGGCAAAAACAGCAACGTACCGACGGTGGTAAGAATGGGTGTGCCGGGGAAATGATTGAATACTGAATGAATGGTGATGGCCACGATAAAGCCGGGCAGATACAGCAACGGGTTGATCTTCATCCGCCTTTCGGTCAGGGTTTGGGCCATTACACCAAACAAGGCCATGGTGCCGCCGTGCATGATAGCGGTACCGAAGCCACGAACCACCCATACCGCGATTTGCGCATCGGATGCCAGGTACAGGTAGTAGAAGTTTTCAACGACTCCAAAACCTGCGCCCACCGCGAACCCCAATATGGCTGCATCCACCAAAAACCCAATGCGGTTGGTTCTGAAAAGATAGATCATTACGCAGGCTTTCATACCCTCTTCAATAACGGGTGCTGCATAGCGGGAATAAGTCGGGAAGTTCCAGCCCAATAGATCAATGGCGTAACCGTTGACCCAGTATCCGGCCACCGGCAAGAGTGCTCCCGTCAGGATAACCCATAATACCGTGCGAAGTTTGACCAGCTTATAGCTGTCCATGTACAGAAGAATGAGCAGGAAAATGAGCACCGGCAGCAGCCCCACAGGTGCCCTGTAAAGCACATCGGTCAACATCAGTGTGTCAGTGTTCCTTCCGAGACGTCCATAACGCTATATTTTGCGTTATAACCCTGCACATTGCATCAAAGGCTTTATAAATCTGATGTACTCACAAGATCTTGAGGGATATCATGACCTCAGTATCCTCTTTTTCACCACTCTGAAAGCCGGCCGCATAACCGAATGACAGGGTCATTGCATGGCTATGGCTCACGGTGAAATGAAGGTCCAACTGCATACCGGCACTGGTATACCAACGATCATAGTTTTTCCCCGGATCGGTCTTCAGGGCTGCGAAAAAAATCGCCGGACGAATCCAACCCAGGTAAAAGCCCGGTGAACCCACAGACTGAAAACGGATCGGCGGCAGGTTCCATTCGGCAACTGATTTGACAAAATCACGGGCACTGATCGCATCGATCTCAAATCCCGGCATACTGTTGAACTCCCGATAGCGCTTGACTTCACGATCATCGACATAGTTGTTACCAAAGCCTCCAAAATAGTAATTGGTCAATGAATTGAGACGATCACCATTGGCTACACCAGCGGAATTGTAAAACCAGACGGATGAGTGTTTCCAAGGCAGCGCAAACCCGAAGTCCAGCCCGGCTCGTAATTTCGGGATGACGGAGCTATCGCCAAGGTTCGGGATGCGGAAATTACTGGCGCGGTCTGCGCTTGCTACGATATCCCAACGGTATCCTTTTTCATGGTCAACTGCGGCCAACGATTTCCTCGTGTTGGTATATTTGAGTTCGACCTGTCCATGCAAAATGTTTTGATATAACAGGGTTTCTACGTTTTGATTTCCCGGTAAGGTATCAAGACCGGTGAAGTAGGCAACATCGGCAGAAAAATCAAGTTGCTTCGGTTTGTCGTATATCAACGCTTTCTCATAACCAACCATGTAGGCATCACCTTTGCGGCTGCGCTCGGTGGGTCCAAACAAATCGTAAAAATCGGCGCCATTGTGCCAATACCGTGCGTGCCAGTTGATATGCTGATACTCCACATTAAAGTGAAGCTTTTCTCCTGATGGCAGTGCATCTGTCGGTGAATAGGAGGCGGATACCAGGAGTTTATTGAACTGCATGTAATCTTCGAAATTCAGGTGATAGCCAAATGCAAATTCCCCACGATAGCCCTGCACGATCGGGTACGCCGAGCCCAGCCTCAATTCCTTAATGGGTATATATTTTCCCTGGTGGATTATTTTTGAAGCGTAATCAGTACGACCCAGTGATGAAGTGACAGACCAGTCTGCAACCTCGGGGTGTTCCTTGGCAATTTCGGCACCCAGGAACGTAATCGCGCTAACGTCCTGCAGTGGAACAGGGTCGATTTTTGCAGGGATAAAGCCGTTACCGGTATATTCATAAACGATTAAAGAACCATCTTCCATTGGAATCGGCCGGAAGAAACCTGTTTCCGCATTACTCACCGCTTCGAGGTCACCGGTCGCAAATTCATAACGGAATATATTGGAAACTCCTGTCAGATAGGAACTGCCAAAAAGATAACGGCCGTCCGGTGAGAAAACGAAGCCTTCCGGTACTGCAACACCAAACTCAAACTCATCCACCACTTCAACTTTTCCTGCCAGCAGGTCCTTTGTGTTGAACACACGTAAAAACTGGTCCCCGTTTGCTTCTCCCATGGATGTGGACAACTTGCTGCCATCAGGAGAGATATCCATGTCGTACAGAACCTGTCCATAAGCCCAGGTATGAACCTGGCTCCAGCTATCATAGGGTGGTGGTATGCGTACGATGGTTGCATAACCATTCAGGTGGCGGATACCCCAAATCGAGCGATCGGCCGGATTGAACGCGATATCTCCGATTCGGGCATCCTTGATAAGCATGCGCGATTCCCCGGTAGTAATATCCAGCGCCATCAGGTCACGAAATGCATAATTGTCGGCGGTATAAAAAGCCGTTCTGGATTGCGCGTCCCACGCCATGGATGTTACCCGGTATAACATGGGACCCTTGATATCCTCGAGACGCGCAATACTGCCGTCATCCAGTGACAATACACCGACATGAGCAACGACACCCGGATAACGGAATGCGCCGATCAGCGCATTGGATTGCGGCTCAAAATAAGAACGGGAAATTGACCCCAGCGCGTTTTCGACCAGGTAGTCTTTGGGTGTCAGTGGATACTTTCGAACCGATGCCAGGTTTTTTTCCTGGAATTCGTGTTCCCAGGTAATCCAGTCATCCCAGACCACATCCAATGGTTTGCCGAATACGTGAAAAAACTGTTTGGAATAATAGCGTTCGCTATCCGGCCCGCGGCTCAGCCATTCGATGAGTTTTTCAGGTGAGTACACCAGCCCCAGGTAACTCATAAAGCGTGTGCCATACAGGTATGCATTCACACCCACCTGGAAATCCACCGCTGTTCCCTCCGAAACGAGACCCAGCGCGCTAAAAAAATGTGCGTCATCCCGAACCATGGAACGAAATACCATCTCGTCGTAGGCCCCCTGTGCCCTGCCCAGACCCGCTGCCATCCACGTTTCCATAAATACCGCGCTGCCTTCAAGGTACCAACGGGGTACATTGACACGCGGGGTTGCGAGGTAGTTATACAGCATGGATTCAGGATGCTTGCTGATGGCCATCGGTTTGCCCATGAAAAAGCGCCGCCAGCCTGCGTCCTGGTCGTTCCAGACATCCATCGTGGCCACATGTACCAGTTCATGGTTCATCAGCGTAAATATTCTTTCGCTCGCGGTGAAAGTCTCGAAGGTTCGACTCAGCGGCGCTATATCAATGAGCAGCGCGTTATTGGGTGAGGCACGGGCCGCCGCATTACCGTAATCTGAAAAATCCTTGAGCAGAACAGTGGTCTTGTCCCAGGGTGTCCAGTCAAAAATATGACGCTGGAACGCCATTGAATTGTGGAAGGCCTTTCCCACATAGGGTGCCAGGTAAGTCTCTGTAGGATCGAAATAAAGCAGGCGGAGATCATCCGTTTCCTGCATATCCATCTCGAATGGCTGAGCCAGAGCAGTGCTAAAGCAGGCAAGCAACGCTGACGTCAACACACCCCGGATAAACGGACGCATTATTATTCTCCCTCTGAACAGACCAACACCCTTAGCATACTATAAGTCCAGTTGTTTTTTTAAGTTAGCTGTTTTGCCCCCACCATAAAAAATGCCGCCTGCATTTAGCAGGCGGCACCATTTCTAAATAACTTGTAGATTTGTTATTGCTGGCTCATCGCCTTTGCAAATCCAGGGTTGCTCAGCATTGCTGAAAACGATGCATTCGTTGCCAGCGCCATGAAAGCAGGCTGATTGGCCAACGCCGTGAAAGCCTGTGGGTTATTTGCCATCGCCGCAAAAGCCTGTGGGTTATTTGCCATTGCTGCGAAAGCCTGTGGGTTATTCGCCATCGCTGCGAAAGCCTGTGGGCTACTGGCCATGGCACTGAATGCCTTGGCGTCGTTGGCAAAAGCCGCAAAAGCCTGCGCATTGGACGCCATTGCTGCAAAAGCTTGTGCATTCAATGCAAGGGCTGAAAAAGCCTGTGGATTGTGGGCCATCGCTGCGAATGCCTGTGGATTGTTGGCCATCGCTGCAAACGCTTGTGGATTGTTGGCCATCGCTGCAAACGCTTGCGGGCTGTTAGCCATTGCTGCAAAGGCATTGGCATCCGAGGCCATGGCTGAGAACGCGTCGGCATTGCTGGCCATTGCGGCAAATGCCTGGGGATTTGCAGCAAGTGCGTTAAATGCGTTTGCATCATGTGCCAGCGCCTGGAAAGCCTGCGGTGCAGAGGCCATGGCGGCAAACGACTGTGGATCCGAAGCCGCGGCTGAGAAAGCCTGGACGTCATTGGCGAATGCGGCAAAAGCTTGCGGGTTCGACGCCATCGCGGCAAATGCCTGAGGGTATCTTGCCATCGCGGCAAAAGCCTGAGGATACCTGGCCATCGCCGCAAAGGCTTGCGGGTTATTGGCCATCGCGGCAAAAGCCTGCGGGTTAGAAGCCATCGCGGCAAAAGCGTCTGCGCTAAAAGCCTGCGCGGCAAACCCTTGCGCAGAAAACGCCTTGGCGTTCAATGCCATGGCGGCAAATGCCTGTGGATTGCTGGCCATCGCGGCAAAAGCCTGTGGATTATTGGCCATCGCTGCAAAGGCTTGCGGATTATTGGCCATCGCTGCAAAAGCTTTGGCATCTGATGCAAGTGCCGAAAACGCCTGGGCATTGTTTGCCATCGCGGCAAAAGCCTGCGGGCTGGCAGCGAGTGCGTTAAATGCGTTTGCATCCTTCGCCATCGCCTGGAAAGCCTGTGGTGCAGAGGCCATCGCTGCAAATGACTGCGGATCCGATGCTGCAGCTGAAAATGCCTGAACGTCTTTGGCAAAAGCGGCAAAAGCCTGTGGGTTGGACGCCATGGCTGCAAACGCTTGTGGATATCGTGCCATCGCGGCAAAAGCCTGTGGATACCTGGCCATCGCGGCAAAAGCCTGTGGCTGACTGGCCATCGCGGCAAAAGCCTGTGGATTTGCTGCCATCGCTGCAAATGCATCTGCATTGAAAACCTGGGCTGCAAAGCCTTCAGCACTCATACCATCGGCACTGAACGCCTGGGCGTTTGCTGCCAGGGCTGCAAAGGCCTGCGGGTCGCTGGCCATCGCGGCAAAGGCCTGCGGATGGGTAGCCATTGCAGCAAAAGCCTGCGGATGGGTAGCCATTGCAGCAAACGCCTGCGGCGCTTGTGCCATGGCTGCGAGAGCCTGCGGGTTTTGTGCCAATACCATGAAGGCCGGGTCACTTACCAGCTGCCTGAATTCCGGATCCTTTATCATCAATTCAAATACATCGGTTTGCATCAATAATGCAACACCTTCGTCCCCCAATTGGACATCGTCTCCGGAAATCTGGGCACCACGATAACGTTCAGCAGGTACAATCGTGCCTGAAGCCTGATCGCTACCTGGTGGGAAATCGTTGCTCAAAAAAGCAACGCCGGCAACGACTACCGCCAGGCCGGCAACTACTATCCAGGTTTTCTGATTGTTCATGCTCATTAATTTGTCCTCTTTTATTTAAACGCCATGACCGTTGCAGGCCTCTGTACTCATTACCGCCACGAATCAAAAAAGTTGGCGATTGTGTTAAAAAAATACCCTTCTATTTTGAAACAGTCAATTCTGACCGTTGGATCAACTCGCTGTTCGCATAAAAATCCACACCCAGTGGCGCAACTTGAAGCGCCTCTGATGTGCGTTTTAACCTCACGGTATAATGCTGCTCGCCACGACTTGCAAGATTAATAGAGCCATCCTTGACAGAAACGGCTTCCGTAGGGTCCTGCATGCTGGTGACACCATCAAATTCCAGTCCGCGTCCCGCAAAATTGACAACCACCTGGGAGAGCCCGTCAGAACTCAAGTGCACATCCAGGGTAAATAAGTCACCTTTATCGCGTAATTCAACCAAACCGTTCAGGTTCGCGGTATTTAGATTAATGCTATCCAGCAACACGCCCTGCTGATCTGCAGGCCCGCTCTTGACCATCGTGCCAGCCAGACTTGAGGCATCCCTTGCTGTGATCGGCTCCGAGCCCATTTCATACACACCGACAGTCAATAGTACACCTGCCGCCAGGGCAACACCTGTACGCAACCAGATCGCACTGATCCAGCGGCCTGGAAACACGGGGTTTGTCGCACCAGCATTGTCCGGCAACGGTAATCTGACCTGCCTTTCAATGCTGTTTTGCAGATGCTCAGGTGGTTCGACCTGGGGCAGATCATTCAGGATATCGGTAATTGCCCTCAATTCTGCATTCAGATTACGCACGCTGTCTGAACTGACGAGAAGACGGTCAAGTTCATCCTGTTCAGTCGCAGTGATCTCACCATCGATACTGGCGTTGACCAATTTCTGTGCGCGCTTATCGGCAGGGGCCGGGTCGTTTTGATTTTGATTTTTCATGTCTGTCAGTTGCCCCCGTTCGAGGTTGCGTCACTCAATAATGTCTTCTTCATTAGCTGGCGAGCGGAATACAGGCGTGATTTCACCGTCTTTTCAGGTAACTGGAGTATTTCGCTGATTTGCTGATAACTACAGCCTGAAATGTGCTTTAAAACCACCACGGTTCTATATTCGTCATTCAGTAACATCAGCGCATCCTGAACCTGCTTGCAAATTCGCTTAGTATCCAGCGCCTCCGCAGGACCCTGCCACGGTGAAACTTGGCCATCATCCAAAGACTCCTGCTTATGGCGTTTCTTGACCTGGTTAAGCGATTCATTGACCGCTATCCTGTAAACCCAGCTGAAAAATTTGAAATTCTGATCGTAATCAGCGATGTGCTCAAATACCTTGAGAAAAACTGTTTGTGTTGCATCCGCTGCGTCATCCATATTCCCCAGTATTCGATAGGCTGCATTAAAAACCGGACGTTGGTAATGTCTGACCAACTTGGACATTGCCCGCCGGTCGCCATTTTTAACGTCATTTACAAGAGCAGCATCCTTGTCCTTATGCATAACTACTTCCGGGGACGGAAAAAGTTGGCGGGAATATGTAAATTATTTCCATGTGGCCTTGAAATCGTTCTTTAGCTAACTGCCGGGACAATTTCGAATAGTTTATCGAAACCCGAATAACGGAAAATATCATGTATGTGATGACTGACATTGACCAGCTTGATACCGCTGCCCGCCCCCATCAGGCGTTTGTGGGTTTTCAACAGGACACCCAGACCGGCACTGGAAATGTATTCCAGTTTTGCCAGGTCCAATACACACTGGCCTTCTACCTTGTCCAGAAAAGTCTGGGCCTTGACTGCCTGGGCAGCATCCAGTCGGCCTTCTACGGCTACGATGCCATCTTCATTGATTACAATTTCAAACATCGGGTTACTTCCTGTCTACAATAAATGTGATCTTGCTTTGCCGGTTACGGTACTCATAATGAATGGAATCGACCATCTTCATCACCAGGTATAAACCCAGCCCCCCCGGTGTGCGCTCGTCCAAAGGTGCATTGATATCAACCTTCGTCGCGCTTGTGGGATCAAATCTTTCCACGTCAAAATCCGTCAACCTCACTTCAAGTCCAAGCGCGTGGGGAACCATTTCGATCAGGATATCCTTGTTGGATTCGGTGTTATAGGTCACCATATTCACGAACAACTCCTCGGTTGCAAGATCGACGACGTTACGCATGCCAGGTTGCAGACCCATTTCCTGAAAAACTGATTCTGTCATTGCGACGATATTTTTGAGTTCTCCAAAATCCCGCTTGAATTTTCTTTGCATTTTTTATTCCTTTCAGCTTGCTATTCCGGTAGACGGCGAACCAGTACCAGGGTTATATCATCTTCCTGCGGCGCATCACCGCCAAAATCCATCACTGCTTTTATCAGCTTGGCGCTCAGATCAGCCATTGGAAGCTGATGATTGGCCCTTAAAACAGCGGCCACCCGATCTTCACCAAAATCTTCTTTCTGAAGATTGGAATATTCATAGACACCATCTGAGATCAACGCCAGTATGTCGCCCGGTTCCAATTGCAGGTTGGCGGACTCCTGCTTGTCATCAATTTCCATGATTCCCACGGGAAAGTTCGTTGGTTTATACCAGTCACAGATCCCACCTTCGGCTCGAAAATGCAGGATAGGTCCCTGCCCGCCCGAATGGTAGTTAACCCGGTGTGTGACCGGATCCAGAAAGCCCATGAAAGCAGTGATAAACCTGTCATCGGGGAGGTCTTCGGCCAATTGATTGTTTACATGCATATAAGCATGATCCAGATCCGCACCGAGCCTGAATGAAACCCGCAACATGGCCTGCATCTGGGTCGCCGATAAGGCAGGTCCAAACCCATGACCCGTTGCATCGCCCAGCAGCATGAATAATTGCTTGTTCAGCACGACCAGGTCATACAGGTCGCCACCGGTATGATCCGTCGGTTGAAAGTGGCCATGCAGATCATAGCCGGGAACCTCGGGCATGCTGGCCGGCAAGGTACTCATTTGTATATCACGCGCGACGGCCACTTCCTGGCTGAGGATGGCATTGGCGAGTAACTCATCGGTCATGTAGGAGTGCTGAATTGCCACGGCGGCCTGCGCCGCCAATGCCGGCCCTACCCATTCATCGTGTTTATCAAACTGTCCGGTCTCAGCACCCAGCCATTGCATCACACCCAACAGGGAGTCATCCAGACCAAGGATCGGTACATTCAGCAGGGAACGGGTCTCACTTCCCGGGATTTGTATCGGATACTCCAGGAACAACTGGTCTTCCCGGCATTCATGGATATTGCTTATGAGCAGGGTACTCGCGCACTCCCCTACCCAGCCTACGCCAACGTCCAGCCTTTTGGGACTTTCACTTGACGGAACAACCATGACAAGTTGTCCGGAACTCTTTTCCAGCAGCCATAAAACCCCGGTCTCGGCAACGATAGCCACCTTACCGACCTCGATGATTTCGCGTAATAGTTCCGGCATCGCTTCAGGTGCTGCGAGGCGATGCATGATATCCAGGATGCGGACCAGCGACTCACGGGTAATCTCGTTAGGATGATCAAGATAGTTCATGTTCGTCAACTTTTTCTTATCACCTGATAAATATAGCAAAAATACGCGGCGGCCGTGTGTTTGTTATTCTATTGAACGCGGATAAGCCCGGCCTCGCTACCCATATAACCCGGATTGAGAAATTGCATAACCAATCCGAGGAAGTGCTGCTAATTAAACCCCGTCGTCAGGTCTTTCATCAGTTTCAGAATATAATCAACCTGCAAAAGATGGGTCCGAAAATGCAATACAGCCAGGCGCAAAAAGAATTTGCCGTTAATCAGCGTTGAACTGATAAACACCTTCCCATCCGCCTGTACTGCCTCTACCAGCTGTTGGTTAAACCTGTCAGCGTTGCCACTGTCCGGGACAAAGCGAAAGGTGACCACCGATAATTCCGGATAGGAACCCGTTTCCCATCCCGGCATTTTTTCTATTTGTTCATGAAAATATCGCGCTAACCAGATCTTCTCAGCAAGGGCTGCTCGAAACGGTGCCAGTCCGAATAATTTCAATGGCAGCCAGAAACGCAAACCCCTGAATGGCCGGGTCAGTTCCAGTGATAAATCTGCCGCTGAATAGAAATCGCCGGCGATCCTGGCGTCCTGCATATAATCGGCCTGATAGGCCTGTGACCGCGCCAGCCACTCCTCATCCCTGACCAGCACCGCACCCGATCCATAAGGAAGAAACAAACCCTTGTGTGGATCCAGAACGATGGAATGTGCTTTGTCCAGACCCCGCAAAACCTGCCTG
>Ga0055444_10000068_pt1 | contig 11929 bp, 13 predicted proteins | sample China_Galinas_Co_FD_57742 | JGI IMG/M metagenome (GOLD analysis project Ga0055444, IMG submission 57742) | Wetland microbial communities from San Francisco Bay, California, USA, that impact long-term carbon sequestration - China_Galinas_CordA_D2 | ecosystem: Environmental > Aquatic > Marine >...
CGGTCCGTCGTCCGGATCGTAAATTGAAGATAGGTATTTCAGATCGACTTTGTGTTGGCCCGGAGCAAGAGTTCGCGACACAGTGGTTGCGGAAAAGGGCGACGTGTCCGAGCTAACAAGCACGTTATCAATATAAAGCTCGAACCGATCATCCAAGAGCGCACCATTGTCCCCATATGTAATAGTTACATGAGGCACCACGATCTGCTTACCGGCTACTGCGATCAGGGTATTTTGGGCCTGATTTCCTTCATTGCCGATTCGCCCACTGAATGTAAGCATGAAGTTCCCTCGGTTATCCGACGGCGCCGAAAATGCTATCGGCGCGCTGCTCGCGCCGGGGGCCAATCGAAGTTGTCGATTGAGCCAACCGTTTGACTCAACGGGAGTCCGAACATTTTCCGAGTCATCGGAGAACAGTTGAAACAAGCCGTCGACCTCTTCCGCGCCGTTGTTCTGAATCCTCCAAGTAGCGCCACCTGGATCGAACACCAGGTTCACATTTCCTCTGAAGAAGTAGTCGATTAGCGCCGCCGAGAATGCGATCGTACGACGAACCAAGATGTTTCCTTGAGCAATAAGAGTATCTTCATCTATAACAAACAGCCCAGACACGTATTGATCATCCGCACCGGATAGGTCCAATAGAGACTGTATTGGATACCAAATAAGGCCCAAACTCGCAATCCGATAAGAATCGGTCGTCGCTAACACGGGATCATAGGCACTGGTTGAAACAAAGCCGCAAGATCCAGAAGCTTGCCCTTTTGATCCCGTCCATGTGCAATCTTCAAAATCTATTTGCATCGCAGATCCATCGGGCAACGGATATCCGGCGATTCCGCGAAACGAATTTTGTGCTGGATTCCATTCCAAGCTGGATCCCTGGGTTAAGAAATTTTTCGCTGAATATTCTGCCATACCACCATTTGGGACCCGCGAATTTACCCAGAAGTCTCTTGGTGTACCCGTTCCACCAAGGCTGGCAGTGACTCGGTCAACAGGATAGGGGGAGATCGCGTGTTGATATCTCACCGACTGGTCGCGGGACGCGACGTGTTCCTCTAAAAGGCTTGGTACGTATAGCTTGGCGTAAACGAGAGCTTCGAGCATCTCGTCGCAAAGAAATGGTTTGTCACAATGGGGTTCGTTTCGAACGTGCTGTGGTTGTCCCATATCCTGAATATGATGTAGAACGTGCCCAAGACTCTTGAAAGTTCGCCCATAATAGTACGCTCTTTCAATAGCGCTTCCATTCGTAAGCGCCGCGTAGAAATTTGCTCGTGCGTCCCGGTAAGAGAAGTCTTGATCTGCAGTAGCCTCGGACAGGGAGACATCTTCGAGAATCCAGTCTGGTGATGCTACAAACTCGATTGGACCGATGACAGTATCGGCATTTAGGCCCCGGTTATTCTGCGGATCAAAGAAATGATAAAGCACTCGTGTGAACGGAACATCCTCCCGAACCGAACCGTCAATAATCATTTGGGTCGTCGTCAAGTATTCAGAACCGTGGAAGCTAGTAGGGCTAATAGGAAAGGTATTCTCGCCGTACGGATTCAACCCGAGACTAGGTAGCAACTGCGCGTCAAGTCGCAATTGCGAGTCGTATACCGCTAACTCCGTTAACGTCGCATGGGTTGTGTCATTCTCGAATGCGTGAGACACATCAAGGGCCGAAGAAACGAGCCAGCAGATTGAGAATACACAGGCTTGGCCAAGGCTACTTTTTCGAGTACTGGAGTTCATAGTTGGCAATACTCCTTCTAGTACCAATCCACGCTAAAGGCTCTGGATGCGCCATCCTTCAACTGGATCTCTGACGAAGATTATTGAATGAAGTCGCTCACTTCCTCCTTCGTCCTGCTTCAAAGAGTAGGTCGCGACTCGATCGGTCAACTCGATAAGCGTCAATTCTGTCCAATTTGAAGTAAGCCCGGAAATATTTGAACCAAGCAACGTAAAGAGTTGGGCGTATGAATCGCGCGAGGATGGCGCAAAATATTGTGATGCAAGATCGGCGTCGCCGTTGTTTAGAGCCGCGCTGAAGCCGTTCCAAACTGCGATAGTTGTTGATGTGTCCGCAAGCTCAATTAGTTGATCATCATCATTGCTTTCGGTATCCGACCCCAATGGCAATGCGATCCATCCGTTTGGGGAGGTACCATAGTAGATGCCGGAGGGTATTCCGAGGTGCTCGACCCGAAGGTCGAGAAATCCGTCGGTGTTTAGATCTTCGAAATAGGCAACTGTCCCAGGGTCACCCAGATCAACGCCGATTTGGTTCCATTCAATCGTGTTAAGTTCGTCGACGACAGTAAGATTACCATTGTAATGATCGTCTATCGATTCAAATGGTATTTGAAAGCTGGGGTAACCTTTTGCCTTTGGCATAAGGAAAAGATCGTTTGTTCCGTCGGTGTCGAAATCGAAACGGAGTACTTCATGGGTCGTGTAGTCCCATGAAGCGTGGGACAATTCAGAATTGGTTGGAGGATAGTGGTACCAATGCTCTGTCGGTATGCAACCTGAGCCTGCCCCAAGAACACAGCGTGACCCAATAATGATGTCGAGATAGTCTCCACTAATGAGCATATCAACGTAACCATCCTCGTTGTAGTCTCCAGACGCAACACTGAACAGTTGGTCTTCAAACGGTGGTGGTGTAATGGGCGGTTGATACAGCGCAATTACGACCGTTAATGTGGGCGTCCAATCGCTGCACACAGCGCTTGCGCTGCATGCTCTTACGCGATACGAGAATGTGCTCGGGGTAATTGCGCCGCAATCCCCGAACGTACCATCGCTGTGCGGCAAGACGGCACCATCCTTAAAATTGCAATTGACGCTACCTTGTGGTCCGCCGTAGACCTGCTTCCATACTCCTATATCCGGATTTTCGTCGAAGTCCGACGCGTCCAGTCGTTCCTCCAATTCGTACATTGCACCACCAGGAGACAAGTTCCATGTCAGCCAATAAGACGGATTCGTATGGAAGACGGTTGTCGGGCCGTCTATGACTAGGGGCTCACTCTTGAAATTGGAAGGGACAACCGGCTCCTCTTCAACTAACACCGTAATTGTTTCGGAAAAATCAATTGTCGGAGAACATCCCCCCCCGCCCCTGCGGCCCCCGCCTACCGGACACTCCTGATGATTGTGCCTTATCCGGTAATCATACGAGCCAACTGGGCGGCTATTCGCCGAGTAGAATGTTGTTGCGTACGTCGTGCTGGAGACGACGGTCCAACCGGCCCAGGGGTCGTCGCTGGGCCGTTCAAGTAATGCATACACGCCTTCGTTCGTATGAATGTTCCATGTCAGAGTGTAATTCCCAGAATTCGGGTTCGGCGTGGCGGTCAAGTTCGATTCAAAAGCCGAGACGTTTCTCCAAGAGAGCAGGGCTAGGAGGCACATAACTATCGTCACCGACAATTGCTTTTGCGTGCCCCGTGAATCACCAGACCAAATATCCATCGTTCTCTCCTGACTATCGCATCTTCAAGTTCAATCAAGAGAGCGAACTGAAGATTCACGCACACACAATGTTTACTCTCTTTTCATTTATTGGTCAACTACTCCCATATATACGTCTATATCATCCGAGACAGTCGTATATGGGCGTTTTGATCATTTACGTCGTCGGGACTGCAGGCGAAGTGCGAAGAATTAACAGCAAGTACTTGATCATTGGTCGCAGTGTTTTCTGGGCCACCGGACCAAGTTTCTATTTCTTCTCGCCCGAAAGACAATCTATCGCGCGGCAAGTCCGATTTCTGGCCCTGATCAAGCCGCGAAATTTCGAAGTACTTCATTACACTTGCCGCACCGATAAGAGGAATTCGGGCGGCGCTGACGATTCAGGGTGTCTTTCGCGTTACGAGTTTTTCGTGAACTTGACCACATTTCACTGCAAAGACCATCGACCTTCTACCTTCCAAGCTTCAGATCAACAGTTTGAGGACTCCGTGAGCACGTGTACGGCGCCCGCAAGGTCTGGAAGCAGCTCAAGCGCGAAGGCTTCCCGGTGGCGCGGTGCACCGCGGCCCGGCTGATGCGGGAGATGGGCCTGCGCGGCGTCTCACGCGCAAGAAGATCAAGACGACGCTGCCGGCACAAGCCGATGTCGTGCCGCTGGATCGGGTCAACCGCGACTTTGTCGTCAGCGCGCCGAACCGGCTGTGGGTGGCCGATCTGACCTATGTCGCGACCTGGCGCGGCTTCGTGTACGTGGCGTTCGTCATCGATGCCTTCGCCCGGCGCATGGTCGGCTGGCGGGGGTTGAGTTCATTGCGTACCGATATCGCGCTGGATGCACTCGAGCAGGCGCTGTACGAGCGCAACATCAACACCCAGGACAGCGACCTCGTGCACCATATCGACCGCGGTTTGCAGTACGTCTTGATCCGCTACACGGAGCGTTTATCCGAAGCTGGCATCGAGCCTTCGGGTGGCAGCGTGGGCGACTCCTACGACAACGCACTGGCAGAGACGATCATTGGCCTGTACAAGACCGAGCTGATCCGCCAACGCGGCCCGTGGAAAAACATCGACGAGGTGGAATACGCAACCCTGGAATGGATCGACTGGTCTAACAACCGGCGCCTGTTCCAGCCGATCGGAGACATACCGCCGGCAGAATTCGAAATGGCGTACTGTCGCCAGCAGGGCGAGTCAGCCATGGCGGTTTGACTCGAGCAGGACCTCCAGTACTGTCCGCTGAATTTGCCCTTTTCTTTCCTTTGTTATTTCAGCCATTAGTGCGTCTTCCCTAGGGCACCAAGGATATCGCTGTTGACAAGCAGTTGTGCCAATGCGCTATTCAAAAGAGGCGTTCGGTATGTGGTATCCGACGCGAGTTGAGGAGAAATACATGCCCGGGAAGAAAGTAAGAAAGAAGAAATCTCGCAAGAAGCCTGAGGTGATTCACGAAACATTGTCAATCATCATCAATGCGTACGAGATTTGCTCAAATGCGGGAGTGAATCATGATGTCGTGAGCCCTGAATATGCATTCAATCTCGATTTGGACGATCCGCTTTATGAGGCTAAAACACAGCTCACGATTGAAGGGACAGGGCAATACCCAAGAGATAGGGAAGGACATAAGTTTGAAGTAACCATCTACGGAGACGACGCGCCTTCCAGGTTGATGGACCTCCAGCTCAAGGATGTTCAGGAACGGGATAAGTACGGATCTCCGAAATACCGATCCTACCGCAAGCAGGAGCTTCCGGTATTCAAAGACATCAATGGGATGGCCTTGCTGAGCAAGGTCAGGGGTGAGAATGCCTGGACTGCGTGGATCAATGTCGCTCCCCGCGCTGTAACAGACATGTTGCTGGTTCTCAGGGAGGAGCGAACACGGTATCTGTCAATTCATGAAGTCAAAGAAGCCCGAAACCGCTGGATCAGAAGCATTCGTGTGCAAACAACCGACCCGATGGATGAGTAGCTGTCGCCGCGAAGGACAGGAAAGCCCCCGAAATAGGTAGACTACGGGTTATTTCCAAACTTTAGTGTGTGATTTCCAATCTTTAATGTACTTTCACACCGGAGTTGGTTCTGCGTAGTAATCAATTAAAGAAAGAATAAAGAATTGAAGAATTTGCGGATGGCTCGGAATAAAGAGTTCAATGTGTTCCGAATCAATCTGTTAGCGCATAAGGCCAAACCAGGCTCGATAGGAAAAATCTAACAGAAGGACTGGTTTGGCTAGAAATTGACCAATCAAGCTCATGTATGACGCCCGTTTCGCTGGCTCAAAGAATTGAATTTTGGCCTCTTTGCGTTCAAACGAACCCGGGAGCATGGCGGCACACTAGAACGCCGAGCCAAGGGAAAGGGACTCTTTGGATTCATGCGCTGAAGTTGACGTCCGCTCCGATCAAAAGCAGACGCACGAATGATCGGTTATGAGATTAGCTAGCCGGCCGGTAACGGCCAGAACCAGCCCTTTGCGTCCCTTTACAATATGTCAGTTATGACATAGACTGTCATCCACGATGAGTCCAAAGGATAAGCCACTTGTATGGATGCACGGAGAGGTAAGGACGCCTCCGTTCTCCAAGTTGGCAAGGCTTCAGGCGGGCTTTCTGTTAAGACTCCTGCAACGAGGCGAGAAGATCGATCTGCCACATTCCCGTCCGATGCCATCAATTGGCCGAAGATGTCACGAGTTGCGTGTGCCGGACGACAAGGTGAGCTGGCGAATCATCTATCGAATTGATGCGGATGTCATCGTGATCGTGGAGGTCTTCTCAAAGAAAACCGGCAAGACACCGAAAAGCATCATTGATACTGCTAAAGCAAGACTTCGAGAATATGACAATGGATAAGCGGAAGAAGGAAAAACTGGCGAAGAAAGGTTGGAAGGTCGGCTCAGTCGCCGAGTTTCTGGATCTTTCTGCTGAAGAATCGACCTATATCGAGATGAAGCTTGCGCTGAGCGAAAAGCTTCGAGAGCGGAGACAACGCAAGAAGCTCACTCAGGCTGAACTGGCCAAAGCGATTGCGTCAAGCCAATCGCGGGTCGCGAAGATGGAAGCAGGCGACCCGACTGTATCAATTGACCTACTCGTGAAGTCGCTGCTGGCACTGGGCGTTTCAAAGAAAGAGCTAGGACGGACGATTTCATAGCATTTCGATGGCGGCATTTCCAATTAGCCGCCGTTCGTTCAGCTTTCTGGTGACGGTCGCAGTACGGCCACGAGGGGACGTTCAGATGGTTGATGCCGCGCCGCTATCAGTGGACCTTTCCTTGGCTGCTGCAGATTCAGCGATTTGCTCTACAGCCTCAGCGTCTTGATTGACATACCGCTGGAGCAGCTCAATGAGCTCATTCTCAGGTCGTACCGCAAAGTAGACATTTGCCAAGTACGCGGCGGCGAATGCTGTTAAGAGGCCGAGCAAAATCCACTGTTCTTGGATCACCTGAAATCCGGCGAATGTTGCAATTGACAATATGATCACAACCACGAAATTTAACCACGCGCCCTTCTTTCGGTCTGATCGCCTTTTCTCGACTTCCGTAATCAGTTTTAGTTCTTTATCGCTGAGTCTCATAACGTCCTCCACATCCATTCTGTGACTGGCGGGTTAGGGTCACAGGCCGACATTTTACCTCAGTTTTCTCGAATGGCTGTTATGCGACCTGAAGCGGTCCATCGGCCAGCTTCCTGGCGACAGTCGCAGAACGGCCACAGGCGGTCGTTGGATCAATCAGTCTCTTCGCGAAGGAAATCGGTAGAAGCTCTCGTGAATCCACTGGCCTAGGGCGAACAGCAGCTTGAGAAAGATCCCGAAAATCACGAACGTCAAAGCTGTCATTAAGAGCCACTGCCCGATTGCGATGAAGACAATGCGGATTGAATCTACAAAGGACTCTCCGGGCAGGTCCTCCCAGAGCGTGATCGCGGCAACTTGGCTCGACAGGACGAAACAGATTAGCAGAAGCAATCTTGTTCGTTTGTTCAGCAAGGTCGATTTCTCAGCTTGTTCGCTGTTGTCGCTTCCGCTCAAGTAAGTCCTGCCCCCATGCCCAGAGGTACGACCAGCCAACGAACACGAGGGGGCCAAACAACAGCGGCGCAATAACCAGCACAGCCCACTTGGTCGCGCTTATATGCTCGAACGAACCGACTATTCCCTCACGGTAGTCAAAGTTGGTTGCAACGACGATAAATAGGACGAACAGAAGGCAGAGCCACGACCAATAGAAATACTCCTTCCAGAAGCTGGGATCGCGCAACTCCGACTTCATGGAAACGCTCTCGGCCACCTCATCGTAGTCTGTTTCGAACTTGTCCTTGCGTGGCTCGATCATCGAATTAGTCGGGCAATATTAGGAAGTGCTCAAGGTCCGCAACGGGTCACAGGCGGAAAGTATAGCGCGAAAATATGGGGCGGCAGCTTTGGGGCGTTTAGGAGTCAGTCGCTTCGAGCCAGGGCCATACGCTCAGTTCGGCCAATAGCTGACCCTCCAGAGGTCAAGTGCCCCGAGAAATCGTACTAGACAGAGTGGTGACGCCTCCATTCCATAAACGTCACAAAACAGGCCTTCATTTCGTCGGCCTGAGTCTCAACTTCGGATACCGCAAAACGGAATTCGGCATCGTCGCCGGATGCAAACCAGGGAGGCATTCGTAGCCCAACCGGCGCGGATTTGTTCAATGGTGAGTATTCCCATACACCGTGAGCGAATTGATTTCGCACCGCTCTAACGTTCATCGCTGTATGCGCCCACCGGTCGAGCGACCTAGCCATCTCCGAAGGTACTAGTTTGCGAAGTGCTTCTATCTTGCCCGAACACGACAGCCTCTCGAGCGCTCCGTAGGCAGACGGTGGGTTCTTTGGCTCACTCAGATGAGCAATACACAGACCAAGATTCAAATCGAGCAGACTGTGACAGTTAAGTACTCTGAATACTGCACACTGGTAGCGCGTCATGGCAGTGTCGATATGTGAAGTCTCGCTCAAGAGTGGTATGGACCTATCAAGCTAGCAGCGAACGGCCGCAAAGGGTCTGGAGCCGTCACTGTACTCCGAAATACCTGGGAGGCTGGAGTCGGCCATTAGCTGTCACTACGGAGGGTTGCATAGAAGCGCGGTAAGCTCGTCATACGACGGTAGTGCAGACGCTGGGATGATTAATGGATCCAAGCCAAGCTCTGCGCGGTCCGACCGGAATTGTGCGGCAATTGGCGCTGCGATGTCTGCAAATCGCTTCGCAAACTTTGACCCAAATCCCAAACCAATTTCTTCGAAAAAACCAACCTCGATCTCTGGCGCAATCGTGAACGCGACCGCTTGATAGACGCTGGCCGCGTTGAACGTACTTTTCTCCGCGCGAGTCAGTTGATCGTAGTCTTCTGCAGAAATCCACCCTAGATCAACCGGCTTCTTTCCCAACATAATGAGTTGATCTCCAACGCTGATAAGCGCTAAGAGACGACCGTGGAGGGCCGATTTGTAGAACCAGTCCGCAGCGAGCTCATAATGCCGTATCTGCTCCTCTGTAAGAGGGAGCTTGTATCGGTACGAAAGTAGATCCGGTTTCTCCATGAGGAGGTAAGGGACGGCTTCTGAGTCGGGCAAGCCTCTCGCTCGCATCACATGCATTGCGCCGAGAACTGCCATGGCTCCCGAATCGCCTTGAGCGATGAGATGCCTCAGTTCAGATTCCGCAAGTTCGCGGTAGACTGAAATTGAACCGGAGTTGAGGAGATACGGATCCAGCCGCTCCATTTCATCAATCATCATAGGATGAGTTTCGAGCATGCCTTCGCTTATACAGCTTTTGACATCAGAAACGGTTCCGGGACTGCGGGTATCTTGCTCAGCTCGAAGTTCTATTTGCGGCGCCCTAGTCTCGTCTGGAGCAATCGCCTTAGTTTCAGACGCCTCCTCAAACCAGGGCCAATAAGCCCTCATCAAGAGCATCGCCAGGATGGCGATTCCGCCTACAAAGACAACTGAGCTAGCTTTGACATACTTGGTCAATCTGTACCTAGAGAAGGCTAGTCATGAACGGCCGCAAACGGTCACAGGCGGAAAGTATAACGCGAAAATCCGGGGCGGCAGCTTCGGGGCGCTTTGGAGTCAGTCGTTTCGAGCCAGGGCGACAGGCTTAGTACGGCAAGAACCGGTCATTCGCGCGCATGACCTGAATGCACAACCAGTGGGATGAAGTAGTGTTGATACATTGCCGCAACCGGTACAGCCAATATCGCGACGACTACTGCAACGTGCGGTCCATATTTGTACCAACAAAATGGCATGACAATAGCGAGCACTATCCCTCCCAACGTCGCATAGAATCTGCGCTTTGGGTCGATAGACACACTTGCGCCGCATCTCTGACATGTTGTCGACTTGGACGTACCAAGCAGCTGTTTCTGCCACCAACTGAATGATGGCTGTTTGCACATCGGACAATCCAACAGCGTCATAACGTCCACTAAATCGTCGTCAAAACCGACAGCTCCAAAGGGTCATCAACCGAAATTATAGTCCAATTCTCCTGGCCGGCTGCTCTTGCAACCAAAGCGGAAGTCCGAGTACATCCTGAACGATCGTCTCAGTACGGCCACAACCAGTCATTCGACTTTATGAATCTTGACGTGGTGTACAAGGGCGCTATTGTCTAAGAACCTCTCTTCGGAAAGATCGTTTCCACCCCACGAAGCGCTGAACAAGTGGACATGGTCACCTTTGACTGACGAATCGCGCAGCCGGGTGAGATCGCGAACTAGGGCATCCAATCCATCAGAATCGGCGAAGATCTGGACCACGTCCTCGCTTTCAGATTCAACCGTAATCGACATTTTTCTGGTTCCTGTGCGAGCGGCTGGTATGAGTAAACAGCAGAAATCATACCTCAAACTTGGCGACTGGCTCAGTTCGGCCAATACCAGCCGTTGGCACACTTCGCTAATTAGAATAGTTATTGACTCTTCCTCGTACATCGACACCCTTTGCTTCGAGAGAAAAATCAACTCCGGTCTCTAACGTGAAATAGATTATCGTCGAGCTAAGTACCTGCCCGGTTTCCGAGATCAGACTTAGTTGAATAGGTATCTTGTCCGATTCGTAGGACAGAACCAACAACTTTAGTTTTGGGTATCCTGAGCCAAATTGTTTCTCTTTGCCTTCGTCCAGATCAACGAGAGCGACGACTTGGCTGCCCGATTTTTCGGTCGCGATTTGAGCTCGTATTTCCGCTCGATACGGTTTCGCTTCGTCCGGGTATGCCGATGGTCCGATAAGCAACAACAATGTTGCGGTAGCGACTAACACTTTCATCTTGTTGCACCGCGCAAGTGAACTGTGACTGGCTGGTCTGGGTCAGTAGCAGAAATAATACCGCAAATCTGGCGACCGTCTCAGTTCGGCCACAAGCGGTCGTTGGAAAGTACTCAGTTCAACGTACTAACCGGCGTGCAGTATTCCAAATATTCGATCAGTAACTCGTCGTCATCGCCTCGCGATTCCGCTAATTCGATGTGTCTGAGGACATGTGGACACAGTTTGTCGTACCAATCTGCCTCCAATGACTCGAACGTCGTATTTGTTGCGGGCGACCTGCCAGAAAGAGTACAAAGATTGATCGCAACTGCATCCTTCGCCTGTGCTTCGAGAACTACACCGTTGAAAGTTTCCGATAGGAAGTACTCTGTCAGAACGATTCGATCGACAAAGCAAGTGTCGCCGGCTCTCTGAATAAGTTTGATTTCAGCGCGGTCACGCGTGGACTCGTCATCAAGCGACAACAAGCACGCCGCAGCATACATACCGACCCTAGTGTTTGCCACGCGCAGAAGATATTCGTCTGCTTCGGGTGCGTTGGCAATTACTTCGCAAATACCTGCGCCAACTACAAACCATGATTTTTCATCTGCCCAACTGTTGCATGTTGGCAACAACAAGACGAAAGCCAACACAAGGAACTTTTCATGTGGAGAGACGATATTGTTGACTCCATTGGCGTCAATCGGCGACCGGCCGTTGTGGGTCATCGGCCGAAATTATAGTCCAATTTGCCTGGGCGGCGGCTCCTGGACGCATTGCGGTCATTCATGTTGAGCCAATACGACAGGCGCAGTACGGCCACAAGCGGACGCTCAATTTCGTCAATCCGACACGAAAGCCACATTCGAAACTTCAATCGAGATAACGCTGTGAGGTCCTCGTCGATTTTCAAAAAGAATGAAGCTAGGATACCCAAGATCATCGTCATACTTGACAATTAATTTGCCCCCGGACTTAAGGTTCTTATCGATTAAAGAGAGAACGAATTCGAAAAGTTCTCGCATGGACGGGGCTGGCCGACAATCAATCACACCCTCGCAAGTCACAGACTCAAGCCAATCATCGCGTAGCGTCCCAGGATCAGACACCGAAACAGTGTACGGCGGAATATTTCTAGTCG
>Ga0055444_10000069_pt1 | contig 11889 bp, 6 predicted proteins | sample China_Galinas_Co_FD_57742 | JGI IMG/M metagenome (GOLD analysis project Ga0055444, IMG submission 57742) | Wetland microbial communities from San Francisco Bay, California, USA, that impact long-term carbon sequestration - China_Galinas_CordA_D2 | ecosystem: Environmental > Aquatic > Marine >...
CAACATGGTCAACCTGGTTGACGTGGAGAAAGCGAAACTCGACAGTTTCAAGAATATCAGCAGGAAGATAGAATGGCTCAGCGTCCGGGCACTGGTCAAGACCATGCTGGGAAAAGATACGCGCATCCTTTACAATTCAGAGAACAAGCCCTTTGTCAGGGGCAATACCCATAATATCAGCATTTCGCACTCCAATAACCTTACTGCCGTGATGATCAGCAAGGATAAACGTGTGGGTATCGACCTGGAATTCATGTCAGGAAAGATAAGCAAAGTGGCCAATAAGTTTATCAACAGCAAAGAGAGCATCACCACGAATCCGGAAATGTCAAAATTCCACCTCTACCTGCACTGGTGTGGCAAAGAGGCGCTTTACAAGATCTGTGACAAGCAGGACATTAATTTCAGGGATGGCATTACCATTGTTCCGTTCACCCCTGATGAACACGGTTTCATGAACGGGCAGGTCATCAACGGTAATGGTGAGGAGCGATTTGAGATGGAATATCTGCAACACGAAAATTATGCACTTGTCTGGTGCGTCAAGAAATGAATTGTTTCTACGAACAGCTCAAAGACAGAAGCAGAAAACGGATTGCGCTGCTGATTGATCCCGACGGGTACGACAATGAAAGCCTGGAGGAGCTTATCGGTTTGATCAATCTCTACCCGCCCGATCTATTGCTGGTGGGTGGAAGTCTGCTCTTTAATCCCATAGATATCACCATCACCGCATTGAAGCTGGGTACCAGCCTGCCGGTCTTTATTTTCCCGGGAAATGCATTCCAGCTCTCTGACAGGGCAGACGGGATCCTGTTCCTCTCGCTGATCTCGGGCCGCAACCCGGAGTTCCTAATCGGGAACCATGTCCTGGCAGCCCCCCATCTGAGCCGTTCAGGCATAGAGGTGATCCCCACCGGTTATATGCTGATCGAGAATGGACAATCGACCTCTGTGGAGTACATGAGCCATACGACCCCCATCCCGGGTAATAAGCCGGATATAGCTGTGGCTACCGCTATGGCAGGTGAAATGCTGGGTTTGAAATCGCTCTACCTGGAAGCAGGAAGCGGCGCTGCCCATCCGGTGCCGTCCGAAATGATCAGCGCCATCAGGAAGCAGATCTCACTGCCTCTTATCGTGGGAGGCGGCATCCGCTCCATGGAGACCGCAACCGAGCTCTATAATGCGGGTGCGGATATGATCGTGGTGGGCAATGTCCTTGAAAAGGATCCGGGCCTCATCGAGGCATTTACTTCCATCAAAAAGCAGTAGGGCTCCCTGCGCTACTTAACCAGGTCCGGTATCACCACCCCGGTTGCATTATCAGGCAGTGAGATCTCCAGGAAGGAGGCAATGGACGGGGCTATATCAGTTGGTGAGACCTGGTACGGAATAGTGACCCGGTTGATCTTCCACCCATAGAAGATCAGGGGTACATGGGAGGTGTACCTGAACTCTGCAAATTCCCCGCTTCCCACATTGCTGTGTTCCACCCAGCCGGGTGTGAGGTAAAGGATCACATCACCGGAGCGTTTCTGGTAATATGAGTTTTGTATCCTGTTCAGCACCCCGTCGGTAAAGTAATTCTGTTGCAGCACGTAGGATGGCAGTGCGTTGGAAACCCCGTTCATCTGTACCATGAACCTGGCTACCTTGTCCTGCACCTCCTCCAGCGACAGGTTGGAGTCTTCAATAAGCTGCTGGTTCAGGTAGATCTGCTGTGCATAATAGAAGGAGACCCAGTCGCCTCTTCCATATACGGCGTTCAGGTAGGATTTCAAAAGCGAGATACTGGTACGGTAGTTGAAAAACCCTGAGGGGATACGGGTCTGCGCAAGATAGTTCGGGTCGACGGCCAGCGCATTTTCAGCCGTCAGGTAGACCAGTACATTCTCCATGCCAAGCTGGTCGTCCAGGAATTCGAGCAGGTGTGCTATGTCCTGGTCCAGACGCAGGTAGGTATCCTGTGTCTCAACCGACCAGGTGGAGTAGTGGTCCGCCAGGTACTCGGTGGCATTGAACCCGATATAGATCATATCGGTCACCTCATGCTGTCCCAGCTCTTCGCTCACGATGGCTGCGATGGCCATGTCCTTGGTATAGGTGTTCCCCCAGGGTGTGGTCATCAGTACACTGTAGTCCCTCCCGTTCTGTCCGGTCGCACTGATCCGTGCCAGATCATAGGGAAAGGTGATCTGTCCCTTGATCCCTTTTTCATAAGGATTGTTATCCAGCATGCTCTCCCCGTATTCTGCAATGGGAAGGAGTGTCTCCCAGGTCCGGTCCAGGTAGAGATCGCGGTAGTTAGTTGCATTGAATTCATTTACCCACCCGGGCAGGGAATCCATATAGAAGCTGCTGGTGATCCAGGTGGCCCTCGAGGGATCGAGCCAGTAGGCGCCCGTGGCCGTATGACCCGCCATCAGTATGGCAGCCTTGGGATCCATGGCAATACCGATGGAACGTGACTTAAACCGGCTTTTCACCCTCATTTCATCAGATAAAGTGCGGCTGTGGAGGGCCCGGGGTGAATAGTTTCCGGATCCATAAGACCCCCCCACGGTGGTCTGGTCCTGGTCCGCGATACTGTTGACTATTTCATTGGAGACACGGCGGTACCAGTAATCCGATACTATACCGTGTTCGCTGGGCCTTGTACCTGTAGCAATGGAGGCATAGCCGGCCGACGGATCGGTAAGCAGGTAATTGAAACGCGCATTTTTACAGTTGGCACCGTTGGTGGCCATCTTCCTGAAGCCCCCCTCGGAGAATTTGTCCCAGTAGACCGAAAGGTAATCATACTGCATGCCCGATACCGTAATCCCCACTATCAGTTTAGGCCTTTGCGGAGGGATCTTCTGTCCCGGCACGGATACCCCCCCGGCTAACATCAATACCCATACTCCTGCCCAACGAATCCTGCTTATTCTCATAACCTCAACTCCCTTCATTTATCCGACCAGCATCTCGATCACCTGTTTATATACATTTTCACCTGTGAATCCCAGCTCCTCATCCAGCACTTTATAGGGTGCCGAGTAGCCGAAACTCTCCATTCCAAATACTTTCCCATTCTCCCCTACCAGTCCCTGCAACGTAACAGGCAGTCCGGCCGTGAGGCCAAATATGAGGATGCCCTCGGGTATCACCTCCGCCTGGTAATCATCCGGTTGATCACGGAACAACCCTTCGGAGATGACAGATACAACCCTGACCTGCAGTCCCTTTTTCTCCTCCAGTAGCGTGGTCCCGGCCAGAAGGGTTGACACCTCTGAACCTGAGGCAACCAGGACCACATCCGGTGTTCCGGCACAGTCCCTGGCTACGTAAGCCCCCTTCTGTGCCTTCAACGCGTCTTTGAACCTGCTGGATCCCGTCCGTGGTGGCAGGTCCGCCACTCCCTGCCTGGACAGGATCAGGGCAGTGGGCCGATCCCGGTTCTCCAGGGCCATCTTCCATGCTACGGTGGTTTCCGTGGCATCGGCCGGTCGAAGTACCAGCATGGATCGTTGACCCTGGTGGTTTCTTAAATGTTCCAGCAGGCGGATCTGCGCCTCCTGTTCAACCGGCTGGTGGGTCGGGCCGTCCTCACCCACCCGGAAGGCATCGTGTGTCCACACATACTTCACCGGCAACTTCATCAGGGCGGCCAGCCTGACGGCGGGCTTCATATAGTCGCTGAATACAAAGAAGGTCCCCACCACGGGGATCACGCCACCATGCAGTGCCATGCCGTTGGCAATGGCGGCCATGGTCAGCTCACTTACACCTGCCTGCAGGAAGGACCCGCTGAAATCGCCTTTTTTGAAAGCATGGGTAGTCTTCAGATAACCGTCGGTCTTGTCACTGTTTGAGAGGTCGGCCGATGCCACGATCATGTTCCCGACCTTACCTGCCAGGCTGGCCAGTACGGTACCGGATGCACCTCGTGTGGGGGCTCCCGGTTTTTGCTCTATGGCACTGTAATCGATCTCGGGAAGCTTCCCCTCCAGAAATTGATGGTAGTGTGCCGCCAGCTCAGGATGGGCCTTTTCCCAGGCCGATTGCCCGGCCTTTTTCCGGGATGCGGCCCGCCTCTTCTCCTTCAGCACCGCCCGGTAAGTCTTTTTCACCTCATCGAAGATCACAAAAGGATTTTCGGGATCGCCTCCCAGGTTGGAAATACTCCTCTCAAACGAAGCGCCGGCAGCCGAAAGCGGCATCCCGTGGGTGGAGGTCTTTCCCTCGAAACGCTCTCCATTTCCATCCAGGGCACCCTTCCCCATGATGGTCTTTCCTATGATCAGGCTGGGACGCTCCTTTTCGGCCATGGCTGATTCAATGGCCCCGATGATCTGCAACGGGTCATTACCGTCAATGGTGGTTACCTTCCAGTTCCATGCCCTGTATTTGGCCGCGGTATCCTCGGCTGTGACCTCCTCGGTCCGGGTGGAGAGCTGAATATCGTTGGCGTCATAGAACATGATCAGGTTGGAGAGGCCCAGGAAACCGGCGATGCGCCCCGCCCCCTGCGAGATCTCTTCCTGCACGCCCCCGTCGGAGATATAGGTATAGGTCTTATGCGAGAGCCACTCTCCAAAGCGGGCAGCCAGAAAACGTTCGGTAATGGCTGTACCCACAGCCATGGTATGTCCCTGTCCCAGCGGACCCGATGTATTTTCCACACCGCGCTTTATATCCAGTTCGGGGTGACCGGGAGTGGGGCTTCCCCACTGACGGAAATTCTTCAACTCATCCAGGGTGTATTTACCGGTAATGGCCAGGATACTGTAAAGCATGGGCGACATATGCCCGGGGTCAAGGAAAAACCGGTCCCTCAATGGCCAGGTACCATCATCCGGATCAAAATTGAGAAAATCCGAAAAGAGTATCTCCACAAAATCCGCTCCTCCCATGGCTCCTCCCGGGTGACCTGATTTTGCCTTCTCCACCATGGCGGCAGAAAGAATGCGAATATTGTCTGCTGCCCTTGTGTGAACCTGGATATCCATAGTGTTGCGGTGTTTTGATTTATTGAAGCCCAAAAATACCCAATATAAATGAAACCAGGCAACAGGTTTTTACCTCTTTTTACCAAGCCTGGAAAATTTTTACACAAAGAGGCGGTTTGTTGCGTTCACTCATCTTCCGGTATGGAATCGTATATGGCCTGGAGCACCTCTGTGCGGATATTCATATCAGAGATGAGGTTGTTGTTGCGGGTGGGATAGACCCGGTTGGAGAGAAAGACATAGCTGATCTCCCGGTCCGGATCGGCCCAGACGAAGGTGCCGGTGAAGCCCGAATGGCCAAAGCTGGAGGGGGATGCCCCCGGACATGGGTAATCGCCCGGGGTACCGTCGCGGTCATCCAGCAGCGGCTTGTCAAATCCAAGTCCCCGCCGGTTCAGGTTTTCGGGGAACTGGTAACTGGTATAGGTTTTCATGACCTCTGCAGGAATGATCTGTTCCCCCCCGTAGCGGCCCATGCGCCGGTACATTTCGATCAGCTTCAACAGATCGCCCGCCGTGGCAAACAATCCGGCGTTGCCCGAGAAACCTCCCATGGTGGCGGCGCTTTCATCATGCACATACCCGTGAACCTGCTGCTTCCGGAAGAGCGAGTCATATTCCGTCGGGGCGATCCTGGAGAGCGGGTAATAGCGCAACGGGTTGTATACCAGGTCCCAGGCACCCAGCCTGCGATAGATGTGATGATAGAGGAAATCTTCGTAGGGTTCCCCCGAAAGGTCCGCGATCACCCCCGGGAAGAGGAAGAAGGCAAGCCCGCTGTAGAGGTACTCCTTCTCACCCAGTTCGGAATTACGGATGGCCCGGTAGATCTTCTTCCTGAATCGGTCCTTCAGGTAAAGGTGGTCGGCCACCACCATGGAGTATTTATCAGAGGGGTAGCTGCTGACCAGCCGCCTTTTGAAACTGCCGTTCCGTTTCACGGTCTGCTCCCAGTAAGGGATCCAGGGATAGAGGCCTGCCTGGTGAGCCAGGATATCCTTCAGCCGGAGGCCGGCCTTATCGGAGTGCCGCATGGCCGGGACATATTTCCCCAGCAGGTCGTTATGGGAGAACCTGCCCGTCCCTTCCAGTACCATCAACCCGGGCAGGGGTCCGGACACCTTTGTGACCGAGGCCAGGTCGTAAAGGTCCCCTTTCCGTACATCGATCCTCTGATCGTAGGTCTGGTAACCGTAGGTCCTGTGGAAGATCACCTTCCCTTTTCTGGCAGCAATGACCTCGCAACCCGGAAATGCCCCGGCTTCAAGTCCGGCGTTGACCACCGAATCTATTTTGTGGTTCAGCAGGGTGGATGAAATTCCGGCATTCTCAGGGTAGGCATATTGCAGGCGCAAACCACCGGGTGTTGTGATCCCGCTCCCGGCAGGATAGCTGTCGCCGATGGCCAGGGGCAGCTTCCCGTTCGCTCCGATACCCCCGAAGATCAGCTGGGCAGCCAGCTGCCCGGTACATTCATTTTGCCCGTAAGCGAGGATAAGGCCGTCACTTGAGAGGATACCCTCCGTTAAAGCCGGCTCCCCGAAACAGACAGCGATCACATGTGTCTTCTGTGAAAGCGAGGAGATGAAATCTTCGATCCTGCGGGCGTCCCCTGATTCGTTACCGGGAGTGATCCCTGCCAGTACCACATCATAACCCTCCAGTTTCACCAGCAATGAATCCTCCCCGGTCATCCCCGGATGCCACCAGAACTGATCCATCCGGGTATAGTTGGCTGCCATCTCCTGGAATGGGTTTAAGGATCCCTGTCCGGATCCGGAAGGAGCCTTCCCTGCCATGGAGATGCATGCGACCTTCAGTCTGTCGAGTCCCTTTAGCGGTATTAACTCCTGGCGATTGTTCAGGACGGTGAGCGAATTTGCGTACATATCCCTGATCAGGGCCCCTGTTTCCGGGGTATTTGACAGATCCACTTCTGTTACTGGATCAGCCTGGTGCTGCTGGTTCAAACCGCTCCAGCATTTCAGGGCAAGCACCATCCTGGCCGCCCGGTTGATCTCCGCAGTATCGGCCGTCTCCCACTCCAGCAGCGATGCGATCTTTGCCCTGGCCGAATCCGGCTCCTCATCCGCATCGATCACGGTGATCCAATCCAGTCCGGTATCATCCGGACCGGGGGAACCTTTCTCCAGGTGTACAATATGGTTCACGGTAAAGCGCTCTTCCAGAACGGAAGGTAAACCAATTCCGGAGGCAGGGGTCAGAACGAGCTGTGCCCCCATCTGCCTGTACCGGCCGGACAAGATATCGCCCAGTTGCTCTGTTAGTCCGTCATGACCTGCGGCAACGAGTGTCCATGGTCCGGGGAAATCCTGCATTGCCGGGCCTCCCGGCCAATACCCTTCGATACATGAGGAGTCGCTCCTTTCGCCATCCATGGCCACGGCCAGTGGCACCCTGCTTACAGAACGGAAGTAACGGACCACTCCCGCGGTGGTGGCTGCAACGCTGTAGGAGGATGCAAAATCATTGCTGATTACGAGTCCCCCTACCCCCTGCTCCCTGACAAGCTGATCGATCAACAGGTAATGGGACAGCTCCCTGCCTGCTCCGGTGGTGATAAAAACCGATTGGGCTACGCGTTCCTCCATGGACATGGAAGCAAGCACCGAATCCACCCAGGGATGGTCCAGGTACCCGGTAAAGGCCGGTTCCTGGCTGTATGATCGCCCCACGGTGAGGATCATAAGGATCATAAGGACCAGGGGGCCGGATTTCAGGTATGCTCGTTTCATCTTTGTACAGGAATGGAACACTAAAATTACCATATATCCTGTAATTAGGAAATCGTACATGGCATTGGGACTTTGGATCACCAGCTCCGGGAAATTTGCTTACTTTTACGCTGGCATATTGATCTGTTACATTATATTACAAAACAAATGGCACTAAAATGCGGGATTATAGGGGTGGCCAATGTGGGTAAATCCACTCTTTTCAACTGTATGTCCAGCACCAAAGTTGAAACCTCCAGTTTTGCCTTTACTTCCAACAAGTCCAATATGGGCGTTGTCAATGTTCCCGATCCCAGGCTCAATTACCTGGAGAAATTCCAGCCTACCGAAAAAATCGTCCCTGCAACAGTCGAGATTGTAGATATCCCCGGCCTTGCCAGGGGGGCGAGTCATGGTGAAGGAGTAGGCAATAAATTCCTTTCCGATATCCGCAACACGGACGCACTGATCCATGTGGTCAGGTGTTTCGATGACGATCAGCTGCCTCATATTGACGGTTCAGTGAACCCTGTGCGGGATATGGAGACCATCAACCTGGAACTGCAGGTCAAGGACCTTGAGTCGGTGGAGAAAAAGATGGAGAGGCAGGCAAAGATCGCCAAGTCGGGCGAAAAGGATGCAAAAAGGGGCGTGGAGGTGCTGCAACGCTATAAGGACCACCTGGAAGACTTTCAGAATGTCCGCACGCTGGATGTAAGCGATTCGGACCGGAAATTTGTAGAGGACCTCGGCCTGTTGACCGACAAACCCGTCATGTATGTGTGTAACGTGGAGGATGAAGCCGCCACGGCCGGCAACAGCTACGTGGACCAGGTAAAGGCATACCTGGATGAGGAAGAGGCCGGGATACTGGTGCTGGCTGCCAGGCTGGAATCGGAGATTGCCGAACTGGAGAGTGAAGAGGACCGCAGGGAGTTCCTGGAGGATGCCGGACTGGAAGAGCCCGGGGTGAGCAAGTTGATACGCTCGGCCTACTCCATGCTCAACCTGGTTTCATTCTTTACGGTGGGGCCCAAAGAGATACGGGCGTGGACCATCCGCAGGGGTGCCCTGGCACCCGAAGCTGCAGGTGCCATCCATTCGGATCTTCAGCGTGGTTTTATACGCGCCGAGGTCATGAAGTACGAAGATTTTATTACACTGGGATCGGAGCAGGCGTGCAAGGACAAAGGCAAGCTGGCGGTGGAAGGAAAGAACTACATGGTCGAGGAGGCCGATATCCTGCATATACGTTTCAATGTTTGATTTTAAAGCAACCTAATTTCAAGAAAACAATCCTATCCGGATGAAGATAAATGATGCTGTGAACAGCGCGCTCTTTTTGAAGCTTCTCGTGCTGACCCTCATGGGTCAGGTAACTGCCGCATCGATGGATGCCCAGTGGACCAAGTCCGCTCAGTTTGACAGTGGTGATATGGCACAGGACCTTGCCGAGGCACTCACTTTCCAAAAATTTCCCACCTACATCCAGTACCTCGAGATGATGCAGGGATTTGCTGACAACTACCCGGAGATCTGCAGGCTCGATACCATTGGCATCACAGATGAGGATCGCCTGGTGATGGTATTGAAGATCAGTGATCATGTCAACCTTGAGGAGGAGGAGGCAGCCTTTCTCTACAGCTCCACCATGCATGGCGACGAGGTGGTGGGTTACGAGTTGATGCTCCGCCTGATCGATCTGCTGCTGAGAGGGTACGGGAACGATAATGAAATAACACACCTGGTGGATAACCTGGAGATCTGGATCAACCCCCTGGCCAATCCGGATGGCAGTTATTCAAGGAACGACGGGCAATCGCTTGAGCTTGCCGTTCGCGAGAACGGATCTGGTGCTGACCTGAACAGGGATTTCCCGGATTTCGCCCAGGAAGAAGCTGACAATATCACGGGAAGGGAGACAGAGACCCAAGACATGATGCTCTTTCTCAGGGAAAAAAGGTTCACCCTGTCAGCCAACCTGCACAGTGGTACCGAGGTGGTGAACTATCCCTGGGACGCGGTGCCCTATCTTATCGTGGATGATGACTGGTACAAACTGATCTCCCGGGAATATGCTGATGAGGCCAAGGCGGTGGATCCACTCTATATGACAGATCTGTCCGAGGACGGTACGATCAACGGGTACGATTGGTATTATGCCCCGGGAACCAGGCAGGATTATATGAACTACTACCTGGGAGGCAGGGAGCTCACACTGGAACTATCTGTAGAAAAACTTATCCCTTCGGCGGACCTTGAGTATTACTGGAACGTCAATCACCGTTCATTGCTCAACTATATGACCCAGTGCCTGTACGGGATCAGGGGGACAGTTACGGACATGGATACGGGCGAACCCGTCGAGGCACAGATCTTCGTTGTGAACCACGACAGTGCCTACTCGCAGATATCCGGCACTGCAGACTATGGGGACTACTACAGGCTGATCAAAGAGGGGACTTATGACCTGATCGCCTCTGCACCAGGTTATTACAATGATACCCTGTACAATGTGGATGTCATTGATTTCCAGGCCACAAACCTAGATATCCAGCTGGTACCCTACGATATGTCTGTCCCCCTCCCCGAAGCTCCCGGATTCCGCATTTATCCAAATCCCGCTGTAAACAGCTTTATTGTGGAACCGGAGAACATCCGGGGAGGAGAGGTGGAGGTGTGGGTACATGCCTTAGACGGCAGAATGGTATACTATACCATTGAACACTATTACGGATCAGGTATTGAGATCCCGACCAGGCAGATGGAACCCGGAATCTACCTGGTTCGTTGCAGTTGTGGCAATGTGTCGGAGGTACAAAGAGTAATGGTGATCAATTCGGCAAAGCATTGACAAAGGATTTTCGTACTTTTGACCTGGAAACACCGTTATATCCAATATGAAGATTGAAGGCCGAAAAATTGAAATGCGTGCAATATTGCTCATTATTTTCACGGCATTTGCAGTAGTTTATAATCCTTCAGGTGACCTGCTTGCCCAGGAACTCAGCGCAGACTTCATACCCACATCGCGGATACTATTTATTTTTGATGCATCCAACAGCATGGCCGGACAATGGGATGGGGCGCGCAAGTTCGATATGGCGCGGGAGGTCCTGTTTAATGTGGTGGACAGCCTGGAGGAGATGCCCAATGTGGAAATGGCACTGCGGGTCTACGGCCACGAGAGTCCTGTCCCCCCCCAGGATTGCAGCGACACCAAGCTGGAGGTGCCTTTCTCATCATCAAACGCAGCAAGGATAAGGGAAACACTGAGAGGCATAGATCCTAAAGGTACCACGCCCATCGCCCATTCACTTGAACTGGCAGCCGGTGATTTTCCACCATGCAATCATTGCCGGAATATAATTGTGCTTATCACCGATGGTATCGAGGCGTGTGACGGCGATCCGTGCCAGGTCTCGCAAAGTCTCCAGAAAAGAGGGGTTATATTAAGGCCTTTTGTAATTGGAATTGGCTCCGACAATGGGCTCAAGGATACTTATGACTGCATCGGGGAGTATTATGATGCACCCACCATCAGGCGGTTTCGTATAGCACTGAAACAGGTTATTACCCAGGCCCTCGACGCCACCAGTGCACAGATCAGCCTGATGGATATCCACTCCCGCCCCACCGAAACGAATGCGAACGTGGTGCTGTATGATAGTTATTCAGGTTTGATCCGGTACAATATGATCCACACACTCAACAGCAGAGGCAATCCGGACACCATCAAACTGGACCCTCTGATCACCTACGATGTGCAGGCGCAAACCATTCCACCGGTCCGGTTCGACAGTGTCAAACTGGTACAGGGAAGCCATAATACCATTTCAATGAATACCCCACAGGGGTACCTGTATGTGCGGACGAGCCGCGGCCAGTCCTATGAAAATGAGAAGTTCCTTGTGAGAAAGGCAGGAGAAAACAGGACCATCAATATACAGAAGTTCGGCAATGTGGGAAAATACCTGGTAGGCAGCTATGACCTGGAGATCCCAATCTACCCGCTTATGGAGATTAAAAATGTGGAGATCCAGCAGAGTTACACCACCACACTGGAGATTCCGGCCCCGGGATATGTTACCTTCAGCTCTAAACTACCCGGATCAGGATCGTTGTATCAACTCAACGCATCGGGCGATCAGGTATGGGTC
>Ga0055444_10000070_pt1 | contig 11854 bp, 7 predicted proteins | sample China_Galinas_Co_FD_57742 | JGI IMG/M metagenome (GOLD analysis project Ga0055444, IMG submission 57742) | Wetland microbial communities from San Francisco Bay, California, USA, that impact long-term carbon sequestration - China_Galinas_CordA_D2 | ecosystem: Environmental > Aquatic > Marine >...
GATTTCCTCGATCGTATGCCGTGCGTTGAGGGATTCGAAGGGGTCCTGGAAAATGATCTGCATGTCGCGCCGGAGGTCCTGCAGCGCGCCCCGGTCCAGCGTCATGATGTTCCGGCCGTCAAAATGCACCCGTCCCCCGGTGGGCGGGTAAAGCCTGAGAAGCGTTCGCCCTACGGTGGTCTTGCCGCAACCCGACTCCCCCACGAGCCCCAGCGTCTCCCCGGCCCGAATCGTAAACGAAACCCCATCCACGGCAAAAACCTGGGCAATCTTGCGGCGCATCACACCGCCGTAGACGGGAAAATACATTTTGAGATCTTCGACCGCCAGCAAGGGGCTGGTCATGTAACTTTTCTCAGCATTCATTTCTGTAGCACCAGGCCATTGGTGGTTCACACCGGTTTCTCCTGCGCGGATAAGTTCTCCCAGGCATCGAGCTCGTCCGCATAATAGCAGCTGGCATAATGCTCCGTCCCGACTTGCATCAGCGGCGGCGGCGTCGCACAGATGGCGCGGGCATGCGGGCAGCGGTTTTCAAAGCGGCAACCGGCCGGCAGGTCGTCCAGGGACGGTACGATACCTTCGATAATCCGTAGCGGTTGCTTGTGGGGCGAATCCAGCGTGGGGATCGAACGCAGAAGCCCCCGCGTATAGGGATGGCGCGGATTGTGAAAAATTTCTCGGATGGGGCCGCTCTCGGCCACCTTGCCGGCGTACATGACCACGACGTCGTGGCAGAGTTCGGCAATCACCCCCAGATCGTGGGTGATGAAGATCACCGACATGCCTGTTGCGGCCTGCAGGTTGCGGATCTGATTCAGGATCTGGGCCTGAATGGTCACATCCAGGGCCGTAGTGGGCTCGTCGGCAATCAGGATATCGGGCTTGCAGGCCAGTGCCATGGCAATCATGACCCGCTGCCGCATGCCGCCCGAGATCTGGTGCGGGTATTCAGTCATGCGCTTCAAGGGCTCGGGAATGCCGACCTTCTGGAGCATTTCCAGCGAAGCTTTTTTAATTTCGCCATCGCTCATCTGCGGAAAATGCAGCTGAAAAACCTCACCCACCTGCCGTCCGATGGCATGCACCGGGTTAAGGGCTGTCATGGGTTCCTGAAAAATCATGGCGATCTGGTTGCCGCGCACCGCATGCATCTCCTCGGCCGGCAAGGCGACGATATCGGTCCCCCTGAAGTCGATGAGACCATGGAGGATTTTCCCCGCCGGTTTTGGTAGCAAGCGCATGATGGAAAGTGCCGTAACGCTCTTGCCGCAACCGGATTCCCCCACGATACCAAGGTTGCGGCCCTGACGAAGAACAAAGCTTACGTCGTCCACAGCCCTCACCTGCCCGCCTTCGGTATCAAAGGCCGTGACCAGATTTTCCACTTTTAAAATGACGTCATTCAAAACTGCGACTCGTTTCTTTTCTTTGCGGGATTCAAAATACAGCTGCGATCACAATCCTATTTTGAAAGTCTCTTCTAATATCGTGACCGGCTCGAAAACGTCTCCCCGACGCATGGCTTCGCGGGTTTCCTCGTAACGTTGGGCATCGAACCAGAACAGCCCGCCCGTGGTACTGTCGAAGGGGCTGAACAAACTGTCCGACAGGCGGGTGGCCGGCGGCTCCGGAAAGCGCCACCATCGCCAGTAGCCTTCGCGGAAATAGGGCACCATGAAAGTCGGCACAAACGCCCCGCTGGCGTGCACCCGTTCTTCAATCTGCAATGCCAGGGCAATCCGCTCCTCCTCGTCCAGCGATTGCCGGTAGCGGTCGATCATGCGATCCATCTCCGGATCATCGACATTGCAGATATTGTTGGTCTGCGGCCGGTGGGCGTTGGCCGAATGCCAGAACTCCCAGAAATGGGGCCGCATACCGGTGCCCCAGCCCAGCCAGCCCACATCATGTCGTTTTTCCATCACTTTCTTGTACTGGGCCGCCGGGTCGAGTCGTTGCAAGCGTAGTTCGATTCCGGCCTTGAGGGCTTCTTCCTTGAGAACCACCAAACGGGGCGTATGCTCTTCACTGCTGTAGGAAACTTCCACCGAATAGCGCTGGCCGTCACGCGCCCATATGCCGTCGGGTCCGCGATGCCAACCGGCGTCCTGCATCAACTGATCCACCCTGGCCAGGTCGAACCGTCGCGCCTTGATATCACGGTTGGAATACTTTCCGTACCCGACGTAAGCACTCTCCAGGCGGAAATAGTCGTTGTACAACACCTTCTCGATAACGCGTTCGATGTTCATCGCGTGGGCAAAGGCCAACCGCAGGCGCCGATCCTTGAAGATCTCCCGGTCCAGATTGAGCCACAGCCCTTGGGCGGACTGGGGGGTGTCGTTGAAAAACCACATACGGTGGACGTAGCCCTTTTCCACAACCGGTGTAAGGCTCTTGTAGTGCCAGAATTTGGGCATGGTCAGCGAAAAACTGTCCAGTTTGGCTTTTTTGAAATACTCCCACTGCAGGTTGAAGTCCCGGATCACGGTGTAGCGCACCTTGTCCACGTTATAACGATGTTTGAAATAGCGCCGGTCGCGGGCCCACCAGTCTTTTTTACGCTCGAACAGGACATAGCGCCCCTTCTTGAATTCGGTCATCTGGTAGGGACCGGTATTGGGGGCAATTTTCCAATTGTAGCGTTGTACAAAATTTTCGTCGAGTTCACAGTAATAGTGACGGGGCGTCGGCCCGATAGTGATATTTAAATGCAGATCCGGCTGGGCCTTGGTGCCGACAATGGCAAAGGTGTGATCGTCGTAGACGATGACGCGATCGATCTCTTTGGTGTAGTAATCGTTGTACCAGGGTGCCACGATGTGCTTGGAGCGCATGAACTCCAGCGTGTAGACAAAATCATCGGCGGTCACGGGGTGGCCGTCCGACCAGCGGGCATCCGGGTCCAGCTTGAAATACATGGTTTTTTTGTCGGCGCCGAAAGCCCAGTGGGTGGCCAGTTCCGGAATGATGTTCTCGGTATTGGGATGAATTCCGATCAGCCCGAACTGGTTACCCAGGATGGCGCTGCGGAAACTGGAATTGGAGTCCGGCCCCACCACCCGGAAGGTCAGGGGAAACGACAACAGGGCCTCGTGCAGGGTGCCGCCTTTGACGGCCTCCGGCGAAGCAAAGACCGGGTCACTGTCGTTGGTCAGCCATTTGATCCCCTCCGGCAAGGTTTCCCGGGCATAGGAGGGTTCCGTCGCACAGGGCTTTACATCAGCGGCATGGTCTTCAGCGCGCTCAACCCCACTGCCGCAGCCGGTCACCAGCAACACCAGCAGACCAATGTTTAGGATCAAATTAAAGTCGTTATGTTGAAATTTACGTTTCATATTTGGCTGTTAAGATTCTCATTGCTGGATTCGTAAACCGTTCAAAATGCGGCACGCAAATCCCGAGCAGTGAAGCGTACGCAAGCAATGTCGATGGGTGCCGCGTAACGCCGATATTGGGCGTTTTACGAATCCATCATTCGTAGGTGGTATGCATTTTAGGATCCAGGGCCTCCCTCACGGCCTCACCGATAAAGGTCACCAGCACCAGGGTCAGCACCATGGCCGCCACCACGGAGCCGGACAACCACCAGGCGCTCAGGTTGGCCCAGCCCTGTTGGAGCAGTTCGCCCCAGCTGGGTTCCGGGGGCGGCAGGCCGAAGCCCAGAAAGTCGAGCGAGGCCAGGGCCACAATGCCGCCCGCCACCTGAAAGGGGACATACGACACGATAACACTGACGGTGTTGGGCAGGATATGGCGGAAAATGATCCGGCGGTGGGAGGCCCCCAGGGCCCGTGCGGCCAGGACATAATCCCGGGCCCGTTCCTTGTAGGTCACCGTCCGCATGGTCCAGGTCATTCCCATCCAGCCAAAGGCCCACAATATGAATAACAAAATCCAGAAATTAGGGATCACCACGGAGGCAATAATGATGATGACATATAAATTGGGCACGGAGGACCAGATCTCGATAAGACGCTGAAAAAGAAGATCGAAGGCCCCGCCAAAATACCCCATCACACTGCCGATGCTGATGCCGGTCGCAAATGTGACCACCAGAAGCGCCAGCGAAAAGAAAATCGCCAGGCGGAATCCATAGACCAGCCGCGCCAGCACATCCCGCCCGGAGGCGTCCGTGCCGCAGAAGTGGCGGTCCCGGACGGAGGGCGGCGCGGGCGGCAGCGCGTTGTCCCTGAAATTATTCTCATAAGGGTTGTAGGGCACAGGCGGCATCAAAACCCAGTTGTCGCCGCCTTCCCCTTCAAACTTGAGGGACAACTCGCGGTAGTTGGTTTCATGTTGGTAATCCTGCCCGAAGGTCGTGCCGGGAAGAGGGTTGCCATAGGTCGGCCAGTGCAGTTCACCATTGTAGTGCACCACCAGTGCGCGGCTGTTGACGAGCAGCTCGGCCCCCAGCGAAAGCAGGATCACGACCACCATGATGATCAAAGAAAAATAACCACGCCGGATCGATTGAAACCGGCGGAACTTTTTAATGGTCAGAGGGTTGAGTCGAATTCGCATTGGTCTTTTATTTTCTCTATCCAGCTGTCGTTGGGAGTCGGTTCGGGTTGACTTGCTTCCCACCTTTGGTGTCACGCGTAATAACGTGTCAGGAATTCAAGAAAGTCTTTGATGTTAAATCGTTCATTTTCTTCGACGCCTAAGAAAACGAAGCAAAAGAAGGCGCCGCGTCACGAGCCTTTCGGGTTCGCCTGCGTGTCGTGTCCGCGGTCGAACGCGCCGAAACTCGCCCTGCATAATAGCAGGGCTCAAACAGTCGCCGCGTTTTTTCCGCGCGCCACCCCGATGCCCGGCCTCGTGCCAACGGGAAACATCTTAACCCACCAAACGTTACCTACAGATAGGTGATGCGAATTCCCATTCCTAACGCAGACGGCCACGTTATGTTCAGTTCTGCCCCATGAGTTGGCCGCATCAATCAAATTGGACTCTTGGGTCCACCGCCGCCACACAGATGTCTGACAGAATATTGCCCACCAGAAAGAGCAGTGACGATATCGCCAGGACCCCCAGCACGACCGGATAGTCGCGTTCCAGTACGGATTCATAGCCCAACAGGCCCATCCCGTCGATGTTGAACACCTTCTCAATCAGGAAAGAACCCGTCAGAATAATCGAAATATTATTGCCGAAAGAGGTGGCGATGGGAATCAGGCTGTTGCGCAGGGCATGGCCGAAGACCGCCCGCCGGAAGGGCAGCCCCTTGGCAATGGCCGTCCGCACGTAATCCGCCGCCAGATTGTCCATCAGGGTGTTTTTCATCAGGAAGGTCATGGCGGCAAAGGCGCTGATCATGTAGGCAATGACCGGCAGCACCGAATGCCAGGCGATATCGACGAGTTTGTCCATCAGGGACAATTCTTCGAAATTTTCGCTCACCAGGTTGCCGAGCGGGAAAATGTCCCACCAGCCGGCCAGCCAGACCAGGAGATAAATACCGATCACCCAGCCGGGGATGGCGTAGCCGACAAATACAATGATCGAGGAAATATTGTCGAAGGCCGTCTTGTGGCGGATGGCCTTGACGATACCCAGCGGGATACACACCCCGTAGGTCAGCACCAGGGATATCAGACCGAAGTATAAGGAAATCGGGATCCGGGAACGGATCATTTCCCATACCGGATCTTGGTAGCGCGTGGAAACCCCGAGGTCACCCCGGATCACCTTGCCCAGCCAGGCGACATAGCTGTTGAGCAGAGGCTTGTCGAATCCGTAGTATTCCCGCAGAAACGCGATCTGCTCGTCAGATAGCGGCTGACGCTGCACCCCGGCGCCGACACTTGGTCCGCCCCCACCACCTTCCACCTGCATGCGCTGGGCCTCGGCAATCATGCGTTCGATCGGCCCACCGGGCACAAAGCGCGTGATGGCAAACACCATCAGGGTGATGCCGATAAAGGTGGGTATGATAAGAAGTATGCGGCGTATAAAATAGGCCGTCATGATCGTCTCCGCGCTAAATCAGGTGGTCCAAACATTCAATCTATCTAAAACGGACGGCGGCGACAAGTGCGAAAGTACGGCGGCCGCTCAACGGAAGCTCTGAAATGGCAGACCAGAAGTCAGAAGGGACATTACGACCGACAGAGACGGCCGTATTGGCATGGGGCCGCATCGCATCCGATCTGCGTAAACCATCAGTTGTCCGGTGGATTTTCCGGCAGATACAGGGTGAAACAGGTTCCAGCACCGCGCCCGGAAGACTGCTCGATCCGGCCGCCATGACGCTCGACAATCCGTTTGGTCATCATCAACCCGATCCCTGTGCCCCGGGTGCCTTTGGTGCTGAAAAAACCCTTGAAGATATGCTTCTGTGTCTCGGCGTCGATACCCGGGCCATTATCGCAAACCCTGTACATCACGCCACCATCCGGCGTCGGCCGAGCCTCCACCAGGATTTCCCGACCGTCCTGGCGGGCGGATTCTTCGTCGAACGCCTCGATGGCGTTCTGTATCAGGTTGACCAGGCAGCGATAAAGGCTTTCCGAATCGATGCGAAGCGGTGCGAACGTATCCGGCGCATTTACTTTGATGGTGATATGGTTTTCATCGGCGCGATTGCGAAGCAGTTCCAGGGCTTCGTTGACCGCCCGCAGGGGCGTGTCCGGCTGAAACACCAATAGATCCGATTTGCCGAAATTAAGCAAGTCCATCGCGAGATTTTTGATCTTATCGACATTGCCTTCGATCATGCCCCAGCCGCGCATCAGATAATCGCGGTTGTCATCCTCGATACCGCGCTGCATGACATAGATGCCCCCCTTGAGCGCACCAGCGATATTCTTGATCGTGTGGGCCAGTTCGGAAGCCGCCCGACCGACGGCGGCCAGGTTTTCGACTTCGAGCAACTGCCGGGTTTTCTCTTCCGCGATATGCTCCAGGTTCTCAGTGTAGGTCTTCAGTTGCTGTCGCATCTCGATACGTTCTTCAGCCCGGCGCAGAGCCACGCCCAACATGTCATCGTTGATGGGTTTGGTGATAAAATCCGTGGCCTCCAGTTTTAAACTGTCGATCGCAAGATCCATGTCCCCATGACCGGTAATCATGATGACCTCGGTGGCCGGGGATTCGGCTTTGATGCGGCGCAGAAGTTCGATGCCGTCGATACCCGGCATCTTGATGTCGCTGAGAACGATGGAAGGAACCGTCCGATGAAAAGTGCGGAGCGCGTCTTCGCCATTTTCCGCGGTATGAACGGTGTAGCCTAAATCGGTGAGATAGATTTCAAGAACGTCGCGCAGATCGGGTTCATCATCAACCAGTAGAATTGTCTGTTCCATTTTGCCCGGCCTTGAGAGGAAAGCGCATGACGAAGCAGGCTCCGCCGCCGGTATTGGGCTTAACAAAAATTTTCCCACCGAGTTCGCTGACGATGCCGTAACTGATGGAAAGGCCCAGTCCCGTGCCTTTGCCGACTTCCTTGGTCGTAAAAAACGGCTCGAAAATTTTCCCTGCGATGGCCGGCGGGATGCCGCCCCCTGAATCGCAGATTTCCACGATCACCGCGTCGTCATCCTGACGGGTTACGATGAACACCTTCTTAGCGTTTTTTCCGTCAACTTGCAAATCGGCTTTTTCTTCGATGGCGTCCCGGGCATTGATAAACAAATTGACGAACACCTGTTCGAGGCGGTTGGGCTCCGCCATGATGGTGGGCAACTGAGAATCCATATCCCAGTCGGCCGATATGCCGCGTACCTTGAACTGCTGGCCGAACATTTCAAACGCTTTCTCGATAACCGTGTTGATTTGGGTCGCTTCCAGACGGGCATCGTATTTGCGAGCGAACTGGCGCATGTGCTCAATGATGTTGGAGGCCCGGTCGACATTCGTGTCTATTTTGTTGGAAACCATCTGCAGGGTTTCATCATCCGCCAGGACACTTTTCTTGAGCTTCTTCATCAGAATCGACCCGGCGGTCTTGATAACCGCCAGAGGTTGATTCAATTCATGCGCCACGCCGGACGCCATTTCCCCCAACGTGGCCATTTTGCTGGCCTGGATCAGCTGCTGCTCGGCCTCCAGGCGCTTGGTGATATCGCCCGTTGTGACGAGCAGAACGTTCTGCCCTTTGTATTTAGAGGGTGAAACGCGGATGGTAACATAGATCGTCCGGCCGTCCGCGTGGCGGTGACGGGCCTGATTGATCACACGGCCGCGACGTATCCGGGCGGCATAGTTGGACCGGTCTTCCTCCAGAAACAACTCCAGGAAGTTACTGCCCAGCAACGTCTTTTGCTTGACCCCGTAGACCGCCACGACACTGTGGTTACAATCCATAATTTCCAGGGTTTCCTCGTCCAGCACGAATACAGGATTGGGAATATTGTTGAAAATGTCATAGTAATTCTTTTCAGCCTCCTGGAGTTGATCTTCCAGCAATCGACTGTGGGTAATGTCGAGACACATCTCCATGGCTGCCACGATTTCGCCCGCCTCGTCGCGTATGGGCGATGTGCGAACAATCCAGTGCGCCGGCGCCCCCGCTTTCGTCAACCCGGCTTCCTCGCTGTAGTGGGTGCCGCCATCCTGGAAGGTTTTCTCCACCGGGCAGTTTTCGCATTTTTCAGTACGGCCTTTGTAGGCGTAATAGCAGAAATCGCCGGTTCTCGGAGCAAAAGTGTCTTCGAACTCCTGATTGTATTCGATCAAGCGGTAATTGCGGTCCTGCACGGTGATCGCGCAAGGCACCTGTTCGAAGAGCTGGCGAAAACGATCCTTCTGCTTGTTGAGTTCATCCTGTTTGCTCTCGATCTGTTGGGCCATGTCGGTGATGGCCTCCGCCAGCTGCTCCATTTCATAGCTCTCCTCCGCATCGAAGGAGTGGGAGTAATCCCCTTTGGCTATGCGCCGGGTTTCGTGAATCAGTTTCTTGATGGGCTGGCTGACGAAACGTAGGATGAACAGTCCGATCATGACCGATGTAAACAAAAAAATAAGCACGGCCAGACCGATGATGCCGTTCTGCACAACCCCGATCTCCGCATCGGTTTCCTTGAGAGATACCACTACATCCAGCAGACCTAAAACACGGATGTCGGAAGGGTGGACATGACAGCTACCCGTGCATTCGGGTTCGTTCAGAATTGGGCTGATGAGCCCCATCATACGTCGACCGTTGGTGTCGGTCGGCAGCATGCGGACGCGCGCCGCCAGCGGAAGCTCGGTGGGCGGTGGATCCTGATGGTGGCAGATACCACAGGCTTCGGAGTCAATGGTGGTACGGCGGCCAATTTCGGTTGCCCGGTTGGAAAATCGCACCAGGCCTTCCTTATTGTAGATTCGAATATATTCGATTTCCTTCTGTCGGCTGATGTTGCGGATAATGCGATCGATATCCTCACCGGAATTGAGCATCATGGCGTAGTGGGTGCCCAGTTTGATGGTGCTGCTCATGCGTTCGGTAAGCATCGCCATGTCATCGATCATACGCTCTTGCTGGTAACGAATGCTGAAAAAGGCCCATGCGGCGATACAGACCAGCAGCGTGATGCCCACAGCTGTAATGAGAGAGGTAATCAGACTGGTACGTCCTGGTGGTGCTTCGTTCACGGATCACTCCCCACCACTTTGTCGTTGCCGTTCGTGTTCAAATCATCTTCGACGACGGGTAGGCGCGGCAGTACAATACTGAAGCAGGCCCCTTGCCCCACCTCCGAAACAACACTCACTTTGCCCCCGTGCTGTTCGATGGTCTTATGAGCGATAAACAGACCCAATCCGGTCCCCTGTTCCCCTTTGGAAGAAAAAAAGAGATTAAAAAGGTTCTTCCGAACCTCTTCGTTCATTCCCACGCCATTGTCCCAGATTTCCAGCTCGATCCCGGTCTCATTCCCCCGCGCACTGAATACAATACGGTGCGCTTTATAGGCATCATCTGCACTGCAGGCTTCGACAGCATTCTCCAGGATGTTGACGAGAGCAGAGCGCAACGCCACTGGGTCTGCTTCGAAAACGCCCAAATTGTCATCAAACTGGCACTGGAATTCGATTTGGTGCTTTTGTGCTTTTGAGCTCACAATGAATGCCACATCATTGACAAAACCCTGAACATCCACCGCTTCGATTGCGAGTTCCCGCTCCTTGGCGTAATACAGGACATCGAGAACCAGACTGCGGATGCGGCCGGTCATCACCTTCATGATATCGTAGCCTTCCTGGACCTGACCCAATTCCTCTTTCTGCAATCCCGAATTCAGAAGATACAGACCGGCATCCATCCCGGTCAGGACGCCCTTGACACCATGCGAAACCGAACTGACCATGAGTCCCAGCGAAGAGAGCCGATCCTGCAGCTGACGCATCTGGGTAACGTTCGTGGCCATTTCCATCACCTGGGTGATTTCACCGGCGGCATTCACAATCGGTGCGGTCCAGATCAGCACGTTGAGTTGCTCACCGGACTGTGAATTCACCACCATTTCCTTGTGGTGGGACTGGCCGTCTTCAAAGGTCTGGGCCACCGGACAGGCGGCACAGGGCGTGGCACGCTGTTTGTAGGCCCGATGGCAGGTGGGGCCGGCCGTTTCTCCGAATTCGTGCCGGAAAAGACGGTTGGCGGCGGTAATCTGATAATCGCGATCCAGCACGACAATATAGCATGGCACTTCTTCGAATAGCTGGTGATAGCGTTGTTGCGTGGCTCGCAATTCGGACTGCAGCCGGGTGACCTCGGAGATGTCGGCAATGATCTCCAACACCAGTTCGATCTCATCGCGGCTGTTACGAATCGGTGCCGTGTGCACCATCACCGGATAGGTCTTGCCACCGCTGTAGCGCAGCACTTCCCGGCAATGTTGCCGCGTTCCCTGGGCGAATGTCTTTCCCACCGGGCTGGCCGCCACAGAGTCGAAAGGCCCTAGATAAATAGCATCGCTGGTATGCCCAACCATGTCGCCCAATCTTTCACGATAGAGCTGGTTGCACGAAACGACCTTTAATTCGCGGCTGTGAAGGGCCACGAAACAGGGGACTTCGTTAAAAAATTCCATGCCGGACTGGATGTCGCCAGCAATGTCCAGAAACGCAGTCGACAAACAGTCAACCGCCTGCCCCAGCGCAGTGAGTCGCTCAAGTTCAACCAACTTGGCTGATTTTTCAGTCACCAGTGTTTCCAGGTTTTCCGTATACGCCCGGAGCTGGCGGCGCATGTCGATGCGCTCGTTGGCACGCTTCAGGGCAATGTCCAATGCATCGTCATTGATCGGTTTGGTGATGAAATCGGTGGCTTCCAGCTTAAGGCTCTTAATGGCCAGGTCCATGTCACCATGACCGGTGATCATGATCACTTCGGTTTCCGGGTCTTCGTCCTTGATATGTTGCAACAGATCAATGCCGTCCATGCCCGGCATTTTTATGTCCGTCATGACAATGGGCGGCCGTTGTTTCCGAAAGCGCTCCAGACCGGCCTGACCATTCGGTGCGGTTTCAACCACGTATCCCAGCTCTTCGAGATAGATCTTCAGGATATCACGCAGATCCGCCTCATCATCTACAACCAGTATGCGATTATCGATGGTCATACACATCTCCAGGCTGGACGCCTAACAGCCGGTCATCGGGCAAGGGGCGGTCATCAAACTGATCGGTATGGGGCCAACAGCAGAATCAGCCCGGGACGGGGCGGAAAAAAAAGTTTACTGAAGAGAAATCGCGCTCGGTCCGGCGAATATCCTGGGAATGGGATGCCTTGCGCCACAGGACTTATCCGATAGCATCGCGAACAAGCTGGATCAACTGGTCGTGATCCACCGGCTTTTCCAGGTAAGCCATGGGTTTGGGGACCGGGTGGGTCTGCTGAGCATTCAACATCGTAAGAAAGTGG
>Ga0055444_10000071_pt1 | contig 11848 bp, 9 predicted proteins | sample China_Galinas_Co_FD_57742 | JGI IMG/M metagenome (GOLD analysis project Ga0055444, IMG submission 57742) | Wetland microbial communities from San Francisco Bay, California, USA, that impact long-term carbon sequestration - China_Galinas_CordA_D2 | ecosystem: Environmental > Aquatic > Marine >...
AGCTGCGGATTCGATAGTGACTGAAGAGGGCGAGGCGGCGGCTACCGGTGATGCTTCAAATGATGAAGAAGAGGCACTCGATGAAGCCACGCTAAGACAATCACTTGATGATCTGCAAAATGAACTGAAAACACTTCAGGGCGATCAACCATTAGTGTTCCATAGTGTTGACGGCGCAGCAGTTGCCTCGGTGGTTGAAGACTGGACCGGTATTCCGGTCGGTAGCATGGTCAAGGATGAAATCGAAAGTATCCTGCATATGACGGACAATTTACGCCAACGCGTAGTCGGACAGGATCACGGTCTTGAGATGATTGTCAGCCGGGTGCAAACCAGCCGTGCTCAGCTTGATAATCCAACCAAGCCCATCGGCGTGTTCATGTTGTGTGGTCCCAGCGGCGTGGGTAAAACCGAGACGGCATTGGCGCTTGCAGAGTCGCTCTATGGTGGTGAACAAAACCTGATCACGATCAACATGAGCGAATTCCAGGAAGCCCACACGGTTTCTACCCTTAAAGGTGCGCCTCCGGGCTACGTGGGTTACGGTGAAGGTGGCGTTCTGACAGAAGCTGTCCGCCGCCGTCCTTACAGCGTGGTGTTACTGGACGAGGTGGAGAAAGCCCACCCGGATGTACATGAAATATTCTTCCAGGTGTTTGACAAGGGTGTGATGGAAGACGGCGAGGGCCGCATGATCGATTTCAGGAATACACTGATACTGTTGACATCAAATGTCGGTAGTGAGTTGATCATGAATTTTGCCAAGGATCCGGAACTGATGCCCGATTATGAAAGCATTGCCAAGGCCTTGCGCGAACCCCAACTTAAAATATTCCCTGCAGCCCTGCTCGGTCGTATTGTCAGTATTCCTTACTATCCGCTCAGCGATGAGGTGCTGCACCTGATCATTGTCCTGCAATTGAAACGTATTGTTAAACGGATGGCTGCTAATCACGATATCCCATTGACTTATACCGATGCGGTTCTGGAGTTGATCGCGGCGCGCTGTACCGAACTGGAAAGCGGGGGACGTATGATCGATGCCATCCTGACCAATACCGTTTTGCCGCAAATCAGCCGGGAACTGCTGCAACGCCTGGCCCAGGGCACTCCGTTGAAAGCGGTTGAAATTGATGCCGTAGACGATAATTTCGTTTATAACTTCAGCTAACGGACTCTACTTTGTTGCAAGTTTGTTGCAAGCGTCTGCCGGTTCCGGCAGGCGCCTGGCGACAAGCCAACCGTGAACCAGATAACGGTTTACTTACCGCTGATACAGTTGTACTCGATGCAATACTGGTGCTGAGGCATGGTTCTGCCAAGATAAATTTTCCCACTGCCTTTCAGTTCCATGCTTGAACGGTGAAGTCTTTCGATTTTGTCACCTATGACGATCACGCTGCCGTTGGTGCTGAAATCACGCAGAAGAAATTGACCATTTCGGTATTGAAACTCCGCGTGCTCGCGGGAGATGGTTGGATGATCAATCACCTGGTCACAGTCCATACCACGGCCAAAAAGAAATCGCACCAGCAAAGGGTCGAAGCGCATCTGCCTTGTCAGGTATCGGGCCGTCATCAGGAATGACCGGGACGGGTTTTCCCTGGTCGTTGCAACCTCGGTAATCGCCTCTAGGTTGTCAGGCACCAACAGTTCGTATACTTCGACCATACCCGATTTACCCTGCAGGCTGATCTGGCCAACGCCTCGCAACTGATCGCGGAGGTTTTCTCTGACTGATGCGATGGTGGCAGCCGATATCAGGCTTTGGTTTGCCTTGGCCAGTTGGGCCAGGCGTGCCGCAGTATTGACCGTGTCCCCATAAACATTATTGCTCACGCTAACCACCGTACCGCTGTTGATACCCACTCGCATCGCCAGTTGATGCTCCTGCATTGCGGTGTTCGCCTGCATAGCAGTGTGAAGCTGCTGGGCGCTAATCAGGGCGTCTTCGGCTGAAATGAAGGTGCACATGACCTCATCGCCAATGGTGCCAATTACCCTGCCACCATTTTTTCCGGCGATTTCTTCAGCCTGGTTCAAGGCCTCCATGATCAGGTTCAACGCGGCCTGATCACCGATTGTTTCAAATAAAGCGGTACTTCTACAGATATCTGCAAAAAGAATGGTTAACTCTGTGGATGCCAGTTCAGTCATGATATCGGGATATCTGTTTTTTCCAAATATTGCGCTACAGAAATTTGCGCTCATTCTAACTATACTATGAACACGAGCGACAGGTTGTCGTGAGCATTTCAATGCTCAGCGCCACAGACATGATACTTTAGTTTACCAAAAATATTTCGATGGTTACCGGGGGATTGATGCAAAACCGAGATACTCTTTTTTCAGGTCTGTCTGAGCTTGAACAGAAGCATATTCTCGACCACTGCTCGCGTCGTAAGGTGAAACCCAGGACAGTGATTGTCAGCCAGGGCAGCGGTGGTCGTGATATGTTTATCGTGGAATCGGGGAGCCTGAAGGTCTCCGTACTATCCGACGAAGGCAAAGAAATTTCGTTTGTCGTGTTGCGCAAAGATGATTACTTTGGTGAACTTTCAATGATTGATGGCCGCCAGCGTAGCGCTACCGTTACGGCCATTGAGCAGTCTGAGTTGCTGGTTCTCGGCCATGCAGAGTACCAGCAACTGCTGCAGAATCATCCACACACCGCCACCCAGTTTTTAACCCACATGTTGCGGACTCTTGCAAATCGTTTGAGGGCAACGGATGAGCTTTACCAGGACTCGGTATTCCTGGATGTTTCAGCGCGACTGGCGAAGTTCCTCCTTAACGCAAGTGTTGCCTGTCAGGGTACGGATACAACGCAAAGACGATTGGACGTACAGTTGTCGCAATATGAACTCGGTACACTGGTCAACGCTTCAAGGGAGAGCGTTAACAAGCAACTTCGTGACTGGGAAGCCAATGGCATCGTTAATGTTGAAAAGGGCAAAATATACTTGCTGAACCTCGATCATCTTCAACAAACAGCGGAAGGTCTTTAACAGCCCCAACTGTGAGTTTGTTCATACCGGCAGGTGCAGTCATACACTAAGATTTACTGCTAGAATGGTTTAATAATGTTTCCTGATCACTTGGATTTCTGAATATGCCTGAAAAAGCTAATGACAAGAATTTTCCCGTAAAAATTAAGTCTTCACTTGATGAAGATTTGCTGGTGGACACGATGAGCGGCGAAGAACAAATGGGCCAATTGTTTGTTTTTCATTTGGAATTGCTGAGCGAAAACCCCGAACTGCATTTCGATAAAGTCGTGGGGCAACAGGTTACGGTGTCGCTGTCGCTGGGGGAGGGTGACAGGTACTTTAATGGCTTTATCACAGAGTTCCGTTATGCGGGTGCCAAGAATAATTTCAATCGGTACCACGCTGTAATTCGACCCTGGTTCTGGTTTCTTACACAGACTTCCGATTGCCGAATTTTTCAGGAAATGACGGTGCCGGAAATTATTAAATCAGTGTTCGCAGACAATGGGATGGCAAATTTCAAGTCACTTTTAAAAGGCACTTACAGAAAGTGGGAGTATTGCGTTCAATACCGGGAGTCAGATTTTAATTTCATCAGTCGACTGATGGAGCAGGAAGGCATCTATTATTATTTTGAGCACCAGGAAGATAAGCATGAACTGGTGATGGCGGATGACGTATCTGCGCATAGCGCGTTCCCGAAATTCGACACCGTTCCATTCCATTCCCAATATGGTGAAAAGAGCGATTTATACGTCGATCACCTGGACTATTGGGCCGCAACGCAATTCATCAAGCCAAGCAAATACTATATTCAGGACTTCAATTTTAAAAACACCAATCCATACTTGCCTTCAAAACATACGCAAAAGAATGATTACGAGATGCCGCCGTCTGTTGACCCGGAGATTTTTGACTATCCGGGTGAATACCAGGATACGGACGCCGGGATGAATTATGTGAAAATTCGACTTGAGGAACTGCAATGCCAGCAGGAAAGGGTGCAGGCCGGCGGTACTTGTCGTGGGATATCGCCTGGTTGCCTGTTTACCCTGGAGGAATTTCCGCGGGAAGATCAGAATAAGGGATACCTCGTCATTTCAGTTATACACAATATCTATAATTCCACATTTGAGGTCACGGGTAACCAATACGACGAAGTCTATCGCTGCCAGCTTGAGGTCATGGACGGGTCAAAACCTTTCCGCACACCCCGAATAACAAAAAAACCCATCGTGCAGGGACCGCAAACCGCCATTGTCGTTGGTCCTAGTGACCAGGAGATCTATACCGACGAGTACGGTCGCGTAAAAGTACAATTTCACTGGGACCGCTATGGCCAAAAGGATCAAGACAGTTCCTGTTGGGTACGTGTGTCGCAGTTGTGGGCCGGAAAACGCTGGGGTGCCATGCACATCCCCCGAATTGGTCATGAAGTCATTGTAAGCTTCATGGAAGGTGATCCGGATCAGCCCATCATAACGGGAAGGGTTTATAACGCAGTCAACATGCCGCCCTACGAGTTGGAAGGGAACAAGACCCAGAGTGGTATCAAATCACGCAGTACTTCAGGTGGCGGACCGGACAACTTTAACGAAATCCGCATGGAAGACAAAATCGGCTCAGAGGAGTTGTACATACAGGCCGAGAAGAATGAAACAATCCTTGTCAAAAATAACAAGACGGAAAATGTCGGCAACGATGAGACGATTAGCATCGGTCACGACCGCACTGAAACAGTCGGTAACGATGAGACGATTACCGTCGGTCACAGCCGGACCGAAACTGTCGCTGTGGATGAAACGTTGACTGTCAGTAACAACCGAACCCGAAATGTCGCAAACACCGAAACCGTCACCATCGGCCAATTCCGCGTTCACACCGTTGGAATAAATGAAGACATCAATATCGGCGTCGCGCAGGAAGTGATCATCGGCGGACTTCAGGCCATCGAGGTCGGCGCTTCGCAAAATGTCGGTGTGGGTCTTTCCCAGAGCATCGAAGTCGGACGTGACCGGTCACTGGATGTTGGTAAAGATTACAACATCCATATCGGTAAAGATCGAAATGCCGACATCGGCGAAAAGGAGTCAGTCAAGGTAGGCAAGGACTGGGTCGTGGACGTTGGTGACTCCGTCACGATCAAATGCGGTTCCGCACAAATTGTCATGAAGAAAGACGGCAATATTCAACTCAAAGGCAAGGACATTACGTTTAAGGCCAGCGGCAAAATGGGTCTGAAAGCTTCCAGCGCAATAACGCTGAAAGGATCTTCCATCAAGGAAAACTAGGCTTAACCATGGCAGGGGTATAGAGGAAAATTTTAATGGCTGAAGAGTTGAAATTATTAAAGACAGCAAATATACGAGGGGTGAATACCGCCGACCCCGCACCGACCGTCGGGCGGGTGATTGACCTGCCCGAAAATGGCTACCTGCTGGTAAAACCGGAATCCGGGCAAGTACGGCGGGCACGCATGGTTTCCAGCCTGGCGGGCACAAAACCGGAATACCTGATCGGCCAGGACGTGGTGCTGATTTTTGAGAACAATGATCCGGATAAGCCGATCGCAGTCGCATGTCTGCAACCCACCGGAGATTTTGTTTCGGCGCTGAGGGCTGCGGAGAAGAATGATGTGGAAGCCACGGTCGATGGAGAACAAGTCCTGATTCAAGCCAGGCAAAAACTTGAGCTGCGGGTTGGAAAGGCGAGCATCGTGATTGATGCCAACGGTAAAATAACGATCAGGGGCGCAAACCTGTTGAGCCGGTCTACCGGCCCTATCAGGATCAAGGGTGGTCATGTCGAAATCAATTGATCAACTCACCTGACGGTCCATCAGATCGCCCATGCAGATTATCAATCGAACACCTTATGCGATGGAACGAGCGGTGATTTTTGACCGTGAAGGCCGTGAAACATTGATGGTGATCATCAAGGGCACATTTGATTTCAGCCAGGGTGCGAGCCGTGTTTCCGATCAGCAGGCTCCGGTTGTAGTAAGTGACGAATATTATGGTGATCCGGTTGAAACCAGTATCCGGCTTTCAACCGACTTCCTTCCCCGTCGAACCTGCACGGGTGTTACTTTGTCCGGTCACGCGATTGCCAGTGGCGGAAGCGCAAGGCAGATGAATGTTGGCCTGCGTGTTGGTCCACTGGTACAAAAGGCTGTCGTGTTCGGTGAGCGCATCGGTTACGGGTCAATCAATAGTCCAGCCTTATTCGAGCGCATACCTCTTATCTGGGAAAACGCATATGGCGGACTGGATACCAGTCATGATGACGTCAAATACCATGATTCGCATAGCGCCAACCCCGTCGGTAAGGGTTTCTTTGCCAAGCGCTCAAAACTGGATACAGATTCAGTTCCATTACCCAATATCGAGGACCCGGACCATCTTTTGCGCGGCTCGGCTGATAAACCGGCCCCTATAGGATTCGGTCCGGTGCCACCGTTTTGGCAAGCGCGCAGCCAATACGCAGGGACCTATGATGATGACTGGCAGAAAAACCGCGCACCCCTGCTGCCTGATGACTTTGACGAGCGCTTCCTGCAGGCAGCCCCGGCGGCGTTGACCTGTGATGGTTTCATGAAAGGTAACGAACGTTGCGTTCTTTTGGGCATGACCCCGGAGGGCAAAGTCCAGTTTGATCTTGATATTAAAGGCCCGACCATTGGTGTCCGCTTTGCCAGGAAGGGTTTGCGCTCAAAACCGGAACTGGAAAGCCTGCATTTTGATACCGATACCCGCCAGTTTTTTGTCACGTGGAAGTCCATGATAGACATACAGGGCAAAGTTGAAGAGTTAAAAAATATTGAGGCGAGGTTGCTGTAGTGGCCGTCGGCGGAAATAGCGGTGACTGGCGCGGGCAGTTGGCCATTACCGGGCTGGGAATGGTGACACCGGTGGGTCTGTACGCCGAGGCGGCAACCGCAGCACTCCGCGCAGGAGTATCCAGGCTTTCGCGAATTGAAAGTTTTGAAATTGAAGTCGATGAGGGCGTATTTGAAGCTGTCCTTGGAGCCGAGGTTCCGCGCTTGACCCGCGGGCGTCTGGGTCCGGCGAGGCTCCTTAAAATGCTCAAACCGGCATTTGAAGAAGTGGTCCGTGATGCGGGCCTGGAACCCGGACTCAGGTTGGGTGTTTATCTCGGAACAGCAGGTAAGAGTCCGGCTGGTCGAAAACTGAACTATGGAGCTGCTACCCAACAAACATTGCTGGAGTCGGTACCTGAAGGGTTCAAAATTGTTCATGCCAAGATAATACCCACCGGAAGGGCTTCTGTATTACAGGCGGTGCGAACGGCCGCTGCGGCACTTGAAGAGGATCTGATTGATGTGGCCATCATCGGGGCAAGTGATTCATGGGTAACGCCCCGGGCACTTTCCTGGTTACGTGCAAATGGCAAACTGGCTGAATACCCACGGCGTACCGGAACCATGCCGGGGGAGGCTGCAGGGCTGATTGCGCTTGAGTCGCCACAACACGCCGCACAAAGGTCGGCTCCTGTATACGCGCACATAGCCGCATCGGCGGGCCGCCACGAGACGGTGCAGTGGGGTGAGCCAAACAATGCTATTGCGCTGACACAGTCAATACAATCCGTGGCGCAAGGGATCAACGAGCCCAAAGCGGTAGTTATTTCTGATTTAAGCGGTGAACGCTATCGCGCACTCGAATGGGTCATGGCGCAGTCCAAGGCGATGTGGTATTACCGGACAATGGTACATTGGAACCCGGCAGACTGTATTGGGGATACCGGTGCCGCCGCGGGCGCGGTAATGCTGGCCTGGGCGGCCTGGGCGCTGCGCAAGGGTTATACGGGTGTAGGTAACATCCTCGTCTGGGGGGCATCCGATGAAGGCGCCCGCGAAGCCGTCATGCTTCAGACAACGGGGGCAGCGCGCTGATGCCATCCAATATTGTCGTCAATTTTCTCACGACCCAGCACAAGGCCAGTGTGGGCATCACCGCTGCCTTCCCGGATGTATGTAAAACCCCCGCTCCACCGGCACCCGCACCGGTGCCTATTCCCTATCCAAACGTGGGTAATTCCTCGATGGCTTCGGTCAAGATCACCAAGCGGGTCGGTGACAACAAGCAAAAGGTAGTGGTCAAAGGTGCTGCCTATGCGATGACCTCCGGTGATGAGCCGGGTGTCGCCATGGGTGTCATCTCGAATAAGATCAAGGGCAAATCCGAGATCATGAACCAGGCCTTCAACGTAAAATTTGAAGGTAAGGGTGTGGGCAGGTTGTCCGATCCGCATGGCAACAATGCCGGCAGCAACCCCAATGTGCCATGCCCGGCTGAAGGGCAGGCACCCGGGGCGGGAATGGGGGCCGGTGATCCCGACAAGAAAAAGGCCTGTGAACTGGTCAGAGATGAGTGCGGTGTTGACGACAAGGATCTGGATCAGGCTGCCAAGGACTGTGGAATGGATCCTGAGCATGCCAAATCCATCAAGGAAACATGCATGGAAACAGGCAATAGCGCCACTTTCCGCTCAACCAACCCCAGTTGCATGGACAAGATAAAAGCCGGGTACCCGGCAAAAGGTTGCGACATACCTGACAAGACCGTTACGGCAGATAGACTAAAAGCCAGCTCTTCTGATATTCAGAAAAAAGTAAAGGAGCATAACCTCGAAGGATTTGTTGGCAGTTATGACCCAAAATCCGGAAAGTTAAAGGGACTAAAAACAACCTCTGGAACTGTTTCTATCAGCGACATTCCACCCATTCCAAAAAATACCTACACCGGTGATTATGACGCACACGATTTTTTTGACTCCACCGGTAAGAAGATCAAGGGCGGAACCGGGACTGAAAGGAATTGCATAGGTGAATTGAATTCCGGTATCGGCAGGGGCAAACCGGGACAGTTAAACGACATGGTCAGACATGGACCACAGGCGAGCTATTCAGATTATTGTAAAAAGCATAACAAGAAGCCATTACCGAATTTGCTGGTGCCGGATGTGAGTCCCAAGGAACCCTTGTTGGCATTTGACAAGAGTGGCGGCGTTTACAAGATCGAAACGGAAGAACAGCTGCGTGCCTACTATAAGTGCAAAGGACAACCGGTACCTGAAGAATGGGATTGGGATGAGAAGAAATGGCAAAAAGAAAAACACAGAGGCAACATGAACATACCGGATGGTATGGACTTTGACAAATTTGCCAAGGGCAGGGGCGCGGCAGTCGCTGCTGCCAAATAGTTCTTAATGTTCAGGATCGAGTTAAGCTAATGTTTTGGAATGCATCACAAAGAAACAGTTTGCTAAGAGAAATCAAGCAACTCAACGAGAAAAGAAAAGGGCCTGAAAAGGCGAATTATCCGATCGAAAAAAGACAGAAAATGTATCAAAAGGAAATGCAGATACTCGAGGAGTATGCGGAAAACGCGCCTTTTCATGCATTCAGCCGTTGTCCTTTTTGTGAGCATATCACCGAAATGCCAATGGATACGCTGGGACTTGACGGGGTTTGGTGGTGGGAGTTTTGTCCGGTAGATTTTGCACCACCCGAGGCATGTGAGCATTTTCAGGTTTTTCTGGGTGCGCTCGACCTGCATGGCAGAGTTCCCCAAGAGATAACGAATGGCGTAAACCCCGGCCCGGGTGTTCCTTTCGTCATTTCAAGGTTACTTGAATTTGATACGGTTAAGGCCGTCTTGAGTAGTTTCAAACTTGAAACAAGCGATACGGCGTACATCGTGACCTATTTTTCGCAAGAACCACTGGATGACGTGGATCTTCACCAGGAATGGCGACGCGAATTCTATTCCTTGTTTGATGATGATGGTGAAGCAGTCGCGTCCGAAACCAAACTGGACAAGTGGGATTTTGACATCGATCCATGGATTGAAAATGGCAAGCTTTTATGGACCAACCCCGGTGATCAGACCTTTACGTTGCATTCCGGGTTGCCGTGTCCGTACTCAAATCTTGAAGGTGTCCGGGAATCTCAAATCCTCACCCAGGACGGGGTTTTTCTGAAGTCAGCACCTGAAGGTGGTGAATCGGCGATGTTTGAAGGAACGTGAATTGACTGAAGCAAAGAACCTCTCTACAAAACCGGATGATCGTGCATGTCATTGAAGCTTGATGATGTGATCGAGGAGCACGCTGAAGAGGCCGCTTTTCTGTGGCAGCAGCGTGAAGCCGCGGTTGCAGCACCGGATTACGACATTGAAGAACTTGCCGAAGCGGATGAACGGGTGGAGGCACATCTTGACGGCCTGCGCATTGGTGGAGACAAGAGTTGGGATATCTGCAAGGAACTTGGTTGGGAACTTCCCGGCGAGTACTTCACAGCGATGTCGATCGCCATCAGGCTTTCCCGGCAGGGCTATGTTGACGAAGTGCTTGGAGCAGCGGAAGGTGACCAGCAAGCAACCTGTGGTGTGGTTTCCGCCCTTGGTTGGGTAGAACCCCGGCAATTGAGTGGCCTGGTTAAAAACCTCCTTTTGAGCGGTTCACCGTATCAACGAATGATTGGAATCAGTGCGTGTGCTATTCACCGGGTCCATCCCGGAACCCATTTACGGGACGCATTACAAAGTGACGACACGGCACTACTTGCACGGGCCCTGAAGGCTGCCGGAGAGCTGGGTGACATTGAATCACTGCCCCTGGTTAAAGCGCACCTTGAGCACGGCGACGATAGCTGTCGTTTTCAAGCAGCCCGCACAGCGGTAATGCTCGGTGATCGTTCCACACTCAACATTCTGAGCCTGTTTGCCCGAACCGACAATCCTTTCCGTCGAATGACATTAAATGTCGTCCTGCGTGTGCTGGAGCCTTCTGCAGCCCAGCAATTCATTCGGCAACTGGCAGCAGACAAGTCCGATCTCAGGTACGCGTTGATCGCCTCGGGTATTCAGGGAGACCCGGTTTATTTGCCTGCATTGATGCGCCAGTTTGAAAATCCGGAGGTTGCCCGGGTGGCCGGTGAAGCCTTTGAGATGATCACCGGCCTGAATATCTTTCGCGAAAGCCTGGAGGTCATACCTGAAATTCCCGAAACGCCGGCAAATGAAATTGACGATCCGGATGACGATGATGAGGAAGACCTCGGTGAAGATATGGGTCTGGTGGTGCCTGACTCCGGGAAAATGGCTCAGTGGTTTGAAGCTAACAAGGATCGCTATCAAACCGGTCAACGCTATCTCTGCGGTTTGCCGGTATCGCCTGAAAGTGGCGCTGACATTTTACGAACAGGTCAGCAACGTCAACGTCAGGCAGCTGCAATCGAGCTTGTTCTGGCCCAACCTGGCCGGGTTCTATTTGAAACCCGTGCAAAGGGTGAACGCCAGCATGAACTGTTGCTGAGCGGTAAATTCTGAGTACCGCATGCCAGATATTTCAATCCTGTTTTTGCTGATCGCCCTGGCGCTGGCAACCATGGCGGCGAGAGAATATTTCAAACATCAGAAAAATCTACCCCTGCGTGGCAAAATCTGGTTGCGAATGGCTGTGATTTTTGCCGTGGTAAGCGCGTACCTCTTTTGGCGAAGCTAGTTTTGTCAGGCTAGCCCGGGTATACGGGACTTAAAAATATGCTGTCAACTGGTCCAGGGTCCCGCCAGTGCCGCAACGGGCCGGGCAATAGATTGAAACCTCAATAATCTGGCCATGTCACGGTTGCGGAAGCTGACCACCGGCATAAGACCCATGCCGAGGATGGCCTCAGCAGATCTTTCCGGCAGCAACAACTCCGCACAGGGCAACATTTTTCCCTCACCTTCTTCCTTGTAGGCATAAACCGGTAGCCCACCGATATCGGTGTGATCATCCGGACTCATATTCCAACCAGCATCCGTGAAGCTCTGCGCCAATAGTCTTGCGCA
>Ga0055444_10000072_pt1 | contig 11817 bp, 12 predicted proteins | sample China_Galinas_Co_FD_57742 | JGI IMG/M metagenome (GOLD analysis project Ga0055444, IMG submission 57742) | Wetland microbial communities from San Francisco Bay, California, USA, that impact long-term carbon sequestration - China_Galinas_CordA_D2 | ecosystem: Environmental > Aquatic > Marine >...
CGGAACAAATCTTAAAATTCCCAAAGGGAAAATCACCACCATCATCGGTAAAAGCGGCACCGGCAAAAGTGTCTTTTTTAAACATATTATCGGTCTGCTCAAGCCGGATGCCGGTGACATCATCTGCGACGGTAAGCCCATGTCCGAGATGACACGGGCCGAGCTCTGGGAATGGCGTGGAAAATTCAGCTACATGTTTCAAAACATGGCGCTGTTCGACTCTATGACCGTCTATGAAAACATAGCCCTTCCCTTGGCCCAGGGGACCCGCCTGTCCCCGGGCGACATCGAGACCAGGGTACGCACACGCCTGCAGCAACTGGATATAGAGGAAATCGGGCATAAATACCCCTCCGAATTGTCGGGCGGCATGCAGAAACGCGTCGCCATGGCAAGAGCCCTGATAACCAACCCGGAAATCATTCTGTTCGACGAACCCACCACCGGCCTCGACCCCATCCGCAAAAACGCGGTCCACAGCATGATTTCCGAGTACCAGAGCAAATTCGGTTTCACCGTCATGCTGATCAGCCACGAGATCCCGGATGTCTTCCTGATCACTCAGCAGCTAGCCATGCTGGACGAGGGTAAAATTATTTTCCAGGGCCCTCCGGAAGATATCCAAAATGTGGACGACCCGATGATCCAGGCGTTCATCACAGGGCTGACCCATCCACAGGACGAACTGACCGGCATGGGCACCGTCACTCAGGGCAAGCAAGACTATCAGAAGGCCATGGCGCGTCTCAAGGATGAAAAATCAGAATTTTCCATCGTCGTACTGACCCTGGAGAGTATCGATTCGATCAATGAAAATCTCGGGCATGTCAAAGGCCAGATGATTCTCAAAAATTTTTCGGCCGCCGTGCAACAGCATATCCGCAAGGAGGATTCCTGCTCGCGTCGCGGTCTGAAACAGTTGATGATCGTTCGGCAGAATGCCGGCGCGGAAGATGCGCGCCAATTCTGTTTCCGACTTGCCAAAGCGCTCAGAGCTGACCAGATTACAAATGGTGCTATCCCGAAACTGCCGTCCTTGAACATCAGCGCCGGTTTTGCCGAAGCCACGTTGGACGCCACATTTGACGATGTGCTGGCCAGTGCCGGATCGCGGGAGTCCACTTTTCTTGAATTCAAAATTAAATAATTGCGTAGGGCCGGTCCAAAGCGGAAATCCCGGCCAGGTATTTGAACCACCCCAACCGACGAGGTTGTCATGACCCGCAAAATGTCAGTGGTACTGGAAAACAAACTCGAAGAGCTGAGCGTATTGACGCAAATGCTGCAGGTTTTCCTGCGGCCCTACCAAATGCCCTCCGGCGCCCTGTATGCACTTGAACTCAGCCTGGAAGAAATCCTGGTCAACATTGTTTCGTATGCCTATGATGACGATGAAAGCCACGACATAGAGTTCAAGGTTGAAGTCGATGAGGATATGATTGCCATGAAGTTCATTGACGGTGGCCAACCGTTCAACCCCCTCGCCACAGAAAAAGCGAAAACCGATAATCCCCTCATCGAACGTGGTATGGGGGGTCTCGGCATCAATTTCGTACGGCAAATGCGCGATATGATGGAATATCAGCGCAAAGATGACAAGAACATCCTGCGCATATGGTTTCAGCGGAAGACAGAAATCGCATAGCAATCTGATGCTCCCGGCCAGCCGCCCGCACGCTGATCACGGGAAACTTTTTCAAGGAACGTCTCGATGGCCCAACTGACAACGAACGATCGCGAACTGGGACGCCCGATGGAACCGCCCCCGGAAACACTTTTAAGCCGCCTGTTCGAACCCTTGGGCCAACGGGTGGTCGGCATGGTGGACAATCTGGGAGCCGCGGCCATCTTTCTGATGAAAGCCCTGGCCCTTATCTTCGGTCGCAAGCAGTTCCGGGCCATTGTTCAGCAAATCAACATCATCGGTGCCAAAACGGTCAACATTGTCGCCCTGGTGGGGTTTTTCACCGGCATGGTCATGGGGCTGCAACTCTATTACACGCTGGTCAAGTATGGCTCCACGGGCGTGCTGGGTTCCGCCGTGGCGCTGTCGATCATCCGGGAGCTGGGCCCGGTGCTGACCGCCATCATGATCACAGCCCGGGCCGGTTCCTCCATGACGGCCGAAATCGGCATCCAGCGCAACTCGGAGCAAATCGACGCCCTGTTCACTATGCGCATCGACCCCATCGGCTATTTGATCAGCCCGAAAATTGCGGCGGCCATTGTAAGCTTTCCTATCCTGACAGCCCTTTTCGATTTGATCGGTATTCTGGGGGGCTACATCAGCGGCGTCATTTTAATGGGCGTCAATGAAGGCGCCTATTTTTATCGTATTCAAAGCAGTGTGGAAATGGCAGACATCAACGGGGGGTTTATCAAATCCCTGGTTTTCGCCGTGATTGTCTCCACCATCTGCTGTTACCAGGGATATTTCACCCACATGCGCAAAGACAGCTTCGGCGCGCGCAGCGTCAGCCTTGCGACGACCTCAGCGGTGGTGCTGTCTTGCGTATCTATCCTGGTGGCCGATTACGTCGTTACTTCTTTTTTACTGTAATAATTTGGAGGCCATGCGGATACCCGCAGCAATCGCATCCCATGGATTTTAGAAAGGGCGTACAATGAAAAAATACTCCAACGAAACCATCGTCGGTATCTTTGTGGTTCTTGGCTTAGCGGCCATGGGTTTCATGGCGGTGCGGATCGGCAATATATCCATCGCCGGCGACAACACCTATTCCCTGTATGCTCCTTTCAGCACGGTAAGTGGCCTGCGAGTCGGCAATTCGATCGAGATGCTGGGGATGGAAATCGGGCGCGTGGCCGGCTTCCAAATGGACCAGGAAAAACAACAGGCCATTGCCGAACTCCGCATCAATAAAGAGATCAAAGTCTTTGACGATGCGATCGCATCCATCAAAACGGCCGGACTGATTGGAGACAAGTTTGTTGAAATCGACCCCGGCGGCGGAGGCGACCAGCTTGGCAACGGCGATACCATTATAGAAACCGAATCCCCGGTGGACATTATGGAACTGGTCAGCAAGTACGCATTTGGTGATGTTAAATAATAATGCGCAGCCGCCCCTGGCTAGCATATGCCTGCTGGCACCACGGATGCCCAAGAAATACTCAGACACACGATAGAACTGGCACAAAAATGAGGAGCATTCTATGAAATTATTTCGGATCATCGTTATGGCGATCAGCTTGATGGCGGCCGGTTTGTGGTCGCCGGCATGGAGTGCTCCGACCCAACCTCTGCCAAAAATTCCGATCAATCCGATTGACAACGATATGATTTATCTGGCGCAGCAGAAGAGCGTCGTCGATGATGCGGTCGATAAGGATAAAAAAGCTCAAGAAGATCTCTGGGAAGACGAAGATGTGCTGTCCGAGGACGACGAGGAAGAACTGACCATCGCCGACCCGCTGTATTACTTCAACAAGGGCATCTGGCATTTCAACGATGTAGCCTACCTGTATGTCGGCGAACCCGCCGCCCGCGGCTACAATAAAATTTTACCGGAAACCATCCGCGGCGGGGTAACCAATTTCTTTTCCAACTGGTACACACCGGTGCGACTGGTGAGTTGCCTGCTGCAGGCCAAATGGACAGAAGCCGGCACCGAAGGCGGGCGCTTCCTGATCAACACGACGTTTGGCATATTGGGGTTTGCGGATCTGGCCAAAGAAGACGAATGGACGGGCTGGAAGGTTGCCGATGAAGATATCGGGCAGGTCTTAGGCGCCTGGGGCATCGGCCACGGGTTCTACCTGGTGCTGCCCCTGATAGGCCCCTCATCGGCGCGGGATGGCGTCGGGCGCATCGGCAACACCTTCCTGGATCCGCTGACCTATATAGATATCAAATGGTACGAACGTTTAGCGATAGTAGGCTATAGAGAATTCGCGAACTATGCCCCCAATGCCGGCGAATACAAAAAATTCAAGGAAATGTCGCTCGACCCCTATACCGCCATGCGCAACGCTTACATCCAATATCGCGCCCGGAAGGTGGCCGAATAACGCCGTTTTATTCGGCCAGCAAACGCTGACCCTCATCTATGGTTTCCACCAGGGGGAAAATGGAGGCAAAACCGCTGATGTCCAATATATGACGAATATTGGCATTCGCGGCACACATAACAAAGCGGCCTTCGCCGCGCTTGATCTGTTTTGAGGTGGACAGAAGTACGCGCAAGCCGGCACTGCTGATATAGTCCAGTGCGGCCAAGTCGTATAGATAGCGCCCCTTGCCCTCGATAGCCTTCATCATCGTCGATTCGGCTTCATCGGCCGAGACGGCATCCAGACGGCCCTCAAGGATGAACCTGATAATACCATTTTCTTCGTTGGTCTCGATTCTCATTACCGTTCCTTACTCCCATCGCCATTTCATCGAATGATGCGACCCGTCAACCCTGCGCCGGGTTCCTGAAATTGATCCGCAAAAAATCTAATCCCTTAATTATGGCGTCATGGTGCCTGGCACCGCAAATCGGCAATCGAAGCCATCCTATTTAATCAAATCACGGTAGTATCGTATCGAAATGGTAAAGAATAATCAATCCCTGTATCCGCTCGAAATGGCGGTCAAACGACCCTTCCGCCACGGATAATCCGAAGACCGTCCTTTTTCAACACGATTGACAAAACGCCGTCATTACCTATTCTGGTATGGAAAGGCTGGCGGACCTGTGCCGCTGGCCGGGAGGGGAAATCCCTGAGAATCCACCCCAAAAGAAGGAGACTTAAGATGGCCTATACCTGTAAACGATGTGGTGCCGTGGCCAAAGATCCCGGCCACCTTTGCAATCCCTGTGGTGATCGCCAGAAATGCTCGTTCTGCGGCGAACCTGATGCGAACCAAGCCCACATGTGCAAAGGCAAGTTGACGGCAATGAAATATGTGTGCGACGGCTGCGGTCGCGTGGCCATGGAAAGCGAGCACCTCTGCAAACCGTCATCCATCGGATAGCGACCGGACCATACGGATCAATCACCCCCCGGGAGAAGTCCCGGTCGACAGCAGCATGCCGGAGCAGCATCCAGCATCACATATTGGCGCATCGTTTGGCCCCGGGCAATGCCCTGCCAACGAACTGGCGATCGGGATGCTGGCTGGCTGAATCAGCACTTGACAGCACACGCGCATACGAATAAACTAATTTAAATTCAATTAGTTGGATATATTCAGGGGTCGCCGTAGGCTTCGCTCTGAAACGGCCGAAACGTTCCTGATCGCTTCACGCTAAACGCTGTGCTCCATCGCCCACCGGTTCTCGGCCACACGGGTTGACGGTTGCCAACCAAACGTCAAAGGAGGTGGCCATGATGCGGATCGTCCTTTCCCTATTGGGCGTCTTTTTTCTGCTGGGGGGCGGAAGCGTGCATGCGGATGAGCTGTTCAGTGTGTCCGGACACATGGTTCAAATCGAATCTCGTCCGGGCATCCAAAACAGAATAATCATCTACCGACCGGATCACCCCTTAGCCACCGTCATTCTTTTTCCGGACGGCAACGGTCGCTTTGATATTACCCATGTGTTTAACGACCCCTATCTCGCCCGGACGGATGATGTTCCTCTGGAAATCATCGACCAACTGCTACGAAATGGTACCATGATCGTCCTGATGGATGCTCCGGCCGATCACCGATCCATGTTGGGACTGAATGGCTGGCACGGCCCGACCATCTTTCGGATCAGCCGCGACCACGCCCGCGATGTTGGTGCCATCATCGATTATCTAAAACGGCAGGACGCACTCCCTATTTACCTGGCAGGCATTCGTATGGGTGGTTTCTCGGCGGCCACGGCGGCCATTCATCTACAGGATGACGTGGCCGGTTTGGTCCTGGTTGGGGGTATTACCCAGTGCCCCGAACAAAAAAGCCTCCTGCAACTCTGCCCGGAGGGCTTGATGGGCTTGCCGCTGCATGAAATCACCGTTCCGACACTGATTCTGTCGGGCGGTGAGGCCTTTCCGGAGCCCATGCTGGCCGCGGCCCTGAGCCATTCCCCTTCAATCCAGTTCCAGACTTTTCCGGAGTTTGCCGATTTTGAGTCCTGGCAAGGCTGGGATAAGGCCTCGACCACCATACCCGGCCTATCGAATGCGCATGTCAGCCGCGAAATGGCCAACTTCATTCGGTGGAATGAAATTACCAACCCCGCCCTTATTTACAAGAATCTGCCCGAGGAAATGGCATCGGTCGAAATCTATCTGGTGGGCTGCTATTACTGAATTTTGATACAGAACAGGATGGTTGCCTAAAAAACAACGCCCATCGGCGTGGGTCGACCAGGGGTGCCCGTCAAACTGGAGGCCGATGTTCGCTATTCCGACCGACGACCGTCATCAAACAAATACCCCACCGAACGAACACTTCTAAAAAATTCCGGTTTTTTAGGATTTCCCTCGAAGTATTTGCGGAAGCGTACGATAAAATTATCAACGGTGCGCGTCGTCATCTCTCCAGTGTAGCCCCATCCGATCTCCAGAATTTTACTGCGCGACAAGGGTTTTCCGCGGTGTTTGATAAAAAGCTTCAGCAATTTGAGCTCCTGCTCGGTCAGGTGGACGACCCCTCCCTGACAGTGGGCATTCCCCGTATCGAATTCGACCTTGTTCGGCCCAAAGGTATACGTGCTTTCGGTGAACCCCATATTTTCAAAGCCGGCCCCGCTTTCAGAACGACCCCATGATGCCCTTTTTAGCAGGCGTTCCACGCGCAGTTGAAACTCCTCCAGATTAAATGGTTTGGCCAGGTAATCATCAACGCCGTGCGCCAACCCCCGGACCCGGTCGTCGGGACCGGCTTTGGCGGAAAGGATGAGAATCGGAAGTTTTTCATCTTCCAAACGAATACTCTGCAAAACCGAAAAGCCATCAATCCCCGGCAGCATGATGTCCAGAACAATCAGATCGGGCCGCCAGGCTTTCCACTGCTGCAGAGCCGACACACCATCCGTGGCAATCGTAACATCGTAGCCCAACAGAGAAAGATTCAAGCGGATGCCTTCGGCAATATGTTTTTCATCTTCAACTACCAGAATACGCTTTTGTGTATCGGGTTGTGAGTTCATCGTTTTTCTTCCACCAGAGATGGTTTTGGGCGTATGGGCAGAATTAGCGTAAAAACGGACCCGGAATTATCCATATGGCTTTCGGCTTCCACTCTGCCTTTGTGGAGGCGGGCAATATTCTGCACCAAATTTAACCCCAATCCGCTGCCTTTGGCCAAGGTTCGTCCCGGTCGCCCTGTCTGGTAGAACCGGCGAAAAATTTTGCGTGTCTCGCCTTTTCCGATACCAATCCCGTTATCCTCAAAACGCAAGAGCAGATGGCGCCGATCAGCATGGAAACGAATATCGATCCGGGGGCGTTCGGACGTGTTGTATTTGACGGCATTGGTCAGCAGGTTCATCACCAGCATTTCAAACAACGGTCGATCCACGGGATGGAGCCATGGTCCATCCGCCGGCGGATGAACCCGGATATCGCACCCTTCGAAAAGCGGTGCATGGGTCTCCAGAAAGTCTTCGATGGACCGCACAAGATCCGTAGCCCTGAAGTCCGCCTGGTAACTCTTGCTTTCGAGGCGGGCCAGATTCAGGATGCGATTGATATTATCCGCCAGACGGCCCACATCCGACAGCATATAGTTAATATACTTCTCCTGGTCCTCGCGGGCCAGATCGTACTTGAGAAACGTCTCCAGAAAAAGTTTCAGAGACGTCACTGGTGTTTTGAGTTCATGGGTAAAATTGTTGATAAAATTATGCTGCAGCCGAAAGAGCTGGAGCGTTTTCTGGTTATAGACGAAAATCGTGAAGATGCCCATGAGAATGATGCCGACCAGGATGGACAAGACCAGCACCACCACCCAGGTCTGGGGAGTCAACACCTGCACCGGCTCCAGATTGAGCCTGCGGACCATCGCCTCGAGGCCCGTGCTGACCTCCACATACCAATAGATGTACAAAAACAGAGAGAGAACCAGCGCAACGGTTGAAAACACAAAAATCGATATGGGATGCACCAGCCAGGATCCACGTCTCATAACAGGCACCATGTTAGGGTGTTTGCCGCTGCCAAGTCAACGGTCTCGGCACATGCGCGTTCGGGTTGCCCTCCACCGCATGTAAAAGTTTTGTAAAACCGGGACCACGACTACCCCGCTTCAACTATATCGGCTAATGCTTATCATAATTTGCATCGGCCTTACCATGTCGTCGTAAATAATTATCAAACCTTCCACAAGGAGTTGTCGGCACCCATGCTGGATTTGATTCCCGGCCCGATTCGGGGCATTGTCTCACTGGTTGGCTATACGTTGAACACCCTGTTCTGGTGTGCCTTGCTCTTTTGCGTGGCCGTCCTTAAAGCCATAGTGCCGCATAAGGGCTGGCGCCGGCAGTGCAACCGCATCCTGAACCTGATCGCCTCCCGCTGGATCGCCACCAACAATCTGAACCTGCAGGTGATGAACCATATCCACTGGGATGTTCGCGGCCTTGAGGCCTTACGGGCCGGCAACTGGTATCTGGTCCTGTCGAATCACCAATCATGGGTCGATATCCTTGTGCTGCAGCGCATTTTTCATCGCCGCATCCCGTTTCTGAAATTTTTTATCAAACAGGAACTCATCTGGATGCCCGTCCTGGGACTGGCCTGGTGGGCGCTGGATTTTCCCTTTGTCAAACGCTATTCCCGCGCCGTGCTGGAGCGCAAACCGCACCTCAAGGGCAAAGACCTGGAAATCACTCGCAAGGCTTGCCGTAAATTCCGCGACATTCCGGTCTCCATTATGAATTTTGCGGAAGGCACACGGTTCACCCGCGCCAAGCACCGCCGACAGCAGTCCCCCTATGCCCATCTGCTGCGCCCGCGGTCCGGAGGCATCGCCTTTGTCCTGAACGCCATGGGGGAGCAGATGACCAGTATTCTGGATGTTACCATTGTCTATCCTCAGGGAGCGGTGTCCTTCTGGGACATGCTTTGCGGTCGGTTGCGGGACGTCATTGTAAGGGTGCGTGAAATCCCTGTCACGGAAAAGCTGAAGGGGGACTATTTCAACGACGACGCCTATCGAAGCTGGTTTCAGGAATGGCTGAACCAGCTATGGCACGAAAAAGACGCCCGCATTGCCGCCATTAAGGCCAAGGCCCGCACCACCGACCGCCAGGCGTCAGACGCATTTCAGCAGGCCGCCTGAGCCTCCCCCCGGGGCAAGCCCCCTTGGGTTAGGAGGGTCGGGACCTGACCCGTGCCCATCCATATAGGCCGTCTTTCAGCCCAGGCCCGCGTTCGCCCTCTTTTGAAGTTTTCGGCAACGCATCGCTGCGCCTATGGTTGCCACCCACTGGGAGGCTATGATCAGGCGGGAAGTCCCGTGCAGTGGGAAAAATCACGAGGGCCCTGCCCTGAACCCAAACCGATTCTTTGGGGGATGAGTACTAAAATATAGACCTTTACGCATCGGAACACCTGATATCTTCTAAAAATGATGACCACACCCGCACCTTATCGCATCGGTATCGATCTGGGCGGCACCAAAACCGAAGTGGTGCTGCTCAATCCTGAAGACCACCCGCAGCTGCGCAAGCGCGTTGCCACGCCCCGCCGGAAGACCGACGAATATGAAGCCATTCTCAACAACACGGTCCAAATGGCAGAACATGCCCTGGCTCAAATTCCCGGTCATGACGCCACGATCGGCATCTGCATCCCCGGCATCATCGATGCCGGGACCGGCCATGTGATCAATGCCAACATCACCAGCCTGATCGGACACCCATTTCGGCAGGACATCACCCGGCAGTTAAAACGCGCCGTGGCCATGGAAAACGACGCCGACTGCTTCACCCTGGCGGAAAGTCTTAAGGGTGCCGGGAGGGGCTTTGCCATGGTGTTCGGTGTCATCCTGGGTACCGGCGTGGGCGGCGGCCTGTGCTTCAACGGCCAACTGTTCCGCGGACGGCACGGCATCGCCGGCGAGTGGGGGCATATGGCGGTGGCCCCCGATGGACCGTCCTGTTTCTGCGGCAACCGGGGCTGTGTGGAAACCCTCATCAGCGGCACCGGGCTGGCCGCGGCGTATCAAAGGGCTTACGGCCGGCCTCTGTCCGCCGAAGCCGTCGTAGCCGGGGCCCGCAAGGGGAATCCGGACTGTCAGAGAATTTTTCAGCGTTTCCTGGACGCCTTCGGCCGCTGCCTGGGCGGTATCATTTCCCTGCTGGACCCCGATGCCATCGTTCTAGGGGGCGGTCTGTCCAATATTGACGAACTCTACCGCGAAGGGGCCGCCTTGGCCCGACGCTATGCGTTTCACCCGGACCCGCAGACCCCTCTCCTAAAAAACAAGCTGGGGGATTCGGCCGGTGTCTATGGCGCCGCCTGGATAGGCGTCTAAAGGGACCAGAAAAAGGGCAATCCTGCCAATTCGCCTATCTCCTGCGATACGAGTGATCTGCGTTTGGTTCGTGCCGAGGCGACATTGATCGTTATTGGCAACATCACTTCCAGAAAGGCTGCGCCAGACGGGCGGTTTCTTCCGGCGCATGAAAGGTGGCCATGTCTCCCAGCATGGTTTCAAAGCTGGTGTGATCATTGCGCACCCAGGGTGCATAGTTCGAGCGCACCATCAGGACGACCCGCAGTTCCAGGCACACATCGCCCTGTTCCACCGCCAGCAGCCCCAGGTTATAACCGTTCCGGCAGACACTGCGGTAAAACCGCTGGGTGTTCAGCACGCCTTGCGCCAAATCTTCCCAGGCCGAATTATCCAATGTCAGCAAAGATCTTTGGCCCGGCAAGACGCCCCATATTTCATAAAAGCCTTCGGGTGCAAATGCGGCCAGCCACGCCCAGGCCCCGGTATGCCCGATCACCCGGGCGCCATCGGTTTTTTCATGCTGCAGGATATCGGAAAAAAGCCCCCGCTCCGTCGCTTTCCAATAGACCCGGGTGCGCTGCGCCAGGAAACGATGGTGGTTGGGCGCCACCCGGTCGGCATGCACCTGGAGGTGGGGATGCAAGAGCGATCCGCCGGCCGAGGGCAGATGATTCTGGGCTATACCCATATAGACAGCCGCAGCATCCGTTTCCCGAATGCGCTGCAGATAGGCGGCGCAGTTGACAAAGCAATCCTTGTAAGTGGAAAGCGAGGCGGTGCCGATTTCCACAAAATGCCGGTCATCAAACAGGCTGACGGCGGAGTAAGCCGCATAGGGGAAGAGATTGGGGAACAGAATCGACCGGCCCGTCACCATGCGGCCGGGTGCGTGAAACGCCTCTGGAAAGCGGGGGGTTTTTACGTCCCGCTGCGGCGGGCAGAATGGACATGAAGCGGTCTGGTCGGCATGTGGAGGCGGGTCCGGCAGTCGCCGGGCGCCGGCTTCCGGCTCGGCGGAGCGGCTGAAAGTAATGCGGCAGCTCCGGCCGGTGACGGGACTGGTCCTAATTTCAATGGGCCGGTCCGTCTCGACACCGTCCGGCGTGACAATGCGGGCCGTAACGCGCTCGCTGCGAAAGGACAGACTTTCGGAAAAATCCACCGCGCGCCCTCCCTTCGCGACGGACTGGCGGGGTTGACCCGTCACCGTGCGCGACCAACAGGCGTGGTTATCAGGGAACCATTAAATACTTCCGGGCCAGGTTCGTATAGGCCGCAACCTGCGCTGCCTGCCAGTCCGCATCGTGCCCCAGTTCAGCGGCCATAACTTCGGCCACGCGCGGCGCCATCTCGATGCTGGCCCGGGCGTCCAGCAGCAGGGACCGGGTGCGTCGTGAAAGAAAGTCTTCCAC
>Ga0055444_10000073_pt1 | contig 11758 bp, 7 predicted proteins | sample China_Galinas_Co_FD_57742 | JGI IMG/M metagenome (GOLD analysis project Ga0055444, IMG submission 57742) | Wetland microbial communities from San Francisco Bay, California, USA, that impact long-term carbon sequestration - China_Galinas_CordA_D2 | ecosystem: Environmental > Aquatic > Marine >...
ATCATGAAACACTTTTGGAAATATCTCATATGTATTTTGGTGATAATAGCACTTATTTCCTGTAGACAAAAAGGCAATGAGAGTGTAAAACAATTCAATGGCATATCAACACTTGAGTTCCCAATAGAAATTGATATGGAAAAATTTATCGATACAGAGTTTAAAGAGATTGGATTGAGTTCTGTAGTGGATAGCATTGAATATATCCCATTAGAAACAACCCAAAGTTCGTTAATAGGATTTATTCGACAGGCTGTAATAGCAGATTCTTTCATTTTTATCCTCACTGGAGAAAAAATTCTGAAGTTTAACAGGGAAGGAAAATATCTGTGCCAGATTGGTTCACTGGGGAGAGGCCCTGGGCAGTTCATAGGACTTAAATGCATCAGTATTGACGACCTTCGAGAGACTTTATTCATCTGTCCTAATTACTCAAAAGATCTTATTAAATACACGTATACAAATGACTATTTAGGTGTTCAACCAATGTCTTCTTCTGACTTAGCAATTTATATATCTTATATAGGGTATAATCGTTATTCCGCAGTTGGAGCCTGGACACCACCGGATTGGAAAACGGAAGAGATGTTCATAGCAGCTATATTGGATAGTAGTGGCCGGGTGGTCAAGAAGATTGATACCCCATTAAGACAATTTGATAATTTTCTCAAAAGAAAAGATATTCAATACCCAGGAACATTTAGCCCTACTTATTTTGACTCGACAGCTATTTGTTTAGGATATGGGTGCGATACCGTTTTTGCTATAACACAAGATTCTATTGAAGTAAGGTATATTTTGAGCACTGGGAAATATGATGCTCCTCTTGATATTAAATATGGATTTGATTCCAATACGAGTGCAAGAGTAATGATAAGTGAAAAGAAATTCAATTATATTTTCTTTGACAAGGCACCAATTGAAACCAGAGATTATCTTTTTCTTAGGTTCTTTCTTAAAGGTTATATGTACTTAGCAGCTTTCAATAAATTAACAGATGAAACGATTGTATTTAAGAAGGAAGGCGATGTTAGATTTGGTCAAGTTGTTTCTGTAGATGATTTTGGTTTCATGAACGATTTGGACGGCGGTTTATATTTTTATCCTAGATGGACAAACCTTAGAGGAGATGTGTGGATAGATGCATATGATGCGTTTGAATTCAAAGCCAAACTAACCAGTAGCTGGCAATTTCCAAACAAAAACTATTCTGAAAAACAGAAATCACTAATTCAACTAGTTAATATGCTAGATGATAATGACAATCCGGTGTTGATGATCGCGTATGTGAAATGAATTCATTTTATAAGTTTATATAATGATGATAGATCATTGTGATTGGTAAGTATACAGGCATATAGAAGCTCAGCAGACCTTGGCTTATATTTACGATGATTATCAAAAAGAATAATGTACATGCTATTAGCATAATGTGTTCAGATCATTGTATTTCTTCTTATTTGGTAGCCAAACGAACTAATGCAATTGTAGAAAACGTGTTTTAATATTTGATGCCATGAAAGAATATATTTCAAATAGCTTAATAGAGCACAACATATCAATTTTACCACAACTTATCTTCGAAGTAACAGATGCCTGTAACCTTAAATGTAGATATTGTGGTTATGGAGAGTATTATTGCAATCATGATGAACGGAAGAACCAATTCCTTTCAGAGAAAAAAGCTATCAGGCTACTGGAATACCTTAAACTATTTTGGGAATCAAATAGGAATACATCATATTCTCAACAAACCACTATCAGTTTTTATGGTGGTGAACCACTGCTAAATGTGACTTTTATCAAGCATGTGATCAGTTATATTGAAAAGTTACAGCTTCCTGCAAAATTCTTTACATTCTCAATGACTACAAATGCAATGCTACTTGATAAATACATTGATTATTTAGTTGATAAGAAGTTTCAACTTCTTATTAGCTTGGACGGAACTGCTATAAACCATAGTTATCGTGTTGACCATATAAATAGGAACTCATTTCACCAAGTTGTGAAAAACATTAAGCTTTTAAGACAAAAATATCCCGATTATTTTAATACCAATGTTAATTTCAATGCTGTTTTACATAATCGAAATAGCGTTGCTGAGACCTTCAATTTTATTAAGAATGAATTTGGTAAAAAACCTAATATTACTGAGTTGAATACAACTGGTATTCGAATGGAAAAACGAGATTTGTTTTGGGAAAGCTATCGTAATAAAAAAGAAAGTTTACATCAAGCTAAGAACTTTAAAGATATTGAAAAAGAAATGTTTATGGATTCTCCTTCTATTCGTGAACTTTGCCTTTTTCTTCATCAATATAGTGGTAACGTCTTTAGAACGTATAACGATATAATTATTAGTAAAAAGGAGAAAGAGGTTCTTCCTACAGGAACCTGTATGCCATTTGAAAGAAAGATGTATGTAACCGTTAATGGCAAAATCCTTCCCTGTGAAAGAATAGGTCATCAATTTTCATTAGGAAACGTTACGGATACAGAGGTATTTCTTGATATAGAGAATATTGCTCATCGCTATAACAGTTGGTTTCAAAAACTATCTGCACAATGCACTCAGTGTTTCAACACACAAGCTTGTATTCAGTGTATGTTCTTTATTGACAATTTGGATGATAAGCCTGTTTGTAGAGGCTTTATGAGTGAAAAAGCTTTTCATAAATATGTTTCAGCACAGTTTTCCTACCTGAAAGAACATCCCTATTTGTATAAAGAAATAATGGAAGATATAATTCTTCAATAAATAAGATATAAATGGCAAGATTCTGGTTTCATCTTAATTCAGATACATTTCTTTGGAGAGAAAAACATACGGCACTTATTTATAATGCCAAGACAGGAAATGGATTTTCCCTTAGAATTAGAGGTGAATTGAAAGAGATAATTGAACAATTACTAGATTTGAATAATCTATACTGTATTACTCTTTCACAAGGACAAATAGAAAACAAATGTGTCAGTGAATTTATTAAAAAGATAAAGGACACATCATCCGGTAACCTAATTGAAGCAGAAGAGGAAAAAAAGCGTCCTATCTTTCTTGTTCCCCTTTTAAATCTTCAATCGGATATAGATCGATTGAAAAAGTTGCCTCAAAAATCTTTTGGTAAAAACATCACGACTTACCTTTGGCAACTTCATGTCCATTTGGTTGCGGATGATAAGAAATTTTTGTCTTTTCCGAAGTTGAAAAATTTCCTATTTACAATATGGGGAAGTAGCGTAAACAAGATCTATTTATTAGGAAGTAATATATTTAGCTATCCTTTTATTGATCAGTTGATCGATGAGCTGGATCGTATGGCAGTTGAAACAATATTCTGCATTCCACTTCAGGAATTTTGCGAAGAAATTTTTTCTTGGAGGATTTTTAAATCAAAGCAGGTCCGTATAAGAATCCTTGTTCCCGAAAATTTCGACATAATACATATAAGAAAAATAGCCGAAACCTTAGAAAATATCCCTATAAATTATGAATGGGAATTCTTAATTATTTCTGTACAAACATATGAAAAGGCTATGGCAATAATTGATGAATTGCATCTTGAAGATTTTCAAATAATACCTTATTATAACGGAAAAAACTTGGAGTTCTTTGAAGATAATGTCTATCTGACAGAAGAAGACCTGCAAAACCCAGGATTAAAGAAGCGAGAGGTTTTTGCCCATCAGGTACTAAATACCAACGATTTTGGCAAACTGCACATTTTACCCGATGGAAAAATATATGCCAGTCTTTATCACAAACCTTTGGGAACTATTGATGATGACGTCCGGGAGTTAATCTATAAAGAAATGGATAAAGGCACCTCATGGAGGAGAAAACGTGATATGAAACCCTGCTCTGATTGTGTTTACCGGTGGCTATGTCCTTCACCATCGGATTATGAGTTGGCAATTGACAAAACCAATTTATGCCATGTAAAACCTTAGAAATTGTAAAGATTGAAGGATTAGATAGCAAAAATATAACTACCCGACATAAAACAATCCTTGGCGCGAGTTATAAATATTCATAAAATCCGCGGTAACGAATTAGCAACATGGGCAAATTCCCTTTTTACAAACAACTTGATTCCATGGACTGTGGACCCTCATGTCTGCACATGGTAGCCAAGTATTACGGTAAAAACTACAGTTTGCAATACCTGCGCAGCCAATCATACATAACTCGCGAGGGGGTATCCATGCTGGGAATTAGTGAGGCCGCCGAGAACATTGGATTCCGCACCAAGGGCTATCACTTAACCTGGGAGGAATTACGTGACGATGTTCCCTTTCCGTGCATTGTCCACTGGAAACAACGTCATTTTGTTGTTGTACATGCAATAAAAGCAAGGAAGCAATCTCTCCTCTCCCGCTGGAGAGGGATTTTGGGTGAAGTAAAAAAGGAGCGTGACTCAAAGACAGTGGTTTACGTTGCCGACCCTGCCCATGGATTACTTATTTATACCAAAGAAGAATTCCTAAAATGTTGGTTAAGTACCAAAGAAAAAAAAGAGGGTACTGCTTTGTTATTAGAAACTACCCCCGATTTTTATAAGCACGACGATGAAGAAAAAGGCAAGCTCAAATTCTTATATCTTCTCGGCTATTTGCGCCCCTACCGAAAATACATCGTGCAATTGGGATTAGGTATGCTCACAGGAAGCATCATTAGTATGATATTTCCGTTTCTTACCCAATCGGTTGTAGATTACGGGATCAATAATCGTGATCTTGCGTTTATTGCCATGGTTTTGGTAGCTCAATTGGTTTTAACTTTAGGGCAAACATTCAATGGCCTAATCCGAAGTTGGATCATGCTACATGTGACCACACGTGTTAGTATCTCTCTAATCTCCGATTTCCTGATTAAGTTAATGAAGCTTCCAATCGGCTTCTTCGATGTGAAAATTGTTGGTGATATAATGCAGCGTATCGATGACCATAACCGCATTCAGTCATTTTTAACAGGTTCACTCATAAATATAGTTTTCGCAGTAATTACACTTACTATTTATTCCATTATAATGGCTACCTACCATATTGGTATTTTGGGTATTTTCTTTCTTGGGAGCATACTCTACATTGGCTGGGTATTACTGTTCCTGAAAAAGAGAAGAGAAATAGACTACAAAAGGTTTCAGCATTCATCGGCAAACCAGAGCAATGTGGTGCAACTGGTAACTGGTATGCAGGAGATAAAGCTTAATAACTGCGAAAGACTGAAACGATGGGAATGGGAAAGTATTCAAACAAGGTTGTACCGGGTTAGTATAAAAGGTCTTGCGCTAACCCAAAGTCAGCAAATAGGCGCTACTTTTATCAACCAGGCCAAAGACCTGTTTATCTCTTTCCTTTCAGCTAAAGCGGTGATTACAGGGGATATGACCCTTGGCATGATGATGGCTGTGCAATACATTATTGGGCAATTGAACGCCCCTATCCAGCAATTCATAGGTTTTACCCAGCAAGCACAAGATGCTAAAATAAGTCTTGAGCGGCTCGGAGAAATCCATGACAGGGAAGACGAAGAAAAACTGGAAGATAACAAGATACAGGAAATACCAGCTGGTAAAAACATTGAGATTAAAAATCTCACATTCCAGTACGAAGGGCCACATTCTCAAAAGGTACTAAAGAAACTGAACATGGAAATACCGGCCAATAAAATAACCGCTATTGTTGGTACCAGTGGTAGCGGGAAAACAACATTGATTAAACTGTTGTTGGGATTCTATGAACCAGTCAGGGGTAAGATGTTACTAGATGGTATTGACTTGAGAAATTACAGCCAGTCGAAATGGAGAGGAAACTGTGGTGTAGTTATGCAGGAAGGCTTCATTTTTTCAGATACTATTGCCAATAACATAGGGGTGGTTGATGAGGTCCTGAACACGGATAAAATAGGACTAGCAGTAAACGCTGCAAACATCAATGAATTCATTGAGTCTTTGCCTTTGCGGTATAATACCCGGATTGGGAACGATGGTCATGGGCTAAGTACTGGACAGAAACAACGGATACTTATTGCCCGTGCAGTGTATAAAAACCCAAGCTATATCTTTTTGGATGAAGCAACAAATGCACTGGATGCCAAAAACGAAAGAGTAATCATGGAAAACCTCGGCCGGTTTTTTCAGGGGCGAACTGTTTTAGTGATTGCCCATCGCCTAAGCACTGTTAAAAAAGCAGACCAGATAGTGGTTCTTGAGAAAGGGCGCATCGTTGAAACTGGAACACATGACGAATTGGTTATCATGAAAGGGGCATATTATAACTTGGTGAGGGATCAATTGGAGTTAGGCACTTGAAATATGATTATATTTTTATGGCAAAAAGATATAGCATAGAATTGCACAACGAGGAAGTCAGGGAAATTATGAAGGAAATCCCTAGAAGCCTGATCCGCTGGGGCCTGACCATCATCTTTCTGATATTTGCATCGATAATCATTGGCAGTTATTTTTTTCAATTCAAAGAGATTGTTTCAGTTCCTATAATTATTACTTCAACTAATCCACCTGCACCGATTATTAGCAAAGCATCGGGTAGAATAACACATTGGTTTGTTTCGGATGGTCAAATAGTGAATAAAGGAGGAAACATAGCTTTAGTAAAGAATTCAATCACTCTGGAAGATTTTTTGCTTGTAGAAAGTATAATATTTCAACTGGATTCCTCAAAAATTATAGAGATCCTTGATAAAGTGGTGTTACCAGAAAAACTTGCGTTAGGCGAATTGCAGAATGACTACAACCAATTGTATAATCACTTGGAGAATTACCGGGATTTCATAGAAAGTAATTTTTTGCATAGAAAGATTGTGTTGCTCAGGCAACAGATTGAAAAACAGAGACAACATTTCCAGCTTACATTACTACGCCAAAAAAAGATTGAAGATAATTTGGACATGACACGTAAGGAGGTTAGGTATGTTGAAAGCATGTTAAACAAGGTGGATGTTTCGGAAGCGCAAATTGATGAGTCTAGAAGACGGTGTATCAGTTTGGAACTTGGACATACCAATTTTATGGACTCATTAAAAATAATCGAAATTGATTTAATTAGCCAAAAACTTTCTTTACTGGAGTTACTGGAACAACACAATAAAGAGACCAAACAGTTTGAGCTAAACATTTTGGACGATATCAGATCATTCAAAAGTCAGTTAGAATACTGGAGGGACAAATATTTGCTTTCCAGTCCCATCCGTGGAACGGTTTCCCTTTCAACTTCTTGGAGTGAAAACCATGTTGTAACTGCCGGCGAACGATTGGCAACTGTAGTCCCATGCGATAGTTCTGAAATAGTTTGCAGAGCTATTGTGAATTCATCAGGAATCGGGAAAGTGGAAATTGGACAACAAGTTAATATAAAGCTTTCGGGATTCCCTTTTATGGAATTTGGCATTTTGGTAGGTAAAGTATCGACTATTTCACTTGTGCCTGAAAAAGAAGGATATATCGCTGAAATTGAACTAACCAGCGGAATGACATCCTCCTACAGTGAACAATTAAAGTTTATTCAGGAGATGGATGGTACGGCAGATATTGTAACCAGTGAAATGCGATTGATTTACAGGTTTATTAATCCACTTAAAATGCTATTTGATAGAGGGATTTGAGTACTGTTATTTAATATATTGCAGAAAAGATTTATTTATCAGATACTGCATCTCTTTTTCCGTTAAGAATTAATTCTCCAGAACGGATTGTTAATTTATAGCCGATCCTGAAGTTTATTAAAAACAAGTTTGATGCAAATATTAAAGTATTGGAGGCTGATAAAAAAGAAAAAGGAACATACTGCTTCTGGCTTGATAAAGGGTTTGGCTGTAATTGCCTTCAAAGCTTTAATTATTAAGTTTTAGAACTTTCAACTAAACGAGTTATGATCAACTTATTCTTCGTTATACATGATCATTCAGGTGCCCGCACCTATGCAAGCGAGTTATTGGGCTACCTAACCACACAAAACGAAACTATTATACACAAGGTATATTTGCATAGTGTAGATTATAAAGAATATACTCAGATAGAAGAGGGGGGCATCTTGAACATTCATATTCCAGAGATAAAAGGGAAGGGGAATACGTTAGGTAAATATGCTGCAAGATGTATTGATTTAATTGAACCTTTATTAAGAGATAAATCAAACATTATCTTTCATCTGAACTATTGCACTCAGATAAAATTTGGGATTCTTGCCAGGAATAGATTTGGAGCAAAGCTTATTTATACCCTTCATTTCCTTCCCGATATTTTTTCATATTTCGGTTATGACGATGATTGGCAAGTCAATAGGAAAATTACAGTTGATGTTTTAGAGCATGAGGTAGTTAGAGAATCCGATCGGGTAATTTGTGTAACAAGATTTGCAAAAAAGGCTATATGCCATTTTTACAAGACACCTGTTCAAAAAGTCGAAGCAATCCACAACGGTTTTTCAAGCATTCCTATTGGATTAAATAGCGATAGAGAGCCAAAAGAAAAAATAGTAAAAACTTTCGGGTTTAGAGAAAATGAAAAAATTATCCTATTTGTTGGGTTGATAGAACCTAGGAAAGGCTTAAATATCTTGCTCTCTGCCTTCAATCAGCTTGTTGGTAAGTTTGCCAATGCCCGATTGGTAATAGCCGGGGATGGCAATTTCAAGAATGCACTCGAACAAATCAAGTGCAATTGGGGTAAGGTTACATTTACAGGTAATATTCCCTATAGTGAATTGGAGAAGTTGTATCAAATCGCTACGATAGGAATTATCCCTTCGATTTACGAACAGTGCAGCTATGTAGCCCTTGAAATGATGAAGTTTGGGTTGCCCGTTGTGGTTACGGCTGTGCCGGGTCTAAGAGAATTATATATCAATGGAGAAAATGCCTTGGTTCTTCCTCTGCATAAATCCAATAATATTAAGATGAGACTCGAATATAATGAGGATCAAATTACTGTAGCTTTATCAACCTTACTAGGAGACAAAGATTTGTTGCACAAAATAAGTAAAAATGCACGTGTCAATTGGGAACTGTATTACACTGCTGCCCGCATGGGAGATGCAACCATTTCACAATACAAAAAACTTCTAATACAAACAAGAAATGAAAGTACAACCAGAGATAACGAGTTTTACCAATAGTGGAAATAGTGCAGAAATCTAGATTGAGTAGAACTTACGTTTTTCTGCCCGAGCACCTTGCTTCTAAGATATAGAGGTTGTGTAACACAAGAATACAAAATACTAAACCGAACGTCGATAAAGGGATATTCACTTTGAGACTTAAATTTATTAGCAAATACTTTTTACCCGCATTATGTTTTATTAAAGACCTACTATTACCGAAAGAAAATTTGAAAATGCATGGCAAACATTCTAAACTATTAGAGAGGCATTCAGTGAATTCGATGCTGCACTTTTGGACACCAAATCATCCATTATGCAAATGGCACAGAACATCGTTGAATTGCGAATGCAATATGGATAAAAAAATCAATTGGCTCTATTCCGGCTAGACTAGACGAAACAAAATCTGGAAAAATTGAAGATGGACTGACTTCCATGAGCAAAGAAAATTTGAAATTCATTCTTCAGAAAGATGGGACAACGGAAATCCTGACCGAAGATTTGCGATTGACCTATCGATTCATTAATCAGCATAAGGTATTACTTGACATTAGGCTTTTAGAAAATGAGGACTACTTTTTTTAAACGGAAACAGCATAAATGGAATATTTTCAGGACATGTTTTATTTATCAAAGAATTGATAAGAACAATATTCCTAAAAATATAAAAGAAATACGACTATTTGCTATTGCTAGAAATGAATCGCTACGATTACCGTTCTTCTTAAATTATTATTTTAAAGAAGGAGTTGACCGTGTTTTCTTGATTGATAACAATTCCACGGACAATACCATTGAGATAGCGCTCCAATACCCCAATGTTCATGTATTCAAAATTAATAAAAGCTTTAAGAATTTTTGGTATTGGATAGAATACTTTCTATATAAATATGGAAAAGATAGGTGGTGCTTAGTAGTTGACATTGATGAATTACTATCTTATCCGTATGCTGAAATAGCACCTCTTGAAGTGCTTATTAATTATATGGAATTCAGGAAATACAATGCTATTCGTTCATTCTTACTGGATATTTATTCCGATAGACCAATTGCTCAAACTGGTTATGAAGCGAATGAAAATCCTTTGATTTGCTGTCCGTATTTTGATCCTGGATTTTATTCAGGACAAGTGCTATTGCTTGACAAAAGAAAGTGGGAACAATTTGATACTACAATATACTTTGGGGGAATGAGAGAGCGTGTATTTAATAAAATAGCCGGAAGTTCATGGAATTATCATTTATCAAAGATTTCATTGTTTAAATATAATACCAATATGTATTTAACAGAGGGGATGCATGCTATTAACGGGGCGAATATAGCCGACATTACAGGTGTAGTCTTTCATTCAAAATTTTTTCAGGATTTCACTGAAAGAGTTATGATAGAATCAAAAAGAGAAGTTCATTTTGGAAATGCTCTGGAGTATAAGATATATAGCAAAGCAAGCTTAATTGAAAAAGACATTATTTTATACTATCAGAATTCTGTTAAATATCAAAATACCAAACAATTAATCAAATTAGGAATGATAAAGAACTCAATTAGCTTTAATCTTTTTCTGGCAAAGCAGAATTTAGATTTTAACAACTATTCTGGAAAAAACACACAGACTAATATTGCAATAGATATATTATGAAACATATTGTTTTCTGTAGATATTTCTTTCATGTTTGGACAATTTACTTTTCGTTTTTCCAAACTAGGGACATTGAATAATAGACGATTTTTCTTGATTCTACCTCGGGTGTAATTTATTTTAGTAATACGTGCATGATTTCCGGGATTTTGAGCGCACTCCTCTCCTAATACTTTCATGTGATCAGGTAGTGTTCCATAGAGTGTGTCTATATAATAATTCTAAAACCTGTAGCATATGCCAGACTCTATAGCGAATACAATATCATGGATAATATTCATATCAAACATTCCACTTTTTTTGTGGAATAATAAGCAACAGATGATCCAGTTCTTCAGGCTTGTCAGAATTTGACTATATCCAGCAGGCAATGTCTACAAACAGATTGAATTATTTTTCAATAACCGAGTATTTTTTTGGGATTTCTGCGAACTTCGCTACATTTATATACGGAGTAAGACTAAGAATAACCAACAAACTTAACATGCGCCCTAAACCGCTACTTCTGAGTATTTTTTTGGTATCCCTTTTATCCTGCAGTAATTCTGATAAGGATAGCGACGTATCACAGGTACAACAAGAACTAAGCACCGAAATCACGGAAGTCACCACAGAGGTAATAAACCGAACCGATTTTAAGCGTGAGATCCTGAGTCAGGGTACCCTCAATGCAGTCGCCAGGGTCGAGATCAGGTGCAATTTGGAAGAACCGATCGTTGAACTTAATATTACAAACGGGCAAACGGTACAGAAGAATGAGGTGCTGGTGAAGATCGAGGACAGCGAAATTCAACGCAATCTTCAAATACTGGAGTTATCCCTGGAAAAGATCAAAAGAGAACGAGAGAAACTTCTTATTGCCAAGTTGGGTTATGGCTTCTCCACTGGCGATTCTTCCAGGATTCCTCCTGATGTACTTGAGATGGTCAACATGGATGTAGGGTACCAGGAGAAATTGGTGGAGATCGAAGAAGCGAAGGCCGAGGTCCGGAAATA
>Ga0055444_10000076_pt1 | contig 11633 bp, 12 predicted proteins | sample China_Galinas_Co_FD_57742 | JGI IMG/M metagenome (GOLD analysis project Ga0055444, IMG submission 57742) | Wetland microbial communities from San Francisco Bay, California, USA, that impact long-term carbon sequestration - China_Galinas_CordA_D2 | ecosystem: Environmental > Aquatic > Marine >...
CGGCAACGACATTGACCGCGACGATCTGGTCTACTCCGTCAACGAGTGGGACAACTACGCAGTCGAAGAAGCACTCCAGATCGTGGACAAGGTTGGCGGCAGCGTTACGGTAATTTCCGTTGGTGACGATGAATCGGAGGAAGTGCTGCGACGGGAAATGGCGATGGGGGCCGACAAGGGCATCCTGCTCAGCGACGATGCTTTTGAAAATGCTGACGGCCGCGGTATCGCGACGATCCTGAAGGCGGCAGTGGACAAAGGTAATTATGATCTGATTTTTACCGGTGCCCAGGCCGATGACGGCGCTGCCCAGGTGGGGGGAATGCTCGCCGCTATGCTGGATGTGCCGTTTGCCTCACTGGTCAACACGATCGAAGTGGATGGCGATAAACTGAAAATCGGCCGTGAAATTGAAGGTGGCAACCAGGAGATGTACGAGATCAGCCTGCCTTGCGTGCTTTCCATTCAGACGGGCATCAACGAACCGCGCTATGTCGGCATTCGCGGCATCCGCAAAGTTGCTTCCGTTGAAATACCGACTCTGGGCGCGGCGGATCTGGGGCTTGATGCCGCTGCGGTGGGGGGGGCGGCCGCACGTGTCCAACGCACCGATTATTTCCTGCCCGATATGGGTGACGGGGCCGAAATTCTGGAAGGCAGCACCGAAGAAATCATTGATAAGCTGGTGGAACTCTTAAAGGCTAAAGGAGGGCTGAAATAATGGCTCAAATATTTGCATATATTCTGCACAAGGACGGGGTCGTCGATGATACGGCGCTGGAACTGGTCGCTGCGGCCAAGAAGATTGATGCCGGTGCGACACCGAACGCAATCGTGGTCGGTGCCGGTGATGCCCTGGACGGGGTTTGCAATGACATGGCCGCCAGTTATGGGGAAGTCTGGAAAGTGGCCAGCGATGCCATCAGCTATCCGGATGCCGAAATGGTTCGTAAACTGCTGGCCAATATTCTGCCGGCCGACGGCATTGTCCTGTTTGCCCACGAGCATTTTGGCATGGATCTGGCGCCGGGGTTGTCGGTCAAGCTGGATGCGGCTTTTGTCCCCGATGTCGTCGATGTTGAAGGCGCCGATGGTTCGAATCTGAAACTTGTACGTCAGGAATTCGGTGGGGCGGTCAGTGCGCATGTAATCTGCGATGCTTCCAAGGGGGCGGTCATGACCCTCCGACCGGGTGCATTTGCCGCCGATGAGTCCAAAAGTGCCGGTGGCCAGGTGGTGGACAAATCCGCCGAGGCCGGCGATTTTGCGGCCGCCCGCAAATTTCTGGAAATTGTTGCAGCGGAAGCCGGTGATGTCGATATCACCAAATCGGAAGTGCTGGTTTCCTGTGGGCGTGGTATCGAGGACGAAGAGAATCTGGAAATGGCCTTTGATTTGGCAAAAGCCATGGGTGCCGACGTGTCCTGCTCCCGTCCGATCGTCGATGCGAAATGGCTGCCGAAAGCCAGACAGGTCGGCACTTCCGGTCAAACGGTCAAACCAAAAGTCTACATGGCCTGTGGTATCAGTGGCTCATTCCAGCATTTGGGCGGCATCAAGGGAAATCCCTTCATTATTGCCATCAACAAAAATCCCAAAGCGCCCATATTCCAGGTGGCGGATGTCGGTATCGTGACCGACATGCTGGAGTTTCTGCCCGAACTGACCGAGAAAATAGAAGAATTATAGCCACACGCGATAAGTCATCTCAAAATTAGGGTTTTCGTTCGAGATCAAGGCCAAGCCGAGGATCACAACCCGCAGGCGTACTCAGGTATGGCGAGGACTTGAAACGAGGCTCCAACGCCGAAATCGGGCGAAAAAAACTTTTTTTAAGATGGGTTATAATCTTGTTGGGCGTTCCGGACCGGCTGCTTTCTTATGGAAGCAGCCGGTTTTTGTTTCACTTGCGAAATTGTCTGAATGATGAAATTACGATACAGTTTGCAGGGGACCCTTTCAACAAGCGACACCCGCAAAGCTGTTGTCGTTTCGGCCGGAGTGTCGGTTCCGTAGAACACGCCGGGGTCGGAGGGGGCTGAGTATATTGTCGTATGTTTGCCGGCATTTTCGCCTGAAACCATGCACCGCTTGAAACTTGATCCTTCCCCAGGAAAAGACACACCATTATCCGGTAAGGACGATCTGACACATATGCATACGACCAACGCCTTTCGTTTACCCAAAATGATCGAATCGGATCCGCGGGCGCCGCAGCTGTTACACGCTCTGGCTGCGCACAGCCGTCTGCTCTGGCAGGGGGGCACGTTAAACGTCACGGAGGCGCAGTTGTGCGACGCCCTGCGGGAAGTGCTTCTGTCGACACACCATGCCGGCCAGGTGGTTCGCGGTCTGGAGAAGGCGGAACAAAAACTGGCTACAGAGGAACGGGGGCAGGGGCTGGCAGATCGCAAAAGCGGAGTGACACGCGGGGTACGGATTTCAAGGTTGCTGATCCTGACCAGCGATGGCGCGGAACGGTTTTATCGTCAGGTGGAATCGCTCCTGCGGCGCCATGGACCACGGGTCATAGCGCTGCGTCTGGCCATCGACGCCGAAGGGCTGGGGGAAATGCTATACGGCCCGGGTCGTTTGGCCCGTCTCCTATTGATAGAGCACAAAGCCGCTGTGGGAGCGACCCTCCTGACGCTGGCCGATCAATGGGCCGATACCGGCGGCGGATTATTGCTGCTACGCGATGAAAAAAGGAATTTTCATTATTCGTAAAACCGGTCACAGCCACCTGAGGAATTTTGTATGCAGGATACCATGACAAACAGTATCGGCATGGGATTGAACCTGTTACCCGCGGGTGCTTTCATCATGGGTGGCGACTGGGATACCGAACAGGCCGACGAAAACGAGTTGCCTAAACATGAGATCCTTTTCGACAAGCCGTTTTACATGGGGATGGTCCCGGTGACCCAATCCCAGTGGCATGTCATCATGGGGGACAACCCCAGCGAATTTTCTGGCGAAGACCACCCGGTCGAGTCGGTCTCCCATGAAGATGCGCGCGCGTTTATCAAACGACTGAATGAAAAGGAGGGGACCGGTACATACCGGTTGCCCACCGAGGCGGAATGGGAGTATGCGGCTCGCGCCGGATCCACCAGTACCTACTGCTTTGGGCCGGAGACCGTCAGGCTGACAAAATACGCCTGGTTCAAGAACAACAGTGGTGGTGCGACCCATCCCGTGGGAGAACTGGCGCCCAACGACTGGGGGCTTTGCGACATGCATGGCAATGTGCACGAATGGTGTGCCGACTGGTATGTGCGTGACTACTACGCCATAAGCCCGTCCAGGCATCCCGCCGGTCCCCGCAAGGGGGTGGCCCGTGTGCTGCGCGGCGGTGACTGGGGTTCCGAAGCCTGGTATTGTCGTTGTGCGATTCGCAGCCTGAGCTCGCCGCAGCGTCGCAGTCCACGGGTGGGCTTCCGGGTCGTCAAAGGCCTGGATGACCATGCCGGGCAAAAAAAAGCCTCGCGGTTCCTCAACAAGGTTTTTTCAACAAGATAGCGATTTGCAGCCGTTCGGCAGGCTTCCCGCAACCGTCTGCATGAAGGCGAGAAGGCAGCGCCCTCTTTCACGACTCAGGTGAGCTCTCAGGTCCTGCGGGTTGGCATTGTCAACCGCCGCAGCCGCAGGGAAGATTTCGATTTTTGCATAAACGGACCGCATTTGTTATAGATTTCGCAGCCAGCCTCTTACCAATTCTTTTGGGTACACCCTTATGGGGCGTTTGTTTCAGTACATCCCAGGACGCGCGCCGATGTGAAAGGACAACCATGATTGCGTTTGAAATCTTTGTGAACGAAGAAAAAGTGTGCACGGCCGGTGTGGATTCGGATTACGGGATGCTGACATCCATCCTTTCCTGGGCCAAACGGGACCTCAGCCGGTTACCCGCTGAGATCCGCTCAGAAGTAGCGGGTGAGGAGTTGAAGATGGTCATCAGTGGTCAGAAGAGCCTGGGGGACAATGATTTTGAAAATCTCCAGTGGAAGGGCCGCGATTTAAAACCGGGGGATGAAATTCGGATTGCGGTGGTTGATGTGGACGCTGTCGATGCGCCCGAGTCCACCCAAAAAATACGTCCGAAGTACGTCAAGAAAAAGCGTTCTGATATTATTCTGCACTAATCTTGATTTGAAAAAAATTAAGGGGATACGATCTGAATTTATAGAAGTGGAAAAGCCGTGCGCAAACGATTTAAACAGAATACCATTGCGATCGTCTATGACTTCGACGGTACGCTCTCCCCCCAGCCGATGCAGGAGTATACGGTCCTGCCGGAAATAGGTGTCAGCCCGCAGGCCTTTTGGGACGAATGTCAGCGGGAGGCCAAGAAATACAACGCCGACGCCATGCTGACCTATATGCGCCTGCTGACCGAAAAGATCGAGGCCAAGCAGACGCACCTCAACAAGAAGAAACTGCGTGATCTCGCCAAGGGAATTCATTACTTTCCCGGTGTGGAAACCTGGTTCGACCGGATCAACCGGCATGTGAAGGCAACCTCGGCCGGGAAGATAAAAATAAAGCACTACATCATTTCGGCCGGCCTGAAAGAAATCTTAGAGGGGATCAAGATCCGTCAGTACTTCGAGCGGATGTACGCCTCGGAATATTATTTCGACCACCACGATGCCGCGCGATTTCCCACCGTGGTGATCAACGATACGTCCAAAACGCAATATATTTTCAGGATCAACAAGGGTATCGAGGATATCAATCAATCCATCAACGACTACATGCCGGAAAGCGAGCGACCAATACCATTTGCGAACATGCTCTACATTGGTGACGGGCTCACGGACGTGCCCTGCATGACCGTCACCAAGAACAACGGCGGGTTCGCCGTGGCGGTCCACAAGCCCCGCAACCCCCAGTCCCTGGCGGTCTGCCGCAAACTCGCCCGGGCCGACCGGATCGATTACTATGCGCCGGCCGACTACCGCGAGGGTAAAATCCTGGAAAGGCGGGTCAAACTGATTCTGGATGTGATCACGGCCCGTATCATGTTTCACAAGGAACAGTTTACCTTTCGGCGCGAAATTGACACGTCATGAAACACGGTTCGCCGGGCCCGATGGACACCGGGCCTGTTCGTCGCACGGCCACGGAAAGAGGATATCGACCATGACGGAGAAAGGCTTGAAAATCGCCGTTATCGGCGCCGGCGCCATTGGCGGTGTGACGGCCGCGTTTATAAAAAAAGCTGGCTGGGATCCGATCCTGGTGTGCAAGCATGCGGATACCCTGGCGCAGGTAACAGCGCCCGGTCTCCGGGTGGCCGGGTTGAAAGGGACGCACACCGTGCCGATGCGGGCGGCGCAAACCATCGCCGAATTGCCCGCCGGCCTGGACATCGTCTTCCATGCCACCAAGGCCAATGATTGTGTCGCGGCTGCCGAAGCGCTCCTACCGTTGTTGAAACCCGAGTCCATGGTCGTTTCTCTGCAAAACGGCATCAGCGAGGATGCCCTGGCGGATGTCCTGGGCCGTGAACGGGTGGTCGGTTGCGTTGTGGGGTGGGGGGCGACGCATACCGGCGCCGGGCAACTCGAAGTGACCTCCGAAGGGGAATTTGTCCTCGGCAATATCGATCATCGGCCGGATGACCGCCTGGACATTATCCGGCAGATGCTGGCGGTCGTGCAACCCACCCGGATCTCGGATAATATTATGGGGGAACTTTACTCCAAGCTGATGATCAACGCCTGTATCAATTCCCTGGGGGCCATCACCGGGGTGACCTTGGGGGAATTGCTGGCCGTGCGCAAGATCCGCAGCATTTTTATCGCCCTGATGCAGGAGGCGCTGGCCGTGGCCAATGCCATGGGCATCCGGGTGGAGCCATCCACCGGCGGCAAACTGGATTACTATCCGTTCCTGGCGGGCAGCGGTATCTTAAAGCAGATCAAGCGCCACCTTGTCATCCGTATCATCGGATTGAAATATCGCCGGATCCGGTCTTCGAGCTTGCAGTCCCTGGAACGGGGCCGCCCGACGGAAGTCGATTATTTGAATGGTTACATTTGTGACCGGGCGGCCGATCACGGTGTGCAGGTTCCGGTCAACCGGGCGGTGGTGGCCATGATCAAAGCCATTGAGGCCGGACAACGTCCCTTGTCCATGGAGAATATGGCCGATCCGGCATTTGCAGATTTCTAATGCGCACGGCGGTGGCTCCCGCTGCGCGGGTGGTTTTCTTCCCATTTGACGACGGGGAAAAAAGGGGGGGTGCGATGAAAGGCTGGCAGGAAGATGAAATCAGAAACAAAGACCTGATGGCGCCGTGCGGTCTATACTGCGGCACCTGCGGCGTTTACATCGCCACTCGGGGCAAGAACGAGAAGTTCAAGGCGGTTCTGGGCAACCTGTATGGCACCCCGCCTGAAGAGACCGCGTGCCTGGGGTGTATGCAGGCCGACCCGCCGAAAAAACTTTATGCGTATTGCACGGCCTGCAAGATAAGGGATTGCGTCATTTCCAAGGGTCACTATTCATGTCACCAGTGTGGCGAGTGGCCCTGTGACAAGATCCGGGACTTCCCCATCGCGACCGGCCGGGAAGTGATGCAGAAGGCCATCCCGGCATGGCGGGACTGTGTCGCCGCGCACGGCGATGAAAAGGGAAGTGAGTCCTGGGCCCGTTCCGAGTGCAAACGCTACCACTGCGCCACCTGCGGCGAGCCCCTCTTCCGAGGCGCCCAACGTTGCCGGTCATGTAAACGACCGGTGGCGGATGATCTGGACGGTACCTTGTGACCGCTTTTTCAACACGCCATTTCGAAGCGCTATCATTATTGAGGACCATGCCATGAGCCTGGAAATCTGGGTTGCCTTTGTCATTGCCGCGGAGATCATCCTGGTCATCCCCGGCCCGACCATTATCCTGGTGGTGAGCCAGGCCATAGCCCACGGGCGCACGTCCGTTATTCCACTGGTGGCCGGCGTGCTCGCCGGGGATTTTACGGCCATGACCCTTTCGCTGCTGGGGTTGGGAGCCGTGCTGTCCGCATCGGCCTCTCTGTTCGTGATTCTCAAATGGGTCGGGGCGCTTTACCTGATCTATCTGGGGATCAAGTTGTGGCGGACCAATCCGGGAAACGGTGCGGTTTCCTTATCGGCCCGCAACGGTTCGGCGGGGTCGCTATTCAAGGCGGCCTACATCGTTACGGCCCTGAATCCCAAGAGCATCGCCTTTTTCGTGGCCTTCCTGCCTCAGTTCATCAACCATCAGCGTCCGACTTCGCCGCAATTTTTGATCATGGGAGCAACTTTTTTAACCATGGCGACCATCAACGCCGGCTTGTACGCTATTTTTGCCGGGCATCTGCGCGACACCCTGAAGAAAGCCCGGGTTCGTAAGGTGTTCGACCGCTGCGGCGGCAGCGCCCTGATCGGCGCCGGCGTTTTGACAGCGACCATGGAGCGGTCTTGATACCCAGCGGGCCCACAGATCACCCAACTGACAAACGCCTCATTGATTGCGGGTGATGCGTCTGGCCTTGAAGGCCGTAACGGAAACATCCCAAACGAGAGAAAGCAATGGATATCACACTGGTAACCGGTGCCACAGGTCTGGTGGGTTACAATATTGTGGCGGCCCTCCTGCAGCGTCGACGCAAGGTGCGGGCGCTGGTGCGCTCGCTCGAAAAAGGCCGGCGGCTCCTGCCGCTGGATTGCAAACTGGTTCGGGGGGATGTCACCGACCGGGATTCCGTGGAACGCGCCATGGCAGGTTGCGGAGTGGTCTACCACGCGGCCGGTTTTCCGGAACAGTGGATGAAGAATACCGACATCTTCGAGCGTGTGAACGTGGGCGGTACCCGCAACATGGTTGATGCGGCCTTGCAGCAGCATATCCGTCGCTTTGTCTACACCAGCACGATCGATGTCTTCGCGGCGGCCGCCGGTCAGGAGTACGACGAGAGCCTGCTTGCGGTCGATCCCAAGGGGACCCCTTACGAACGATCCAAACAAGGGGCCGACCAGGCCGTGACGGCCGCTCTAGAAAATGGGCTTCCGGCCGTTTTCCTGCATCCTGCCGGATTGTATGGGCCTGGTCCCAGCGATTCACCCGGCACCAACGAATTTATTTTAAAGCTCCATCGCGGCCAGGTGCCGATGCTGCTGCCGGGAGGGTTCCCCATGGTGTTTGCCCCGGACGTGGGAGAGGGGCATGTCCTGGCCGAACTCAAAAGCGACGTGGGCGGACGTTATATTCTGAGCGAGGGCTACTACGCGCTGTCCGATCTGGCGCGGGTGATTCTGGAGGAACTGGGCCTCCGGAAGCGCGTGCCTCCGGTGATGCCCATTGGAATCGTCAAGGCTGTCGCGGCGATCGGCGAGTGGTGGGCGGATATCACCGGCAAGCCGCCCCTGATCCCCAAAGGGCAGCTGCATTTCATGCAGTGGCAAGCCTTTCCGAAAAACAACAAAGCCCGGCGGATCTTGGGATGGTCACCCACGCCCTTACGCCGCGGCCTGCAGCAGACCATCGCGTATCTGCTGGAGAAGTCGGCCTGAATCTTTCAGCGTCGCCCGGCCATTGACATTGTGGCGCCCGTCAAACGGTTGAGCTGGTCGATAAACTGTTGTCGGTACATCGCATGGCCGTCGAATAATTCGAGGTGGTGGCCCGTTGTAACCAGCAAGACCTTGGGTTGCGGCGCGGCTTCGAAAAGCCGTTGGCCCTGGTCGAAGGGGATGTATCCGTCATCCGGACTGTGGATGATGATGATGGGTGCGCGCACATCCTGGAGCTTGGCACCGTTGCGAAAGTGGAATTTAAGAAGGGTGCGGGTCGGCAGCCAGCGGTAGTGGATGCGCGCCATCTCATCCAGGGCGTAAAAAGTCGATTCGAGAACCAGGGCGCCGGCAGGTCGATGGCGGGCCACTTCGACGGCCACGGCACCGCCCAGAGAACGGCCCCATAAGATGATATCCTCGGAGGGGATTCGTCGTTCGTGGCGCAAATAATCCCACGCGGCCTGGCCATCCCGGTAGATATCTTCTTCTTTGCGGATGCGGCCCGCGGATTGGCCAAAGCCCCGGTAATCGAAAAGAAGGGCATTGACGCCCAACGCAGCCAACGTCTGCAGACGCAGGGTGTGGTCGGAAGCCCGTAGCCGATTTCCCTGGAAGAAGAGCACCGTGCGCCGGGTGCCCGAGGCAGGCAACCACCAGCCGTTGAGGCGGAGACCGTCCGCCGTCGGGATAGAAACGGTTTCTATCGGGAATCCCTTGGGCGGATTGACCGCCAGGCCACCCGGGTGGAAGATGATGGCGGACTGGGTGTGATAGGCAGCAATCACCACGAGGATATAGACGCCGGCCCCGAAAACCAGACAGGCCAGCATCGAGCGCAAACCGGAACAGTTTTTGGTATAGTGATGGATTGGCGGCATTGTTTCCGTGGTTCCATTGGTTTATGGTTTTCATACGCTTTTTGGCGGGTTTGATCAAACAGGCGGGTGCCCCAGAGGTATCCCCAGAGATGGGTCGCAATGTTCCCCTTCCGGGCATCCAACATGGAAGGTGGTGATTTGCTGCCATCGGGTAACGCAAGGAGATTCAACGCGTGGATGTCTTCCCGGAAAATGTGGTCGATCTGATTAACGAACGTTTGGGGGGCTACAATACCGTTTTAGGGCTCCGTTTTGTCGCGGCGTCACCGGACGTGTTTGTAGCGGAGTTAACCATCGCGGACCAGCACCTGCAGCCTTATGGCCTGGTACACGGCGGGGTATATGCGGGCATGATCGAAAGCCTTTGCAGTACCGGGGCGGCCTTGAGTGTCTGGAGCGAGGGCAAGAGCACGGTGGGGCTTGAAAACACAACCGCTTTTCTGCGGGCGGTGCGGTCGGGCACTCTGCGCGGCACAGCCCGGCCGCTGGTGCGCGGCAGACGCTCGCACGTCTGGGAGGCTGAAATCAAAGATGATCGCGATCGCCTGGTGGCCTCCGGCCGGGTGCGGCTCATGGTGCTGGATCCCGGTGCCGAGGCCGACGGAGAAACGGTTGCGATGAAGGGGCATCCGAATGGATAGGTCGTTTCAATGACTTTGCACCGATCAAATGCGTCGACCATGTCGATCGTCTCCATGCGAATGCTTAAAGAAATTTTCCTGATGGTCCTGGTCTTGTCCGCCATTCCGGGCTGCACAACCTCGGGGCGTCCGGAGGCGGGGGCGAACGCGGAAGCCTTTTCCCGCCGCAGCGAACAAAGCGTTCGCCTGGATGAGGATTTGGCCACGCTGCTGGGCTACCGGGATGAAGAAACGTCGCGCCTGGCGCACACGATTCTGTCGGCGACCGAGACGCTTGCCAGGCAATACCAGGTCCAGCCCCCGGCGCTCTGGCACAATTTTCTTGTGAACGTGGGGATGCGGGACAGAGGGTTGTGCTGCCACTGGACGCAGGATCTTCTCCGGGAGATCGAAGACCTGCAATTGCAGAAATACCACGCAGTCTGGGCGGTGAGTCGCCACGGCACCTGGCGTGAGCACAGCAGCGTCGTCATTACCGCCAACGGACAGGAATTTAAGAACGGACTGGTGCTGGACGCCTGGCGCAATGCCGGGCAACTTTACTGGATACATGTCGTCGATGATAGCTATGTCTGGCAACCCCATCCCGGTGCCAATGACCTTGCTCGAATTCGATGCCGCTGAAGATGAGGTGCCTGCGTAACCTGCCAATAACGGTTGCGATATACGAAATATTCGGTTTCAGGTCGAATCCACCGTATTTTCCGCCATGCTATGCATGTCGTCTCACAGCTCTGCGCACCATAAATCCTACCAAGCGCCGCTGATGGATAGTGACATTGTATTTGTAAAACAATTGTATGCGAAGAAAGTTATGGCTCATAATTTGCTAATATTTTACAAATCCTGTGGGCACATTTTTGACTGGTGTGTTTCATCCATGCTTTCAATACCGATCGTTTTGAAATATTTAAAAATAACAAATATATAAATATCTTAAAAAATATTTTGTGGTTTATCCGTGAATTATTTTCATGCCTCGGGTTTGTCTGAAGGTGATCGTCCACATGCCCATCCAGAAACATTTTTCTGAATTCTGAGAAATAACTATTGTAAAAGAATTGTAAAATAGATATCTACGTCTATCGGGTATAACCGAGTGACACGGACGTGACCTCCTGTCGTTTGAATCCCCTTTCCACGGCACTTGCTGCCTTATCTAACCTGACCTCTTTCCGGTTACTTTCGCCATGCGCCGAACACGGTCCTCGGGCCGCAAAGGAAAATTTAATGAAACACAATTTACAAACCGTGCTGGGTATCGACATCGGATCGGTGTCGGTGGGCGTGGTCCAGTTGACAACGGACAAGCATATCGTCAAGACGGCTTATGCGGCGCACACCGGCGATATCGCCGGAACACTGGTTCAACTGGTGTCGCGTTTCGATCTGTCACAGCCCGTGTGGGTCGCAACCAGTGCGGCTACGCCTGAAACGGTCCGGGCCACCATGCGCTTCGATGACCAGATCTGCTGTATTGCGGCGGCGCGGCATCGGCAACCGGATGTCCGATCGATTCTAAATGTCGGCGGCGAGAAATTCCATCTGATACGCTTGGGTGCTGACGGCGG
>Ga0055444_10000079_pt1 | contig 11349 bp, 8 predicted proteins | sample China_Galinas_Co_FD_57742 | JGI IMG/M metagenome (GOLD analysis project Ga0055444, IMG submission 57742) | Wetland microbial communities from San Francisco Bay, California, USA, that impact long-term carbon sequestration - China_Galinas_CordA_D2 | ecosystem: Environmental > Aquatic > Marine >...
CAGAGAGAATTGTACAAATCCATACGCTACCGACCTTAACCATACCAGCAAGCTGCCTGGAACCCCGGACTGAAAGTACATGGTCTGATCACTATGGTTTCACATGAATATGCCTCTCCGCATGATAGGATGAACGGACCAATGGCCCGCTTTCCACATAACGGAATCCTTTTTCCAGACCTATAGACTTGAACTTTTTAAAAACCTCGGGTTTAACATATTCAACCAGCTTAGCATGCACTTCCGAAGGTGGCAGATACTGTCCTATAGTGAGTATATGAACTCCATTGTTGAGCAGGTCATCCATGGTCTGTATTACTTCAACTTCTGTTTCACCCAAACCAAGCATGAAACCGCTTTTTGTTATTACCCCCGATTGAGATATGTAGCTTAATACCTGCAGGCTTTTCTTATAAGTAGCCAGGCTTCTGATCTTTGGACTGATACGTTCAACCGTTTCAATATTATGAGAGATTACTTCCGGTTTTTCCCGGATGAGGATGTCAAGAAGTACGCGCTTATTGTTAAAATCAGGGATCAGTGTTTCCATGGTAATACCGGGATTCAGTTCTCTGATTTTTAATATGGTTTGAGCCCAATGGTTCGCCCCGCCATCTTCCAGATCGTCTCTTGCAACAGAAGTTATGACGCAATGTTTCAGGTTTAACAGATGAATTGACCGGGCTACCTTATCCGGTTCATCCGGGTCAGGAAGTTCCGGCATAAGTGCTTTTACATAACAAAAACGGCAATTACGTGTACATTGATCCCCAAGTATCATAAAGGTTGCTGTACCAGCACTCCAGCATTCTCCTTTATTGGGGCAATTCCCACTTGAACAAATTGTGTTTAAACCATGCTGAACGATTACATTCTTCACCATGGAATAATCCGTACCATGTGGCAGAGGGACTTTCATCCAGCCTGGCAGGTGGGTTATATCGGTTTTAATACTCATTTCTCTTAAGCAATGGTGTTCCAGTTGAACATACTATAGGCGAATTTGTTTGGAATGATTACGAATCATATGTATCGAATCATTGACAACCGTTATTTAACCGATAGTACCTTCCTTCTTCGAATGGAAAGGAAGGATTTTGTATTCAGTGCAGGACAGTACATAATCGTTGGTCGAAAGGATTCCCTCCAACACAGGGAATATTCCATATATAGCGGAGAACAGGACGACTATCTGGAAATACTGATCAGGGAAATTCCTGAAGGTGATATTTCACCCCAGTTAAAGACCTGCAGTAGAGGGCAATATTTGGAAGTGCGCGGGCCCTTTGGCTTCATGAAACTGGACAAAGATAAAATCCCCGATCAGAAATTTGTATTAATTGCTTCAGGAACAGGCATAGCCCCCTTCCATAGCTTTGTCACCTCAAATCCGGAGATGGATTATACACTACTTCACGGTGTCAAATACAGGAGTGAGGCCTATGACCATTCTCATTATATTCCTGAGCGATATGTACTTTGTACGTCCAGGGAAAAGAATGGAGAATACCAGGGCTATGTGACAGGTTACCTGGATGAAATGGTCATAGATCCAACTGCTATCTATTACGTTTGTGGAAATAGCAGTATGATATATGACGTATACAATATTCTTGGGAAAAAAGGGATATCCAGCAAGAATATTTTTTCAGAGGTCTATTTTTAAATAGATTGCTTTCTGAATAAGTTTAACCTCAGCAACCAGCACTGCCCTGTGATCATCATTCAGGCAACCCCATTCAGCGTTGGCTAAAAAATGCAAACCTGTTTCCAGAAATACTATATATCACACTCTATTTTTTTTGAATGAAATCGGAAGAAAGATTAATTTCAGTTGCTTCCTGGCGTTCTGTTTATCCTGATCCTGAATAGATTATAACCTTCATCTGACCAAATGGACAGATATTGTCACATCCGGCGACTTTTCTGTGGCACAACTTTTGCTTTTATATATATCAAATACATGAACCATAAAGCCACATGTCATGAAAACATTTCGCACCATATATACCCTTCTCATTTTAGCAACAGCTTCAGTTGTTGTAGCAGCCCAGAATAATCCGGATGAATACCTCGGACTTCCGGGAGACAACCTTAACCTCTATGCCGTGATGAACCTCTTCCAGGAATCAGAGACCCTGGAAGGATTTGAGCGGAGCCTGAATGATAATGAATCCATGATCAACAACCTGGATCTGAACGGTGATAACCTCATAGATTATATTACGGTTTCTGACTATGAGGAAGGGAACGTACACACTATCGTCCTGCGAGCTGCGTTGAACAAAAACGAACAGCAGGATATTGCCGTTTTCGTAGTGGAAAAGCTTCGGAATGGAGCTGTACAGATCCAGCTGATCGGGGACGAGGCGCTGTACGGGCCAAATTATATTGTTGAACCGATCTACGCCGAAACCCCCAATCCCGGATATAGCGGGAACGTCTACAGGGGAAACGTGAATGTGGTCACCACTACCTATTATGATATCGCAGCCTGGCCTATGATCAGGTTTATCTATCGTCCCGGGTACGTAGTGTGGAGGTCATCCTGGTACTGGGGATATTATCCCAGGTACTGGAGACCCTGGAGGCCCCACTACTGGCATTATTACTACGGGTACCACTATCACTGGCATGACTATTATTACTCACATTATCACCACTGGAATCATTTTCGGAGTGGGTACTATGCGTCTTATTATCGACCCCGTGTACGTGTATACAGTCCAACAGTAGCTGTAAACATCAATAAGGGTCGTTACAGGAACACCTATTCACGTCCGGATCAGAGGCGTGCAGGAGAAGATTACTACACCCGGACAGCCTCCAACAGATCTAGGCCGGGGGTTTCAACAAGTGTGGGTAACAGGCCTGCTGTAAGAACGACATCCACTCCAAGGACCAGCAGCAGAAGCAATACGCCTGCCGTGCAACGTTCGACAAATAGCAGAGGCAATGCAGTTCAGCGCAGTCAATCGACCAGCAGCAGAAGCAATACGCCTGCCGTACAGCGTTCGACGAATAGCAGAGGCAATGCAGTTCAGCGCAGTCAATCGACCAATAGCAGAAGCAATACGCCTGCCTTACAGCGTTCGACCAACAGTAGAAGCAATACACCTGCCGTACAGCGTTCCAACAACTCTGGCAGTCGAAAGAGCAGCGCCACTGTATCCAGGAGCAACAGCTCAAGAAGCACACCTTCCGTGAAGCATTCCAGCAGTTCACGAAGTACTCCATCTGTCCAGCGTTCCAGCAGCAGAAAGAACAGCGGCTCAGTATCCAGGAGCAGCAGCTCAAGAAGCACACCTTCCGTGAAGCGTTCCAGCAGCAGTAGCAGCAGAAGCAGTTCAGTTAAGCGCAGCCAGACGAGCAAAAGCAAGAGTTCGGCCCAGCGCAGCAGCAGTAGCAGCAGAAAGAGCAGCGGTAGCCAAAGGAGTAGCAGATCCTCTCGCAGATAATATCTTCAATGCAGAATATTGTAAATTAAAGGCGGATACCAGGTTTGATATCCGCTTTTTTACGTTAGAGGCGATCCATGTTTAGTTTCTTCCGTATAGGCGTATAGGATAACGGTGATTTCTACCTCTCGAATACTGAGTCACGGCTGCCTGACAGGCTGGATCTATTCGAAAACGAGATTTTCTGAAAAAAAGGGCAGTGTTCTGGTGCGTATATGCTCGGCAATACGGTTGAGGTGATCTCCCTCATAACTTTCATACTGGTGCGGAATATCATAGGCATTCAGAAGTTCGTGTAATTTTCTGGTGGATTCGCTGATCCCTGAATCCTGAAGTCCGGCTTCCATCCCAATGGCCTTTAACTTTTTCAGGTTGTAAACATACTGGTCGATCACATACAAGGTTCGGTTGGCTGAGAATTTTGCAGCGATCTCGGGAAGCACTTCTCCGTTGGCAAAAGGCAGATCGAGGTAAAACGGGGGGTTCTCCGGATCTGGTGCCCATGCTGCTGCCAGTGCCAGCGTAGCGATAACGGGAAACCCGGTACTTTCGAGTTGATCAGGACTGTGAATGGCTTCCACACTTTTCATCAGATCCGGATCGGTATCCAGCATGGTTCCATCCATGCAGCAGGGACTCATAAAGTAAATAGCTGACCAGACCTCCGGGAATTTCATTCCCAGACGGATGGTGCCGTATCCTCCCATAGAATGCCCAGCCAGGCCGCGACTGGTGGTCTCCGGAATAGTGCGGTAGTGGGAATCCATATAACTAACAAGCTCCCTGGCAATAAAAGTTTCCCAATCGCCAATGGTGACAGAGCTGGAATACATGCTTCCCTTGAAGCTGTTATAGGCATTGGGCATCACGACGATCATCTCCTTGCTCAAACCTTCCCTCAATGATGCATCCAGCACCTCATGAAGGTTTATCCAGTGGTCCTCCCACCCGAACCACTTGCTATCGCTATCAGTGAAGCCATGCAGCATATAAAGTACTGGGAAACGCTTGTCCGGTTGAGAATTGTAAGAAGGGGGAAGATATACCGTCACATCTCGTTCGGCAGGATCACCCATAAGATTCCCTTCAATGGCATGGCTGTATACCTTAATCCGCTCTTTGGTTCCTTGATGACTTTGTGCATAGGTTAAAGATCCGGCCAGCAGCAGAATTATAAATGATATTACTCTCATCGTGGTTCAATATAACAAATTATTAACGTTCGCAGGCGAAGTTCACCTTTTCTATCAATGCAACTTTTTTATCTTTGCCTGTCAACAGGATTGCCTTGCGTCGTAATTTTCTACATAGTGTCTTCATATCGATTCTGCTGGTCTGGGTTTATAATCCCGGCTGGGCCGTAATCCCGGCAGAAGGATCTCCGGAGGGTAGACCGATCCTTATAGTCACCACCGATATCGGGGGGGATCCCGATGATCAGCAGTCGCTCACCCGTCTGCTGGTATATTCCAATGAATTCGACATTCAGGGACTTATCGCATCAGCTTCCGGTACTAGGGGTGAGCTGGGAATGGATACGGTCAAGGAGCAACTGATCCGGAAGTACGTGCTGGCCTATGGAGAGGTGTATGAGAACCTGAGGGAGCAAACCAGCGGATATCCCGAACCTGATGTCCTACTGGATCGCATCTACCGGGGGAATCCGCATCGCGGGAAGGAACATATTGGGATCGGAGAAGATACAGAAGGTTCGGAAAGGATCATCCAGGTAGTTGACCAGGCAGGTGACCAGAAGGTCCATGTGGCTGTCTGGGGTGGACAGACCGACCTGGTGCAGGCCCTTTGGAAGGTAAAACATTCAAGAAGTGCCGAAGAATTTGCACAATTTACCGAAAAGCTCAGGGTGTATGATATCAACGACCAGGACGGCCTTTATGACTATATCCTGGAGGAGTTCCCGAACCTGTTCTACATCCTGGCCAGTGCTGAACAAGGAATGGATAAGCGGGAAGGAGCCTACAGGGGCATGTACCTGGGTGGGGATGAGGAGCTGACATCCAGGGAGTGGATCGATTCCAACATCAGGAACGATCACGGTCCACTGGGGGCATTGTATCCCCCGGAAGCCTGGACTGCACCCAATCCACATGGGGCACTCAAAGAGGGCGATACACCTTCCTGGTTCTATTACCTGATGAACGGATTGCAGGACCCGGAACAACCCGGATGGGGTGGCTGGGGCGGGAGGTTCAAACCGGTCACAGGAAATTTTTACAGAGACGACGAGGACTTTGCCGATACCGTAATCAATGCCCGGTCCACCGTTTCCCGTTGGAGGCCGGACTTCCAGAATGATTTTCAGGCGAGGATGGACTGGTGTGTGAAATCCGTTGAAGAGGCCAATCACCAGCCGGTGGCAGTGGTCATGGGAGACGATACAAACGGAATCCTGCACGTGGATGCCAATGAAGGGGACACCCTACGCTTTTCTGCCCTGGACTCCTATGATCCGGATGGAGGGAAACTGGAATTCACCTGGTGGACATACCCTGAGGCAGGTACGAACCTGCAGTGCCCGGTCCTGGAGAACTATACCACCCCTGAAGTCTATTTCGTGGTGCCCTACGGGGAAGCAGGCGCTGACCTGCACCTGATCTGTGAGGTTTCCGATAATGGCACCCCATCATTGAAGGACTACAGAAGGATCGTGATCAATATCTATTGATCAGCGCCATAATTGATATTATGAGTGGTCATCGGTTAATCTTTAGATGATCAAACGTACCCCGCCCAGGTCCTCCACCCTGAAAGGGAAACAGTCACCTGGTGATGCGATAAACATGAAATTGATTGGGATATTCCATTCTTTTGATAGCTTCCTGATAAGCTCCGGGCTGAAAACACCCTGAATAACATGAGATGTCACATCAATCTCCGGATATTCTTCGTCGATGATCGCCACAACCTCTTTAAAGCTTTTGGGATTCTCATCCTCAATTACCTGTTCCGGATCGTCCACATGCACAATCTTCAGATTCCTGGTGTTTTCATTGTTCTTGATATACAGCGCAACTTTATTCAAAGTGGCAATGTTATAGCGTTTAGTAAAGTAAACAAACTGCTGCGAATTGATCGTATTGATCAGATTGTTCAGGCGGGAGCTTATTTTTAAGAATCCGTCCTGGGTATAGTTGAAGATATGAAAGATAATCCTTAGCGTACCCCTCAGGATAGCAACCCTGCGGAGCAGGAATGCAATGATCAGACTGGCTGGAATGAAATAGGTAAGAAACAGTCTTAAATTAGACTGGACACCATCTTCGGATTTCATAATGATATTTCCCAGGAGGGCGACGAGAACAGCTGTTATTGCTGCGAGTACACTCAGCCATTTAGCCGATTCGGGTCTCGGTAGTTTTTCTCTACGCATTTTGAGCAGGATATTCCCAAATCCAAAAAGTAACATCACAGATAAAAAAGAGACCGTATAGACGCCGGCCAGCCTGACAACATTTCCTTTGGTAATAAACAATACAGAAATTGAAAGCAGGAAAAACATAAGGATGATCCTGTAAGAACTGCCTTTTTTGTTTTTCCTTAAAAAGAACTGAGGCAGGATCCGGTCAAGGGTCATTCTTTCAAGCAAACCTGTAACGCCAACATATGAGGTTAAAACCGCGCCGCTTAGTACCAACACCGCGTCCAGTGAGACAAGCGTGGAAAGCCAGTGACCTGAAGACAGCAGCCCCATGTGTGACAACAGTGTGTCGGAATGTTCAGCTCTTATTTCAGCTACAGGCAATATACTCAAGGCAAAGAAGGCCATCAGTGGATTGATAATACTCACAATGACCCACATATTCCTGAGCGTTTTAGGGAATACCCCGGGTTGCTGTTCCTCAACGAAATTGGCAGAACTTTCAAATCCTGAAATCCCCAGCATAGAAGCTGAAAATCCAAAGAAAATAGCAACCATAATGCTTCCTTCAACGGGCAGTTTCCAGTTGGCACTGAACTGGCTGAAACCGTTCCTTATTAAATAGATGCCGATAAAAAGTGACAGCACAGTCAGAGAGGCAAGGTGAAAGATAAAAATACCAGTTGCGACCCTTGCTGATTCCCTGATACCCATGATGGTAAGTATCGCAAAAATCAGTAATACGCCAATGGTGGACATGATGACCGGTGCCTGATTAATAATATCATGAAAATACCGCATGGCTTCATTGGCGGAGATTACAGAGGTGGCCATATAGGACAATATGGTCAGCGTAGCTGCCATTGATGCTGTTGATTTACTTGTAGTATTCAATAGTGCATTATAAGCTCCACCATTAAGTGGAATTGCTCCGACCACTTCCCCGTAAATCTTCCTAAAGAGATAGAGGACTACTGCAACGATAAGCAGTGTGATCCAGGCATACTGTCCCGCAAACCCGATTGCAAGGGCAGAGACATAAAGAACAGAAGAACTGATATCGTTCCCGCAAATGGCAGTGGATGACAGAACACCCAGTTTTTTCTTAGCCATGTTGAGCAATAATTATTAAGCACCTCCGCGTAGAATTATCAAAGGCGGTACATCCGAGAGATTTCTGATAGTTTAGTTTAGTGAGTCCGTTCACTGCGGGTAAATATAATTCACATCTGCATTCGTGATGCTATTATGAGCAAATAAATTTACATTCCGGGCCGGGGTGCTGTTAGACTTTCTTTTGTATATCACTGAAATACAAGGCGTGCCACTCATTTTTCCGGAACACAATTACAATGAATCAGAAAGATCTTCTGTTTCACTTTTACCAGATATAGGTTCCCACTGCACCTGGTTCAAGTGGAATCACAGCGTATTTTCCCCTGTACTGAACCTGAAAGGCTTGACTGTTAAAGGTGTTGTTGGCCACGATCAGGACAATCTTTCCGTCTGGAGTTTTAAAAGCCACATTGGGTAAGACAGGGGTATCTTCCTGAATTGCCACCCGCTGGATCAACTGTTTTTGTTCATCCCGGGTTAGTTCCACCGTCCTGTCTCCTGTGTTCGTGGAAACTATGCGAACCGATCCCGGTCGCACAAATTTGGAGGCATGGGCAATGACATAGTAGGCAATGTTCCGGCTCACCTGGTCTCCTTTAATGGTAATGGCTCCCTGGCACATGGGGCAACCACCATTGTCGGTATGGGGATCGTTCATTGGATCAGCAGCAAGATTCCAGAGCAGTACGTTCTTGCTCCAGTTGCGTGTCACATCGATGATCATCCTTTTCACCTGGGAAGCAATAGTGATCTCCCCACTCCCGGGATTTTCAATCACCATTTGCTCGGTAAAATATAAATTCTTGTCGGGACGGGCCAGATGAAGGGTGGTCATGGCATCCATATGTCCCATGTAATGGTGAAATCCCGAGCCATCGGCATAATCCGAAATGACTGTATTCTGCAACAGGGCCAATGGATAGTCGATCCGGTCAAGGTTATGGTCGAATAGGATCAGCTTGGTAACCAGACCTGCCTCGCGGAGCGCAGGGATCAGGTACACGCTAATGAATTCCTCCTGTTCTTCCCGGTACCAGGGCATACTTGGGGTGTTGTTTGAATTAAGGGGTTCGTTCTGAATGGTAATGGCGTCAATGGGAATGCCTTCCTTTTGCATCTCCTGAATATACCTCACGAAATAATGAGCATATACCCCATAACAATCCTTTTGCAAGTGTCCACCCCTCACATTGTAGGCTTCTTTCATCCACGCAGGTGCTGACCAGGGTGATGCCATAATTTTAATACCTGGACTAAGAGCAAGGATCTCTTTCATCACAGGGATCACATCCTTACGGTCCTGTCCCAGGTCGAATTTCTCCAGATGGTAATCTGTTTCACCTTCGGGAAGATCGTCGTAAGAGTATACGAAACTGTTGAGGTCTGAGGCTCCTATGGTCATACGGATATAGCTGAAACCCATCTCATCGTTCCCGGTACCGAACATCTCTTGCAAAATTTTTTCGCGTACTCCGGAACTCATATTGATCAGGTGTTCGGCACTTCCTCCGGTCATGGCAAATCCAAAACCATCCATCTCCTGATAAACTGTCCTGTCGTCCACTACAATGACCGGGGCCCTGCCTGACTTCCAGCTCCTGAAATTCAGGGAATCGGATTGTTTCTCAAATAAAGCCGAACGGTCAGGTCTGGTTACCCATGCCCCGATATCGCCGGATTGGGCAGCCAGGTTCAGGCTGAAGATAAAGCCAAGTGCAACAAATACGTTACCAGGATTGGATGTCAAATTAATTACTTTCATATGGATCATATTTATATCCGCATTCTGAGTTCATAAAGATAATCTGAAATAGTCTATACCGGCAATTGCTTTTAACGAATTATTAACATAAACACCTGTTAAAATCATTGATAGTCTGAAAGATACGGTGTACATTGTAAATGTATTCTTAATACAAGCAAATCTGGACTGATGAAAATAAAAGGGACATTGTTGGTAATGGTCTTTGGGATCGTTACCATGGTACCTCTTTCTGCTCAGCTTACAGTTGGAGGATTACTGGATTTAAACATTGCAGGGTTTAATGTAAAAAATGGTGGTGGGACCGGCGAGGATTACACAAGCCGACTTGGCTTCGGAGTTGGTGGTGTGGTAACATATCCTTTGATGAATGGATTGGCGATCCAGGTTGAACCGATGATCCTGCAAAAGGGTGGGAAAGTCACGGAATTTGATGAAACATATATCAATAAGCTCCTCTACTTTGAAATTCCGGTGTTTCTCAGGTATAACATTGCACTTAGCAATGAAACAGTTTTACCCTATGTCATTGTGGGTCCTAACCTCGGGTTTCGGGTTTCGGCCAAGGTTAAGTTTTCTTCGGATGGTTTTATTGCTGATGCCAAAGATCAATATAAAGGTATTGACTTTGGATTGGGACTTGGGGGCGGAGTTGAGGTTCCACACGGAAACCTCATCTTTTTTGTAGAAACCCGTTATGTTTTTGGCCTGGCCAACATTAACCAGGAGTTCGGACAATCCGGAGAAGTTAAAGTGATGAACCGTGGCCTGCAGGTACTATTGGGTGTTAAGGTCCCGATACCTGCTAAGTGACTATAAATTCAGCAGTCAGAATTAATTATTCTACCAGAAATCCGGCTTATATGACGTACTGCCCTTATACTCCCTGCAATCCACACAATGTTTGTTTACCTCTGCGTAGATTGTGACCCCGTCATAGGTTGCCCTTGCAAAATATGCAGGAAAGTTAGTAGGTCTGCCGGATCCGGGCCCACTGTCTACCGGCAGGCAATAATAGGGATAGGGGCTTAAGTCCAGACCTGGTATCTTATCTGCAAAAACCCGTGTTTCCTGCACTGCCGACATGGTAAAAAAGCCCAGTACCTTCTCATTAACATCTGCGATATTGCAGATATTCGAGGTCAGAAGAGCGGGTTGTTTGTCAAAAATCTGGCCCTGATCCTGGCGGTTTGCCCCAAGTTCGTGAAAGTAATGGTAGCCATCGGGGCCCATGGAGTACTGTTTCACCAGCAGGCTGTATTTATAGAGGAGTTTCTGTTCCATCTTATCGTTAGGAATAAAGTCAAAGGGTTTGCTATAAGAACCAAAACTCAGGCTATGTGTGGACATGCTATGGACAGCCGGGAGTTGTTTTGTAATATAACAGATCCTGGGATTATCTTCCTCCGGCAGGGGATATACCGTCCAGCGGTTGGGATAGTAAAAGGCTTCCATTTTGGGATTGTGAAACTCATAGGTTTCGGTAAGCTCCCAACGAATGTATTCATAAGCCTCATCGTCATAAGTGAAATCGACATAAAATCGGATGCCATTGACTGGATCATCCACCCCATTATATTTCATGGATTCGACCTTATAGTACACTGAATCAATAGCCGGAACGGGCCTGATCT
>Ga0055444_10000081_pt1 | contig 11312 bp, 10 predicted proteins | sample China_Galinas_Co_FD_57742 | JGI IMG/M metagenome (GOLD analysis project Ga0055444, IMG submission 57742) | Wetland microbial communities from San Francisco Bay, California, USA, that impact long-term carbon sequestration - China_Galinas_CordA_D2 | ecosystem: Environmental > Aquatic > Marine >...
ATCACGTCGTCGATGCTGATTTTTCTTTCGGACACCTTCATGCCCCATGATCGTCCCAGTTCGAGCACCGAATCGCGGGTGATGCCGGGCAGGATGCTGCCTGAAAGCATGGGTGTGATCAGCTCGTCCTCGATGACGAAAAAGATGTTCATGGCGCCGACCTCTTCCACGTACTTCTGCTCCACGCCGTCCAGCCACAGCACCTGGGTGTAACCGGCTTTGTGGGCTTTGTCGCCGGCAAGCAAGCTGGCCGCATAGTTGCCCAACGTCTTGGTGTCACCCACACCGCCGCGAACCGCGCGCACATGCTCTTTGGTGACCATGATCTTCACCGGGTTGAACCCTTCGGCGTAGTAGGCCCCCACCGGGCTGAGAATAATGAAGAACCGGTAGGTAAAAGAGGCCCGGACACCTAAAAAGGGGTCGGTGGCGATGATGGTTGGCCGGATGTATAGCGAGGTCCCCGGAGCGCTGGGTATCCAGTCCGTTTCGACGGTGAGCAGCTGCTTGAGAGCCTTCAGGGCGAAGGCTTCGTCGATTTCGGGTATGCAGAGCTTGCGGTTGGACGCATTGAGGCGCCTGAAGTTCTTCTGGGGGCGAAACAGTTGAACGCCCCCTTGCTGGTTGCGGTAGGCCTTCATGCCTTCGAAGACCCCTTGACCATAGTGGAGGACCATGGTGGATGGTTCCATCACCAGGGGTGCATAGGGTTCGATGCGCGGATTGTGCCATCCTTTTTCCACGCTGTAGTCCATGTTGAACATGTGATCGGTAAAGATCGTGCCGAACCCCAGCTTGTTTTCATCCGGCTTGGCTTTCAGCTGCGCGGCTTTTTTGATTGTGACTTGCATGATGGGTCCTCCTCGGTGAATAAGACGTCCCGGTCCGGCGTCCGGATCAAGGAAACTAAAATAAATTAAAACAGTTCAGGAAAAAACAGGCAGAGAAACAATCCTGTATTAGGTACACTTATTTTATTCGTGAATCAAGACAATCAGTAAATGGATTGGGTGGTGCCGGCATCGAACAGGTGCAGATGATTCAGGTTCATGCCCATGCGCAAGTGCTGGCCGGCGTGAAAGATTCTGCGGCCTTCGCTTTTGACGATAAATGTGATGCCTTTAAAATTCATGTGCATGTGGGTTTCCCCGCCGAGGGGCTCGACCACCTCTATCGTGCCATCCAGCTTCCATTCCTCGGGATAGTCGCCGTTGCCGTTGTCCACGGTAAAATCTTCGGTGCGCAGGCCCATGACGACATCGGTCTCTTCTTTAATCGACATGCCCTCCTTTTCAGGGAGGGGCACGCTGAGCTGGTCGTTGAATCGGATCTTCAGGGTGTTGCCTTCGTAGACGATGCGGGCAGGAACCAGATTCATGGGCGGGCTGCCGATAAAGCCGGCGACGAAGGTGTTGGCCGGGTTCTGAAACAGCTCGATGGGTTGGCCCACCTGCTCGATGTGTCCGTCGCGCATCACTACGATTCGGTCGGCCAGGGTCATGGCCTCCACCTGGTCGTGGGTGACGTAGATGATCGTCGATTGTACCTTCTGGTGCAGTCGTTTGATCTCAACACGCATCTGGGTTCGTAGCTTGGCGTCCAGGTTGGACAGGGGTTCATCGAAAAGAAATACCGACGGTTTGCGCACAATGGCGCGCCCCATGGCCACCCGTTGCCGCTGCCCGCCGGAGAGTTCGTGGGGTTTGCGGTGCAGCAGCTCATCCAGGCCCAGGATATCGGCCGCTTCGTTGACCCGTTCGAGAATCTCCGCCTTGGGGGTTTTGCTCAGTGTCAACCCGAAGCTCATGTTGCCAAAGACGTTCATGTGCGGGTAAAGCGCGTAGTTCTGGAACACCATGGCCACATCCCGGTCCTTGGGGGCGATGTCGTTGACGATGCGGTCTCCGATGCTGACGGTGCCGGATGTGATTTTTTCCAGCCCGGCCACCATGCGCAGTACCGTGGATTTACCGCACCCGGAGGGTCCGACCAGGACCACGAATTCCTTGTCCGTGATGTCCAGGCTGATGCCGTGGACCACTTCAGTTTTGCCGAATCGTTTAACGATGTCCTTGATTATGACCTGTGCCATGGAGCCCCTGTTCTGAATGGTTAGTTTGTGTAGTGAAAAATGAGCATGCTTTTCCGGTTCAAGTCAAGCACTCTTTGCGCGGATGCCGGTCTTTTCCCAGATCCGTGGCGCTGTTCATCCATGTATCCACTTATTAATAAATGCTTGACTCGTGAGTGTGAACCCATTACTCTTAATTTATTTCGGGCGGATCTATCTTCTTTTCTATCTATTTTCAAACCGTTACATACAATCGAGAGGAGCGTGCAGCCATGATGAAAAAACTCATGATGTTGATGGTATTGGTGATTCTGGCGGTTTTCGCTGCCGATCAGGTTTTTGCGAAACCCATTGAAATTCAATGGTGGCACGCCATGCGGGGTGCTCGGGGTGAAACCCTGAAGAAGATCGTGGATGCCTTCAATGCATCCCAGAGCGACTATATCGTGGTGGAGACCAACAAGGGCAATTACGATGAGACGGTCAATGCCGGCGTGGCGGCCTACCGGGCCAAAAAGCATCCCCACATCCTGCAGTCCTTCGAAGTGGGCACCCTCACCATGATGCTCTCCGGGGCCATTTATCCGGTCTACAAGCTCATGGCCGATCAGGGCTACACCATCGACTGGTCCAGCTATCTGCAGCCGGTGCTTTCCTACTACGTGGACGAAAACGAGAACCTGCTTTCCATGCCGTTCAACTCGTCCACCCCGGTCATGTACTACAACGTGGATCTGTTCAAAAAGGCGGGAATCGACCTTCCCTCCAAGACCGAACCGCTGACCTGGGACCAGATGGGTGATATTACCGCCAAACTCATCGCCTCCGGAGTGAAAAAAGGCATGGTTACCTCCTGGCAGTCCTGGACCCAGGTCGAAAACTACAGCGCCATCCACGACCTGGCATTCGCCTCCAAGGCCAATGGTTACGAAGGCCTGGACTGTGAACTGCAGATCAACAACGCCCAGGTGGTCAACCACCTCACCCGGCTCAAAGACTGGATGGCGGACAACCGCTTTTCCTACGAAGGCCAGAAGTACCAGGGGCCCCAGGCTGCCTTTGTCGGCGGGGATGCCGCTATTTTGATGGAATCCATCAGCGGCATCGGCAATGTCAAGAAAAATGCCAAGTTCGCCTGGGATCTGGCCCCGCTGCCGGTGGAAGCCAGCATGAAGGCGCCCCAGAACAGCATTATCGGCGGTGCCTCCCTGTGGGTCATGACGGGTCATCCCAAAAAAGACTACAAGGGCGTGGCCGCTTTCCTGGATTTTCTGGCCCAGAACGACATGCAGGAATTGTGGCACATGGAGACCGGCTACTTCCCTATTACCATCACGGCCTATGAGGACTTGAAGAAAAAGGGCTATTTCGAGGAAAATCCCTACCAGGAGGTCGGAATCCTGCAGATGACCCGCCGTAAGCCGACCAAGAACTCCCGGGGGCTCCGGCTGGGCTATTTTGTGCAGATCCGCAACATCATCAACGAAGAGATGGAGCTGATCTGGAACGGTTCCAAGACACCGCAGCAGGCCATGGATGACGCCGTGTCTCGCAGCAACGAGAAGCTGCGCGAGTTCGAGAAGACTTACAAGTAGTCGTTCTTACAAGCTGGCGATTTTACCCCTTGCGGTGCACCGGTCGGAAGCGATATGTTGCACCAGTGCGCCGCAAGGCGTTTTTGACTTGACGGACGAAGGGCCGTTCTCCTGTCTGCTGCCAATCGGCAAACCCGGAAGCGAACACCGAAGGCCATGATCAAACGATCCCATTTCAAATCCAAGACCCTGGCCTATCTGCTAATCCTGCCGCAGATCCTTGTCACCCTGATCTTCTTTTACTGGCCGGCCGTGCAGGGCCTGCTCCAGTCGGTCATGATCAGCGATCCCTTCGGCCAGCGCAGCCAGTTTGTCTGGTTCTACAATTTCATCAATATCTTTACCGATCCTCTGTATCTGAAATCCATCGGGATCACCATCGGCTTCAGCCTGGCCACGGCCATCACCAGCATCGCCTTCGGCCTGTTCCTTGCCTCGTTGGCCAACCGAGCCCTTCGGGCTAAGGCCCTGATCCGTACCATGCTGATCTGGCCATACGCTGTAGCACCCGCCATTTCGGGCATCCTCTGGCTTTTCCTGCTGCACCCGTCATTCGGCGTATTGGCCTTTTTTATCCAGGACCGGTTGGGCATCGACTGGAACCCGATGCTCAGCGGCACCGACGCGTTAATCCTGGTGGTGATGGCCAGCGCCTGGAAAGAGGTTAGCTACAACTTTGTCTTTTTTATGGCCGGGCTCCAGGCCGTTCCCCATTCACTCATCGAAGCGGCGGCCATGGATGGGGCCGGCCCCTTCCGGCGCTTTTGGACGATCACGTTTCCGCTGCTCTCGCCCACTTTCTTTTTTCTGATGGTCATGAACATCATCTACGCTTTTTTCGAAACCTTCGGGGTGATCCACACGGTTACCCAGGGGGGACCCGGTGGTGCCACCAACACCCTGGTATACAAAGTCTATCAGGACGGATTTATCGGCTTGAATTTAGGGTCTTCCGCGGCTCAGTCTGTGGTTCTAATGATCCTGATCGTCACGATAACGGTGCTCCAGTTTCGTTTCGTGGAGCGCAAAGTTCACTATACGGTGTAATGGCTTTCCATGGTTGAACGAACCCCCATACTCGACGCACTGACTTACGGTTTTCTGATGCTGGGCATCTGTATCGTGGGTTTTCCCATCTTCTACACCGCCGTGGCGGCGACGCTGCCCCTGGAGGAGGTTGCCAAGGTGCCCATGCCGCTGATCCCCGGAGACCAGTTCTGGGTGAACGTCAATACGGCCTGGGAGAAAGGCAATCTGGGGCAGCAGCTGATGAACTCGTTCATCATGGCCTCGGGCATCACCATCGGCAAGATCGTCGTTTCCATGCTGGGCGCCTTTTCCATCGTCTATTTCGACTACCGCTTCCGCAAGGTGGCCTTTGCCACGGTTTTTTGCACCCTGATGCTGCCGGTGGAGGTGCGTATTCTGCCCACCTACGAGATTGCTGCCAACATATTCGGCCCCCTGCAGTGGTTCATCGACACCTTGCATCTCAACAGCCTGATTCAGTGGTGGGTGGGCAACGATTTTGAAATCGCCCTGGAGTGGAGCCTGCTGGACAGCTACACGGGTTTGATTCTTCCCCTGGTGGCCTCGGCCACTTGCACCTTCCTGTTCAGGCAGTTTTTTCTGACGGTTCCCGAGGAACTGTGCGAGGCGGCCAAGCTGGACGGCGCCTCGGCCATGATGTTTTTCCGCAAGATCCTGTTGCCGCTTTCCTTGACGAATATTGCCGCCCTGGTGGTCATCGAGTTCGTCTACGGCTGGAACCAGTACCTTTGGCCGCTTCTCATCACCACCAATCCGGACATGACCACCGCCGTCATCGGCCTTCAGCACCTGATTCCGCAAGCGGACGACATACCCTACTGGAACGTCGCCATGGCCGGTTCGCTGCTGGTGATGATGCCGCCCATCCTGGTGGTGCTGATGATGCAGCGCTGGTTTGTCAAGGGGTTGGTTGAGCGAGAAAAATAAGCTTGACGGCTTCGTAAAAAACCCACTATCTGCGTTACGCTTCATCCCTCGTCACTGCGGCGTATGCTCGATACGCCTCATTCCTCGGGATTTGCAAGCCTATATCTCGGATTTTTTACAAAGCCGTCTGAACAACTGCGTTTTGAAACAGGCTTGTGTAACGAATTTGGAATTTGGAGGCATTCTATCCTTTATAGTGATTTGCATCCCGGAAATTCTCATTGTCGTCATCGATCCAAAAGAACCTTGACCATTTCGGCGAACCCGAGTCCACCCTCGGTCCGGGTCACCCAGGTTGGTGGCGCTGTCAGCTGCGCTTCGAAGACCCGGACATTGGCGACACCCACCGAGTGGGGGAAAAAGCCGAACATGGGTGAGTCGTTGGGTGAATCGCCGCAGAAGATCACCTGTTCACTTACCGCATCCATGTCCAGGTTAAACTCTTCCTCGAACATCAATCGGGACATGGACAGCTTGTCGTAGTCACCGAACCATCCGTTCACGTGAATGGAGCTGATTTTGGCGGTGGCACCAGCCGCTTCAAAGATTGCCTTGATGGCTTCGACCGAAGACCTATGCAAAGCAGGCAGGTCTTCGCAGAAATCGATGGCCAGATCCGCTTCACGATAGGCCTGATCGGCGGCCACGGCACACCCCGGAACGCTGGACAGGATTTTTTCCCGGATTATATCGAGTCTGGCGCGATCGGCGCGTCGTTCTTCCTTTGACTTCCAGAAGCGTCGAATCATCTTTTTCTCGCGGTTATCGTAGCGAAAATAGAAGGCGCCGTTTTCTCCCACCAGTCCGTCCACCGGCCACATGCGTGCGATATGGTCGCACCAGCCGGCCGGGCGACCCGTAATGGGGATCACCCGGATGCCGGCCCGTTGGAGGTCCTCCATGGCGGCGAACACCACCGCCGGCAGCCGGCCCTTGATGGTGAGGGTGTCGTCGATGTCGGTGAGTACATAGCGGATGTGAGGCTTGGTTTTCACGGGAAAAGTGGAAATCGGGTTCATCGCTGATGACCTGCGGCGCTCTTAAGTTGATCGGACATGCGTCGAGCCTTTGGATGCCGGGGCGGCCTAAGCCCTCAGCACGGTGGGTTGATAACCACGCAATGTTGCAATTCCATTGAAATCAGCTCATTCATCCTGTATTTATATCCCATTCGTCCGTTGCCTGGGAATGGGGAGCCGTTGTTTTGCTAAATACAGGTGTAATATAGACTTATAAATGAATATCCATCAGTTGCCAACACCGTTATTTATCGCTCACCGGGGCTATAGTGCTTGTTACCCGGAAAACACCCTTGCCGCGTTCAACGGTGCCATCGATGCAGGGGCCCATATGATCGAACTGGACGTTTGTCTGTCCAGGGATCGCCACCTGGTGGTGATCCACGACGAAACCGTGGACCGAACCACCAACGGAACCGGTGCGGTCAAGGCGCTTACCATGGATCAGCTGGACCGGTTGGACGCCGGCAGCTGGTTCGACCCGCGGTTCAACACGGAGCGGCTGCCCACCCTGGCCCAGGTGTTGGATGCGACAAAAGGGCACCTGTTGGTGAACATCGAAATCAAGCCGGAAGCCTTTGAGGCGGATGGGCCGGCAGATGCCGTTGAGCGTCAGGTATTGAACCTCGTGCGTGAGAAAAATATGCTCGATGAGGTTTTGGTGTCCAGCTTCGAATGGCAGATGCTGGAAAATCTCCGGATACTGGAGCCGGGAATCGCTTTGGGCCTCCTTGCCGAAGCTCCCGCGGATGAGCGCCTGCGCCGCTGGTACCAGCGGATCAATGGTTTCTCGTGGCACCCGGACTTCCGGGTACTGACCCGACAGCAGGTGGACAGCCTTCACGACCTGGGTGCGCGGGTGTTTCCCTATGCGGTGGATGGTCGGATAGATTCGCTCGGGATGCTGGCCATGGGTGTGGACGGGATGATCGTCGACGACCCACGGCAGATGGCAGCAAGCTAAGGAGAAACTCGATGGCACGTCCCGTGCTGTTGGACGTTGACAATCAGATTGCGGTGATCACACTCAACCGTCCCGAGCGGCGCAACGCCATCAACCAGCAGCTGCTCATCCGCCTTTACGACGCGCTGGATGCGGTGACCGTCCGAGATGATGTCCGGGTGGTCATTATTACCGGCAACGGACCCTCGTTTTGCGCCGGCCTGGACCTGGGTGCCATCGGGAAGGAGAATCTTTTCGATCCTCGGGAAGACGGCAGTGACCTGCCGGATTTGATGCGTGCCTGCAATAAACCCATCATCGCTGCGGTCAACGGACACGCCATCACCGGCGGCTTCGAACTGGCGCTGAACTGCGATTTTATCATTGCCGCTGAAAATGCGCAGTTCTCCGATACCCATGTCCGCGTTGGCATCCATCCGGGCTGGGGAATGACCCAACTGCTTCAGCAGACCGTGGGTCAGCGCCGGGCCAAACAGATCTCTTTTGCCTGTCAGCCCATATACGCCCACACGGCACTGGCCTGGGGTCTGGTGAACGAAGTGCTGCCCCGGGAGCATCTGCTGGACCGTGCGAAAACCATTGCGGCCCAGATCGTCAAGGCCGACCCTCAACTTCTGGGTGTCATTAAAACATTGATCGAGAACCGCAACCGCAGCCCCCTGGAGCAGGCCTTCGATCAAGAGAGAAGCGGCTTCAAGCAGTTTCTCCGGGATCAGATCAGCAAATTCAAATCCTAGTACGTCGGTTTCAAAATGGTTGCCCAGCCCCGACATAGGCCGAAATGGGGCGTTTTGAAATGGGCTCTCGGGAAAGGAGAGGTGCCATGGGACGCTACCTGTTGCTGGACATCGGTGCCGGTACCCTGGACATGCTCTATTATGACACCGACCACGATCTTCACTACAAAGCGGTGGTCCGATCGCCGGTGCGGGTGTTGGCAGACGAGATCCGGCAGACCCGCGGAAATCTGGTGGTTACCGGATGTGAGATGGGCGGCGGCCCGGTCTCCCAGGCCCTGATCGACCGCGCAAAAACGGCCGACGTGCGGATGTCGGCGCCCTCCGCCGCCACCATCCATCACGACATGCAGCGGGTGGCGGTGCATGGCATCCGTGTGGTGGACGCCGCAGAAGCAGAGGCGTTGAAGAGCAACTCCCGCTTTCATCACATCCGCACTGGAGACCTTCAGGCCGACCGCCTGCAGCGTCTCGTCCTGGGCTTCGGCGTCCCCTTTGAATTCGATGCCGTGGCGGTCTGCGCCCAGGATCATGGGGCGTCTCCGCCCGGGGTCTCACACCTGGATTTCAGGCATCGGATGTTTACAGCGGCGCTGGCGGACAATCCGGTTCCCGAGACCCTGCTTTACCGTTCCGACCAGGTGCCGGCGGAGATGAACCGGCTGTCGGCCATCGCCAATAATGCCAAGGACCTGCCCACCGATCGGGTCTACGTGCTGGATTCGGGTATGGCCGCCATCCTCGGTGCGTCCATGGACGTGCTGACCGCTGATCGAAGGAGAATCCTCGTGCTGGACATCGCCACCTCCCACACCGTGGGCGCGGCCGTGGAAGCGGGTGTGCTGTGCGGGTTTTTTGAGTATCACACCACAGAGATCACGGCTGCGCGCCTGGACCGGTTGCTCACGGACCTGGCCGACGGCAAGCTCTCCCATCGTCGGATTTTAGATCAAGGCGGACACGGCGCTTACAGCCGCCGAGCCTTCGGCTACGACGGCGTCGAGCTGATCCTGGCCACCGGCCCCCGGCGGCGACTGGCCCTGGAATCAAAACTGCCCATCACCTTCGGCGCTCCCTGGGGAGACAACATGATGACCGGAACGGTGGGCCTGATGGAGGCCGTGAGGCGGCGGGAAGGATTGCCGCCGATCAACTACCTGTAATGGATTTCTCAAAAGGAAAGCTATTTCTGTGAAGTAAAAAACGATCTTGATTTTCGATCCGCCTGAGGAGCGCCCCCATGAGTGATGAAACGCGACAAGCAGCTATCAATGCCCGCATCCAGGACGATGCCTTTGCTCGGTTTTTGGGCGCCGACGTGACCATCGTGGCGCCGGGGCATAGCCGGGTCGTGCTGACCGTCACCGAGCAGATGACCAATTTTCATGGAATCACCCATGGCGGTCTGGTGTTCGCTTTGGGGGATTTGGCTTTCGCCGCTGCCAGCAATTCCCGTGGGCAGGTGGCCGTTGCCCTGAATGTGAACATCTGCTTTCTCAACCCGTCGAAGGTGGGTGATCGCCTGGTGGCCGAAGCCACCGAGATCAACCTCGGCGGGAGAACGGGCTTGTACGAAATCACGGTGGTCGAGGAAAAAACCAACACCTTGATTGCCCGCAGCCAGGACCTGGTGTATCGCAAGAAGGCTTGGTTGGTTGCACCGGAAGAATAAGTGTCGCCTGTTCCCAAACGGGTAAAGTGTATGGTTCCCCGCTTGCCGTCCATTGCAAATGAGATAGTGAGTTGTCCGGCCATGAATGAGAATGTTGTTGCACCGTTGAGCTGGTGGAGAAAACGCTGTTCAAAGGCCGTGATGGCTTCCGAGCACCTCATGCGGTTGGATCCAGAGGGGCCCACATGAAGTTCGCCCGGTTTGTTGCCGGCGTCGACCGGTACAAAATAACGGTTGCATCCGGCACTGCCGATCAAACGGCCCTTATCGCGGAGATCCCGCTCATCGGACCCGCGGTGAGGATTCAATGCACCGTTCGATCAGGCCACAAATCCACCATTGGCGCATATATTCTGGCCGGTAATCCACCCGGCGTCTTCAACGACCAGCAGGGCTACGGCATCGGCGATATCGGCCGGTGTGCCGATGCGCCCCAAGGCGGTGGCTTGGGCGAAGCCTTCGATCTGCTCCCGGGATTTGCCCTTCCTGAACAGCTCCGTATCGGTGGGTCCGGGGGAGATGGCATTGACCGTGATGCCCCTGGGTCCCAGTTCTTTGGCCAATACCCGGGTAATCTGATCAACGGCGCCTTTTGTGGCGGCGTAGGGGCCGTATTCAGCCATCATTACCCGGGTCACCGACGAGGAGATGTTGATGATCCGTCCGCCGTCGGCCATCCGTTTGGCGGCCATCTGGCAGGCAAAGAAAACCCCTTTGACATTGGCGGCAAAAATATCGTCGAATTCCACCTCGCTCACCGAGGCAATTGGTTTGAATAGCCGGATACCGGCGTTGTTGACGAGAATATCCACGCTACCGAAATCGCCAAGCGTCCGGTCAAAAAGCAGTTTTATATCTCTGACCTGTCGCATATCAGCTTTTACCGCAACGGCCTTTCCGCCGGCCGTTTCAATATCCAGGACGGTCGAGGCCGCCGCTTTTTCATCGTTGACATAATTAACGGCCACAGATGCGTTCATGGCCCCCAGTTTCAGGGCAATGGCCCTGCCGATGCCCCGGGAGGCCCCGGTGACAATGGCTGTTTTTTCCTTCAGTTCATTGGTCATGATGGTTTCCTGTCAGGATGGGTTGGTCGGGTATTCTCTGATTGTTGAAGTTAGGATCGTCATTGATCCCCAAAAGTGAAGCGCGGTTAAATACCGAACCGTGTCGGTTGTGGCGATGGGCCAAGCAATAATCAACTTCCATGGTAGCCCAACGCTGCATCATAAATAGCCGGCCATGGGTTTCCATTTTACAGGGTGGCTGGAATGACA
>Ga0055444_10000082_pt1 | contig 11237 bp, 9 predicted proteins | sample China_Galinas_Co_FD_57742 | JGI IMG/M metagenome (GOLD analysis project Ga0055444, IMG submission 57742) | Wetland microbial communities from San Francisco Bay, California, USA, that impact long-term carbon sequestration - China_Galinas_CordA_D2 | ecosystem: Environmental > Aquatic > Marine >...
ACGTCGACGACCCATAAGACCCTCCGCGGTCCGCGCGGCGGGATCATCCTGTGTGGCGCCGACTGGGCCGAGGCAGTCGACAAGGCGGTCTTCCCGGGCATCCAGGGTGGACCGCTGATGCACGTCATCGCCGCCAAAGCGGTGGCGTTTGCCGAAGCCATGAAACCGGAATGGAAGGCCTACCAGCAGCGCGTGATCGACAACTCGGCGGCACTCTGCGCCGCAGTTGCAGAATGCGGGTGGCGGATCGTTTCCGGCGGCACCGACAACCACCTCTTTCTGATCGACCTCGGCACTGACTTCATCTCGGGCAAGAAGGCCGAGCGTTGGCTTGGGCTCGCCGATATCACGGTAAACAAGAACACCGTGCCGTTCGATACCCGCAAACCCTACATCGCGTCGGGTCTGCGAATCGGTACGCCGGCGGTGACCACCCGCGGGATGGGGACGGAGGAGATGAAGACCATCGCCGCCCTGATCGACCGAGTCTTGCGGGCCGATGAGGACAAAGAGGACGACGCGAAAATGGCCGCGTTCACGGCCGAGATGGAAGCGGTCAAGGCCGAGGTCCACGCTCTCACGGCGAAATTCCCGTTGTACTGACCGCATCGCGCGAAGCGAAGCGCTAACGTTCCTGCAACCACAGCTCGAACTCGTCGCCGTGAAGGACATTGACGATCCGCTCGCGGGGGACCTCGGCGCGCATTGCGATAGCGGCGGCATAGGTGTCGAACTCGAGGTGGGGGACCGCGTGGGCGTCCGAAGCGAGGATGATCTCGCAGCCTGCAGCGACGGCAAGCCGCGTGAGTTCGACATCGAGATCCTGGCGGCGGGGGAATCCGTTGATCTCGACTGCGACTCCGCGGTCGGAGCAGGCTTCGAACACCCGTTCCCACCGGGCCTTGAGCCCCTGGCGGTGGTGGAAGTGGCGGCCGCGAGGATGAGCGAGAACGTGGACGCCCGGCGTCGAGACCGCTCGTAGAAGACGGTCGGTCTGGTCGCGATCGGGATCGAAGCGGCTGTGAACCGCGGCGACTACGCAGTCGACCTCGAGCCGTTCTCCCTTTGGAACATCCAGTGTGCCGTCGGCGAGCACCTCGACTTCGAGCCCCTGAAAGACGCGGTGCTCTTCCCCGTGATGGTTGTTCCATTTTTCGATGCGGCCGCGCTGCAGCCGAAGACCTTCCCGATCGAGCCCCGAGGCCACCTCGAGGCCTCGCGAGTGATCGGTCACCATCGACCACGCAAAGCCCCGCCGCCGGCAGGCGCGCGCCATCGCATCGAGGGTCGCCTTGCCGTCGGAATCCCGGGTGTGCCAGTGGAAGGCCCCGCGCAGACGCTGCGGACTGAGATCGTCTGGGCCGTTACGCAGAATTTCGGCGACCGCTGCCCGCGACAGGTAGCCGGCCCTGGTGCCGCGTTGCCGCGGTTGGTGACCCGCAGCCAGCCGTTCGACTGCCGCGGCTAATGCATCCTCACCGCGGCAGGCCGCGAGTTGCTCGATCAGTGGGCGCAACCACCGTGGAGCGCCGTCCAGCGCGGCGCGGCGGGCGCCCGATGCAGTGTCGAAGGCGGCATAGCCGGCGCGCAGCAGCGCCACCCGGCGCTCACCCGGCGGTTCGGTCTCCGAAAGGGTGAAGAGGGCCTCAGCGAGCGCGCCGTTGGGCGGTCGAGTGCGGCTCCGTGGCGATTTCGGATTCGTCACCATGACCGCGACAGCTTAGCCCACATCGCACGAGAGCCTTCCAGGGGAACGGGCCGCCGTCAGTCGTCGGCCCCTTGAGTCCGGTTTTCCAGCCGGTCCAGGTCGGCCCTGATCTTGGTGCCGTAGTGGGCGACCGCGGACGGGTTGGCCATGATCATGTCGAGTTGTCGGGTGTGCATGATGAGGTAGCCGACGATCTCGAGCTTGTCCTCCATGGCCGGACCCGGCAGACCGGCGAGACGGGCGGTGGCATGGTCTTCGCGCGCCGCGACCGAAAACCCGTAGTCGGCGAGGATCTCGCAGATGAACCGCACCCGCGCCGACCGTCGATCGAGATCGGCGGCACCGCCCTTCAAAGAGAAACTCAGGTAGTTCTCGTGGTCGCGGTCGCCGATGACGGCCTCCACCGCCGCAAAGTGAAAACCGAATCGTGACTGGAGATTCATGAACCTCTTGGAGATCATGAAATAGTTCTGCTGTGCATAGGGCTTTCGAAACGGCGTTGCGAGGGCGGGGTTGGCGGTGGCCTCGAAGAGCACCGATGCGAACCCTCGCCCGCTCATGGCGGGTGGGCCCTCCCACGGCACGGCCACCATCCCCCCCCACAGGGCGAGCATCGGACGACAGGCAATCTGGTTGAGGCGGACATACTTTCCCGTGACCTCGTCTTTGAAACCGTCTTCGAGGTCGAGCACCCACCACTGCATCGGCACATTGTGGTGGAGTTGCTTGCTGGCGTGCTTTGGGAAGTGGTTGTTCTTGCCGAAATCGAACATCTCCCGCACCGCCTTTTCGTGGCAGAAGCGGGTGATGTCGTGCAGAGTGCGGCACGAGGAGGGCCTGAAGCCGAGATCGTCCGGGTCGAGCAGGTGGAGCGGTGCGATGTGTTGCAATGCTGCCAGCAGGATCTCGTGGACCGGGCTGCCGATCATGACCGGCGGCCTCTGCGTGCGTCGGGTGAGAAGCGATTGCACAACCCCGGCGTAGACCGCTCCCCCGTCCGCGTCAACCGTCACTTCCGCGCCCTCCTCCAGGGCTTCGAGAGCGGACGCTCCGAATACCGCCGGAACCCCGCTTTCGCGAGCGACGGTTGCGAGGTGGCCGGCGATACCGCCTTCGGCGGAGACCACTGCGATTGCCCGCGGGAGCAAAGCGGCCCACTTGGGCAGGGGGTGGGAGACGACCAAGACGGCGCCCTCGGGGAAACGGAGGGCGTCGCTGTCACGCTCGACCCGGATGACGGGACCCGCGGCCGCGCCGGGACTGACGCAGATCCCTCCGGCCAGGAGCGGTTCGCCGGCCTCGGCAGACTTCGGGACGGCGGGTTGCCGGTCGAACTGCTGCAACGGTCGGCTCTGCAGGACCACCACCTGCCCGTCCCGGTCGAGGGCCCACTCCACGTCCTGTGGCAGACCGAAGTGGCGTTCGATCTCGAGGGCTGCCTCTGCAACCCGGCGCGCCTCCTCGTCGTCGAGCGACGGCGTCTCACGGTCGCTCTCGGGCACGGCTTCGCGCGTCAGACCCTCGGCCGGATCGAGGACCAGTCGAGCCGTCTTGCTCGCGATCCGCCTGTCAACGATCGTCGAAGGGTCCTCCCGCGACAGGACGAACTGATCGGCGGCGAACTCGCCGTCCACCACCGCCTTCGGCATCCCCGGCGCGGCGTTGATGATCACGCGATCATCTCGCGGGTCGCCGGGATTGCCGGTGTAGGCGACCCCGCCGCACCGCGCGTCGACCATCGCGACACAACCGACGCACATGGCCAGCTGATCATCGCGCAGGCCCCGCTGAAGGAGGTACTGCATGGCCTGCGGTGTGTACTTGCTGGCCGCCACCTGGAGGTAGGCTTCGAGCAGGTTTTCGGGCCGGACGTTGAGCTCGGTCCGGTACTGGCCGGCGAACGAGGCCTCAGGGCTGTCCTCACCGATCGCGCTCGAGCGCATGGCGACGGACGGCCGCCCGCCGACGGTTCGGGCCAGGTCCTCATACGCGGCCGTGACCGCGTCGGCAAGCCGGGCCGGGACTTCAGCGTTAACGACGAGCTGCTGGAGGCGCGAGCTGAGAGCGAAGATCTCGGCCGGACGCTCGTGGTCCGCAGTCTGGATGAGGCTGTCGATCTCCGGTTTGAGATCGCTGTCGGTGAGCAACAGGTCGAAGGCGGCGCTGGTAATGGTAAACCCTTCGGGCACCCTGAGTCCGATGGCGTTGCCGATCTCGCCGAGGTTTGCCATCTTGGAGCCCACTGTGTCGGCGCTGTGTCGGTCGATGTCGGCCAGCGGAACCACCAACGGTGCCTCTTCGACAGGTTCGGGCACGGCCAGCACGCCACGGATGCGCCTCTGGATCTCCTCGAGAACCGGAAAGAGCTCGTCGTATTTCTCCGGCGCGAGGGCGTCGAGGTGGCGGACCATCGAAAAGACACTCACCCCGGCCGCCGTGCAACGGGAACGGACAAAGGCCATGCCGAAGACGCGACGACCGAGCGCTGCCTCTTCCATTTCGGCCATCGTGTCGAGGGCCTTGTTGTTGGCGGCGAGCAGCAGCCGCAGCGAGTGATAGCGGGCCTTGAAGAGGGCGGTTCCGTTCCCACCGGAGTCCTGATCCTCCGGTTTGGCCAGCCCGGTCAGCCACCCGCGCAGGCGTTCAAGAACCACGGCTTGCCGATCCCCACGCTTCCATCAGACGGTGTCTGACGGCCCTCACTCGGACTCTCCAGGGGTGTCGGTGGACGCAGGAACCGCCTCCTCCTTCTGCCGCAGACTGCGGCGCCGGTCGGCGTCCTCGATCTTGAACAGCAGCTCGTCGATGCTGACCGGCTTCAGGAGGTAGTCGAACGCGCCCATCGTCATGCCCTCCATCGACGCTTCGAGGCTCGCGTGCCCGGTCAAAAGGATCACCTCGACGGCAGGGTGCTTCTTGCGGATCATCCGGGTCGCTTCGATACCGCCGATGCCCGGCATCCGTACATCCAGCACGACCACGTCGATGGGCTCGCGGTTGAGGATCGCCAACGCCTCATCGGCGCTCGCCGCCGTCACCACCTCGAGTCGGCGCAGGGCCAGACGTTTGCTGAGGGTTTCTACGAAGTTCGCCTCGTCGTCCACGAGCAGGACTCTGATGCCCATCTCACCTCCTCATTCGCGGCTCTTCGGCACAACAACCCGAAAGGTGCAGCCCGAACCGGGTCGGTTCTCGACCTCGAGTCTACCGCCGAGCTTTTCAACGATACCTCGTGACACTGCAAGACCGAGGCCTGTGCCGTGCCCCTCTTTTTTGGTGGTAAAAAAGGGCTCGAAGATGTGTTCGATGTGTTCCTCGGCGATGCCCGGACCGGTGTCGATGACCGCAATCGATCCCTCCGTCGGACCGCCCTCGACGATGATCTCGACCCGGCCGTCCCGGTCGATAGCATGCAATGCGTTCGTCACCAGATTGAGCAACACCTGGCGGAGCTGGTACGGATCGGTCTCGACAACGCTTTCGCCTGTTGGCGCCCGGCGGACGACGATCTCGATCGCGGCGGCGACGGCGGGGCGCAGCGTCAGTTCCCGGACCTCGGCCGCCAGGTCTCCGAGGTCGACGGAGCGCACCACCGTGTCCGGCCCGCGCGAGAAGCTCAAGAAGTTCCGGCTGATGCGGGCGGCGCGATCGACCGCTCTCTCGATCCTGGTCAGGGCACGGTCGGCGGTTGTCCTGAGCTCCTTCTCCGAAATATCCTGGCGGTCGATGTGCGATCGCAGCCAGCCGGCCGACTCGGAGATGATGGCGAGAGGGTTGTTGATCTCGTGGGCGATGCTTGCCGCCAGCTCGCCGAGCGAGGCCAGCCGGTCGGCCACGATCATGTGCTGCTGGAGTTTGTCGGTAAAGGTTTCGCGAGCCGCGATCTGCTCGCCCTGGCTGCGTTCGAAAGCCTCCTGGATCTTCTCGATCAGGTGATCAAGCCGCACCGGTTTCGTCAGATAGTCGAAGAACCCGAAACGCATGCCCTCGAGCGACGACTCGAGATCGGCGTGGCCGGTGAGCATCACGACCTCGATCTGCGGGTGGCTTTCCTTGATCCGGCGCAGGCACTCGATGCCGTCCATGCCGGGCATGCGGACATCGAGCACGACCACGTCAATCTCCTCCGCGTTGACGAGTTCGAGTGCCCTGGGTCCGCTGGTGGCGGTCAGCACCGCCAGACCGCGCAAAATAAGCCGTTGGCTGAGACTCTCGAGGAAATCGACCTCGTCATCTACCAGCAGGACGCGTGGGCCTGGTGCATCACTCATTGCCGGGGTCGCTCACCGCCGAGCGGTTTCACCGACTGTCCGAGCTGGAGTTGTGACGCGACGCGGCCGCGATGCGCTCGAGGATCGTCTCGAGGCGGATCGGTTTGACGAGGTGGTCGAAGGCGCCGAGCTCGCGGCCGAGCCGGGCGAACTCCTGCGAGGCGTGGCCGGTCACCACGATCACCTCGATTGACGGGTGGCTCTCCTTGATCCGGCGCAGGGTCTCGATGCCATCCATCCCCGGCATCTTGATGTCCAACAACACGACGTCGACGGCGTCCTGGTGTTCTTGCAGGTATTCGAGTGCAGCGGTCCCGCTGGTGACCCCGTGGACCTCGATGCCGCGCAGCTCGATGCGCATGACGATCGAGCGCAGAAAGTCCTCCTCGTCATCGACCACCAGCAATCTCATGGCCATCTGGCCGCTCTCCTTTCGTCCTCACGCGACCCTACGTCTTCACTATAGCGGTCACACCGGCGTCCGCGGCAGGCGCACCATGAAAACCGTGCCTTTGCCGGGAGCGCTTTCAAAGGTCAACGATCCCCCGAGTCCCTTCATGATGGTATGGCAGATCGAAAGCCCGAGACCGCTGCCCTCGCCGGGCGCCTTGGTGGTGAAGAACGGATCGAAGATCCGGTCGTGGATCTCCTTTTCGATACCGCAGCCGTTGTCCTTGACGGACACGTCGAGGGTGTCGGAGAGGGCTCGGCTCGCGACCGTGATGCGTCCACCCTCGGGGACGGCGTCGAGGGCGTTGTTGATGAGGTTGAGAAACACCTGTTGCAGCTGCGCCCGGTCGCTTTTGATCATCGGCAGGTCCGCCTCGAGCTCACGGACGAGCTCGACCTGGCGGAACGAGGCCTCGCGCTCGATAAAGGACAGGGCCTCGACCGCCACGTCGTTGACGTTGAAGGTGTCTTGGTGGGGCTCCATGCGGCGGGCGAAACCGAGCATGCGGTGGGTGATGCCGCGGGTGCGATCGACGTGCTGCTGGATCTTCCGCACATTGTCCCTAAACAGTGGTCCATGGGCCGCCCGGTCGAGGAACTCCTCGTCGATGAGGTCCTCCATGAGCCCGGCGAGCTCACCGATTGCCGCCAAAGGGTTGTTGATCTCGTGGGCGACCCCGGCCGCCATCCGACCCAGCGACACCAATCGCGCGGAGTGCGCGAGCTGGGCTTCGGCGGCGACGCGGTTTCGATCCTCGGCGGCGAGACGGCCCACCAACTGGCGGGTGTGGAAGACCACCGCCCCGCCGACCAGGAAGGACGCTGCCAGCAGAGCGACGAACTCGATCTTCAGGGCATGTTGAAGCGGCCCTGTGGACTCCCGGGAGGCGCGGTCGATGACCAGCAACCAGTCTTTCGAGGTCATCCAGGCGAAGGCCGTCAGGACCCGGCCTCCGTGCGCCGTCTCGCGGGAGACGACGTTGACTCCCGGCGGCGCGATGGTAGTGCTGAACGGCACCTGGCCGAGAATTTCGCCGTCAAATCGGGGCGGAGTCTGATACTTGCCGTCGCGGTTGACGATGTAGGCGTCGCCGGTGAGGCCGGCCTGACCGCTGCGCACCAGTCGGGTGAAGACCTCGGAGTCGATGGTGGCGCGAAGGATCCACGGCTGCGGTCGGTCGTCGCGGCGGACCGCGATCACGAAGTGCGGCACCCTGCGGAAACCGAGAAAGACGTCACTGATATGGACGCCGCGCACCATCGTTTCCTCGAACCACGCCTCGCCGCCGTAGTTGCGGTCCTCGAGCCGGTATGGTCCTTCATAGGCGAGATGGTCGCCGCCCGCGTCGATAATGCCGAGGTCGAGAAAGCTCTGGTGTTTCTTGTTGAGGATGGTGAGCACATTGCGCAACTCTCCCGGCTGCGCGAGGTTGTCGAGGGGGGCGGTATGAGCCAGGGCCTCAAGCATGGCGGTGCGCTCGGCGAGAAAGAGCTGGACTGCGTTGGAACGATTGACCGCGAGATTTTGGAGCTGGGCGCGATGACTTTGCTCCTGCGACGCGGCGAAATAGACGTAGATTGCCGCTCCCACCAGATACAGTGGAATCAACGCCACTGCGAGACCGGTCAGCGCCATCCGCCGGAACAGCTGCTGGTAGCGTGGCTCCACGTTTCGGCCCTCAGACGTCGCCACTGTGGCGCAACAGGATTCGCGCCTCGGCGCGACGGATGCGTTCCTCGTGTTCGGCCTTGCGATGGCGGGCCGCTTCCAGCTTGTCGAGGAGTTCCTCGAAACGGGCGGGCTTCTGGATGTAATCGAAGGCCCCCGCCTTGAGCCCGTCGACCGCGGTGTCGATGGTGCCGTGCCCGGTGAGCAGGATGACCTCGACGACCGGATGGGCGTTCTTGATCGCTTTGAGCGCCGTGATGCCGTCTATTCCCGGCATCCGGATATCCAGGATCACGACATCGCACTCGGCCTCTTCGAGGGCCGCCAGGCCCTCTTCGCCGCTGTAGGCCGTGCGAATGCGGTGGCCGGCGTCCTCGAGACGCAGCGACAACATCTCCACGAAGTCCTTTTCGTCGTCGACGATGAGGATGTCGATCGGTATTTTGAGCATGTCCGACCTCCTACAACAATCCGAGAACGCTCCACCAGATGCCGGCCGTGACCAGCAGCAGGATGAGCAGTACGGGGGTCGCCACCAGCCCCACCCGGGTGAGGTCAAACGAGCTGAACTGGCGGTATGAATAGGCAATCGCATTGGGTGGACAGCCGATGACCAGCAACATCGCGAAGGAGGTGGCGCAGGCGAGGCCGAGAGTGAGGACCCGCGGGTCGACACCTTCGAGCTGAGCCAGTGGAATCACGATGGGCAGGATGAGCGCCGCCGCCGCGACGTTGGCCATGGCGTTGGTGACCAGGGCGCCGAAGAAGCAAACGCCGGCGAGGAGCACCAGCCAGCCCCGGCCCTCGACCAGAGGGAAGAAGAGGTGGGCGAAGTAGGAGGCGGCTCCCGACGAAGCCATGGCAAGACCGAGACAGATGCCGCCACCGAAGATGAAGAGGGCTGTGCCCCACTCGAGGTTTTCATGAATGTCCCGCCAGCGCAGGACGCCGATGGCAACCAGGGCCGCAACCCCGATCATGCCGGTGATCGAGTAGTCGATTCCGTGCAGACCCTTGGTCAACCACGCCGTGAAGACCGCGCCGAGGATCAACACAGTGCGCTTTTGAAGGGTACTCCAGGGCCCGAGGGTTTCGTCGTATTTCGGCAGCTGGAACGTGGGATCGGGTCGGTAGACGAAATAGACCACCAGCACCGAGGCCGGCACCGTGACCACGGCCAACGGGAAGGCAAACTTGATCCAGTCGAAGAAGGTGATCTCGATGCCCGTGAGTTCCTTGAGAAAGGCCGCGGCGACCATACAGCGGCCGCCGCCGACAAGCGTTCCCATGCCGCCGCACGAACAGGCGAAGGCGACCGACAGCAGCATGAAGCGGGCGGTGTTGGTGTTGGGCTGGATGCCCGCCGCCCGCATCAGCGGGATCATGGTGGCGATCCCGATGGCGGTGGCCGCGGCATCGTGCATGACCCCAGATCCGATGCCGAGACCGATCGAGAGGATGAAGGTGAAGCGGATGACGCTGGTCCCGGCCCTTTTGGCGATGGCGTGGCTGAGGCGTTCAGTGAGCCCGGCCTTTTCGAGGGCGATGGCGAGGATCAGACAGCACATGATGAAGACCACCACCGGGTGCATGTAGGTGGCCCACGCGCTGGTGACATCGACGATTCCGAAGAACACCAGACAGACGCCGATCATGACCGCGGTGATCTCGAGCGGGATCGGCTCGACCACAAACAGAAATATCAACGCCGCGAGAACGGCCAGGAAGCGGAAAGCCTTCGGCGAGAGTCCGTTGACATAACCGATTTCGACGCCGCCACCGAGGGCGGCCGCTTCGGCGCTGAGCGCAACACCGGGCTCGGCCGCGTCGCCGTTCGCCGCTAGGCGGTAGGCGCCGTTCGCCCCCTCCCAGTCGACGAACTCATAACGGCCCTCGACCTGCTGGGCGAGCAGCCGGTCGGGGTCGCCGGAAACCGTGAAGATGGTGCCCTCCGGCCGCGGCAGGGCGGATACGATCAAACCGAGCAGGATCGCGAGACCGATCTGGAAGTACTTGTTGCGGAGGACCATGATCGGGGCCTCCTTCGCCCCACGAACGAAGTGGACGGAACAACCTGAGCGTTGCCTCCTTTGTCAGTGAGCAGAGAGCGAGAAACCCAACCCTTCGAAGGTGTACATGATCCCGTAGCCGTACCAGACGGTGTAGAGCACGTAAAAGAGGAGCGAGAACAGTACCGTGCCCCAACGGTCCTTGATCGCCTGCGCCTCGATGCCGTAGTAGTTGTAGGCGCACTCGACGGTCTTGGCCTGCACCGTATGGGTCAGTTGCGCGGCGGCGAAGAGCTTCTGCCGGTTGAGGTCCTTCTCCATGGCGCCGAGGACCAGCCACCAGGTGTGAAGGGTTGCTCTTGCGCTGTTGCCGTAGCGCGTCGTCAAATCCTCGCCGCGGTTGCGGTAGGCAGCCTCGGCATCCTCGAGACAGACCATGAAGATGCCCTCGAGGTCTCCTTCGACCATCAGGGTGTTGCCCTCGACTGAGGTGTTGGCGCCGGCCCGAACGAAGAGGGGCTCGGCTGATAGGGCGGTGTTCGAGTCCGCCATTTTGAGGTTGAGGATGACCTGTTGGCTGCCGTGGTCCTCCACCAGGTGCTCGACCTTCGGGATGTAGTAGGCTGAGCCCTTCGAGATCGAGTTGTAGAGGTTGTCGAGGTAGTTGAGGGCGTTGCCGCCGTCGAAAACCGGCATGAAGATGACGACCATGACGGCGATGAATGTCACGATCAAAAATAGGCCGATGCCGAGTTCCTTTTTTCGAATCCCAGTCATGACGACACCTCCGTCCCGCGAAGCCTGCCGAGGTTTGAAAGGAATGTGTAGAAGACCCAAACGGCAAAGCCCCCGATGACCAGGAAGAAGGCCCAGACGCCGATGCCGTCGAGGATCTGGATGGTCCCGGGGGACAACGTGAACACCTCGAGATCGGAGAGCTTGCCGGGAAGCGCGAAGATACGGTTGATGAAGCCTGCGAGCACCGCCATCGCATAGAACCCGCGGATGGTGATCCCCTTGACCACCTTTGTCACCATGGCGCCGATCTGGACTCCGAAGAGCGACCCGATCAGCATGCCCATGGCGAGGGTGTAGAAGATGAAGCCGTAGATGGCGTACTGGCTGATGGC
>Ga0055444_10000083_pt1 | contig 11141 bp, 6 predicted proteins | sample China_Galinas_Co_FD_57742 | JGI IMG/M metagenome (GOLD analysis project Ga0055444, IMG submission 57742) | Wetland microbial communities from San Francisco Bay, California, USA, that impact long-term carbon sequestration - China_Galinas_CordA_D2 | ecosystem: Environmental > Aquatic > Marine >...
CCAACCGCTACAATGATCAGACGCGTTGGTTTCATAGTTGCTCCTGGTTCTTCGACCACAGCCTGCGGTCAGGGGGTTAAGAGGTTGATTTCACAGGCACGATGGCATGTTCCGGGCACACCTGGGCGCAGAGCGCGCATCCGATACAAATATCGGCATCGATGTGCACGCGATCGTCTTCCAAATAAAAGGCCGGACAACCCAGATTATTGATACAGTCCCGGTGATTACGGCAGCGCTCCGACACCCGGAAGGGTTTTCCCCGCAGCTGGTGTAACGCCTTGGCGTACAGGGCACACTTTTCCTCGGCGATGACAACGGAAACGCCCTCAAATTCGACCGCCTCACGGATGGCGGCAATGCTTTTCTTCAGCTGGTAGGGCCGAATCGTCACCACGTGGGAAACCCCGATGGCTTTCACCAGCGGCTCAAGGGCCACTTGTCCGTAGCCTTCCAGCTTCAGTTCCTGCATGTCTACACCGGGATTGGGCTGGTGACCCGTCATGGCCGTGGTCCGGTTGTCCAGGATCACTAGGGTTATATCGTGGTTGTTGAATACCGCATTGATCAGTCCGGGAATGCCTGAATGGAAAAATGTGGAATCCCCGATGAAGGACACCACCTTCTGCGAAGTCGCGAGGGCAAAACCACCGGCACTGCCCGTGGAAGCCCCCATGCATATGACAAAGTCCCCCATGGATAGCGGCGGCAGAAATCCTAATGTGTAACAGCCGATATCGGAAGGATGGATGACGTCCATGCCTTCCGTGGCCTTTTTAACGGCATAAAACGTCGCCCGGTGGGAACACCCCGCGCAGAGTGTGGGGGGCCGCTGGGGAATTTCCGGTACATCCGACAAATCCGGAGCCTCTGACGGCGGGCAGTCAATTCCAAAATAGTCTGCCAATTTCCGGCGAACCATCGCCGGATCGAACTCATACAGGCGTGAAAAAAGGGTGGGGCCTTTGCCGTTAATGGGCAGGGAAAGCACTCTTTCCTGGGCGAAGGCTTTAATCGCCTCCTCCATGTAGGGCTCGCCTTCCTCCACCACCAGCACTTTCTCGCAACCTGCCAGAAAGGTGCCGATACGCTCCGCTGGCAGCGGATGGGAAAATCCGATCCGCAGCACCCGGATCTGGTCTTCGAGCTCAAGATCCTGAATGGCATCCGCTACATAGGTGTAGCTCACACCATTACAGATGACACCCCAGGTTCCGCTGCCTTCTTCAAAGTTATAGGGGCTCTCTTCGGACAGCGCTTGGGCCTGGGCCATATTCTCAAGAAGCCGCGCATGCAGTTGGCGCGATACGGCCGGCACCGTCACGTAGTGGAAGGGGTCTTTTTCGAACCGCCCCTTGGTCTGGGGGGCACGCAAGTCGCCCAAAGTTACGACCGCATTGGAATGGTTGATGCGCGTGGTGGTTCTCAAAATGACCGGTTCACGGAGGGTCTCCGACAAGTCAAAGGCATACGGCACCATGGCTTTGGCCTCTTCGACCGACGACGGCTCAAGAATCGACAGACCGGAAAGTTTGCCATAGTATCGATTATCCTGCTCGTTCTGACTGGAAAACATATAAGGATCATCGGCCGAAATCACCACCAGACCGGCCCGGGTGCCAACATAGGCCAGGGTCATCAGAGCGTCGGCCGCCACGTTGACCCCTACATGTTTCATCATGCACATGCTGCGCAAGCCGGAATTGGCCGCCGCGGCCGCGACTTCCAACGCCACTTTCTCGTTGGTGCTGTATTCGAAATACAGGTCTGTTTCCTGCGCCACCTGGAAAAGATTGAGCGATATTTCCGACGATGGCGTGCCGGGATAGGTGGAGGCAAAGGCAACACCCGCCTCCAGGGCTCCCCGGGCGATGGCCTCGTTGCCAAGCATGAGCACTTTCTGTCCGCGTTGGTTTGTCAGCAATTTATGCATGGCGATTCCTTTTCCCAAAAAATGACGTCGGGTCACGGCGCTCAATGAAACACGGATGCGAGAGCCGGCTAAGATCTAAAAATAAAGCCTATCGTTTATAACAGCCCCGAATCCGCTGTAAAGTCCTTTCTCAGGGGCCAGCACCCGACGGGCGCCCTTGTGCGGGATGAAACCACTTTACAAAGCAATGCCGGTGATTTAAAGATAAGGATTTCTTCAGTTTCCCGAAAGCGTGATCATCTTAAGCAGAAAGCACACCCATGGCGTCACCGATGACACTTGTCCTGGCCACACGCAACGCTGGAAAAACAGCTGAAATCCGAGATCTGCTGAAAGATTTTCCCATCGAAATCCGCAATTTGGATGATTTCGGGCCCATACCCGAAGTTGAGGAAGACGGCGCGACCTTTGATGAAAACGCCTACAAAAAGGCGCATTTTGCCGCGCGGGTGCTTGGTTTACCCGCCTTGGCCGACGATTCCGGCCTGGTGGTGGAGGCGTTAAACGGTGCCCCGGGGGTGTATTCGGCCCGCTATGCCGGCCAAAACGCCTCCGACGCCGAGCGCAATGCTAAGCTGCTCCAGGCGATGAAAGAACAAACCCACCGCGCCGCGGCCTTTGAGTGTGTGATTTCCTTAGCGGTCCCCGAGGGGCCGGCCCTCACGTATGAAGCCCGCTGTGAAGGACAGATAACCGAGCAGCCCATGGGGAAAAACGGCTTTGGATACGATCCTGTTTTTTTCTATCCGCCGCTCAACAAAACATTCGCCCAAATGACCATGGCCGAAAAAAGCAGCGTCAGCCACCGCGGGCGGGCGCTGCAGGAACTGCAAGCGGAGTTTGATAAAACCATTATCTGGATCCGGCAGCATATGCCGGTTGTCGTCCGGTCCGGCTGCGTTTCCGAAAGCGGTGCCGGGTCGGAATAAACGCCAACAGCCCGTCGCAAGGATACGCAGAACAAACTTGAACCGCGACCACACCGAAATGCGCGCACCAAAGCTCTCATCGCCCAACCATCGTCTGCAGGGAGACCATTATGACTAAAGGAAACGACAGCGTTGATATTGCGCAGATGCTCGGCCGTGTTGAAACGGTCGCGGCGGCCCGGCAGCTTTTCGAAAAACGCCTGGACGCCAACAATCTTGCCAAGATTCAGCAAATCAACACACCCGCCATCCTGGTGAAAATTGCCAATGCCATCGCCATGTGCGATCCCTCCGCCATTTTTGTAAATACCGGCACAATGGAAGACCGGGCCTGGATCAAACGCCATGCCCTTGAGAAGGGCGAGGAAAAAGCCCTGCCCATGCCGGATCACACCCTCCACTTCGACCTCAAGCAAGAGCAGGGCCGCATCATCGACCGGACCTTTTACATCGTTGATCCGAATGAAGCGGTGAGCTCCCTGGCACTGAAAAAGCTGCGGCAGGATGCCCTGGAAGAGATTCAACGGGAAATGACGGCGATCATGCAGGGCAAAACCATGATCATCGGCTGTTATTTACGGGGCCCGGTGGGTTCCCCGGTATCCAACCCTGCGCTCGAAATCACCAGTTCCGCCTATGTCTCCCACAGCGCCGAAATTTTGTACCGCAACGCGTTCGCTCAGTTCGATCAAGAAGTCGCCCGTCAGGGCCATTTTTATACCAATATCCACAGTGAAGGCCTGAACCGCCCCGAAGACCTGCCGAATGCCCGGGTATTCATGGACCGCAACCACCGCACGACCTACAGTTTCAAGTGTACCTATGCCGGCAACACCCTGCTTCTGAAGAAGGGCAACCACCGTTTTTCGGTAGATCGGTCGGTCTATGAAAAACGGGGTCAGGAACTTTCCGAACACATGTTCATCACCGGTATTGACGGACCGGGTGGTCGCATCACCTGGGTCACCGGAGCAGCGCCCAGCGGCTGCGGCAAAACTACCACCGCCATGGCCGGCAATCATTTCGTGGGGGACGATCTGGCCCAGATGTGGATTGCTGAAGACGGCAGCATTCGTTCGACCAACCCGGAATGCGGTATCTTCGGCATCGTGGAAGATGTCAACCGGGACGGCGATCCTCTGTTGATGCACTGTTTGCGGGAGCCGGGCACGGAGGTCATTTGGTCCAATGTCCTCATCGACGATGACGGGGTTCCCCATTGGAAGGGCAATGGCGAAACCCACCCCGCCAAAGGGGTTAATTTCCAGGGCGCCTGGGAAGAAGGCATGACCGATGCCGACGGCAAGACGATTCCCATATCCCACCCCAACGCCCGCTGTACCCTGGCATCCACCGCTTTGGGCAACTATTCGGAACGTGCCGAAGACCCCGCCGGTGTGGGCACCCGCGTGATTACCTACAGTGGGCGCGACAGCAACACCATGCCGCCGGTCTGGGCGGCTCGCAATGCGGACGAGGGGGTCGTTATCGGTGCCTGCATCGTGTCCGCCGCCACGGCCACCGAGGTCGGTGCCATCGGCGTTAAACGGGCCCCTTGGGCCAATGCGCCGTTTATCCCCGGTGCGCTGGGTGATTATATGGACGCCCAGTTCCGCTTTTTCGGCAGCGACCAGATCGCGGCGGACAAACGCCCGGTGATGGCCGGCCTCAATTACTTTCTGACCCATGAGGCCCGCGGCGGTGAAAGCCAAAAACTTTTGGGTGAAAAGCGCGACGTCAAAGTATGGCTGGCCTGGCTGGAACGCCGGGCGCACGATGAAGTGGGCGCTATCGAAACCCCCATCGGTTATCTGCCGCGCTATGACGACCTGAAAGCGCTTTTCGAGACGATCATCGACAAAGCCTACCCGGAATCGCTCTATGACCAGCAGTTCTCATTGTATATCGACAACATCCTGGCCCGCGTCGAATTACAGATCGAGGCTTATCGCAAGGAAGCGGATATTCCGGCCAAACTTTTCCAGGTTCTGGAGGCTCAAAAAGAGGGTTTGACGGCCCTAAAAAACCAATATGGCCCCATTGTCTCGCCGGCGCAACTGCTCGCAAACACCGCCGACCAGTGACACCAGGCATTCTCATCATGGGTGTCGGTCGGCAGGCCGGCACCCATTATTGTTCGCACCTTCATTGGCGCAAAGGGTGCCTAACGCAATATGACCACCTCTTCTGTATTCAAAGTTCTTGCCAGCCGGCGCATGCTGGTCGCCCTTGTCATGGGGTTTGCATCCGGGCTGCCACTGCTGCTGACCATTTCCGTGCTGCAGGCCTGGATGAAGGAGGAGGGCGTCGATCTTGCCGTCATCGGCCTCATGGCCCTGGTGGGCCTGCCCTATACCTTGAAATTTCTCTGGGCGCCGGTGCTGGATCGTTACACCATACCCATCTTCGGACGGCGGCGGGGTTGGCTGCTGATTGCCCAAACCGCCTTGGTGCTGGCCATCATCGGTCTGTCCACCACCAAGCCGGCCCAAAGCCCCTGGTTGGTGGCACTCGCCGCTTTCTGGGTCACATTTTTCAGTGCGTCCCAGGATATCGTCATCGACGCTTACCGTCGGGAAGATCTGGCCGATAAAGAATTGGGGTTAGGCTCGTCGCTTTATATCAATGGGTATCGCACCGGCATGCTGCTCGCCTCCGGCGGCGGCCTCATCATGGCCGACCACATACCATTTTCCATGGTTTACCTGATCATGGCGGCATGCCTGCTGCCGGGTATCCTGACAACCCTTCTGACCCCGGAGCCCAAGACCCCCAAGGGCACGCCGCAAACCCTGCAAGAAGCCATTGTTCAGCCGTTTGTCGAGTATTTCAGCCGACCTGAAGCGATTTGGATTTTGATGTTTGTTCTTTTCTATAAAATCGGCGACTCAATGGCCAGTACCATGACCACCCCCTTTTATCTGGATATCGCTTTTACCAAAACCGAAATCGGTTCCATCGTGAAGCTCTTCGGATTTTGGGCCACCATCGCCGGCAGCCTGGCCGGCGGCCTGATCATGCTTAAGATTGGTATTTATCGCAGTCTCTGGCTATTTGGCGTGTTGCAGGCGATCTCCACCGCAGGATTTGCCTTCCTGGCGCAGATCGGCCATAGTGTCCCGGCCCTGGCGGTGGTCATTGCCTTTGAAAATTTCAGCAGCGGCATGGGCACGGCCGCCTATGCCGCCTTTATGGCTTCCATCACCAACCAGAAGTTCACTGCCACCCAGTATGCTCTGCTGACCAGCTTGATGGGCATACCCCGGGTGGTGGCATCGGCCGGCAGCGGTTTTATGGCCAAAACGATGGGATGGGAAGGCTACTTCATTTTCTGCACGTTGATTGCAGTCCCAGGGCTGCTGATGTTGTTGCGGATACGCCACAGCCAGGCGCCGGGCACAATGCGGTGAGGATGGCGACATCATTTTCCAACAAGCCCCGGCGGCGCCGTCGCAAAAAAGGATGCCCGTCATGACGAACGAACAGATAACAACCACTATCCAGGAAGATCGCCGGAAAGCCCTCATGGAAACACGGGCGCACCTGTTGGCGATGGCGCCGGAAAAAGCCCTGGAGCAGATCTTGGATTTTCCCCAACCCGCCGCCCTGGTTCACGCCTTTCCCGAGGAGGATCTCTATTTTCTGATTCATGAAATAGGTCCCCAGGATGCCCTGCCGCTGATCGCGCTGGCCTCCGGCAAACAACTCGAATACCTGCTGGACCAGGAGATATGGCAACGGGACCGCCTTGATATTGACACCCTCGCCGTATGGCTGGGATATTTCCTGCAGTCCGACCCGTCGTCCGAGCGCATGACACAATGGCTGACAGCCGAGAAACTGGACCTGATCGAGTTTTTTTTATTAAAATCCATTGACGTCCGAATCCGGGAGCACGATCAGGACCCGTCCGATTTTGGCCCGGGCTTCTTTTCTTACGACCATGTTTTTTATCTCCGCATCATCGATCGCCCGGCCACGGATGCCCCCGATCAGCCGTCCGACCAGCATCAGCGTATGGTAAAAAGCCTGCTGGACCACCTGGCGGAAACCGACCACGTCAAATTTCAGGCGATTTTGATGGAGGCCGCCCATGTATTATCCGCCGAGATGGAAGAAGACATCTATCGTCAGCGCAACGTGCGTTTGGCGGAAAAAGGTTTTTTGCCCTTTGAAGAGGCGGTGGGCCTCTATCAGCCCCTCAATCTGCGCGATTTTCCGCACCGGGCACAACGTCGACAGGCCCTGCCGGATGAAAGAAACTATCACCTGTCATTGGTGCCCATGACGGTGCTGCCGCCGGACAACCTTTTTTCCCAGGCCCTGCGAGCCATTGACTCGGCCGAGCACCTCGATGTGATCCGGGAAGAATTTGTGGCGCTATGCAATCGCATCATTGTGGCCGACCGACAAAAAATCGCACAGCGGGAGACCTTGGCCGAAATCGTTCAGAAAGCCTGTGGATATCTCCACATCGGCCTGCAGCGACTTCAGGATCAGGCGACGAACGGAAAAACACCTTCCCGATCGGCGGCAACCGATCTCGGGCGCTATCATTTGGAGGGCCTTTTCCGATTGGGGTATGGCGCGGCGGTGGGGCTGAAACAGGCTACCGAGGGCTGGGTTCACCGCAGCTGGTTCGCCCGCCGCGGACTGCCGTTGACTTTCTGGGGAGAAACCTGGCTGGGCGTCATCGGCGGGTTGTTGCTCAAGCGGCCGCTGTTTTTCGACAATTACAACACCGGCCGCATGTACCGGGAGTTTGCCGACCGGGAAGATATCGATTGGACTGCCGGCCAGCTGGAACAGGTGCAGCATTTCGACCGCCTGCTGGAAAAATTGGACCCGGCCTTGGCTTCCCCGCTAAAATCCGGCTTTCTGTCCTATAAAAATCTGTTGCTCACCCTATGGGTGCAACACCGTTTGTCTCTACCCGAAAAAGGGTGCCGGCTCACCCTACAGGAATTCCAACCGTTTTTCCGGGAGCTTTTCCAGCATGATGCGGCACCCCTATCCAACGGTCGGCGACGGATCGACGATGCCCTGCGGTCGGATTTTTTGCATTGGCTGGCCGATCGTACGGCACAATCGGCCGCGGAACTATCCACCGCCATCGGATCCGCGCTGGAAGCGCTGTTTGCCGAACTGGAAGAATCATACAGCCGGGTCAGCCCGGATCATATCGATCCGCGCTACATCAGTCATTTTCTCCTGGAACCACGGACGCCTTAGCCTAAATAACTCCAGGGCTGCGCCGGCCGGCCTTCCTGCTCCCCGATAATCTCAAAACACTTGACCGCACGGTCGCCCAGCTGAAGCGTGTGGGCCTCATCGATGTCAAAGTGTTTGCGAACCGCCTTGAACGTCTTCTCGCTGATCAACACCTGTTCGGACCGCGACGAGGCACAAATCGCCTGGACTTCATTGACCACGTCGCCGACGATAGAATACCGCTGGGTTTTCTGGGATCCAAAGCTGCCGGCCACAACCGGCCCGGTCGCCACCCCGATGCCGATTTCCAGCAGGGGCAGATTGTCGGTCTCCCGCTTCTGATTGATCGTTTCCAGCAACTGCTGCATCGCAACGGCCGCGGTTACCGCACGCAACGGATCGTCCTCATGCGCCAGGGGTACGCCCCAAACCGCCAGGATCCGGTCGCCAAGATATTTGTCGATCATCCCTTCATGGCGAAACACCACCCCGACCAGATGATCAAAATGCCGATTCAGAAATTCGATCAGCTTTTCGGGTTCCATCGCGCCGGTCAATCCGCTGAAATCAATCATATTGGCCATCAACAGGGTTGCCTGGTGCTGCTTGCCTTCCAAATCCACATCAAGCTGACCGGCAACGACCATTTCGGCCATCTCGGGGGACAGCACTTTGCGATACCGTTCACGCTGCAGCGACTCCCGCGTCACACTTTTAGCAATCCGCGAATTGCGCATAAACATGCCGGCTTTATTCGCCACGTTGGATAACAGATGCAAATCTTTCTCGCGATAGGGATTGTAGACCGCCCAACGATCAAGAATGATCACCCCCTGTAAATCGTTTTCATCCAGTATGGGAACCGCCAGGGTTGTCTGGACCGGTGTTTCGATGAACTCGGGCGCCTCCCGGCCGGCGGCAGGATTCGGGTTGATTAAAACCACGCCCTGACTGTCATCCGCGACAAGGTTCAGCAGCGTGCGGGAAATCACCAGCTCGTCATCCATGTTCTTGGTTTTATAAGCATGAATCTGAAACTCGCCTTGCCGGTCAAGAAGCAAGACGACGCCCTGATCAAAGGCCAGGACTTCAAAAGCACGGTCGAGCACCCGGCCCAGAATGAAATCGACATGGAGATCGAAACCGATATCGCGCTGCAGTTCAAAGGAAATCCGCAGGCGTTCATAATCTGCACGCAGCATTTCCTCGTCGATGATATTGGTTTCGGGGAAAAATTTGTTCAACTGCGCGGGGGCTACCTTGTGAAGCAGACTTTTCTTGATGGTGTCTTCATCATCCTCCAGCCATTTGACTTTCCGTGTTTCCATGTGTTCGCGAAACAGGCAGCGGGTATTGCCGATCTGTATTTCATCCCCGTCCTTAAGAAGCATTTTGCCCTTGAGCCGCGTACCGTTGACAATGGTCCCATTACGACTGCCCAGGTCGCGGATGGAAAAGGTCTGGCTTTCTTCGGAGGCAATCAGACAGTGGACTTTGGATATCCCTGCTTCCAGAATTTTAATCCGGTTTTTCGGATGTCGACCGATCACATTGTGATCCACCAGATTGAACTCACTGCGCCCCTGTTTGGTGAAAATATAGAGCTTTGCCATGCTGTTACCTTTTTAGGGTTCCTTGTTCTTGCTTACGCAACATCCCGCCTGTCTGGCAAGTGCGATTCAGACCGGCCCCGGTATGCGCACCGATGGAAACAGCTCCGGATTCGTGTGGGGTAGAAACTTGGCCGCACTGAAACGATTCATGAAGGCCTGATTCACATTGAGTTCCATATACGTGATGCGGTCCCGAATACGATCGACCCGATCCAGACTCTGCGGCAGCTTTAACACCTTTTTGGCACCTTCCAGGGAACTGTTCCCCAGGGGGCGATAACGGTCCAGCGGAAGATCGGGCAGCATGCCGATGGTGATGGCCGAGCGGGGGTCGATAAAGGCCCCGAACGTACCGGCCACAAAAAAAGTCGACAGTTGCCCCGGCGTCATGCCCACGGCTTCGGTAATGGTTTCGAGGATCGTGTACATGGCCGCTTTGGAACGAATCAAACTGTCCAGATCCGCCTGGCCGATGGTCAGCGCTTCGCCGCTGGCCGTCGTGTTCGCTTCGGCAATGACAAGCCGAGGCTCTCCGCCGGCCTTGATCAGACGCGCACCGCAGGCGGAGGGGACAAACCGTCCCTGAATATCGATCATGCCGCTGGCAAACAACTGGGCGGCCAAATCGATGACACCCGAGCCACAGATTCCCACGGGTGGTGCATTGTCGATGGTGCGTATCTCAAAACGACGCTGCGCCCCAAGAATACGAACCCGGTCGATGGCTCCCGGGCGGGCCGTCGTGCCGATGCGACTGACGCCGCTTTCCAGGGCCGGTCCGGCGGCACCGGCACAGGCAATTAACCAGTTCTGATCGCCCAGCACAACCTCCGCGTTCGTACCCACATCCACCAGCAGGGCGGTCTGCCCGCGACGGTCGAGATCACTATATAAGATGCCGGCAATCAAGTCACCACCGAAGTAGCTGCCGATATTCGGAAAAACAAAGATTCGGGCGCCGTCGGAAACATCCAGGCCCAGTCGTGCGGCCAACGGGATACCCGGCCGGTTGACCACTGGAATATAAGGTTCCCGGATGATCCAGCGCGGGTCTAACCCCATAAAGAGATGGGTCATGGCCGTGTTGCCGGCCAGGGCCAGCAGCACAACGCGATCAGGTCCGATTTCCACCCGCTGGCAAAGGTCCGCGATCATCCCGTTAAGCCCGTCGACCACTAGGCGGTTGAGATGGCGCAAACCGCCTTCGTCATCGGCATAATGAATCCGGGTCAGCACGTCCGGTCCGATGACCCCCTGGGGGTTGTCGAAAGAATCCTCCTGGAGTACCTGACCGGTTTCCAGATTCAGCAGACTGAGCACAATCCGTGTCGTGCCGAGATCAATCGCCAGACCGCAAAGCGGTTCCGTATCAGCCACGCCTGTCAGGCCGCACACGTACCAGACATCTCTGTCGCGCACGAGCGCACAACGGAGCGCATAATCCCAGCGGCGAAG
>Ga0055444_10000084_pt1 | contig 11128 bp, 7 predicted proteins | sample China_Galinas_Co_FD_57742 | JGI IMG/M metagenome (GOLD analysis project Ga0055444, IMG submission 57742) | Wetland microbial communities from San Francisco Bay, California, USA, that impact long-term carbon sequestration - China_Galinas_CordA_D2 | ecosystem: Environmental > Aquatic > Marine >...
ACTGGCATGAACCGATACGGACTTGAGGCTGGGGTTGTTGAATGCACTGAAGATGAGCTTTGCAACCCGACCTATCGTCGCATCCTGGCGGTAGCAACGGGGTTGAGGAGCGAGAGTGGCTACAGCAAGGAACGCATTCACGAGTTGTCGGGTATCGACCACTGGTTTCTTGATCGGATCGAGAGGATTGTTTGTATGCAGGAAACACTAGAGCAAAATCCAAAAATACCGCGTGATAGGAATGTAAGTCGCCTTCGCTATGCCAAACAGTTGGGCTTTAGTGACGCCGCCATTGGTCATTACACTAATGGGACAGAGCTGGCAGTTCGTGGTTGGCGACACAAAGACGGCTTGCGACCAGAGGTAAAGAAGATTGATACGGTCGCTGGAGAGTTTCCATGTAAGACCAACTATCTCTACACGACCTACAGCTGCGATGCGTTAACCCCGATACCAGTCGAGACGGATCCTAATACAATTATTGTGTTGGGCAGCGGAGTTTACAAAATTGGAAGCAGTGTTGAGTTTGATTGGTGCGCCGTGAGCTGCATTCGAGCACTTCGAAAGCTTGGAAAACGTGTTGTGGTGATAAACTGCAATCCCGAGACTGTTAGCACGGACTATGATGAGGCAGATGCGCTTTACTTTAGTGAGATATCGTTGGAAACTGTTCTTGACATATATCAGCTGGAAAAACCAGGAGGGGTAATTGTGAGCGTGGGTGGTCAGGTTCCCAACAACATTGCCCTCGACTTGCATCATCTTGGCATTCCCGTTATTGGAACAAGTCCAGAGAACATCGACAGAGCAGAGAACAGATTCCACTTTAGTCGCATGCTTCGTGATCTTGGTATTAATCAACCAAAGTGGTGCGACTTGACTAGTGTCGAAGACGCATTGGCTTGGTGCCGCAGTGTTGTCTATCCCTGTCTGGTTAGACCAAGTTATGTTCTCAGTGGAGCGGCCATGAATGTAGCATATAGCGATGAAGACATGAGGAAATTTCTTGGCGCTGCCGTCGAAGTTTCACCCGATTATCCCGTGGTTGTGAGCAAATTCATCAGCGGTGCAAAGGAGATTGAAGTGGATGCTGTGGCTCAATGTGGCCAAGTTAAACTTATGGCTATCTCCGAGCATGTGGAGAATGCTGGAGTTCACTCTGGGGATGCTACTGTGGTCTTTCCCGCTCAAGATCTAACGAGCGTCACCAAGCACACGGTCAGGGCTATAGCGCAGGCGATTGCTAAGGAGCTGCAGATTCATGGTCCATTCAATATTCAATTTATCGCTACTCACGATGAGGTGAAAGTGATCGAGTGCAATCTCCGCGTTTCTAGGAGCTTTCCTTTTGTAAGCAAGGCAATGGGCGTTAATTTTGTAGCGCAAGCAACGAAGGCATGGATGGGAGAGGAAGTGGATTGGCATTGCGATAGGCCGACGCGCGTTGGTGTCAAAGTTCCGCAATTCTCCTTCAATCGTTTGACGGGTGCCGATATTTTGCTCGGTGTGGAAATGCAATCGACCGGAGAGGTGGCGTGCTTTGGGAAAGATAAGCGCGAAGCGTATCTCAAAGGGCTAGTAGCATCAGGTTTTACTTTACCGAAACATGGCAGCAAGATTCTTGTTTCAATCGGTGGACACGCTTTCAAGAAGGAATTCAAGGCAAGTGCTGAAAAGCTCTCACGCTTGGGCTATCAACTCTATGGAACGAGGAATACAGCCGACTACTACAAGATTCCAGAAATAAGAATGACCTCGACCAGAACCAATGAGAACATCATGCGCTGGATCTCCGATCGCGAATTTGGTCTGGTCATCAACGTAACAGAGCGGAATAAGATGAGATGTGTGGAGGACCAAGTGTCCGAGGGATATCGAATGAGACGAGCAGCAACAGAGAGTAATGTGCCTATTGTGACGGACATCAAGGTGGCCAAGTTGCTGGTCAGAGGCTTAGCTCAATTCCATGAGCGAGAAATCCCCGTTAGGGGAGAAATTGACTGCTTTTCCAAGTATTCTACAGTGCGCATACCTGGGTTGATCGATGTCCATGTCCATGTCCGCGAGCCCGGCGAAACATACAAAGAGGATTGGACCAGTTGCACCCAGGCCGCGTTAGCCGGAGGAATAACTATGATTTGCGCCATGCCGAATACCAACCCTCCTCTGGTCAGCAAGAAGACATGGTATCTCGTCGAGGAATTAGCTTCGCAAAAGGCGGTTTGCGACTATGCTTTGTTCGCTGGAGCTTCGGCGGAGAATGTTGAAGGCATTTCCCGTAATGCTTTGGCCGGTAGGTGTGCGGGATTAAAGATGTATCTGAACAATACTCATGGGGCTTTGCTGCTAAAAAACACAATGATTTGGCGCGAGCACATCAAACACTGGACGCATCCTACCCATCCTATTTGCGTTCATGCTGAAGGACCAACGTTAGCCGCAGTTCTTCACCTTGCCGAGGTCTATCAACGCCGAGTGCATGTCTGTCATATTTCGAGTGAGGAGGAAATCCTGCTCGTGCGTGAGGCAAAAGAGCGCGGTCAACCAGTAACCTGCGAAGTTGCCCCGCACCATCTATTCATGTATAACGACAATCCACAAGATCCCCTAAAGCATGTCAAGCCTTGTCTACAAACGGAGCGCGACCAACAAGCACTTTGGGATAATCTTGATGTGATCGACTGCTTTGCAACAGACCATGCGCCCCACACTATTCACGATAAGTCAGAGCGCGGATGTCCCGGTTTCCCTGGTCTTGAGACGGCGCTTCCGTTGCTCCTTACTGCTCTCCACGAGGGAAAGCTCACACTTGATGATATTGTTGAGCGCTATCACACGAATCCAAAGCGCATCTTTAACCTTCCCGAGCAACCAGACACTTATGTTGAGATTGACTTGAACCAACACCACACAATCACCGAGAAGGGAGGAAACTGGTCGCGAGCAGGATGGTCGCCATTTGCTGGACGAAAATGCGTGGGTGCGATAAAACAAACCGTGTTACGAGGCAAGACGGTTTTCATGGCTGACCGCAAGAAGCAGATTACCGTAAGACCTGGTTATGGGCAAAATGTGAGAAGATGGAAGACCGAAGACCTAAAGGTTAGTGACGGTTTCTCCGTCACCGAATCCTCAAAAGGTGTGCGCAAAGTCCGATGGGATCGAGAGGATGGATCAATTCCACACGGGCTCTCTTTTGAAGAAGAAGAGATGTTACTTGATGAAGACGACGGGGAGGAGGGAAGTAAAAGTGCTGAGGATTGGGACTTTCCAAAACAGCAAGAGACGGACTTTCATATCCCCTATGCAAAAACTCCACCCATTCAAGTCTATTATGATGCGCTTAAAAACCCAGCGTCGCCGCTCCCGCTTCTTAAACGCCAGTCACTTATCGTGCCGATTCCGCGTCACATTTTGAGTGCCGACCAGTTTACGCAAGATATGCTCCGCATGATCTTTGAACGAACCGACGAAATTCGACGTGATTCGGAAAAGTGGAAGTCCACTTTGCAAAGCAAAACGATCGGACTGTTCTTCACAGAGCCTTCGACGAGGACAAGAGTCTCATTTGAACGGGCTGTGAAAGCGTTGGGAGGCGACACTATTCACATCTCGGGTGCTAATTCCAGTCTCAAAAAGGGAGAAACGCTAGAAGATAGTGTTTCGTGTCTGGAGCTAAGTGGGCAAGTGGATGCAGTTGTGTTGCGCCAGTCTGAGGTTGGTGGAGCTCACAGAGTTGCAGAAAGTTCTGATGTTCCCATTGTCAATGCAGGCGACGGCAGCGGTGAGCACCCAACTCAAACGCTTTTGGACCTTTACACCATTCGACGAGAGTTGGGAACAGTGGGAGGATTATGTGTTGTGCTTGTAGGGGACCTCAAGCATGGCCGAACAGTCCACAGTCTGGTCAAAGCGTTGGCCTTGCGGTCAAACGTCCGCTTGCACTATGTGGCTCCGAAAGGCATGCAAATACCAGACGAAGTAAGAGGTTACGTAGCTGAATGTGGCGTTCTAGAACAGAAACAACACCCTCAATTGACGGATGAACTAATAGCGATCGCAGATGTTATCTACATGACCAGAATTCAGTATGAGAGACATGAATGCACGGCAGTCCTTCCTGTTGAGCGCTTCGTGGAACAAAATAGCATCACGCCCGCTGTTTTGGCGAAAGCAAAGCGCAAGATGATTGTTATGCATCCGCTTCCAAGGGGACCAGAAATTAGCACAGAGATTGATTCAGATCCAAGAGCAGCATACAAACGCCAAATGGCGAATGGACCCTTTGTGCGTATGGCGCTCTTAACGCTTCTCCTTCTTCCGCACTAAATCAAGTAAAATGGACCCACACTTCTACTTCTCCCGCACTAAATCAAGTAACTTCAAACCAAATATGGAATCGAGCAGACCAGAAGAAGTCAAAGATCAAAGAGCACTATCAACGAACGCTTCTATTTCAAACCAAATATGAAATCAAGTAGACCAGAAGCAGACCAGAAGAAGTCAAAGATCAACGAACTTTTGAATGAATATATATATTGAGAGATCAGGGAACAGTGTATAGTATTATCACAATCGTGAAGACAAACATCGTGAAGGATTTGTCTGAGGATGAAGGATTTGTCTGAGCATGAAGGATTTGTCTGAGGATAGTGCAGAACACTCTCACAAAGACAAGCCCCGATTTTATTTTGTTGTCTTAGACGAAGATAAGGACCGTGGTTTGGAAGGGTTATATCTACGTGCTGAATCCTAATATCAGTTTGTTTGTGGGTGAGGAAATTGAAGAGAGATGGGGAGGAAATTGAAGAGAGATGGGGAGGAAATTGAAGAGAGATGGGTGGCATGCATAAAAAGTGTTTTTTATTGTCTACAGCATTCCGGCGACATAATACAGTTCCGATGCAATCATACGTCCATCTACATCCGACCAATCTCTTCGGTATTCAGCTCCCAGTTTGTAAAGCTCTGATACTGCCCGGTCATTTTCTATTATTCGATCTGCGATACAACAGACCTCACTTTGAAACATTCGACCGTCGAATTGAGACCAATCAGCGCGGTATTCACCGGCTAGTTCCTCCAACTCCTTTTTTGTTCTACTGTTGTCAGCCATCTTGTTGAAAGTTGTAAAAATACTAAATCAGGAAAGTTTTAAGCCCTTTTATTTGCAGTTTATCTCTCTTCGCACCAGGCATTTTCCTTTCGGATTTGCTCTTCCTCTTCCGGCGTTAAGTCGTTGATAATGTTGAATGTGGCGCGGATCTCTTCTGTCGTTTTGCCTTTGATCATGTTTGCTACGCTTTTGCATGTGACGTCAAGCAATTCCTTAATATCAAGATAGTTGGCAGCCAGAATTAACTCAAAAAGATCTGCCTGGCTTTGTTGCGCACAAAAGTCAACATCCCACGGACTGACTTGTTGCTGCGCGCCCTCGGCAACCTCATCATCCCGCCCCGTAACTGGACCAGGGTTTTCAGCAAGATGCTTGAGGTATTGCAGAACCTTTTCGAGGATTTCACCCTTTATATTGGGAAGAGGGATAGGATTTTCCAAATCACAATCAGCAATCAAGTTGCGGATTGTCAAAGCGCGTTTTACAGCACCAACTGTTGTTTCAAAGGGGCTGTCGTCGCTAGAGATTATCTTAACAATCTCATCGTCGTCATGCGAGAGCGAAGCACGTTCTTCCATTGGCAAAAGGAAAAAAAAATTTGATAATCTCAAGAAGTATTCTTTGCTTTAAGTAAAAATTATATCAGATTTTCAGAAAAATGGATCCTCCAACTATTGGCATTATTGGTGGCGGACAGCTCGCCGTGATGCTGATTGAGTATGGCATAAAACGTATTGCATCAGTGCAACCGGTTCGGGTCAAAGTTCTTGATCCATGCAAATATCTTGTTTGCAGTTGTTCTGGTCTAAAAGATGTTGAAGTGATCAAGGGCAGTTTGAGCGACGAGAATGACTTGAGGGAGTTGTGCAAGGGTTGCGATGTGGTCACTTGGGAAATTGAACACGTTGACGTGGAAAGTTTGAGAAAGTTGAAAAGTGAAGGCGTGAATTTTGTTCCCGACCCAGAAGTTCTTGGGATCATCCAGAACAAAGGCACACAAAAGTTGTTCTATCAGCAAAACGGCATCCCCACACTACCATTTTGTATCACAGATAAGCCTCGACGTCAGTGGGACCTACTGTCCGAAAATGAACCGATTTTCAAGTGCGATTCATTTGAGGAAATTTGGGTCGTCTACAAGGACGTAGTGCAAGGCTATGATGGGCATGGCATTCAAATTGTGGGGCGGAAACCAAAAAAGCATGGGGTGACTATAATAAAACCAAACGACGTTCAGGATCAAATGGTCGTGGTCGAACCATATGTTCCTGATAAACATGAATATAGCGTGCTTGTGGCGGTTGACGCGAGCGGAAATACTGTAACATACGAACCCGTCGAAATGACTTTTCATCCGTTTCGCAATATTCTAAAGGAATGCTTTCCCGCAACATCGTTGGAAGAAGAGACAGAGGAACAACTAATTACAACAGCAAAGGATGTAGCACAGGCTCTGGGCAGTCCTGGTTTGTATGCAGTTGAGATGTTTGTGGCCCCGGGATACGGGGTTGTAGTGAATGAGACAGCTCCGCGTGTCCATAACTCTGGACATCACACCATTCACTCACACAACGTCAGTCAGTTCGAAATGTTTGCTCGCCTTATCTTGGGCCGGCTGGTCTGTCAACCTCAGCGGCATAGCAACTATGTGATGAGGAATTTACTTGGAAGTCCGAATCCCTTGGACGAAGGCGCCTATCATTTCCGAAATCGCAGGGTCGTGCTTCCGGATAGTGGTCCGTTTCTCATTGATTATCGCAAAGCCAACCAGTTTCCTTGGAGAAAATTGGGCCACATTACGCACATCTCAAAAGACTCAAGTGTTTGGGAACTCCGACATGAACTCCAGCTATACTGCGATGGCATTTCGCTCGAGTGTGGTGAAAGCATTCAAATACAGATCAGTATTGTGATGGGTTCTAGATCGGATTGGTCCGTCATGAAGCAGGCCTGTGAGCTTTTAGACCAGTGCGGCATCGATTATGAAACGACTGTCGTAAGTGCACACCGCACGCCGGACAGACTTGTCAAATACGCTAAAAGTGCGCACGAGAGAGGAATTCGAGTTATTATTGCTGGAGCTGGAGGGGCTGCCCACTTACCAGGTATGTTAGCGGCAAACACCACGGTCCCGGTGATTGGCGTTCCCATCGCTAGCCAGCATTCCCCAACACCTCACGCAGCACTTTGGTCGATCGTTCAAATGCCTCCAGGAGTTCCCGTCGCCTGCATGGCGATTAATGGTGCAAAAAATGCAGCTCTATTTGCACTTCAACTACTAGGTGAACATTCCATTGTCGCCAGATTGAGAAAGGAAAGTGCAAACCATGTGATACTGCACCATGCCAATATACATTAAGGAGTAATAAAAATCTTTGTTGATAAGGCAAAAAAAAAAATGGTTAGCCAACGTATCTTTGCAGGAAGTCTTGGTCTTGTCTTTTCGCTCGTCATCTATGTAACAGCGAGAGATTGCCGACCAGCGACGAGTCGATTGATTAGGTTTATAGCTTTGTTGTGGTTGCTTGCAGAGCTCTATTTCCTCATGTTAAATGCGTCTAAAGAAAAAGATTATTTCGAATAACTCACATTCACACAATGGGATTCGACATTTGCGTTACGCTAATCACGGATACGATAGCCGTTTTTGCGTCTTGAACCCCAGGTAAGACGAGGCTCTAATCGACTTCGCTCCATCCACTTGACCTGACCTATCCATTTGACCCTTCCGCAGTTTGAGACTTGAACTTGTGTATTTTTGATTTTGACCCAGATTTCGTCAGATAAATCGACAGACGCGTTTGGAGCCGTTCCTGACATTGACCTGGTCTTTCCTCCGTTTTCACGATTTTTCGCATTTTCCTTGTAGGTTACCCAGCGCAAATTTGAGGCTTTGTTATTAAGAGGATTTCTGTCGCTGTGATCCACAACCAGTTTTCGATCCGGCTTCAAACCGTGAAAGCTGCTACAGATAAGAAAGTGCACCTTGAATGTCTTCCGCTCTCCATCATCAGTGTAGAGCGGAACAACATAATATCGAGATCTTGTTGTGGATGGTTGAAGTTCGTGTCTTGTTTGTTTGTTTCTGACCCGACCTTCCGAAGAAACTTGATATCTCGAAAGTTGTAGTCCGGATGGAAGATTTACCCAGAGCTCATCAAGACTCATGCTATTGTGTAAGTAATTAAATTTTCAATTTTGCGAAAACTTTGGAGTTACAGTTTCAAATCTTTTGGAGTTACTTCCAAGTTTTTTAATATCGATTTAGGTGTAACGCCGCTCCGATACTTCAGTAGTATGAGTAATAGGGGTAGTAGGAGCGATATCTCCACCAGTCGGGCCCCCACCAGTAATTTCGTCCCCACCTACGACGCCACCACGGCAAGCGTCTTCTCCACCAAGGGTAATATCCTTCCTTCAGTCCACCACTAGAGCTGAAGAGAACGAGCAACAAGATCAGTCCGATAAGCACGGCAAGTTTCATCTTGAATGTGTGTTGTGTGTTGTGTTGTGTGTTGTGTTGTGGAGCAAAGAAAAAAGTCCTGGGAGTGCGAGAGAACAAAAAAAAACGTTGTCACTCATCATCGTTGTCACTCATCATCGTTGTCACTCATCATCGTTCTCACTCATTTGAATCCAGGCCGTGGCCCACCATCATCTTCCCATTGCGCAGGTCCCCAAAAAAATATGAGAAATCCATACGTCTTTTAAAAAAGTAAAAAGATAAGAAAAGGCAAGAAACAAACCTTTTAAGTCACCGTCACCTCGAACTTTACTTAAATGACAGCTGCTACCCTCGTAGCCTCAATAAATTTACCAACTCTCACAACTAAAAAAAATTGAAAGTTCCTTTTTTGAGGTGAAGGTTTGAAGATGGACGACTCTTTCGAAAAAGACAAAAAGTGCGGGGATGAGGACGAGAAAGACGATTACCAGGAGGCTGAGGACGAGGAAGAAGAGGAGGGTGGGGATGAGGACCGTGGGGATGAAGAGGAAGATCAAGACGGTGATGATGAGAAAGACCACGGAAGCGGGGTGGAGCTGATTACTGATGTCTTGGTCTACCTTTTTACACATCATATTGTTGATATGAAGCAGCTCTGGCGAGATATTCCACTTGTATGTAGAGATTGGTGCTACGCGCGATCAGCTGCTGTTGTTAAGCGCAAGCTTGTGCAAACACTTTGGGCCCAAAGAAGTCAACAGTGGAAAGCATCAGAATGTGCAATGTTTTTCGACGGTTTGGCCCAGTTTAGGATGCTGCGACATCGTTTCCAAACTACGGTCGCCACGATCGTAGCGCATGGGCGGTTACGCGGAGTGGCCTGGCCTCATCTTTCTTCTCTTCACGCCCTTTTTGACAAAAGTGAATGGAACAAAATGGGCTTGCACGTCTGGAAACATCCGAACGACGCGGTCAAGTTCATAGAGGGATACGTTAGGTCCTTGGATGAATGCCTTGACATGATTGAGAAACCTCCACCTGCAGTTTTTCTTGAGGATATGATTTTGCCTTGTCTTCAGCTTTTGGAAGGAACACGCAAAGAAAAGGCTTGGGCTGTTTTGGTTGATCTTGGCGACAAGTTGACTCATCTTGTCCGGTATCTGGTTGGTCTGGACGGAGCGGTTCGTGACCAGAGCTTGATGGGCGATTCGCATTGTCAAGTTTGTGAACTAGCTGAACCCAGTAATTTTCGAAAGTTAACGATCCAACCAGAGACTAAGCTCTGTAAGATGTGTTTGCGCTACAGGGATCTTTGTCTCGAGTCTCGTTCTGCGGTATTGGCCAACTTAGGTCAGTTTGTGACCATTAGGGCGATTGTTCCTCCACAATCCTCTGCCAACCCGGAAAAGATGTTTTGTATTTATGCGGGTCATCCACTTTTGATCTTGACAAACCGCGATCTGTGGTGGCCTGAGATCGAGATCGAGTGTCAACACATGTGCGCTAAATTAGTGGATCCGGAACATGGAATAATGAGGCTGTCATCGAACGGGTTGAAATGCCTTTTGGATAATTGCAGCACCGGAACAATTTTGGATGAGTTCATTCAACAGTTGCGCATGGCTCACGTTATGAGTCAGTCTGCCTCCTACCAATACGACTGTATTCCTTCCGAAGACGTATACCTGGAGTCGTCATTCGAAGAGGGGGAAGAAGATTGCACGAGCGATGATAGTGGGACTAGCAGTGAGTGGATTTCAAGTAATGAAGAAGAGGACGAAGATGAGATTTAAAAAAATTTGATTTCTTGATTTAAAGAAACGAGAGAGTGTAATGAGAAGGGCTAACGAGAAGCCTTTCTATCTGGTCATTGATTTTGAGGCTAATTGCAGTAACAATAACACTCGAGACCATGAGATAATCGAATTTCCGGCGGTTTTGGTTGATGCAGAAACGGGATCAATCGTGGCAGAATTCCGCCAATTCGTCAGGACGGTCCACACTGGAAAAGTGTCAACATTCATCCAAAATTTGACCGGGATCACGCCCCAGCAGATTTACGGAGAGGGTATAGCGTGGTTTAACTGCCTAAAGCTTTTTGAGGAGTGGTGCGAGCACAACGGCGTGAATACGGACACCGCCACGGTCGTTACTTGTGGCGATTGGGACCTGAAAACAATGCTCCCCCGGCAACTGCTCCTCACAAAGACAAAGCTTAGTCCTCAGTTGGCGGCACTCTTTGGTTGTTGGAACAACGTCAAGGTTACCTACCGGGACGCGTATAACTACCGCAGAATGATGGGCATGGCCAACATGCTAATAGATTTGAAGCTCGACCTTATTGGGCGTCATCATTCTGGGATTGACGACTGCCGTAATATTGCGCGGATATGCAGCGCTCTTCAAGAGAGAAAAGGATGCGATCTCACCCGGCCAAACAGATTACCAGAGAGACCCTACTGGTATGTTCGCGAGGACGAAATGCCGTATCGTAGAACGAAACATTAAAATCTCCTACTGTTTTCACCTGGTAAACTGCGGGTAGAATTTCAAATTGACTTGAATCA
>Ga0055444_10000085_pt1 | contig 11102 bp, 13 predicted proteins | sample China_Galinas_Co_FD_57742 | JGI IMG/M metagenome (GOLD analysis project Ga0055444, IMG submission 57742) | Wetland microbial communities from San Francisco Bay, California, USA, that impact long-term carbon sequestration - China_Galinas_CordA_D2 | ecosystem: Environmental > Aquatic > Marine >...
TCGGCTAGTACGGCTGCAATAAGGATTATCCGCCCATGAGCAACACGGACAACTGGCTGGTACATGAACACTCCCTGTATGAAAACCTGCTGTCACGATGCCGGGATGCCGTGGAAACAGAGGACTGGGGGAACGTGGATCAGATCACCCATGAACTCGTTACGCACCTGAAGCGGCATATGGCCCTTGAGGAAGAGGTGCTGTATCCCGCGTATGAATCATCACCCCAGGCACCCCAGGGTCCGACCATGGCGCTGCGGGAGGAGCATACCAATATCGTCCGCCTGATCCAGGACACTGCACGGGTCATTAGGTCCCGGGACTCGGACCATGTGCTCGAGTGCTTGGCACACCTCGAGCACCAGATGATCAAGCATCATGAAAAAGAGGAGGATATCTTCCTGCCCATGGCCAGTCATATTCTGAATGCCAACCGTGATGAACTGTTACGCAAACTGGGTGAGTTCGACGCTTCGAAGATAAAGCGGCAATGGGATATCTGACGGCGACTGGTCGGATAAAAGTGTCAATAGCCCTTTCATTATCCTCCACCTGGATTACAGCTTGATTTGTACGACCAAGGGTACCGGACCCTGTTCCAGGTGGCAGTCATACGCTGGTAATAGCGCAGTCGGTAAAGTTGCCGTGTGTGCTCTTCATCGTCGTCAAACCCGGAACGATCATGCAGGACATTGTTGCTGATCAGGCCCTGGCCTGGCTGCAACGTATCGCGGTAGATATACGGGGTGTCTGAATCCAGAAAGGCCTCCAGGGTCTTGATCGCTGACTGTGTGAGCGGGTCAGGGGACCATTCGATACTGCGGGTGCGCGCGGTATAGCGCATGTGCAGGCTGCCATCCTCAAGCACCGAGAAGACCGGGCCTCTGCGTGCCGGGCGCAGCTGTTCACCGTTTTCGTTATTCGGCGGTATGGTCATGACAGTCGCGGCCATCAGGGCACGTATGTAGTCGGGATTGCTGTCGCGCAGGTGGATGTAGGCGATTTCATGATCCAGTAATGCATTTTCACCACCACTGGCTGCTGCCGAGACGCAGTGCAACTGCAGTCCGCGTATCTGGCGTTCCGGTAGATTGTAATAGCCATCGGTGTGCCAGTGGATGGGATGGTTGGTATAGGGAATGTAGCTACTGCGCCACTTGCCCTCGACTACCTGCAGGGATGTCACACCGTCATCATCGGCACCCATGTTGCAGTCCAGTTCGGTCAGTCCGAACTGCTTTCCCAGTGATTTGGGTATCGCCTTGTCCGGGTCGCCGCCGGTGGAGCCGGCATAGATGGCCATATTGGTCTTGCGGGCGCGTGTCAGCAGCGCCTCGGCTTCCGCTGTCGTTAGCCGCCGCGGATCATTGATTTCGACAATGAGTTGTTCAATGCTGGTAGGGTAATCTTCCAGTTTCTGGTCGCGCCATGCTGCATAGCCGGCCTCGTTGGCAAGGTCGAACGGGCTGTTTTTGGTGTGTTGTCGTGTCTGCATCTAACTCCTCCGGATGCGTTTTGTCAGGGAATACCGAGGTCTTTCCACAGCGCATCCACGCGCTGTATTACAGCCGCGGACATGCTAATGGGCCGGCCCCATAGTCGGCTGCTTTCCGCCGGCCACTTGTTGGTGGCGTCAAAGCCGATTTTGGAGCCCAGCCCGGCGACCGGACTGGCAAAGTCGAGGTAGTCAATGGGCGTGTTTTCCACCAGCACGCTGTCGCGCACGGGGTCCATACGCGTGCTGATCGCCCAGATCACCTCGCTCCAGTTGCGTACGTTGATGTCATCATCGGTAACAATAACAAACTTGGTATAGGCAAACTGGCGCAGGTAGGACCACACCCCGAACATGATGCGCCGGGCGTGCCCGGGGTAGGCCTTGTTAATACTGACCACGGCGATGCGGTAGGAACACGCCTCCGGCGGCAGATAGAAATCGACAATTTCCGGGAACTGTTTCTGCAGCAGCGGGATAAAGACTTCATTGAGCGCCATGGACATCACGGAGGGTTCATCGAAAGGCGCACGGCCCATGTAGGTGCTTGGGTAAATCGGGTTGTTGCGGTGCGTGATGCGCTCGATGGTCAACACCGGAAACTTTTCCACGCTGTTGTAGTAGCCGGTGTGATCACCGAATGGCCCCTCTTCAGCTTCCTCGCCAGGTTCGATAAATCCCTCGAAAATAAACTCGGCCGTTGCCGGCACCTGAAGATCGCCGACAGTGGAGGGTGTCACCCCGGTCTTGGCGCCGCGTAGCAGGCCGGCAAACTGGTATTCCGACAGGGTGTCCGGAATCGGGGTGACAGCGGCCAGCGTCGTGGCAGGGTCGGCGCCCAGCGCGACGGCCACCGGGAAGCGCTCGCCCGGATGTGCCTGCTGCCACTCGCGGTAATCAATAGCGCCGCCGCGATGCGGCAACCAGCGCATGATCACCCTGTTGCGCTCGATCGGCTGTTGCCGGTAGATGCCGATGTTCTGCCGCTTTTTGTACGGTCCCCGGGTAATGACAAGGCCCCAGGTGATCAGCGGGCCGGCATCGTCCGGCCAGCAGGTCTGGATGGGCAACACCGACAAATCCACGTCGGGTTCCTCGATGATGTTTTCCCGGCAGGGTGCCCGCCGCAGCTCGCGCGGATTGATGTCGCGCAGTTTCCGGAAGGCCGGCAGTTTGTCCATCAGGTCTCCAAGACCGTTGGGTAGTTCGGGGGTCTTGAGAAAGGCCAGCATCTGGCCGACTTCGCGCAACGCCTCCACTGATTCAGCGCCCATGGCCATGGCGACACGCCTGGTGGTGCCAAACAGGTTACCCAGTACCGGGATGGATGAACCTTTCGGGTTATTGAACAGCAAGGCCGGACCGCCGGCTTGCAGCGTGCGATAACAGATTTCGGTCACCTCCAGCCGGGGATCAATTTGCTGGTGGATACGCTTGAGTTCACCATGCGCCTCCAGGACTTTTAGAAAATCACGCAGGCTGTGATATTGCATGGTGCTTGCCATCACCGCACTGCCTGTAAGCGGGCGTCCATGCCGGCATCACCAAACCAGTAGCCATTGCAGGGACCGACGGGCATGAGCCTGCCCAGTTGCGTCTCGGCCTCGGTCGCAGTGATATCACCCCGCAGGCAGTGATAGAAGGTTTCGATAATGACCTCTGTATGCCGCGACTGTGGACTGATGCGCAGTACATCCACCTGCAGTTGTTTGAGATCATCCAGTTCACTGACCAGGTTCAGGGTGCGGGCCGACTGGGTCTGGATGCCGTTCAGCACCAGGAAGGCCTCGTCCTCGCGCGTGGACAGCAGCAGTCCATCCGGGTAATCCAGGCAGCGGAACTGGCAGTCATCCTTGGGCAGATTATGGGCACGCGAGGTAAAACAGCGTGCCGACCAGGCAAGTGGTAACCGCCCAAAGGCGAATACCTCGGTTGCCACACCCGCCGGGCGCTCTGCCTGCATAGCCGCCAGCGTCTCACGCGAGAGTTCCACCGGCAGCACCCAGCGTTGCAGGCCGAGTCCGGCCAGCACGGACAGGGTGCGCGCGTTATAGATATTGACTGACGGGCCGGTGACAAAGGGCCTGTCGTTGGCAAGTTGCTGCACCGCAGCCATGTCGTTGGCCTCGATCATGAAGCCCTGTTCCCGGCACAGGCGTTTCAGGCTGGCGAGTTCCGAGCCTGCTTCCAGCAGGGTCAGGCTGGATAACATCACCTCTTTGCCGGCGGCCTGCAAGTCTGCAGCCAGTTGCAGCCATTCACCGGTTTTCAGGGGACGGCGTTTTGAACACACGGTCTCGCCGAGGTAAACGATGTCCACCGGGGTAATGGCGATGCGATCATAAAACTCGAGCAGGGTTTCACGTGGCCAGAAATAAGGTACCGGACCAAGCGAGAGTTTCGGGGTGCTGGTTGTCATTATTGCCATGGTCGATGGTAGGCGCCCAGCGTCGTCTGGCTGCCTTCGGAGACTCTGGCAAGTTCGGTCATCCAGTCATCCTGTGGCCGGTAGTTGTCCGGGTCCTGCTGGCAGGCATCCAGTGCTGCACGCCATACCTTTGCCACCGTGGTCACATAGGCCGGGCTGCGCTGCCGGCCTTCCAGCTTGATGGCCTCGATCCCGATGGCCTGTAGTTCCGGCAACAGGGCAATGGTGTTCAGGCTGGTCGGCTCCTCGATGGCGTAATAGATGTTGCCACAGGCCTGGAAGCGGCCCTTGCACAGGGTGGGGTAGCCGGCCGGCTCATCCTTGCCATGGCGGTCAATCAACACCCCGTTGAGCCGGGTTTCCATGCCGGCATCTGTCTCCAGCCATTGCACGGCATTGGCGGGCGAGCAGGCACCAAAGGTATTCGGCGAACGGCCGGTGACATAGGAAGACAGCAGGCAACGGCCCTCTACCATGACGCAGAGACTGCCGAAACCGAACACCTCCAGCGGCACCGGACTGTTTGCAGCAACCTGTTTGACCTGTTCGAGCGACAGCACGCGCGGCAAAACAGCACGCCGAATATTGAAATGCTCGTAATAAAAACGGATTGCTGCATCGTTGGTGGCCGACCCCTGCACCGACAGGTGCAGGGGCAGTTGCGGCCATGTTTTCGTTGCATAATCCATGACGCCAATGTCGGCCAGTATCAACGCATCCATGCCATGCCCGGCGGCACGGTCCACGGCAACCTGCCAGCACTCCCAGCCGGACGGTTGCGGATAGGTGTTGATCGCGGCATATACTTTTGCACCCCGCTCGTGGGCATACTGAATACCCTCGGCGGCGCGCCGGTCATCAAAATTGAGTCCGGCGAAGTGGCGCGCATTGGTGTCATCCTTGAAACCGATATAGACCGCATCCGCGCCCTGGTCAACGGCGGTCTTCAGGGAAGGCAGGTTGCCTGCCGGGCAGACCAGTTTCATTGCAGCACCGCCTGGCAAGCAGCCACTGTTTGCGTGTGACAGGACGGACTGCGTGAGCACTGTTTTAATGCATCAGTAATACGGTTGAGCACCAGCCACTTCTGCGAGCACCAGTCGGGGGCAAGCAGTATTTGTTTCGATGCCGTAGCGGTCACGCGGTGGTAGATGACTTCCGGCGGTGTGTGCCGGATGATGTTTGTGGCAATATCAATGTACTCATCCAGCAGCAGCGGTTGATATTCCCCGCGTCGCCACTCGTTGGCCAGCTGCGTACCCTTCACGACGTGCAGCGGATGGAGTTTCAGTCCATCCACACCCAGTTCCAGTACGCGCTGCAGGGTGATCCTGCAATGCTCCCTCGTTTCACCCGGCAGGCCGATGGTGAGGTGTGTACAAACCTGCAGGCCCCGTTCGCGGGCAGCAAGCAGCGTTGTTTTATATTCAGTAAAACCATGCCCGCGGTTGACGCGTCGGAGTGATTCCTCGAAGGAGGATTGCAATCCCAGTTCCAGCCAGATCTCGTTGCCCTGTTGTTGATATTCAGCCAGCAAATCCAGCACCGGGCGGGGCACGCAATCAGGGCGTGTTCCTACGGCGAGACCGATCACATCCGGCTCGGACAGCGCCTGATCATAGAGTTCCCTGAGTGAGTTGATATCGGCATAGGTGTTTGTGTAGGCCTGGAAGTAGGCCAGGTATTTTCTTGCCCCGGTGCGCTTGCGAATGACTCGCCGGCCGGCGGCGATCTGCTCGATAATCCCTGCTGGCTGGCGCCCGTTGGGGCTGAATGACACATTATTGCAGAAGGTGCAGCCACCCCGACCCTTGCTGCCATCCCGGTTGGGGCAGGTGAAATCAGCGTCGATGGCGATTTTGTGCACGCGTTCACCATAGCGATGCAGCATCGCCTGACCGAAGGTATTCACAACGCTGGAAAGCGTCACGTTCCAGGACTCAACTGTGTTTGCTTGCAGTCACTCATTGGTATATATGCCATCGATATACGTTTTCGGTCTGTGTTACCTGAAGGGGGAACTATCCGCCTGCCCCGGGTGCAGGCGGTGTTACTTCATAGCTAACGACTGGCTTGTCTGTCATTGATGCAGATCAAGGCATGACAGATCATGGCATGGCACGGCAAGACGCGCGCGCGTACTCAAATGCGCAGCAGGTGTCAGTCTGAGCAGCGTTGCTGCGTGATCAAGATTGTATGCAGCCTGGCAGGACGATATGGAAACCGTTGCCAGGGTGGCGCGTTCCCTGGGTAGTCCAGTGACGCACCACATGCCGCCTGGTCTGAAGCAAATATGCCGGTAAATAATTCGCGTCACGGCTTGTTTCATTGGACTATGCCCTTAACGATCAGGTTGTGCTGTGCGCCAGAGGCGCACAAGCAGTACCAGGAAAGCGCTGCTCCAGGTGAGCGCCGCAATCCATAGAAGCCAGTACTGTACAGCCGGCGCCATCGGCGCCAGCAGACGAACGAGTGCTGCTATGCTCACCAAAATCGCCGCACTGCCGATGTCGCTGAAATATGCGACCGGCTTGTGAGCCCTGAGGGTTGCGGTACGAGCCATCATGACCAGTGTCAGGGTGCCGAGTGCGCCGATACCGATGCCGTGTAACATTCCTGTCGCGGGAATGCTGCCCGCGAATTGTGAGATTCCTTTTAGTGCCAGTCCCGGTACCAGCCAGAGGTAACCGAGCGCGAGTGTCCACAGGTGCGGATGTGAAAGCGTGCGGTGCAGCTGCCATGGAATCACGCGCACGGCCGTCAGCAATGCTGCGCCTGTACACAGAAGGCCGGCAATAGTTTCGAGGCCCAGTACATCGCATAGCGCCGCGCCGCCTGCCAGTAGCGCCAGAGGAAGTTCATAACGGCGCTGCCTGTAATCCTGACGTGCGATTCCCTGCCGTTCAAGATGACCGCCTGCTGCGGCACGCAACGCACGCCCGCCGATGAGTAACAGCAGTAACGCAAACAGGTCGGTTGCGGCCAGCAGAGCATGGGTCTGCAACAGCGGGCCAAACCATACCTTTCCTGCCCACCATGTTGCATCGGCGGCAACCAGACCGGCGAGTATCGCTGGCAGGATACGGTTTTCCGGGCGCTTGGCGCCGGCGAACAAGGGCGGTGCTGTTACGAAAAACACGGTTGCCGGAAAAGAAATTCCGGCAATCAACGCCAGCGGGTCACTTGCGCTGGCAGCGGCAATACGGGCAGCGAGCCAGGTTCCGGCCATAATCCACGCCGTGGTGCGTGCCGGGCGTGTCGAGAGAAATCCGGCGATTACGGCAAATGCGTACCCAAACAACATCTCATGGCCGTGCCATTCAGCACCGGTTACGGCAGGAGACGTGTCTCGAATGACAAGCCACAGGGGCACGGTGGCGAGCGCAAACAACGCGGCCAGTGGGAACAGCAGGCGATAGGGTATGAGCGGCGCGCCTCGGGGGCTCAACCGAATGCAGCGGCTTAGCCGGTGCTCCAGGCGCGCGGGCGTTGCATGCCTGCGATTTTACAGGCCTGCTTTACATAACCGTAGGGAAACAGCTGGAACAGGTGTTGCTTTGCATCTTTCTTTCCAAGGCCCTGTGTCTTGACCAGGAAATCAACGACATGGCGTACATCCGGCGTCACTCGGTGCTCTAACCAGTATTCGCGCATGAAATGGAGAACCGGCCAGTAGTCAGCCTGCAGTTCAATCCCTTCATCCGCAGCGAGTGTGCGAGCCACGGATTCGTCCCAGCACTCCGGGTCTATCAGATAACCCTCGGCATCGTAGCTAACCTGCGTCTCGGTGTTCATGCTGTCTCTCCTGTTTAAAAGGCTCTAATGCCACTATGGTAAGGGCATAGGCAGGGCAGTCAAACGATATTATTTGCTATTTTATATCGATAAAAACGATATTAGAAACGACCTGTTGTGGATGGCGATCAGGCCTGTGAGGATTACATTTGAAAGCCCCGGGTCCCTCACTGGTTTTTACCATGTGAGGGATTGCCCGGAGGGGTATGCGTCTAAAGCCGGGTACTGAGCGCTAGCGGATTCAGTTCAACGATACGACCACTATTCCAGTGGTAAGGATGAATTCATTCACGCCAGTGAGTGAAGACATAGTCATTATCTTTCTGTGATGCATGGCAGGCGAAACAGGATTGTCCGCCGTCATTGACCAGGCGCTCTGTCCGGCTGTTGCCAGCAAAGCCTTCAAAGCCCCAGCCACCGGTAGAGGAATATTTGTCACTGTCCTTGAGCATCACGCCCACCAGAACACGGTCACCTTCTGTCGAGGCGTTATCCTGTGTCTCGTATTCAAGCAAATCAAAGACCAGAACAGCGCCATCGTCGAATTGACCTGATTTCGTGCCTTGCACGGCCAGTTCATTGCCGTAGACATGGTGTATCCCGAGGAACGGATTTTCCAGTGGGTGGCCTTTATGCAGCGTCATTGTCTTGATATGCGTCCAGCTGCGGTATCCGTCCGGGTAGTCAACATTGTCCGCGGCACAACAGGCGCCGGCGGCAGCGAACAATGAGGATGACAGTATCAGGGTGATCAGGGTTCGTTTCATTGTCTTTCTCCTCTGCTAAGTCCGTTAACCGGCTGCGGCGGGGCAGCCTTATTCATGATGTTGTCGGTGCTTGATGTGCTTAAAGGTATCGACACGAAACAATATAGGAGGCCTGTTCCGGTTTGTCAATACTGTTTCGATACGCTACTATCAGTCCATGTCCACGGATATACGCGAAGTACATGATCTGATAGAGCGCCTCGGCAACCTGGTGCGGGCCGATGTGCGTGCGGTATGCAATGAAAGTGGAGTGCGGCCGGTGCAACTGGAGGTGCTGAGATTTCTGACGCAATGCAATCGCTATTCCGATACACCACAGGCGGTAACAGAATTTCTGGGACTGACCAAGGGGACCGTTTCACAGACAATCAAGGTTTTGGAACAAAAGGACTTGTTGAGTAAACAGGATGATGTAACCGACAAGCGGCTGGTGCATCTCAAACCGACGCCAAAGGGGCGTCGACTGGTCGAGCGGACGGTGCCCGCAAAATCGCTGGTGTCGGGACTGCAACAGCTTGCCGGACCCAAAAGTAAAGCGGTAGAAAAAGTTTTACGTGACCTGTTGCAAACGATCCAGAAAGCGAACGGCTACAAAACTTTCGCACCCTGTCACAGCTGCCGCTTCAATCTACGGCGCGACGGGCGATACTTTTGTGGTCTGACGCAGGAGCCGTTAAAGGACCGGGAGGTTGTGCTGATTTGCCGGGAGCATCAGTATTCCTTGATGGCCGGTACGAAGTAGCTGCCGAATGTCACTCCACCGATTGAAATAATCGGGTACTCAATCCTGGCGTGGCTTGGTATAGCGGTCGAAGAAAACCCGCACCAGATCCGAACGTGTGATCATGCCGAGCACCCGGCGCGTGTCGTCGCAGACGACGACGCGTTTGACACTGTTACGCTTCATCACCTCAATAACATCATGCAAATCCTGCTCGGCTTTTACGCAGACTACGTGCTTAACCATATGCTCTGTAACTGCTGCATTCGGGGCCTCCAGCTCGCCGTGATGTGTCAGGTGGTTGACCAGGGATTCCAGGGTTTGCCATAGAGTGTGATGGGGGTGATGTGCCGGCACCCCGAGGGCGCTCAGGAAGTCTGCCTCGGTAATGATGCCAACCAGTAGACCGGCGTCGTCGACAACCGGCAGACCGCTGATCCTTTCGCTGACCATCAGGTGTGCGGCATCGGTCAGCGACGTTTGGGGAAGTACAGTGCGCACCGGCTGACTCATTACCCGGGCTACGCCTATGGCCTCGGTATTGCGGCGGCTGGCGATCTGCTCGGCTCGCTGCGACAACGTCATCAGGTCGTCCACGGTAATATCGATAAAGGTGTTCATACTCTTCAGCGCCTGCTGAAAGTCTGTGCGGCGTGGTCCCTTGGTTTCATGTGACTTGCTCATGTGTCTCTCCGATCGTTGCAGGCTCAGGCGGCATCATCCGTTACGGCAGGGCAGGGCGTCGTGGCGACTCGCTGCCATGAATTTTCGTTCAGATAAACTTCGTAACGGGCCCAGCCGGCGAAGGCCTCACGTTCGGCGGCCCCGGTCTGTCGACGCTCGTTCCCGGCCACCACCCTGTAAGTGACCGTGTCATTCATGCTGGATTCAGACGCGCCTGAACCGGCACTGCCGGTCACCTGACGCACCTGCCAACCCGGACCGAACGTTCCATTGCAGTAGCATCTGCCGACATGGATGTCTGCGGGAAGCAGTGAACTTGCCGTGGCATTCAGCGACGCCAGGCTGACAATCGCATCCAGATGAGTCTCGCCGATGCTCAGCGCCGGATCTATGGCTCTGGCCACGATATCGAGGTCTTCACGCGAAAACAACCCGGCGGCTGGTTCGCTCGCGGCTGAGGCGGCCGACCGGTTGTGGTTGCGCGCCCATACCGCCGGGTAACGGCGCCAGGGAAAAGGAAAGTTGAACAACATGGCGACCAACAGGATAACCAGTACATTCAGCAATACCGGTGTCAGGACGTAGTGAAAGCCCAGCGCGTGTACCGCATCGCCACCCGCGACAGCCGTCAGTGCGGTGGCACCCCCCGGTGGATGGATGCAGCGCAGGTAGTACATGGCGCTGATCGCCAGCGCAACCGCCAGTGCGGAGGCGATGATTGGATCCGTGTCAAGCATGGCACAGCTTACTCCGATAGTGGCGGACACCAGGTGTCCGCCGAATACGGCCCAAGGTTGGGACAGCGGCCCATGAGGGACGGCAAACAACAGCACCGCTGAAGCCCCCATCGAGGCGACCAGGCTAGCGCTGCCATTCAGACCAAGATAGGCCTGACTGATCAGCATCACGCCCAGTATGCTGGTGAGGCCGCCGGCACCCGAGATCCACTTTTCCAGATGGCTGCTGCTGTTCGCGCCGATGCCGGCAAAACGGCGCACGGCGCCATACATGATCTGTATAGACACTGATTTCAGACATCCAGCATCAGGTTACGCGGCTTGCGCAGGCCTGCATCGAGCAGGAAGCCTTCCTCATCGCGCGCTAGCTGGGACAGGGCAGGTTCATTATGGGTTGGGGTGCAAAAGACGATACTCATGACGGCCTCCTGATTAATAACGAGGATGCATCATATTAGAGCAAGCTAATGCTAGA
>Ga0055444_10000086_pt1 | contig 11054 bp, 9 predicted proteins | sample China_Galinas_Co_FD_57742 | JGI IMG/M metagenome (GOLD analysis project Ga0055444, IMG submission 57742) | Wetland microbial communities from San Francisco Bay, California, USA, that impact long-term carbon sequestration - China_Galinas_CordA_D2 | ecosystem: Environmental > Aquatic > Marine >...
TCACTTCGCGATTCGAAATTTTCCACCTGGGAGTGGAATTTTGGTTACTCCCCCAGGTACGAGTATAACAAGAGTTTTTCCTTTGGTAAAGGGCGTGTCGATATCCATATGAATGTGGAAAAAGGCGTGATCAGGGAGCTAAAACTAAAGGGGGATTTCACCTCCCGGCAGGAGGTACTGTCGCTGGAGAAGATCCTTTTAGGAACCATTCATGATCCGGAAACCATGAGGGTAAAGCTATCCGGGATCAAAGTATCTGATTACATAGTGGGTCTGGAGAATGAGGAACTGCTATCGGGGATGTTTTAAGGAAGGCGCCTTCAGTGGCGCCCTCCTGCTTAAAAGTGTCAGTTTTCAAATTCAGCCTTAAGGCTGTTGATCTCACTTTTGGTATATGATCCGCTGATCGCGCACTTTCCATCTTTTATCTCTTCCTGGACTCTTGGGGCAGCAATGACTTTGCCCCGACTCAGAATGGCGATATCTTTTCCTTCATTCTTGCGAGTCATGGAGGCCCATTTTTCAGCACCTGATTTTGAGAAACTGAATAGGAGCATGTAATTCTCTCCATCATCGCTTGAGCTGACGCTTACTTCTTCCAGATCGGCTCCAGTCGGAATTACCCCGGTCGATGAATTTTCCCGGATAGCGTAAAGGGAGATCATATGGTCTTTTATCTGATCTCCTGCTGCGATGATCAAGTCCTTCGGAACTTTGGATTTAAAACTTTCACCCCGGGTATAGTTTTGAAGATCCTTCAAACCGGTCTCGACACATCTGCCGAGGAGCGAGCTCTCCGGATCTGTATTTTCCATATTGACCAGTTCGAAAAACCGGTCGCCCTTATCAAGTCCTGAAAGGACCTCCTGTTGTTGATACGTCTCACAAAATGTAACGGAAGTTGATTGAACACCTCTTTTCTTAGAGGTATAGATTGAGAAACTGCTGAATACCAGGGATAAGAGTATCACTCCCAGCAGAATATATTTTAAAGTCTTCATAGTGTTATATTTTATTTGTTATAAATGATTAAATCCTGGTGGCGCATATACTGCGTCGAGCTCGCAAGCTCGGTTGAGATGCACAAACCTGGACAGTATAGATACTGATTGGATAAGAAGAACTTATTCAGGCAACCGGAGGATCGCCATACCTGGAAAAACGGTAAAGATTTTGACCCGATTGAATGACCATATCAGGTTTAAGTTCCAGGTGAACCTGCATCTGGGCTTTATAAAGAATTTGGGCCTCAGAGTAATTCATCTGTTCGGGACGGATGAGATGATCGGAATGGATCTTATGCTCCACTTTTGTGTAGAGACTGCCCAATGGAACCGATGATCTGAACAAATTGCAGAAGCAAATCTCGGCCTGAAGATCAACTTGAACAAATTCCGGCTTTTCATGTGCCCGGGTGATGCTCTCATGTTTTTGATTGTTGGAAAGCACCAGCCCAAACAGCAACAGGGCACCTGCAAACAGATAGTGGAAATATGATTTCACGTTATAAAGATAGGTTTTTTGATCAGGAATCCAGTAATTGCTGAGCCAGCTCTTCAGACTGAAGGTTTATTCCATTGACGACCATTGCGGCCCTGTTATAGTATTTCTCCCGTTGCTCAAGAAGCTCATTAATATATTCGATTAACTCCTCTTCCGACTTACCCTTGATCAGGGGTCTTTCGGTTCTGGATCTTATAAGCCTGTTTTTAAGCTCCTCAGGCAACAGCCGAATATACACAGTTGTACCATGGTTATTCATCAGATCCATCAACTTGGAGTGACATGGTGCACCACCACCGGTTGCGATAACCAGTTTTTCCCGATGGCAGAGTTCATGCAGGATATCTCTTTCCCACTTCCTGAATACCTCTTCACCATGTTCACTGAAGATAGCCGGGATACTCAACTCTGCTGTTTCTTCGATCAACCGGTCCATATCAATAAAATCATATCCGATTGTGCGTGCCAGTTTTGAACCCAGCGTTGATTTGCCAGAGCCCATGAATCCGATTAGAAATATCCTGCTATTCATATTACCACTCCAGGCTAAACTGACCACCTTTATCCTTTTTCTCTTCCGCTGGATTACCTTTTGATTCTTCTTCTTTCGGTTTAACTACCTCCATGGGGACTTCATCAGGGTCCTGTTTCCCGGTAGCGGGCTTTTTGGCGGCCACAGTTTTTGGTTTACTTTTAGCAGGTTTGGAGGTCGGGGCCTCTGCCTTGGTGCTCTCTGCCTTGGTGCTCTCTGCCTTGGTGCTCTCTGCTTTGGTGATTTCTGGCTTGGTGCTTTCCGGTTTGGTGCTCTCTGCCTTGTCAGCTTCTTTTACAGGGGCCAGCTCCTGGATAACTTTTACCTCATAGTTGGACAGACGCTTTCCCCTGGCTTTGTAACTCTTGATTCCGATAAATTCAGCCACTTCAATGATTTCCGGATTACGGTCCTTGTTCTTCCCTCCAAACTTCAGTTCCAGTCTCGGGTACTCTACCTCTGTAATCCTGATGAGTCTGGAGTCGGGATGCTCCCCAATAAAGCGGGTTAGCTTGGCACCGGGTTCTATGAAGAACCTTTTAAGGTAATAATAGTTTTGTTCAGCATCAAAATAAGCTGCCGACCAGATTTTCCCTTCCCTGTATTTTTCAATGATCAGTACATCATCTTCAAAATGATTACTGAGGTCGAAGTTGGTGGTACGGAAGTGCCCCGACCCGGTAATCACAAGGATCCTGTCCTCGCCGGAGAATTCACCCAGGAAATTTCCCCTTGCATCCACATTCAGCCGCATGACATCCTCGTCGAACCAGATCTTTCTCCCGCCGAGGGTTGATACGCCCTTCTCCTTGATCACAATTTTCTGGACAGGGTATTTGGTCAGGATATTACCCATGGCACCCCTTCCCTTAATGGCCAGGTCGGCAAAATCAAGTTCGAATACCTGGTTCTTTAAACGTGGTCGTGGTCTCAGAGATACCTTGACTACCTCGGCTTCACCATTTGGATTGGCACTGAAGTAGAGTATCTTGGTGTGTTTGTGCTCTTTAGCAATATTATACTGTTTATCACGTGTGATCCCGGTCACCGGGGCGCGTTTCATCATTACATTGCCTGAGTTGCCATCGAAGTAAACCACATTATAGATGGTCCTTTTATCATTTTTCTTAAAAACGGCGGCATGAATGATATCCTTGCCTACAAACTGCTTATCGGTCACCTTTGAGATTGTGTAATTCCCGTTCTTCAGGAAGACGATGATATCATCAATATCGGAACAGTCACACACATATTCATCTTTTCGGAGGGAGGTTCCTATAAAGCCGTCCGCGGCATTCATATAGAGCTTCTGATTGGCTACCACAACCTTGGTGGCCTCAATATTGGCGAAATTCCGCAGTTCAGTTCGCCGTTCCTTTCCTTTCCCGTATTTCTTCTTTATCTCCCTGAAATAATCGATGGTATAGTTGACCAGGTTATTCAGGTGGTTCTTCACCTCCTCCATATCCTCTTCCAGGGATTTAATATATTCATCAGCCCGCTTCACATCATATTTGGAGATCCGCTTGATCTTGATCTCGGTCAGTTTGATGATATCTTCACGTGTCACTTCACGGAGCAGCAGTTTCTTGTATGGATCCAGACCTTTATCAATAGCCTCGATCACACTTTCCCACGTTTCGCACTCTTCGATGTCGCGGTAAATCCTTTTTTCAATAAAGATCTTTTCCAGGGAGGAGAGATGCCAGCTATCCTGCAGTTCTCCCAGCCTGATCTCCAATTCCTGTTTAAGCAGTTCCTTGGTATGATCGGTATTTACCTCCAGGATTTCGCTGACACCCACGAACCGGGGTTTGTTATCGTCTATTACACAACAATTGGGAGAGATCGAGATCTCGCAATCAGTAAAAGCGTATAGCGCGTCAATGGTCTTGTCAGAGGAAACATTGGGACCTAGATGGACCAGGATCTCAACATTCTCTGCTGTATTGTCGTCGATCCGCCGTACTTTGATCTTCCCTTTTTCATTGGCCTTGATGATAGTTTCAATCAGGCTACCTGTTGTCTTCCCAAAGGGAAGATCCTTGATTATCAATGTTTTATTGTCTACCTTCTCAATTTTAGCCCTTACTCTGATAGCGCCACCGCGCGCTCCATCATTGTACCTCGTTACCTCTGCAAGGCCTCCCGTCGGGAAGTCGGGGAAGAGTTCAAATTTTTTTCCCTGCAGGTATTTGATGGAGGCATCAATCAATTCATTGAAATTGTGTGGCAGTATCTTTGAAGAGAGCCCCACAGCGATTCCTTCGCCACCGAGGGCCAGCAGCAGAGGGAACTTAACTGGAAGGACAACCGGTTCTTTGTTCCTGCCATCGTAGGATTGTTTCCATTCTGTGGTCTTGGAGTTGAAGAGAACCTCGTTGGCAAAGCCCGACAACCTCGATTCAATATAGCGCGAGGCAGCCGCTCCATCACCTGTATAGATGTTCCCCCAATTTCCCTGTGTGTCAACCACCAGTTCCTTCTGTCCGAGCTGAACAAGGGCATCTCCAATGGAAGCATCCCCATGGGGATGGAACTGCATGGTGTTCCCTATAATGTTGGCCACCTTGTTGAAACGGCCATCATCTATCCGCTTCATTGAGTAAAGTATGCGGCGCTGTACCGGTTTCAATCCATCGATAATATGTGGAACGGCACGCTCCAGGATAACATAGGAAGCATAATCGATGAAATAGTCCTCATACATCCCGGTCAGGCGGGTGATCTTCACATCCTCGCCTGAATGATGCTCTTCAGGTTGTGCATCCAAAGGTGTATTGTCGAAGTCGTTCATCTCTTTCTATGCTGATTCTTCTGGTCTTTTCCGGGTTGAAAAGCCGGGTCAGGCAACTTCTACGGGATCCTCTTCCACCCTGAGTCTGTCAATGATAAAATTCTGTCTTTCGGGTGTGTTCTTACCCATATAGAAACCCAGGATCTCTTTCAGGTCATCCTCTTTCTTCAGTCGCACCGGCTGCAATCTCATATCAGGACCAATAAAATGCTTGAATTCGTCCGGAGAGATCTCTCCCAATCCTTTAAAACGGGTAATCTCGGGGCTCTTTCCAAGTTTCTCTATGGCATTATATCTCTCTTCGTCCGTAAAACAGTAGATGGTCTCTTTTTTATTCCTGACCCTGAACAGGGGTGTCTGAAGAATGAAGAGGTGTCCGTTACGAACCAGGTTGGGGAAGAACTGCAGGAAAAAAGTTAGCAGCAGAAGCCGGATGTGCATTCCGTCCACATCAGCATCGGTGGCTATCACCACATTTTTATAACGCAATCCATCGAGGCCGTCTTCAATGTTGAGTGCTGCCTGAAGGAGATTGAATTCCTCATTTTCATATACCACCTTTTTAGTGAGACCAAATGAGTTCAATGGTTTACCTCGCAGGCTGAATACGGCCTGGGAATTCACGTTTCTTGATTTGGTGATAGAGCCCGAAGCCGAGTCCCCCTCGGTGATAAAGAGGGTGGATTCGTTTTTAAGATCATTATTCCCATTATAATGAACCCGGCAATCGCGCAACTTTTTATTATGTAGACTGGCGGTTTTGGCACGTTCCCTGGCCAGTTTCTTGATCCCCGATATGGCTTTGCGTTCTTTCTCAGACTCCTGGATCTTCTTCAGCAGGGCATGTGCCGTTTCTCCATGTTTATGAAGGTAATCATCCAGTTTAGAGGTGAGGAAGTTCATGATGAAGTTCCTGACAGAGGGACCTGATGGCCCAATATCTTTTGAACCAAGTTTGGTTTTGGTTTGTGATTCAAAAATCGGCTCTTCAACCTTGATACTGATAGCAGCAATAATGGATGTACGTATATCGGAAGCATCAAAATCCTTCTTATAGAAGTCACGAATAGTTTTGACCACCGCTTCCTTGAATGCCACCTGATGGGTACCGCCCTGTGTGGTATGTTGCCCGTTTACAAAACTAAAGTACTCCTCTCCATACTGGTTGCCATGAGTAATGGCTACTTCGATATCACCGTTAAGTAGGTGAATGATCGGATAGAGGCCCTCACCGCTCATATTTTCCTCCAGCAGGTCGAGCAATCCGTTTTTGGACTGGAATTTCTGGCCATTATAGTTAATGGTGAGCCCGGTATTGAGGTAGGTGTAATTCCGGAGCATCGCCTCGATGTACTCATCGATGAAGTTGAATTTTCCGAACATGGTATGATCAGGCTCAAAGCTGATCAATGTCCCATTCTTTTCCGTTGAGTTTCGCTGAGGATGATTCTTCACCAACTCTCCTTCACTAAAATCCACGCTCTTCTCTTTCCCTTCTCTGATGGACTGGATGGTGAAACTGGAAGAGAGAGCATTTACTGCCTTGATCCCCACACCGTTGAGGCCAACTGATTTTTTGAATACTTTGGAATCATATTTGGCGCCTGTATTCATTTTTGAGGCCACATCCAGGACCTTTCCGAGGGGTACACCACGACCGAAATCCCGGATAGAGACCCGGTGTTCGTTGATGTTTACCTCGATGGTTTTACCGAACCCCATCATGTATTCATCTATACAATTGTCGATTACCTCCTTCAGCAATATGTATATTCCATCATCGGGGGAAGAGCCGTCGCCCAGCTTCCCAATATACATTCCGGGTCGCTTCCGAATGTGCTCTTTCCAGTCCAGTGTCCGGATCGTATCTTCTGAATAATTCGCGGTCATATCAAACTCCTCTTGGCAGCACAAATATAACCAAAAGTATGGCCGGGACATCATCCAGTTTTCAACACAGAACTCTTTAAAGATGGTTAAAAAAAGAGTGGTATCAACTCCATTCAACAGCCTGAACCTCCATGTGGGTGCGGCTTCCGGGATGATAGGTCCCCATTGAATCGAAATCCCATCTCCAGCTGTCGGATCTGATACCCTCGGGTAAGTCAGTATACAGTAATCCTTTGGATGACCTGTTGCCTTTCCTGTCCACCACCTCTTCAATGGTATCTGTAACCAGGCAGCCTGGTTTTTTTGAGATCCAATTGAGGTGAGATGCCTGTATGGATGCACGCAGTGGGACAAGTGACTCCTGTTGAAAACGCCCTTGCGTCAACATATAATCACATAGGAAGATGTCAAGCTGGTTCAATAGGTTCGCTGATATAAGCGCATCCGGATGGATTCCGGCCAGTGGTGTCTCTAGGCTGATCTGACCTTTTATCAGCTCCTCCTGCAGAGGTGCTTTACTTTTCCGGAGGCGCTCCCAGATCTGTACTACAGCACCTCCGGTTAGGTCTTCTTCAACCAGTTCCACCTGGTCCATGGCAGCTGTTTTTTTCCGGATTTGAATGGGGTGATGTATATCAACAAGATAGATATGCCTGAATCTTTTAATCAGGTCATCAAGTGGAACATCAAGCAGCCAGCCGCTGCCCAGCACCGCCACTGTTTCTGCCTCAGTTTGATGAAATGATCCGGAAATGAAATGGCGGGGTTTCTCCAGGTGGGTCTGCCACCCCGACGATTCACGAATGAACCGGTTCATGATCCCTTGCTGGTCCTTTAAAAAACCCATGCGCCTTATGATCTGACCCACCCTTTTCATACTATTTCCTTCTCCTTCTCAAGCCTGGAGATGCCTGTTTCCATTTTTTCTCGTACCAGGTTCAATAGTTCCACAGTTTCCAGTTTTTGAACCTCATCCGGAGTGATCTCATCAAGAACCTGGATATGGATGGAGGTTTTTCCCTTTAATACCCATGAATCGCGGTCAAATGTATTTTCCGAGCCGATGTGTATGATAGGGATTACACCGCAGCCCATCTTCTTTGCCAGGAGGAAGGCCCCTTCTTTGAAGGATCTCATTTCTCTTTTCCTTGAACGCGTTCCTTCAGGAAAGATTAGAATGGAAGAGCCTTTTTTAATTTCCGTCTCAGCCTGTGCGAGAAATTGTGCACCTGATCGCATAGATTCACGTTTAATCCTGATTGAATTGGTCAGCGAGAGTACCATCCCTATGAATGGCAACCTGAAGTTTTCATCTTTCGAGGTCCATTTAAAGGGTCTTCTGATTTTATAGAGGGCCAGGATGTCGACCAGGGAACGGTGGTTAGCCACCAGTATCACCGGACGGTTCCACGGGATTTTCTCCCTGCCTTCAAGATACAATTTCCAGAACGGGATCAATGACTGGTAGTGCCAGGCCCAGAAGGTCCCCATCATGTGGGCAACTACCCTTCGCCTGTCCCACCAGAAGGTCCCGGCCCATACCAGAAGGAAAAAAGGGGTAATGATGACCGAGGTTACAGCCATTGTGACCCAGGCTATGGCTGAATATATTTTAAGTAACAACTTCATGATAGCCTTATATGGCTGCAAAATACGAATAATGGTTTAACCGGTCCTGCGCTTTTGACTTATTTCAGGTCTTATGATCCGGGGGCGACATTTTATTTAAGTTTTATCTTTAATCAGCCGTAAATCACATATTTTTAATCGCTTTGTTACTATATTTCGAAAGTCTGATGTCAAAGGCGTCCCTTTTTATACTCCTGATCTTTTTGTGCCTCCTGCTTGCAGGTTGTATAGAACGCTATTTTCCTGAGGAAGGAGCGTTAAAAACGGGTACCCTTGTTATCAATGCCCATCTTACGGATCAGCCAGGTAAACAGGTGATTGAAATCTCCCGCTCGGTGGACCTGACCAACCCTGCATTTGATCCTGTCAACGGAAGTCTGGCCCGGGTGATCCGGGAGGATGGTGATCTGAAGGAGTTTTCTGAGTTTCGCCCGGGTTTCTACGAAGCTGAACTGGATGATGAGTTCCTTCAGACGGGTGCCTCGTATATGATCCAGGTCCAAACAACAGACGGGAATGTTTATGAGTCTGTTTTTGATAAGCTGAGACCTGTTCCTGAAATCGACTCACTCTATTACCAGGTGGAGACTGCCAGTTTTGACTCCGAATCAGATTCCATAGGCGGGATCAGGTTTTATCTGGATTTCACCTACGATAATGAAGCCTATGAATATATCCTGTGGGACCTGACCGAAACCTATGAATTTCACAATCCCGATATGGAAGGATTTATTTTAGATCTGGATTTTCAATTGAAGGAGCTGTCGGATACGAATAACTATAAAATCTGCTACATCACCAACGAACTATCCACCATCCACAGCATGTCGCTGAGTTACCTTGACTATGGTGCCTATATCAAGAAGCCGTTCACTTTTGTCCCCAATGAACAGCTTAAGCAGAAACTTCACCATAAATACAGCCTGCTTGTGGAGCAGTATTCCCTGGGCAAGGAGGCATTTCATTACTGGAATGAATTGAAAAAGACTTCCCAGGAGCAGGGTTCACTGTTTGACAGGCAACCTGCACTGCTAAAATCTAATATTCACAATGTAAATGATGAGGGTGAAATTGTTCTTGGATTTTTCTCGATGGCAGGTGTGGTTGAAAAACGTGCCTTTGCCGAACAACCGGAAGGACTGGATCTGAGGGATTATGAGTGGTATTGTTTTCCGGTTCCCAGGGGACCGTCAGGGCCAATTTCCAGGGACCAGCTTCCCATATATTATGCCCGGGCATGGAGGGATGGAGAGTCTTCTTATGCCCGGGTGAACAAACATTGTGTGGACTGCAGGGCCTATAATAACAGTTCTCACATTATGCCTGATTTCTGGTAAAGGAATAAAATTTTTAAGTAATTTGGCCAACTTGATGCGCATGAGAAAATCCTTGATAATTACTCTGCTCTTGACTTTTCCGGGGCCTACCCAAATATTTGCCCAGCAACCATCGATAACAGAATACCTGGCTGAATGTGAACGGAAATATGGTAGTGATGCAGATCTGGTGAACGGGGAGAAATATTTTTATCCCTACAGGAATGCGATGGGGAATCCCTTTTTCTTCGAAGACTCCCGAAAAGCGGACATTATCATTCATGAAAAAGAGTTTGATGACCAGATGCTCAGGTACGATATTTTTAACCAGGAACTGATCCTTGATTACACGGATCTTTATGGGGCCAGCTCAAGCCTGGTTCTGAGAAACGAGTGGGTGGAATCATTTTCCTTTGATAATCTTCGATTTGTAAAAATGGAAGGTCCCGACGGTAAAACAGAATTCTTCCAGGCTGTATTTGATGGTCCCATTGCCTGTGTTTACAGATGGAGCAAGAATTACCAGCTTAACCTTACCTCAGGAGTACAAAGCTATTATTTCACCGAGCCGGTAAAGGAGGCTTACCTGCTGATCGATGGTCATTTCCATCCATACCGTAACAACAATTCCTTCATGAAGGCATTTGACCAGGAATCACAAAAACTGATCAAGCAATTTATGAGGCAATCAAGGATAAAGGTTAAAAGAGCACCTGATTCTCAAATTCGTCATCTGGTAGAATACTGTAACTCGCTTTCAAATGAAGATTAAGAAGCTCTTATTGATACCCTGTATGTTCTTATCAGTGGCAATCGTGGCCCAGGAGGAAGAAGCACGGGTGAATATCGATATCTCCGGGGAGGGAATTGAACGTTTTGTTGACCAGGTCGAGAGCCAGGCCAGCGTAAGGATCTTCTATAATAATGATTGGTTTGAAGGACGAAGTTTTACCTATAATGCCGATTCAGTATTGATAGATGCTGCCATTTACGAAGTACTGAAGGGAACAGGGCTCTATTTCAGCAAGATAGGGACTGACCGTTATATCATTCTGCCGGAACAAAGACTCAGCTTTAATCTTCCCTTTGTCAAGTCCATTTCCCGTGATTACGGGCAGGTGACGGAAGGTGAGGACTATATGGGAGTTAAGAATGACCTTTACCTGACTGGGACGCGTCCCCAAAAGATGGTCCAGACCATTGTGGTAGGTGAACGTGGGGCCTCATTGGCGAGGGGTGTGGCCAGGGTAAAGGGGAAACTGGTAAACCTGGCCAATGGAGAACCCGTACTTGGAGCCACAATGGTGGACCTAGGAACGGGAAAGGGGGCTGTTTCGGACCAGAATGGAAATGTAACCATGGCGCTTCAACCAGGGAGCCACGCCAT
>Ga0055444_10000087_pt1 | contig 11051 bp, 5 predicted proteins | sample China_Galinas_Co_FD_57742 | JGI IMG/M metagenome (GOLD analysis project Ga0055444, IMG submission 57742) | Wetland microbial communities from San Francisco Bay, California, USA, that impact long-term carbon sequestration - China_Galinas_CordA_D2 | ecosystem: Environmental > Aquatic > Marine >...
GATTGGATAACAATGGGGACCAATGGGCATGATGGTCTGACCGGTTTTTAGCAAGGCATCGCCTTATTATCGACGATCAGTATCAGAATGTTTTCCCAGATGCTTTCGGGGGAGAAATTTTCTTCATAAGGATTAAATTATGGTGAAATACCATCGCTATTTAATAGGCCTATGCATCGGGTTTCTTGTGTGTTGCCTGCCGATATCTGCGATCGGCGGCGATGACAAAAAGGAAAGTTTGGGCACCCTGTCTGATGAGGAGCAGACCTGGCTGGCCCAGCACCCAACGATTCGATTCACGGGGGATCCGGACTGGCTGCCCCAGGAGGCCTTCACCAGCGAAGGGCAGTACGTCGGGATCGTGGCGGACATCCTCGACCTCATCGAGGCCAGGCTCGGCATCCGGTTCGAACGGGTCCCGGTAAAGACATGGGACGAGGCCGTGCTCCTGGCCGAGACGGCCAAGGTGGACATACTTTCCGAGACAACGAATTCGGGACGCGGCACGCTGACCTTTACCGATCCCCATCTCGTTTTTCCCGTCGTGATCCTTGCGAAAAAAGGGACGCTGACCATCGCGGATCCCGGTGAACTCAAAGGCCAACGTCTGGCGGTGGTCAAAGACGATGGCTATGTCGTCCCTTTTCAGCGACAGTTTCCGAATTTGGACTATGTGGTCGTGGACACGGTTCGCGAAGGTCTGATGCGTTTATCCACAGGCGAGGTCGATGCCTTCCTGTCTTCTACCTCGACGGCATCCTATTTGATGTCCGAGCTCGGGCTGACGAATCTCACTGTCGTGGGGTCAACGGGACTTTCCCTCGACCTGGGGTTTGGCGTGCGCAAGGATATGCCGGTGCTCGTGACGATTCTCAACAAAGCCCTGGCCAGCATCACCGAAGAAGAGAAGTTCACTATCCGCCAGAAGTGGGTTCCTGTTATCGATACACCCGCGCCGCAAGCAGCCGCGCCCGTTTTCTATCGACGCCTGGTCATCTACGGCATAGCGATTTTCCTTACACTCAGTCTGCTGGCGTGGATTCTCATCCGATCCATCCGGCGGGAGACGCTTGCGATCCGTTTCGGTTCGTCCTGGTTCCGGGGATTGGTGCTGGCCGGCTTGAGCGTTTTCGTGCTCATCGTGGCCTTCGTAGGGTGGTATATGCTCGAGCGCAACAAGACCGAGCACCTGCTCGATGTGGGCGAAAACCTCCGGGGGATCTTATCCGTCAGCGAGGACCGATTCAACCTGTGGTTGGAGGAAAGACGCTCTTATATGGCACGCCTGGGGCGCGATCCGAAACTGGTGGCCATCACCCAACGCCTCCTGCAGGTCCAACCCAATAAAAGGGCGCTGCTGGCATCCAGCGCCTTGCGGGAGGCGCGCTTTTTCTTCCAGACCACGGGGGAGGTTTTTAACAATATCGGTTTTTTTCTGATCGACCCGGCGCATATCAGCATCGGCGCCATGCGCGATGCCAACCTTGGCACCCGCAATCTGATTGCCGAACAGCATCCGGCTCTTCTTCAGCAGGCATTTGAAGGCCAGGTGGGTTTTGTACCGCCCATACCATCGGATGTGGATCTGAGCCAGGCAACCCAAACGGTCGACGCCCGCAAGCCGCCCACCATGTTTTTTATCGGACCGGTGCAGGATGCCGATGGACGGATTCTGGCCGTGATGACCCTGCGCGTAGACCCCTGGAAGGATTTTGCCCGGGCCCTGAAATCTTTTGTCGGTGAGGCGTCGCGCGAATCCTATGCCTTCGACCAAAACGGCGTCATGCTGTCGGCGAGTCGTTTTGATGACCAGCTGCGCCACATCGGATTGTTGGCCGAAGGACAGTCCAGCGCCCTGAACCTCGCGATTCGGGATCCGGGCGGCAATATGGTCGCAGGCTTTCGCCCCGACGTCGAACGATCGCAGCAGCCGCTGACCCATATGGCTTCGCGCGCGTTAACGCTACGGCAGGCAATGACCACGGCCGGTATTCGGCAGGGTTCCTCGCCGGTCGAATCCGACATCGAAGGTTACCGCGATTACCGTGGGGTGCCGGTCTTCGGCGCCTGGCTTTGGAACGCGGATCTGGATATCGGACTGGCCGTCGAGGTCGATGTGGCTGAGGCCCTGTCGCGTTATTACCAGACGCGAACAACGATTTTCAGCATTCTGGGGTTTACGCTGTTTCTGTCGGTGGGGGCCATATTGTTCGTTCTGATCATCGGCGAGCGGACCAGCCGGGCGCTGATGCGGGCCCGGGTCGACCTGGAGAAAAAAGTCACCGACCGGACGGCCGAATTGCAGAAGAATCAGAAAAAGCTTGAGTCGGCCGTGGAACGCTCCCGCCTGCTGCTGGATTCGGCCGGAGAGGGAATCTTCGGTGTCGACCTGGAGGGCAACGTGGCCTTCATCAATCCGGCCGCCAGCCGAATGCTGGGCTATGATCCGGGCGACCTTATCGGCCGGGAAGTCCACGACAAAATTCATCATTCCCGCGCCGATGGTTCCCATTATCCCAAAGATGAATGCCCCATGTACCAGACCCACCGTGATGGCACCGATCACAATGTGATTGATGAGGTTCTCTGGTGCAAGGATGGTCAGCCATTGCCGGTGGAATACACAAGCATGCCGATACGCAAGGGCGGACAGGTCGTCGGCGCCGTGGTGACCTTTAGGGATATCACCGAGCGCCGTGCCATGGAGGCCCAGTTAGAAACAACAAAGTCGCAACTACAACATATTCTCGATACGAGCCCGATCGGCGTGGCCTTTTCGACACAAGGGAAAGTCCATTTTGCCAATCCACGCTTCAAGGACATGTTCGGTGTCGGGGTCGGCGATGCTTCACCCGATCTGTATGTGCACCCGGAAGATCGCGAGGCCCTGATTCGTGAACTTAAAGAGATGGGGAAGGTCGAGAATCGGGATCTGCAAATGTATAACCGGGACCATCAGGTCCGTGACATGCTGATCACCTACCTTCCGATTGCCTATGATGGTGAGGAGGGCATTCTGGGTTGGCTATTGGATATCACCGACCGAAAACTGGTGGAAAAGGAGATCGAACAGAAATACGAGGAGTTGAACCGCTTCCGTAAGATTGCTATCGGCCGGGAGTTGAAGATGATTGAATTGAAAAAGGAAATCAATGCTCTTTTTAAAGCGACCGGGAAGTCCGAAAAATATAAAATTCACTGAGGGAGTAGCACCATGGCGCTGAAACTAATCAATCGCGCAATGTTGCAAGCTTGCATGTGGTTTATGCATGGTGTGCGGGTGTTCGGCGCCCTGGCCGTGCTTATGGCATTATCGGTGCCAACGGTTCTGGCCGGCGGGAAATGGTATCCGATAGACGTCGACGTGTGGACGCCCCCATTCAACGATTTGCGCCAGCGGGAGCAAAAGACGTATATCCCGCTGGAAAAAGCCCAGCAGGAATGGCGTATCCGCGTTTTTATCCCCCACTTGAAAGATGCCTACTGGTTGGGGGTCAATTATGGGCTTATCGACGAAGCGCGTCGTCTGGGTGTCCGCCTATCCATATTCGAGGCCGGCGGATACGATCAGCTCGCGGTGCAGCGCAGGCAGATTGAGGACGTTCTGGACGATAAGCCTGATGGCCTGATCATCGGTGCCATTTCCCAGGATGGCCTCAACGATCTTGTTGCCCGGGCGGCCGGCATGGGGGTTCCTGTGCTGGATCTGATCAACGGAATTTCCTCCCAGAAGATTGCGGCCCGTGCGGCCGTCTCCTTCTGGGATATGGGATACCAGGCCGGTATCTACCTGCGCCGTCTGCAGGAAAGGGGGGGGCCGCCCCTGAAGGTGGCCTGGTTTCCAGGGCCTTTCGGCGCCGGTTGGGTTGAAGATGGCAATGCCGGCTTTCGCAACGCCATCGAGGGCAGCACGATCCGGATTCTGGAAACAAAGTTTGGCGATACCGGCAGTGCGGTTCAGGGCACGCTGATCGAAGAAGCCCTGGATCGCTTTCCCGGTGAGATCAACTGTATTGCGGGCACGGCCGTTACCGCTGAAGCGGCGGTGAAAATTTTGCGCAAACGCGGCCTGGCCGACAAAATCACAATGATCGCTTATTACTATGCTCCGGGCGTGCATCGCGGTATCCGGCGCGGTGATATCGCCGCCGCGCCCAGTGACTTGACAGTGGTGCAGGCGCGGATTGCCGTGGATGTGATGGTGCGCATGTTGGAAAAGAAAGATTTTTATAAACACGTGGCCCCTCGGGTTACGATCGTGGACGGTGAAACGATTCGCAACTGGGATGCTTCCACGACGCTCGCGCCGCGGGGGTTCCGGCCTATTTTCAGCGTCAACGAACAGCGGTGATCACATTCTTCGAGGATCGTGTTTATGCGAACGAAACTGCAATGGATACTTCTGGCGGCGCTGGTGATCGCAGGCTGTGCCGGCTCTTATACCTTGAGCGAAGCATTGCGCACCGATGCCCGGGAGGCCTGGGAGACACAGGCTTCCAAGGTTGCCCAGTGGCTTTCCGGCACCGTATTGGGCTGGCTGGAGGAAAGCTATGCCCCGTTGTCCGGCCTGGCGATTCTGTTCGAGAATTCCAGCGAGGTCACGGAAGATGAGTTCCTGGGTGCCACGGATGCGCTGGAAGCCCGTACCACCGCTTTTTTCCTGGACGCCAAAGCCGTTGCACGCCCCCGGGCGGCCGACGGCGAATGGACGATTGTGTTTTCCGATGACAGCCTGGGACCATTGTCGCCGGAAACGCCCTTGAGCCGGTATCCGGCAATTCTCGATACGCTCCGGACCGCCGAGGGCAACCCGGACCAGATCACGTTGGGTCCTCCGTTTTCGGGTGAGGACGACGTACGCTTTTCACCGGCCGCACTCGCCATCCATGATGCCCATGGGCCACTGGTCGTCATTGGCCTGGTCAATTATGATGCCATCGTCAAAGGGCTGTTTGCCATCCACGGGTTGGAGGGGTGGCAAGTTCAAATCCAGGGACGTTTCAAGAAACTCGAAGGTCCGGGCGATCAACGTGACGTCATCGGTAAAGCGCTGCCGGACGCGCTGTATGCGGTTACGACTCGCACGGTCAGTGCCGGAGCCGACCTGTCCATTACCTGGTATGTTTCCCGACAGCTCGGCAACGGTCCCCCGGAAGCGCTGGCCAATTTTACTTTTCTGGGGGGAATTGGGGGCACCCTTCTGATCACCCTGTTCATCGGGATGTTGCTGCGGCAGAACCGGACCATCACCCGCAGGATTCAAACGGCCACCGGAGAGTTGCTCGAGGTCAAGGAGCGCATTGCGCTGGCGGTTGATGCGATGAACCTGGGGGTTTGGGATTGGAACCTGCACAACAATGTGATGGCCTGGGACGAAAAAATGTTTGAGATCTATAGCATCCCCAGCCGCGAGCTCATGATCCACCAGGATTGGGTGGCAATGATCGTGCCGGAAGATCGGCCGCAGGTCGAGGCCGCCTTAAAACGCGTCGTTGCGGAAAAGAATCAGGGGGAGGTCGAGTTCCGCATCGAGCGCGCGGATGGTGAGATTCGCCATCTCTATGCCGCCCAGCGTGTCATTCTCGATGCTGACGGTGACGTGCATCGGGTCGTGGGGGTCAACCTGGACATCACCGAACGCAAGCAGGCCAAGGAGGAGTTGCAGAAATTGTCCACCGCGGTCGAACAGAGCCCGGCCTCGGTGGTGATTACTGACACGCAAGGGATCATCGAATATGTCAATCCGAAGTTTTGTGACGTTACGGGCTACAGTGCCGAGGAGGCCCTTGGCCAAAACCCGCGAATTCTCAAGTCCGGCGAGACACCGTCGGAAGTATATGACGAGCTCTGGCAGACCATCACGACTGGTGACGAGTGGCGCGGCGAGCTTATCAACCGCAAGAAGAACGGCGAATTATATTGGGAGGCCGTATCTATTTCGGCGATCAAATCCGCGGCCGGCGCCATTACCCATTATCTCGCGATCAAGGAAAATATTACCGAACAAAAGCAGATGGAGGAAGCGTTACGGGAAAAGGAAGCCCGCTTTCGCGGGTATTTCGAGCACAGCCAGGTCGGCATGGCCGTCACCTCGCCCGCCAGAGGATGGATTGAAGCCAACGGACAATTGCAGCGGATGCTGGGCTATACGTTTGACGAGTTGCGTCAACTGACCTGGGTCGAGCTTACCCATCCCGAGGATCTCGATGCGGATGTAAAACAGTTCGATCGGCTGCTGGCCGGCGAGATCGAACATTACGCCATTGACAAGCGGTTTATCCGCAAGGACGGTGAGATTGTCTATACGGATTTAACCGTTTCCTGTATCCGCGATGCAACGGGGGATGTCCTCAATGTCCTGGCGTCATTTCAGGACATTACCGAGCGCAAAAAAATGAATAGCGATCTGCGCGCGCGCATTCAAGAACTGGATGAAGCCCAGTCCGCCATGCTCAACATGATGGAGGACCTGGACGAGGAAAAGGCCAAAGCCGAGGCGGCCACCCAGGCCAAGAGCGATTTTCTGGCCAACATGAGCCATGAGATCCGCACCCCCATGAATGCCGTCATCGGTTTGTCCCACCTGGCCCTCAAAACCGAACTGACACCCAAACAGCAGGACTATTTGGATAAAATCCAATCCTCCGCCAATTCGCTGCTGGGAATCATCAACGATATCCTGGATTTCTCCAAGATCGAGGCCGGCAAGCTGGATATCGAAGCCGTGGACTTCAACCTGGAGGACGTGCTGGAAAACCTGGGCAGCCTGGTGACCGTAAAAGCCCAGGAGAAGAGAGACCTGGAAGTCCTGTTTGCCACGGAAGCCGATGTGCCGCGGTTTCTGGTAGGGGATTCCCTTCGGCTGGGGCAGGTGCTGCTCAACCTCTGCGGCAACGCGGTCAAATTTACCGAAACCGGTGAAATCGTTGTTGCGACGCGGGTTAAATCCAAAAACGGGGACCGCCTGACCCTGCAGTTCACCGTGAGTGACACGGGCATCGGGTTGACGGAAGAGCAGATCGGCAAGCTTTTTCAGTCTTTCTCCCAGGCGGACACGTCCACCACCCGCCAGTATGGCGGCACCGGGCTGGGCCTGACCATCAGCAAACGCCTGGTGGAGATGATGGGAGGTAAAATATGGGTGGAAAGCACGCCCGGCAAGGGCAGCCAATTTCATTTTACGGTCGTCTTCAGCCTGGGGGCCGAGAAGGCCCGCCGCCATTTCGTGCCGGAACACAATCTGCGGGGGCTGAAAGTCCTGGTGGTGGATGACAACGCCACCAGTCGCACCATCTTCAAGGAGATGCTGGAATCCTTTACCTTCGATGTACGCCTGGCAGCCTCAGGCGCGGAAGCGCTCAGCGAGCTCGAGAGCGCCGCCCAACAACCGTTCGATCTGGTGCTCATGGACTGGAAGATGCCCGGCATGGACGGGATCGAGACCTCCCGCCACATCAAGTCCCATCGAAACCTGGCCAAACTTCCGGCCATCATCATGGTGACGGCCTACGGCCGCGAGGAAGTGATGCGCCTGGCGGAGAAGGAGGGCCTGGAAGGTTTTCTGCTCAAACCGGTAAATGCCTCGATCCTCTTCGATGCCGTCATGGCGGCCATGGGGAGCAAGACGACGGCCGGCAGGCGCCGGCGGAAATCTCCGGATGACGACCGGGGACTCGCCCGGATTGCCGGGGCAAGTGTTCTCTTGGTGGAAGACAACGAAATTAATCAACAGGTGGCCCGAGAAATACTGGAGGGGGCCGGACTGGCGGTGACACTGGTCGACAACGGTCTGGAGGGCGTCAACGCCGTCAAGGCCGGATCATATGATGCGGTTTTGATGGATGTCCAGATGCCGGTCATGGACGGATACACCGCCACGGGCAAGATTCGTGCGTGGGAATCCGCAACCGAGGATCGGCAACCCATCCCCATTATCGCCATGACGGCGCACGCCATGGCCGGTGACGCTGATAAAAGCCTGCAGGCCGGCATGAACGACCATGTCACCAAACCCATCGATCCGGCGCAGTTGTTTGCCGCCTTGCAGAAATGGATCGCGCCGCTGGAAACAGGCCGGCGGTTGCCCGTGCCGCAGGGTGTGCAACCGGAAGCGGCGGAAGACGACCTGTCGGCGGCCCTGCCCGGCTTTGACCTGCCGGCGGCCCTGGGGCGACTCATGGGCAACCGCAGGCTGTACCGCAAGTTGCTGGGCGATTTTGGCCGCGAGTGCCGCGAGACCGGCCCGCTTCTGCGTGACGCCTGCCAGGCGGCCGATTTCAGCCGGATTGACGAGATGGCCCATCGTCTGAAAGGGGCGGCCGGCAATTTGGGCGCCATCCAGGTTCAGGAAACGGCCCTGGCCCTGGAGACCCTGGCCAAAGGGGCGCGGGAGGGTGTGCCGTCGGCATCGGAGTTGCAACGGTGCCTGGCTGCGCTGGAGGCTTCCATGGAAAACGCCTTGGGCGTGCTTGAGACGGCAGGCCTTATGGTTTCCGATGTGGACGCGACAGACGGGCGTATAGGGACAGCCGGCACGATTCCGCCGGAGATTCGCGCCACGATGGCCCAGCGTTTGCGCGAGGCGGCCGACATCGGGGACATTGCCGGTTTGAAGGCCATTGCCGACGAGTTGCTGGCCATGGGCGATGCTTTCGAACCGCTCAGCCGGAGCATTGCCGACCTTGCGGGGAACTTCGATTTTGAGGGCGTCGGGCAACTTGCGGAAACACTGCAAAATCCGGACCGGTCGGCTTAGCTGGGCGCAACTTCAAGGGCGGTGAATAAGGCCGGCTATCGTTAGGGTGACGCCAAAAGCGACGGGAGGAAGTCCTTTCTCCTGCAAAAAATGCTATCCCCCGTCTTTACCACTTTTTGGGGGGTTACTGGGAGGGATGAATCCTATTATTATCTTCAGCGGATTTTCTGCGTCGTGCGCGCCAATGGCAGGGGGCAACATGTCTCATGCCGGATTGGCGTATATCTTGATTTGGCAGTAAAACGAATTCACCATAACAGACTTGAGATAGGGGCGGCGGTGCCAGTGAAAACAGGTTCTATGGGTTGTCGTCTGATGGCCCTGGTTTTATTTTTCATGGTGGCAAACTGGTTGACACCTGTTCACGGTTTATGCGCAAATGAAAACATGTGGGAGGCTGGACGCCAGGGGGGGTGGGCGGTGACCCCGATGAGTGATGACACTTTCGGGGACGAGGATTTCGGGAGACCGCTGCAGATCACGAGTCATACCGGTTTTGAATACGCGTTTCTGGAGAACTTGAGCGTAACGGTCCGGGTGCAGCACATGTCCAATGCCGGCATATACCGCGGTAACCCCGCGTCATGATCGGCCTGCGGTATCAGTTTTAGCCGCTTGACCGGATGGCCCTCTTATTGTAAGCATCAAAATTTCACTGAAACGCTCTCTTATTCTGCAGCTGGCCATCAGAGAGCAACTCTCTTTAAGTGCAATGTTTAGCGTGAAAGGAACGATTATGAAATGGTTGCGTTTGCTTATCCTCGGGCTGCTGCTTTTCCCGGCCCGGATGGTTTCTGCGGCAGCCACGACCGGGTCCTATGACTACCCTTTTGTCGACCCCTACACGGCGACGGTCGTCGGCACGCCCTCGATTTATCAGGCGGATCTGCCGGCGACGGTGCCGGTCAAAGACTACAGTATGGTGGTTTTTGAGGATCGTGTCATCCCGGACGTCTTCTGGTACAGCAAAGGCTTGAAGTTTTCCCTGGTGCGCCAGAAAGAACGCGCCCCGCTGATATTCGTCATTGCCGGCACCGGGGCCAGTTACCAATCCCCCAAGATGAAAGGGCTGCAGCGGGCCTTTTACCAGGCCGGCTTCAGTGTTATTTCGATCTCTTCGCCCACGCACATGAATTTCATCGTCAACGCCTCCACGACCAAAGTCCCCGGGCACATCATTCACGATACCGAAGACCTCTATCGCGTGATGGAGCTGGCCTATAAAAAGGTGGCCGACCGGGTGGACGTTTCGGAATTTTATCTGACCGGTTACAGCCTGGGGGCCTCCCAGTCGGCCTTCCTGGCCCGGTTGGACGAGGAGCGGCAGGTCTTTAACTTCAAAAAGGTCCTGATGATCAACCCGGCCGTGAGCCTGTTCAATTCCGTCAATATCATCGATAAAATGCTGGACAACACGATCGGTTCGGAGCCCGGGGCTTTTAACAGCTATTTCGGGCGGGTGATTCGCAGCTTTGTCACCGCCTTCAGCCGCGATGAGCCGCTTGATTTCAACGAGGATTTTCTCTACCGGGTCTACAAGAAAAGATTACCCACCGATGCCAAGCTCGAAAGCCTGATCGGGTTTTCCTTCCGGATATCCTCCAGCAACATGATTTTCACCTCGGATGTCATGAGCCAATACGGCTTCATTGTTCCGCCGGGCACGGTACTCAGGCAGACCACACCCCTGGACGGTCCTTTCAGACGGGTGCTGCACACCAGCTTTGTGGATTATTACAATAACTATTTTTATCCGTTTTACAAAGCCCAGACCCCCTCGCTAACCTCCGATCAGTTGCAGTACGAGATGAGCCTGCGCAGCATTGCGGACTACCTGCGGGGAGCGGATAAAATTGCGCTGATGACCAACGATGACGACCTTATCCTGGCGCCGGGCGAAGTGGATTTTCTGCAAGACACCTTTGGCGCGCGGGCGACCATCTGGCCCACCGGCGGGCATTGCGGCAACATGGAGCAAAAGGATGTCGTGGTGTTCATGGTGAACTATTTCAAAAAATAAAGGAAAATCAAGATGCTGAATCCCTTGCATGTAAAAAATAAGACAAGGCTTGTCCTGGCCGCCCTGGTGATGATTTTCCTGGTACTATCCGCACCCCTGGCGATCGCTCAGGAGCAGCCCGACGAGCGCAAGCTGACGGATCCGACCGCTCCCGGTTACGAAAAACCAATGGCGAATTATGACCCCTGGGAAGGCTTTAACCGGAGCATGTACAAGTTCAATTATGGCGTCGACAAATACTTTTTCCTGCCGGTGGTGCGGGCCTATAAGTTTATC